>Ga0307471_100000890_pt1 | contig 15883 bp, 18 predicted proteins | sample atmos_gasesAM3C__2_FD_204566 | JGI IMG/M metagenome (GOLD analysis project Ga0307471, IMG submission 204566) | Hardwood forest soil microbial communities from Morgan-Monroe State Forest, Indiana, United States - atmos_gasesAM3C_515 | ecosystem: Environmental > Terrestrial > Soil > Temperate... | reverse complement strand
GTATTCAACGAACACTACTATTATCATCCCGACGCAAAAGTCTCAGTGGAACTCGATCACATTGAGCCCGCAGTCCATATGGAACACTCAAGGCTGGGCAACCCCCCTGCAGGTGACTTTCAGTCTGTTCCTAGAATCGAATTCTCTGGGAGTCTACTACGTGAGCCTCGACAGCTTCAGTCCGGTCTAGCTGCGACCCGTCAAGCCACGACAAGGAATCCAGTCTTAGGCCCAAGCAGAACTTAACCCATTTATCCCGACGACTCCCTGGGCTCGGGCTAGGAGCTATCAAGTCTGTTGAAGGGTCTTCTTCTAGCCGGTGGGCACGGAACGAGACTTCGCCCTTTGACGTACACCGGGAATAAGCACATGCTTCCTATCGCCAATAAGCCGATGCTGATGTACGGTTTCGACCAGCTCCGAGCATCAGGCATCAAGAAGATCGGGGTGATCCTTGGACCCTTGCAGGAGGGAATCGTCGAAGCCCTTGGAGATGGTTCGAAGTTCGGTGTCAGGGTCACGTACATCGCCCAGCCTGAGCCCAAGGGCATAGCCCACGCAGTCCTGATCTCCCAGAAGTTTCTCGGAGACTCGCCGTTCATTGTTCATTTAGGTGATAACCTGCTCAAGGACAATATTCCCGAGTTAGCGCGGGAGTTTCTGAAGTCCAGAGCGGATGCCAGTCTCATTCTCACTCGAGTAAGGGACCCCGAACGGTTTGGGGTTGTTCTGCTAGATAGAGGAAAGATCGCCAAGCTGGTTGAGAAACCGAAACAGTACATCAGCGATTTAGCTCTGGCCGGAGTCTACTTTCTTCGTCCAACCATCTTTCCGGTAATCGAGAAGCTAAAGCCGAGTTCGAGGAACGAGTTGGAGATCACTGACGCGCTACAGAGATTGTTGGATCTCGGTGGTAGGATAACGTACAACGAAGTTTCAGGCTGGTGGAAGGACACCGGACGTCCGGAGGATATTCTGGAAGCCAATGAACTTGTCCTCAAAGATCTAAAGACCTCCATTAGTGGCGTGATTGAAGAGGGAGCTACCGTCTCTGGCGAAGTAACAGTGGGTGAGGGTACGGTTGTGCGGAACGGAACAACTCTGTGGGGGCCTGTGGTGATAGGCGATTATTCTGAAATCGGGAACAATGCCACTGTCGGCCCAAATACTTCGCTGGGAAATCACGTGAGAATACTCAGTGCGAAGATCGAGAATAGTATCGTTCTAGATGGGGCGGTAATCGATTGTGTTGACCGAATAGTTGACAGCATCATTGGGAAGGATTCAAGGATTGTTTCCAGCCAAGCGACGACGTCAGGAGGGCGACAGTTCGTGGTTGGAGAAAGCACATTCATGAGCCTATAATGGGACTCAGTCTTGGAATGAAAGCGTGCTGACTCTAACCGGACAACACGCGTCTCAGTTTTGACTCTTCTTCCAAGTGCATTTTAGATCGCGTTTCATAGTTATGATTCATATTCTCGCCGAGTTCGTTCCGAAAAGCAGGATCCTGAGTTATTTTTGCGAGCGCTCTTCTGACGGTCTCCGGCTGCCCATCATCTATCTCGACGATCGCGCTGTCGAACAATGAGTGAAGAAGGGAATCCTTGAGGACGATAGTAGGAATACCGTGTGCCAAGTATTCGTGTATCGCGTGAGGAACCGTGTTCAGTTCAGTGCTCAACGACAATGCGATATCAGCGCTTCTCTTGAGCACCTCATAATGGGCGTCTTCGAGGTACCCTGGGTAGACCACGTTGGCAGGCGGGTTGAGCTTGGCTATTCTACGTCCGAGCTTCTCACGTTTACCCGTGATTACGAGAAGATAACTTTCGAGTCCTCCGATCGCTGCAACTTCCTCCTCCAATAGTTCTCGAGGATGCCCTCCATGAGCTGCTATGACTAAGAATCGGTGGGTCGGCAATGGGTAGGGAGCCCACTCCATGTCTTTCCTTGTCTCCAGTGGTTGCTTTGGAATGAAGTCATGATACGTGAACGCGTCAGTCGCATCCCTTGCCCTCAGTTCTCTCGTCCAGCTATTGTTTGGTGACATGTTGGAGTCAGCCCTTTTCACCACGTATCTTTCTATGGTTGCAATCCCTTGAGAGAGAAATGGTTGACGGAGCGTTTTCATGCTCCAAACGGCGTGGTGGTCGACTATCAATCTAAAACCGTACAGCCGTCTTACGAGAACCAGGAGAAGAGGCAGGAAGATTGGTGGGTTCTGAGCAACAACAACGTTCGGTTTTTCCTTTCCTAGGAGAGACAGAGTCCTAAGGGCCAGCAATACGTAGCGCAAGGGTGCAGCCAATTTCTTTCCAAAAAAGATGCTAAGGAAGATAACCCGTCCGCCGACGAGAGAGCCAACCTCGACGAGCGTGGGAGAAAAGGGAGCCCACGCTACCAGCAATAGACGAGAGGAGTCTCCGGTCTTTCTCTGCATTCTCTAAGTCTCCTTGCCTTTGCTTCCCGACGGGTACCCGACGCAGGCTCAGTTGACATCCAAGAGAACCCGCGTTTCTTGTCGTGCACACAGTAATCGTGTCTGAGTATTAATCAGGTTACTCTATGTTCGTGGCCAGAAAATAAATCAAAGCCACGGCCAACGGAAACAGGAAGATGGCATAGTAGAATACGAGAATTCCAGATGCAAACATGACTACCAGCGCTGTGATATCTGTTCTCACTTTCCGGTTTGAGAAGTCGATATCCCATATTCCCAACGCGTAGAGGCTAGGACCGAGCACTGTAATTAGTGCGGCGAAGTTGAAAAAGAGGACTGGAATGTATGAGCCTCCTATCGGTTTATCATTCGCAGGAAAAGGGATACTGGTTGCAATTGGTCCGTAGAGATAGCCAAGGACCAGTACTTCGCCGATGCCGAATATCCCCCAGATCAGAGGCAACAGCAAAATACGATTCCGCATGGACGTGACAACAGAGATTTTCAGCCACATATTGATATAAGGATTTAGCCGCTCAGCCCTCAAAGAGGAATGAATAAATTGAATTTCTGGAAAGTACTATTCCGGAGCTGGTTCTACTTCAGGATAGGATACAACACATACTTTGCTTTCCTAATCGGGTTCGCAAGCAACATCATCGTAATCTACAAGCTGGGAATAGCCGAGAATAAAGTCCTAAGTACTCTCCAAATAGGTCTGACATTTTTCGCAATACTTGCACTTCTCATCATGGTGCCATTGTGTATTTCCATTGGCCTGTATCATATGCGGAGGACCGGGGCTTTTGCCGCTGAGGCAAGCGTGGGCACTGAGTCGAACCCATACATGTACAAGGTTATTCCCGGAAAAGAGCGAGAAGTATTCTTACCTCTGTGGATAGCGACGGTTCGAGGATTAGCTAGGGTGCTAGATCGAGAGAAGACAATGACGCCTGAGGAGAAGCGGCAGCTCGAAGACATCTTGAGCAAGGCCGATGCCTTATTGAAAGGTGAGTTCATCGGTTATTCGGGACAACAGAGCCTAGGGAGAACAGCGTAACGCAAGGAGACATCAGAGGATTCACGAGTGCTCCTACCACCGCTCCTTCCATGGCGCATCCGAAAGAACTTTACCTGTAGCTAGGGATCTCCACCAAGAAACATGTTCTCGGTACCACTTGACAGTCATAGCGAGTCCTTCGTCAAATGAGTGAGCGGGTTTCCATCCGAGACTTCGGCGGGCCTTCTTAGAGTCTAGACTGTATCTGAAATCGTGTCCCGGCCTATCCTCAACTTCTAGGAGCTTTACCTCAGCGCCATCGAGCTGCTTGACCAAATTTTCGGCAACCTCTCGATTGGACATTTCATTTCCCGCCGATATGTTGTAAACCTCACCCGGATTTGCTTTCGAAATCGCGAGTTCGATAGCAGCGCAAAAGTCCTCAACGTATATCCAGTCGCGAACTTGGCCGCCTCCACCATATAGAGGGATATCTCTCCCGCTAAGAGCCCTGATGATGACCTTAGGAATGAACTTCTCGGGGTGTTGGCGTGGTCCGAAGTTGTTTGTGCACCTGAGAGTGATGATCGGAAGTTTGTAGGTAGTATTCCATGCGTGTGCAATGAGATCAGCCGAAGCTTTTGTTGCCGAATAGGGACTGGACGGCTTCAGAGGACTCTCTTCATCGAAGGATCCAGATTTGATCGACCCGTAAATCTCGTCAGTCGAAATATGGACCACCTTGTCGACCCTCTCTTCTTGGGCGGCTCGAAATAGATTGAAGGCACCTCTGGCGTTGCTCTCAAAGAATGGTTCGGGGTTGGATACGCTCCTGTCGACGTGGGTCTGCGCTGCTAGGTTCACCACGATATCTGCCTTCCTTAGAGCCTTGCGGATGATAGTGTAGTCAGCAAGATTCCCCTTGACAAATCTGTAACGCGGATTCGTCCTGAGCTCTCTAACATTCGCAGGATTGCTTCCTAGTCCCTCGAAGTCGATGTTGGTGATTCTCAGGTCCTGACGAGACTGGATCATGTGATGGATGAAATTGCTTCCTATGAAACCTAGACCGCCGGTGACGATCAGTTCTTCCAGTTCAGTTCCGGCCCCCGCTAGTACACAAAATCGACATCCTCTCGCTAGGTGGGAAGTGTTGGCTCAAGCTTGAAAAACCTACTCGATGGAACCAAGGTTTGGGCTTGGACAAGCTTCTCGTGATCGGTTCCACAGGACTCGTTGGCTCGAAACTTGCCTCCATGGCAACTCGCTATGGCTTTGAACCTTACAATACACAGAACATGCGGGAATCGCCCTTTCCAAACTCGAAACAGCTTGACATAACCGACAAAGAGGCTACGCTACGGCTGGTCAGAGAAATTGATCCGGAGGTCATCATAAACACGGCAGCCCTAACAAATGTAGATTACTGCGAGACCCATAAAAACGAGGCCGAAAAAGTGAATGTTGGCGGGGCGAGAAACGTCGCAGAGGCTGCCCGTCAGAATGACAGTAGGCTCATACAAGTATCAACTGACATCGTGTTCGATGGGACTTACGGGCACTACACTGAATCCGACACGCCAAATCCTCTCAACCAGTATGCGAAAACAAAACTGGAGGCTGAAGGAGTTGTATCACGTCTATCGAATTATGCGATCGCGAGGCCCAGCGTAGTATACGGCTGGCATTCTCAAGCCGTTGCCGCAGGCTCTAACGCGACGAAGACGATGAACTTCGCCATGTTCGTTCTGGACAGGCTCAAGAATAACGAAATAGTGAAGGCTATCAGGGATCAATACAACTGTCCAACCCTTGCCGACAACCTTGCAGAGGCGCTTCTGAGAATGGCCCAGAACCGTGAAATCGGCATATATCACACAACCGGAAGATCATGCCTGAGCCGCTACGAATTCGCGGTCAGGATAGCCGAGATTTTTGGCTATCCTACCCAATTGGTTAAGCCCGTCTTCAGCAGTGATTTCAAACAACTGGCTGAGAGGCCGAAGAACTGCTGCTTGCGAGTTGAGAAGGCTGAGCGATCTCTCGGCATACGATTTCTCACCGCTGAGGAAGGACTCGGGGAAATGAGAAAGCAGGCACCTTCGCAACTCGACCTTTCAAAGCAATCCTAAGGGATTGGCCCAAGGGTTTTCATGCTTTAGATTCACCCTATTCTTCAATCCGGTGCCTCCCACATGGCGTGTTGTCCGTTCTGCACCGAGCGAATGGAAATTCGCGAATGACAAGCCTCAACGTTGGTTGTGGCGGAGACCCTTGGGGCGATATTGGAGTAGATCTTTCAAGAAGTCCGCCCGAGGTATCGAATCACCCAAATGTTGTGGCAAGTGCTCTCAGACTTCCGATTAGGAGCGGCGTCATTCACGAAATCAGATGTTGGCATGCAATTGAGCACATCCAGGATTGGAAAGGTGTTCTTAATGAGATTGCTAGAGTGAGCATGAAAGGCACTCGAGTTCAGCTTCGGTTTCCCATTGACGATGGATTCAAGCGCGATTTCTTGATTAATTGGAGTAGGTTCGACTTGAGGCATATGAGACATTCGTACCGAACGAGAAGAGATCGCCTCCACGTTTGGATTATCGACCCAACCTCAGTCGCCAAACAACTCTCAGCTGCTGGGTTCCTCGTTAGGATAGGACGCAATACTCGAAAATTCTTTCCACCTTGGCTGGCTCTTGGTAGGAAAGCGAGGATCTTCTGCCGATTCTACCCTCACTTTCCAGAAATCAATTATGAGTGGGAACTCAACGCAATAATGGACTCCCCATAATCGTAGAGAACCCTTCGGCATTCAGTCTTGTTTACTTGTAGGGAGTTCTGTTCCAGTCGAACGGCTTCGAAGTCTTTGAGTCAACAATGCCCGGATCATTCCATGGCCTCCTCTCCTCGTCGGGATTGCTTGTATCATACATTTGGGTCACAAAGTACAACGTGAGCGAGGGCTTGATACCTAGTGTCTTGGTGCCGTGCCAGTAATGACCGGGCACTCGAACGAGCTGCAACCTCTCTTCGCTTGCAATAACTTCCGCTAAATGTCCCTTGGTCGGAGAGCCTTCTTTATCATCATAGGCACAAATCTTCACTGCGCCCTGCAGCACAATCAAGTAGTCTACTTGACCCCTTTTGTGCCTATGCCACGCTCTGATCATTCCTGGATAACTGAACGACAAGTTCGACTGAGCAACCTTGTCATCTACAAGGAAATCCTTCCAGTCATTTCGCAGAATTTCAGCGAAGAAACCTCGCTCATCTACGCTCTTGCTGATGTCGCGGATGCTCAGACCAGGCAGCATGAAGAGACCACCTGATTGAGCGTTTATTAAAAAGCAACACCACGCAGCTCGTCCGTCCGGCCCGGATAGGACTCAAGCCTACATGTCGATCCAACCTAGTTGCAGGGCTTGCGGCGCTACGAAGTTGAGACTTGGGCTCGACCTCGGTACACTCCCGCTTGCGAATTCGTTCTTATCTGTCCAGCGCGCGCGAGACCCGACTCCTGACTCGAGATATCCGCTGCGAATGTTCTATTGCAGCGATTGCAGTCTCATTCAGCTACTCGACCTCGTCGATAGAAAGGAAATGTTTGATGACTACGCCTTCCTTACAGCGACAGCCAAAACATCATTGATCCACTTCGACCAATACGCGGAAGAACTAACTCAGCTACTTTCCCTTGATACCAGGGATCTTGTAGTCGACATTGGAAGCAACGACGGGACCCTTTTGAGGGCATTCAAAAGTCGGGGCACTTCCGTCCTTGGTATTGAACCTGCCCGCAACGTGGCAAATCTGGCGATTGCAAATGGGGTACCAACGCTTAACGAGTATTTTGGTCCTGAAACTGTGCAGAGAATTGGGCTAGGTAAGGCTCGAATCATCACTGCGAACAACGTGGTGTCACATGTTGGGGACCTGAACGGTTTCATACAATCTGTCGATAAGCTCTTGGGACCAAAGGGGCTTTTTGCCTTCGAAGTACCTTGGGCAGTAGATATCCTTCGACACTACAATTTTGACGTAGTCTACCACGAACACCTTTCGTACTTCGGGTTCAAACCTCTCTCAGAAGTTCTTGAAAAACATGGTCTGGAACTCGTTGACCTCCGATACTTTCCTGGAATTCACGGTGGGAGTCTTCGGGGACTAGCGGCCCAATCCAACACATACCCTAAACAATTGAAGACGCTTGATCGAGTTTTCCGAGATGAAGAAAGTGGTGCTGACTTTCACGCGCTTGAGCAGTTTTCCCTGCGCGTCCAAGAGTTCAGGGAAGAATTGAACCGGCTGTTACAGACGCTCAAGGGGGAAGGCAAAAGAATCGTGGGATATGGAGCCCCAGCGAAGGCGACCATTCTTCTCAATTACTGCTCAATCGATCGTTCGATCCTCGATTTCGTCATAGATACAACACCTTATAAACAGGGAAAATTCATTCCGGGAGTCCGAATTCCAATCCTGAATCCAGACGAGTTCCGAAGAGCCGCCCCTGACTACGCGCTAATCCTAGCTTGGAACTTCAAGGATGAAATATTGTCCAAAGAGCGAGAGTATCTCAAGTCAGGTGGAAGGTTCATTGTACCTTTTCCAGAACTTGAAGTCCTTAGTTGAAGTTGTCGAGCTGCACGCCTTCGGAGGGGTGGACTTATGAACTGGAGATCGTCAAGTTGAGAAGATTCGTTTGGAAGGGTCTACGGAATGCCGTTAGGTTGTGAGATATCGGAACCTATTCTTGCTGGAAAGACATGCATTGTGACAGGTAGCTCCCACCGATCATTCAGACCTCGACCTTCCATTCGTAATAGTATTTCATTGCAGCCCTCTTGAGGTGAGGACCAAGAGTGTGCAGGACAGGCCTGAACAGTCGGGATTTTCTCCCTGAGAGAAGTCCGCTGGAGTGAGGACACTGAATGAAGCGGTCGGATATCATCGCGTTGGTCAAAGGGCTTTTGCTTTTGCCATCTCTCAAAGAGTTTTCGACAAATGAAGGACTTATCCTCCATAGATGAAAGCGTCCTTTCATGGTTCTGTATGCTCCAAGAAACATGCCGACATCGAAGCTAAGCATCCCTATGATCATCAGCTTGTAGTATCCCTCGTCGACTGGAAAACGAACGTCAAAACTTTCGCAGGTCCTTCTAAGCTCCAAGAGTGCTTCCACCGGGTTCTCAACGTGCTCCAGAACGTGCCAACAACGGCCGAAGGAAAAGGCTCTACTACGGAATGGAAGATGATGAGCATCAGCTCTAACGTTAAGCCTTGAGATTGCACCCGTCTGAGTCTTTAAGTTTACGTCTACCCGAACATCGCCCCATTCATCCGGACCGCAACCAACGTTCAAGGTGTTCAATGAATGCTGCACCAGAATTTCATAATGCGCGACCTCGAAACGAACATTGAACGTTCTAGGTCAGCAAAATCGAGTTCGCTCGATCTACGCTTGACGAGCCTTGCCGCAAAGCCGAGAGACACAGCGAGGATCGAGTCTAGAAAGAGAACCACCTGAATCGCTCTTGGATTTAGTTTCCATTTGTCCGCAAACCCGATGAGCCCAAGTTTCCCAAAGAAAAGTGCGAGGCGCTTTTCGTTCTCGAGCTTCTTCACGGAGTGTCCGAATCCGTGGATGATCCTCACTTCCGGAACGATCACGAATTTCACGTGCTCAACCCGGGCCTTCATTGATAGGTCGACGTCGTTCCAGAATACCGGGAACTTCTCATCGTACAGTTTTCCTTCCCTTGATAGCTTTCTTACCGTTTCTCTGTGAAGGAGGAGAAAGGTTCCTCCAGGTTGTTCGATGATGCTTGGCGCGGTGAATTTTGTGTTTGAATATTTGTAGTCTTCTCGGACGAACGGCAGCAAACGAGACACGTATCTCCCGAAAGAAGTGTACTCGAAGAAAATGCGGGTGAAACTTGGGAAGCGTCGATGCACGGACCTTTGAGTTGTCCCGTCAGGATTCTTGAGATCCGGAACGACGCCAAGCTCTGGGTGTGATGACGCGAAGTCCACCAAATCAGAAAACTCATCGGAGAACTCCACGTCGGGGTTGCATAGTAGAATCAATTCGCCTTTAGAACTGGCGATCTGCGAGTTTATCGCCCTGCTGAGGCCTACGTTCTCATAGGAAAGACTCACACTCATCTTGAGTGCAGGGAGAATTTGTTGAGCGGTCGAAAGATATTGTCGTGTTCCATCCGAAGAAGCGTTGTCCCAAACTCTCGTTTCCAGTTCTCTAGAGTCCCTTTTGAGCATCTCGGAGAGCGAGAGAAGGAAGCGTTCAATCTCTTGCCTGGAATTATACGTGACCGTAATGATCGTAATCATCCGGTCCACTCATGCAACATTACGGATTCTGGGAAAGATTGTTGCAACAATATCCTTCGGGAGGCTGTTACCTGTTCCTGACTACCTCAATTGCTTTCTTGAAACCTATCCATATGCGGTAGGCTGGTGTGTCCTGATACCAGAGATTCTTGTAGGTAAATGGACCTACGTGATTATGTAGTATCGGGAAGTCTATAATTCCGTGCGGGTCCTTCGGCGTGACTTTCTCATGAACGCGGCCGACAAACTTGACCCTACTTGATACAAGTCTAGGAGCGAAGTCCGGATTCCAAGCCTCGCGATATCTCCCGGCGTACAAATTGATGCGTCTTATCCAATAGTAAGGAAAACTAGGTTCCAACCCGTCAAGATAGTTCAGAAGCATGTGACTCGCCTCTTCGTCATCGTCGATAAAAAGCACCCACTCATACTTCGACAGGAAGAGATTCCTGGCATGGGCAAAATCGTCGACTTTTCCTGGGTACTCCGTTCCTAGACTAACTATTTTGTATCTGACGGCCAATCAACCTCCTTGAAACTATTCCTGTCGCCGTTTCTGATTGTTAGCGATAAGAATGTGATAAACTATTAGGCAGGTAGCATTACTCAGGGCGTAAGCGTCGCGGACATCGGATTTGTAGTTGTCTGAATAATCTAGCCGTAAAAACGGGCCACTGATCCGTCACAAAGGACCACGTATGGGAAGACGGTTGGCCGGAATCATGTCTTCATGGCAGTGAACGGGGGTCGTGTATGGCTCAATTACTAAATATCGGTCCCCTCGATTGGTGTGGTCGAAGGGGTTCCATGATAGATTATTCTTGATAGCCGAGACAAGATTTGTAATAAGGGCCATGCGCGAGAGAAGAACTGGATCGATCGGAATTTTCTTTCGAACCTTCGAATCAACGATTTGACTAGTAAAGTGAAAATGTTGTTCAAAGGTAAAGCATGGACTCATTTGATCACCTATTGACATTGTGATTGAGGTCAAGGAGGTTGAACTTGAGGAAGATTGACCTTGTAATCTGGACACTTGACAGTGCCCGCACACTAGACAAGTCGCTCCGGTCAATAGATGAAGCTGTGCCCGAGAATAGGGTCTGCCACAGGATAATGGTTGACGGTGGGAGCAAGGACCTTACCGTCGAATTGGGGAAGAGATTTCGATGGGAAGTCTTTCGTTCAGATAGTGGCATTTGGCGACAGGCGAACTATGCTTTGGACCGAGTGGATTCTGAATTTTACGCCAGTTTTGAACATGACATTTTGCTCGCAAATAACTGGCTTCGCAGAGTTGAGGATGCAGCGGCTAATCAGAGTGTAGCAGTGGCGCAAGGAATACGCTTGTTTACGGGTTCGGGGACGCTTGCCGCAATGGATAGATGGAACTTCGAGCACCATAACACATCGTCCCCTTACGCTTCATTAGACAATAATCTCTGTAAGACGGAAGTCATTCGGCGTGTCGGCGGATACCTTCCTCCCAGCGGTCCAGCTGGAACAGACTCGCAACTCCAGGCCGCTGTTCATCGTCATGGGTATGAATGGGTGATCGACAAGAGATGCATCTCAGGCCATATGAGACCCAGTATCCCCGCCTATGCCGGCCACATCTTGGGCGGTCAGCAACGAGCGATGATGGAGTATGAGAAGGAATACGGCCCTCGTCCCATAGCCAGACTTCTCTACTCTCCTTTTAGGGGGGCCCAGATGGCAGCCAAGTACCATGCGTTCACCGCTTTTGCTGGGTATCCCGTCTATCGTTTTCTGATATTCATTGTTGCCAACCGTGTCTCGGATCGGCATCCCAGGAGGTAGCTTTGTCTCCTCCGTACCGTTCATTCCGTCATTCTTACGCCGGATCCTGATAACTGAGGGAAAAAGGATCATTTCGCAAATTCTCGTAGAACTTTTGCTAGGCCTGATTCAAACACGTCGGGACCGAACTGCTTCGCTCGAACCTTCGCAGCCTTCGAAAGATCTTTCCTCTGTTCATCGCTCTCAATGAGATCCGAAACAAGCCTTACTGCTTCACCAACCTCGTCCCACTTGAAGCCAACATTCTCTGTAACGATCTCGCGAGGTCCTCCGCTATTGTGCACGATCGGTACGCATCCCGCAGCCATTGCTTCAACAATCGTAATTCCGAAATGCTCGTTGAAAGCGCTGTGAAAATAGATCTTTGCTCTTCCAAGGATGTCTTTCGCCTTTCTAAGGGGTGAGACAAGGAATGACACATTGTTCGGAGCAGCAGCCTTCAATTTTTTGTAGTAGCTTTCCTTCCCTGGTGCTACACTTCCAATTATTGCAAACTTGATGTCTTGTAATCTCCGGGCTACCTCCAAGAACAGTTCCATCCTCTTTTCAGGCGCCATTCTTCCAACAGTTATGACCAAATCCTCTTTTCGAGGACTCAGATCGCTATACAGGTCTATCGGACATGGTGGGTAGAGAACGATGGATTCTCTTCCCCAATTTTTTTTAACGATCTGACGAGTGAAATCGGACACGGCCAGGAGTCTGTTGATATGGCTGACTCTCGAGTGATAGAACGCTCTGGCGGGCAAATAATACAGGTCCCAGAGTTTTGGAAAAGCGTTTGATTCCAGATGGCTGAAGTACTCTGGAAAATAGCAATACTGTGCGGATGGAAGTCTGGTACCTGGCTGGTTGGCTACTTCCGCTGTGTTGAGAAGCAAGTCGTAGCCTCGTCCTGTGGAGACTATTTTTCGGAGTCGTTGCTGTTGATAGAGGAGTCTCTGGTAGAGCACGGCCCTATCGAACAAAGGTCGAAAGGGCGGATAAGTCCGTAGGCGGACATTCCTGAATAGATCCTGGACTCCGAAAAAGTCCTCAAAAGCAGGAACGTCAAACTCTTCGGTTGCGAGATAGACTTCATGTCCTTCCCGTAATGCCTCTTTGATTGAGTGAATAGCGACGCGTTCTCCGCCTCCCATGACACTCATTCTAGGGTGAACTATGATGATTCTCATGAATGAATCAGCGAGTAGAAGGGGGAGCCGCTGTTTCGTTGAACATATGCCTCAAGGACGCCTCTGAAAATGTTCAGGTCTTTCTCAATCGCAAAGGTTCCGGTGTGAATGTTACGTGTGTATGCGGCGGCGAACAGGACCTTGAATGGCAGCTGAGTCATTCGTTTGATCTGGGTCTTGACGCTCAAACGTCCGAGGTAATAGCCGTACTTCCCGACATTGTAGGATGGTTTGAGATTGTAGGTACGTAAATGGTCGCACACTACGTGCGGGGTTCTGTGCCATTCGAAGCCATTCTTTTCGACCCATTGCCGGATGTACTCATCCTCCCAGACAGGTATGTTCGGCACATGAATACCCCTGACTGCTTCTGTCCTGACAAGCGTGTCTCCTGTGAACGCTCTGTCAATTCTATCTCTCCAGGATTCTTGTCGCAACAGTCGAGCCAATCGCGCCATTGCGCGTGTGTAATCATCGACCCGCTTGTCCCCAGCAAGGTAGCTCCATAGACCTTCCACACCTCCCACTTCGGGACTCAACATTTCGGTTACTGTGGACCACCAGTCTGGTCTCAACTCGACATCATCGTCGACAAATGCGAACCAGTCTGTGTCCACTTGCTCCATGAGTTCCTGACGTGCTCTTGCGGGTCCGAGTGCAGAAGATGTAAGGACACAGTGAACCGGTATTCGATTGCGAAGGTGCTCTACGAATTCAGAGCGAAGCCCATTCAGACTGGGAACTAGAACGTCGACTTTTGTTGGAGCCTGCTCTACCTCTTTTTTGTTCAGAGAAATCGGAGGGTGCTCGGGCAGATTGGCCGGCACAATGTCACCCTCTCATCTTTTGAACATCAAGCATCTTGATAGTTCGACAGGCATGATTGTAAGATAATTCTTCTCTTCCGTAGCGCGACCCTAGAAACCTTTTCCTTACCACAGAGCTCCTTTCTTACCATGAATGCTGGATTTGTGACTGAAGGAATCCGTCGTTTGGCTTCGGGAAAGTGCGTTCCTTGCAATGATACGAAACCGTTTACGGTTGAGGAGGCCGACGAGCGTTTGAAGGATTTGCCGGGATGGGTTCTCCTCTCAGGTTCTATTCAAAAAGAGTTTCGTTTCAAATCGTATCTCAGAGGTCTTGAGTTTGCCTACTCGATGGGTAAGATCGCTGAGTTGGAGAATCATCATCCGGACCTTTTCATCAGCTGGCGTCGTGTCAAGATGGTGTTGTCAACGCATGCGATTAAGGGTTTGAGTCAGAACGATTTCATAATGGCCGCGAGGTCCGAATTGGAGTACTCAAAGGCCAATGGTCAATAGGGGGTCAGTGTCAGCGTTTTGTCTTGAGTTGTTCTTCTATTGTTTTGAGCCTGTTCTCTATTGTTGTTAGTCTGTCAAGTATTTCTTTGAGTATTCTTCCGAGTTCTTCCTGAGGTCCGATGTACTGTCCGGGTCTGAGGGGGGAAGGTAGCGGCTCTCTCGATCGGGGCCGGAGTGGGTCGGGAAGATTGGGTCGCTCCAACACTGGTCACTCTTCCTGGTCGCCGCTGAGTTTTCAGGGTTTTCATGAGAAAACTGTACTTTTCAGAGTAAGAATAGTAATAGGGCAGTCCCGGTTGCGATACTACTTTTTCAGAGTAGAAAAGATAACATCTTCAGTCGAAGCAATCGTTCAGAACAAGCCCTGATCCGGAATCTGGTAGGGTGTTCCATATCATCCCCAGTTTACGCCGGGATGATACCGTTGCTACGCATATTAAAAATTTCTGATTCGGCTGTTTTGGATAACAAACCAAGAATCTCCGGCGGAGAATGATTCAGCAAGAAAATTGACCGTTCCCTGTGGTTTACAAAAGAAATCTTTCCCACGACACCAAACAGTTCTTTGCAGAAACATCACATCCTGAGAAGTCGCGCAGAGTCATCCCCCATTCACGAATCTGAACAATCGATTCCGTGGACCGAATTTCTCACGCTTGAATTCATCTAAAAAAGCAACTCTGAAAATTCTGCATCGAACCCGTTCAGGGTTCCATACTTGAATCCTCGCCCAGAATTGTTCCAGTCCGGCGAGACCCTCTTCGAAAAAAGTGGGCGGGGACGTCACAGATCTCCCGCGACGTGAGAATGTTCTATAAGGTAACCCGTCTATTCAACCTGAATGTGTCGGGTCGGCTTCTTCTCATCGCTCTTCGCAAACCTGACCTCTAGGACTCCGTTCTTGTAGGTGGCTTTTGCAGTTCTAGGATCAACCATGTGGGGCAGCTCTAGCTCCTTCAAATATCGTCGCTTGGCCGAATCCACGCTGATCTTCAGCGCACGGTCCGTGGATTCTAGTTTGATGTCGTACTTCTCGACCCCGGGCAACTCAGTCACAACAACCACCTCTCTTTCATCATCTATAACATCCACAAGCGGCTCCCGCTCCTCCTTAACCAGAGGACCCCGCGCCCCAGGCTCCACGTTCCCAAATTCGCGAATAACGGGCTTCCCGTCCGGACCCACCGACATGGAAAACCCGTAGACGAAGGGGGAGGCGCCTTCTTGCGCCTTGGGCATCTCTACCGCCTTACGCATCATATCATCCATCAACCGGTCCATCCTCTCCATCTCGTCAAAAACGTCAAACCACCAGCCCGACCGCGTCCGGCGTCGATGAGACTCTTTGCGCGGAGCCATATACACACTACTATGAGTGGATTATTATCCGAGACTATATTGGAGTATCTGCCCGCCGAGCTCAGATCATGCGCTTGGCGAGATTGTTGATGTCTGTCCCCCGGTAGCCCAGCTCGCCACCATCAGTCGCAGACCGCCGCAGACTCCTCTTAAACCCGCCCCGCGGAGGATGGAACCTAAACGGCACCCTCAGACCAGCCCGCAACAGTTCATGCAGACTAGTCTCGCCCGCAACGACAGACTTTGCCAGATCATCAAAGCTCGACTTTCCCAGCAGCCTAAGAAAACCGTCATCCAATCCATTTGTACCGTCACGCTCGCCTCGCTTCTCCAGGACCCGTCCGAGAATATCAGGAGTGACCTCGCCCCAGGCAACTAGAACCTTGGCCGAGCGCAGCATCCCCAGATTCGAAGGCGT
>Ga0307471_100000889_pt1 | contig 15884 bp, 16 predicted proteins | sample atmos_gasesAM3C__2_FD_204566 | JGI IMG/M metagenome (GOLD analysis project Ga0307471, IMG submission 204566) | Hardwood forest soil microbial communities from Morgan-Monroe State Forest, Indiana, United States - atmos_gasesAM3C_515 | ecosystem: Environmental > Terrestrial > Soil > Temperate... | reverse complement strand
TAGCCGGTTTTCTCCGGCGTCCGTCTTCTCTACAAATATCGTCGGCTTTGTGAATATCAAGTCATACTGGTCTTTGCCGCAATGCGGGCAGATCTTTACCTTCTTCGACCGCTCGATTATCTCGTCCTTTATGTTTTCAAGGGTAATGACCGCATAAGCAGCCTTTGTGTCGCGGATCGACTTGTAGCGGGTCAGCTCTTCCGGTTCGAGCTTTATCCTATTGCACGACCTGCATGATATCAGCAAAAGCTTGTGTATGTCGTCAACGAAAGCGATGTGTAGGACCGGTTCAGCGAGCTCGATATGACCAAAGTGGCCCGGGCATTTTGCAGAGGTATTTCCACATGTGGCACATTTTTGGCCGGGCTCGAGAGTCCCGAGCCTGTTGTCCATCAAGCCGCCCTGCACAGGCATGCCGTCTTCGTCGTACGTCTCTGGCGCCGTGATCTCGGCTACAGAGAACTTGCGTACTTCGGTTGGCGACCAGACGCTGAACTTTATTCCGCCCAATATTTTTGCAGATTCATCCATCATCTCAAGTTGCCTCCTTAGACCTTCTCCTTCACAAGCATCCTAGGAGCAACATTCAAGCTCATCATTTCCTGCAATAGCAGCTTAAACGCATAGGCTATCACCACTGACGATATCTTGGCCTTTTCACCGCAGACGCGGCAGACGTAACGGCGCTGCTTTACGTCATAGTATGCAAGCAGGCCGCAGCGCTCGCAGACATTGACCTCTGCCTTATCTGATTCCTCCAAGAGCCTATCCTTTAGCATCATCGACGCGCCGTATGCAATAAGGCAGTCGCGCTCCATCTCTCCAAACCTCAAACCACCGCCGCGAGCACGGCCCTCAGTCGGCTGCTTCGTGAGCATCTGGACCTGGCCTCTTGCACGGCTGTGAATCTTGTCGGCGACCATGTGGTGCAGCTTCTGGTAGTATACGACGCCAACGTAGACGTCCGCCGGGAACTTTCGGCCCGTCCTGCCGTCGTACATCACTTCCTTGCCAGTGTACTTAAAGCCATACTGTTCCATCGCGCTCTTGATGTCATCGCCTTTCTCGCCGAGAAATGCCGACCCGTCGACAATCCTACCCCGGAGCGAAGCAGCCTTGCCGCCAAGTGACTCCATGAACTGGCCGACGGTCATCCTTGATGGAAACGCGTGTGGGTTGATCATAATGTCAGGCACGACACCATCCTCGGTGTATGGCACATCTTCCTGATTGACCAGCATGCCGACGACCCCTTTCTGTCCGTGCCTTGAGGCGAACTTGTCGCCGATCTCTGGAATGCGCATATCACGGACGCGAATCTTGTACATCTTGCCGCCTTCCACTGACTGCGTGACAATGACCGTGTCTACTACTCCGTTTTCTGACGGCCTAACGCCGACTGAAGTATCGCGCCTGTACGGACCTTTGACTTCAAATTCCTTGTACTCTTCCATGAACCTTGGCGGCGACGTTCTGCCTATCAAAATGTCGCCCCCGTTGACTACAGCTTCGTGCATTATCGCGCCGTCCTGCTCTAGAAGGCGGTACGCCTTTTCACCCCGATAGCCGCGGATGTTGGCGTCTGCCTGAGGCAGCTCAAAGTTGTCCTTCATTCCACCAGGGTACTGCTTTGCTTCAGCTTCGTAGATCCTGTAGAAGAACGTCCTGCCAAGTCCCCTGTCGACAGATGACTTGTTGAACACTACGGCATCTTCGATATTATAGCCTTCAAACGGGAGCACGGCGACGACAGCGTTCTGGCCCGTTGGACGATCTTCGAGCCCAAGCAAGTTTATCGCCTTTGTGCTTACTACCGGCGTCTGTGGGTACAGCATGAAATGCTGCCTAACGTACGTGCTTGCGTTCATCAAAGGCGTTGAAAATCCAAGGCTCTGCTTTGCCATTGCGCTTTCGTATGTATTCCTTGGCGACTGGTTGTGCTCCGGGTAGGGGATGATCGAAGCGCCCACGCCCAGAATTGCTGACGAGAATATCTCCAGATGTGTGTGTTTTGGCTCCAGCTTTTTAGGATCGATTGCAACGTAGCAGTTCTCCTCCTCGTTTGCGTCTGTAAGCTCAATGACTCCCATGTAAAGGAGGTCGTTCCATGAAAGGAACTTTTTCGATACCTTTTCAATAACCTCGTGCGTTACGAGCGGCTTATTGTCCCTTATTACTACGAGCGGACGCAGCACCCTGCCGGCATTGCAGCTGATGTAGAGCCGCTTTGTGGCACTCTCGTTCTGCGTGCTGTAAAGATAGATTCCAACGTGCGGATGGATCTTGCCAGACCTCCTCATTGACCTCAGCGTGTCGGCTAAGTGCTCGCCTTTTTCAACGTAACCTATCAGTCTGCCATCGACAAACACCCTCGTGCCAGATTCCCTCAGGTCTTCGTCGGCCTCTTCGACGTTCTGCACTCCAAGCTCGTACAGCTTTTCTGTGACCTCGGCGCTCTGAACATTAACCGAAATTATTGCCGATAGCGCGAGGTTCTTGACAAGCCCGCAGTTAGAGCCTTCAGGAGTCTCCGCGGGGCAAATCCTACCAAAGTGCGTTGCGTGCAGATCCCTAGCCTCAAAGTTTGGCTGGCTCCTACTGAGCGGCGACTGGATCCTGCGCAAGTGAGAAATGGTGGACATGTAGTTTGTCCTGTCAAGCAATTGAGTTACTCCGACCCTACCCCTGCCCCAGTTGCCTGTTGCAATGGCGTTGTTCAGCTTGTCAGAAACAATGCCTGGCCGTACCGCTGCCGCTACTGCATTGATACCGCGCTTTTGGCCCGAGCGCTCGAGCTGGTATTTCATGTCGCGTATCAAGTTGCGAAAAGCAGTCCTGAATAGGTCTGCAAGCATTTGGCCGGCGAACTTGATCACCTTATTTCCATAATGATCTTTATCATCGGGGTCTATCCAACCCATCTTGAGCTCGATGAGTTTGCTCGCTGCTTCGCCCAAGAACAACGCCTTTTCGTGTCTGTTGTCAGGGTTCTTGCCGATGTGTGGCAAGAGACCCCAGTCAAGCAATGTTTCAGCCCTCTTTATCTGAAACTCTTCCAGCATGCCGGGTGCAATTCTCTTGCTGATATAGACGATAGCATCCCTGCTCGTGCTGACATCGCCGGCCTTTTCAAACGAAGGCTCTAGCTCGTCCTGGATTGTTTCATTGAGTGAGACAGAGTCCGCAATGTCTTTATCAGACTCGAGGCCCAGCGCTCTTATCAGCGTGATCAATGGAATATCGACTGGCGAGCCAGGGATCTTGGTAACTATAGAGCCATCCGGGCGCATCACCAGTTCAAGTTTCGCCCTGTAGCCGACTATTGAAGAATATACTTTTGCCTTGTAAAGCAAGGTCCCAGTGGTCTCCTCAGCATCTACGATAATCTTGTTGTATGAAAGATCTTCAAGTCCGACGATCACGCGCTCGGATCCGTTGATGATAAAGTATCCGCCTGGGTCACGCGGGTCCTCTCCGAATTCAACAAGCTTGCTCTCTGGCAGATTGTGCAGTATGCACGTGTTGGACTTTACCATAACCGGCATGTCGCCGATGTGGATAAACCGGGATTCAAGGATTTTGCCGTCCTCAACCACGCTGCACTCTAGCATGACCGGCGAAGCGTAGGTAAGATTGCGGAGGCGGGCTTCCATCGGCGCGACATGCGTAATAGAACCGTCAAGCTCCATAATCCTTGGCTGCTGGAGCTTTATCTTGCCCAGCTTGATCTTGTACGGGTATTCCGCGGTTTCAATTTCGATCTCTCCTACTTCGTCGATTATGCTCTGCAGTCCACGTTCCATGAATTCGTTATAAGAGTTCAAGTGCTGCCTGGCAACGCCTTCCCTTCGCAAAATGTCATTGATGATTGGCCACATCTCAATAGAATTCTCTATCATTGAAGACTCAACCCTCTACTACGTATCGGTAATATACACTTTCACCTGCCGTGGGACTCTTTCTCGTTATCTTAATGATGTCGCCGGGCCGGACATCCAATTCTTCCAAGGCCTTGTCACTTATCATGATGTATGGCAGCTGGCTTGGCTTGGTGTTGTACTTTTTCAGAATTTCCTCTGCATCCTTCTTTGGCAGGATTTCGTGCTTCGGCTGATAAGTGTGGTTCGTTATCTTGATGACTTTTTTTTCAGACAATGGAGCGCACCTCCAAACGGAAAAATAGCTTCTGCTGAGAAAACATCAAGTCAAATCTAATGGATATCGGGTGAGCATATATAAGTATTCGCAATTTATTGGCTGGGAATTTGATATTTCTTTTGAAAATTGAGAGACTGCATTTATTTAGGTTGTCGGAAATGATCTAAAGTTTTAGAGTTTCTGCACAAAAAGGATAAATAGTAATGCAATTATAGCCTGTTAGGTGTGCATGAGGGATAATGGACTATAAAGCATATGCACTAATGGCAATATTACTCGCATCCGTTGCATCTGTCGCGCTGATAGGTGCCGCGTATGCACAGACAACAATAACAGTGAAGACGGACAAAGCGAGCTATGCAACTGGCGACACTGTCATGGTTACAGGCAAGTTGACCGCGACGGCTATTAATCAGCCAATACTCATTCAGGTGAAAGCTCCGAATGGTAACCTTGTCAGAGGCGATCCGATAGATACTGCAGCTGACGGTTCGTTTAGCTATTCGTTCAAGACAGGCGGCACTATGAATGTAGATGGGACCTACACAGTAGAGGTGTCGTACAAGGGAACTACAACCGAAGAAACAACATTCGTATTCGATGCAAAAGACTCAGAATGGAAGACATTCACTATTAGAGTTGGAGATAAATCGTACCCAATACAGTACCAGATTACCGGTGGCTCGGTTAGCAACATGGTACCCGACGAGAATACGTCAACACTGACGGTGACAATCGCCTCAACAGCTAATGGAAACTTGCTGATCAGACTTCCAAGAAACGTCATTGATTCAAGAACGCAGGCGGACGCCAATGGAGATATGAGGGCAGGAGCTGACGATGACTTTGTCGTGTTCGAGGACGATGTGCCATCAGACAATGTGGGTCAAGTGAATCAAACAGAGTCAACAGCAGATAGAAGAACACTGTCTATTGACTTTGAACAAGGCACAGAAACAATCGACATCGTAGGCACATGGGCAATTCCAGAGTTTGGTGCAATAGCTGCAATCATACTGGCTATAGCAATAGTAGGAATCATCATAGCAACTACAAGGTACGGCAAGTTCAACTTCGCTCCAAGGCTTTAAACAGCCTTTTTTCATTCTTTTTATTATTTTAGCGGCCTACCGAGAGGTATTGAAAATGGGGCCTTCGGAGGGATTTGAACCCTCCTCAAGCGGTTTCTGCCGAAAAGTTTCTCGAGAATCCGGCCACAGCCGCCTATACTGACCAAGCTATACTACGAAGGCCGCCAGAAAATTTGCAACAGCTACAGTATATAATCGTTCGATATGTCGTAAAACAGAACCATTGACAGAACTGAATGGCAGACGTTAAATATGAATTTAGGACTCGATTTTGTGCTAGTCAGGATGTCCCTTATACTTACAATGTTCATTTGTCCGGAGGGACTGAAGAGGAAAACCAATCTCGGCTTATCGGGTGCGTTTTCCTAAAATTCGCTGAAAGCTTATGCAGGTATTAAGATCTTCTAATTTCCGTTGAACTGACTTCACGAGGCGGGAATAGAGAAGCTTTATTTTCACCCCTACATTCAACACGTAGTACTACCATGGTATGCACAAACGCCAAAAGATTGATTAAGTTGGAGACTAGAGTAATGGAGGTAATCTATAATTTCAGTTAATCTGTTAGTGCTTCCAAGTTATTTGAAGAGGAAAATATCGAGTCATACCCGAAACCGCCTTTGTACGTTGCTTGCTGTCTTAGTCTGCGCGCTGTCAATTGTTGAAGGCATGCCGAATTCTGTGCATGCACAGACAACACAATTGACAGTAGAAACAGATGCTCAAAGTTACCATTTGAGCGAAACCATCAAAGTTACTGGTCACTTGATCACATCAGTGATTGACCAGCCGCTCCTAATAGTTGTCCGAGACCCGCAAGGCCATCCTGACAGAGTTGACCAATTCAATGCCACAGCTGACGGGTCATACACCTATTCCTTTACTGCAGGCGGTCTTATGAATACTAGTGGAACCTACAGAATTATAGTGACCTACAGGGGTACAACTAGTGCAGAAACAACATTTGCGTTTGATGCAATAGGATCAGAATGGCAGACAATACAGGCAATCATTGGAGATCAAGGATATCCTGTTCAATACACGATTACTGGAACCGGCAATAGACTTGTCAACCTTACGGGCAACGTGGGATCGATTTCGCTAGCAGCGACACTGTCGACAGAATCTGGTGGAACGCTGTCTCTCAGATTCAGCCCTCAAATCTTTGATGCAGACAACGAGTTCATTGCGTCCGCAGATGGAGCACCGCTGCCCGTCAATGAAAGAAGGACAGACTCAGCAAATGAAATTGACATTGAGTTTGAAGCGGGCACAAAAGAAATAGATATCTTGGGTGATAGAATCATCCCGGAATTTGGCATATACGGTGCGACAGTGATGGTGATTGGCATCATTGGAGTTGTTGCCCTTTTCAAGACCTCGGTTCTCTTAAAGGATTAGGAGACTAGAGTCAGGAAATACTGGCCAGATCATTTTCCTGCAAGGATGCCGACGCGTACGGTTTCAACGCCCAAGTGTTCAAGCCGCCCCGCAAGACCGTTGAGGCCTATCGAGTCGCCGGCAAGATGCCCCATGACCACGAGGTTGCCATCAAGCCTGTCTTCCCTCATTTTTGTCAGATCGCTGTAGTCGACATGGAGGTAAATAACGGTGGAAACTCCGTGCTGCCAATACGCCTTTGCAATGTGGTAGCCACCGTTAGTGCCTGCACCCACCGCCAACGCCCAGTGGCCGGCCTTGTTCTTTTCACTGCCAAGCCTCACCTGCACGCTTGTCGCCGCGTTCCTGAATTCAGGTATTTTGGATATGGATCGAACAATGTCCAACACGTATTCCGTTTTGCCGGACTTGATTGCGCGCAAGATCACCTGCCGCATGTATTCGTCGCATGGCTGGTGTATGTTGACAAGCGGCATGCCAAGCGCCTTTGCAGCCCCGACAACTTCGCTGTAAATATCAGCGTGGTTACGCGTCTCAACCCGCTCCTTGAGTTTCTCCACAGCCTGTCGGGAGATCTTTTTTGGCACGCCATGCTCTGCCAAGAAGTCCATATGTCTGTCAAACACCTTGTAAAAGTTGACGGAGGCTACTAAGCGGGTGGTGTGCAATGACGGCGCTGCACCCAAGCTGCCTTGCTAGTATAAGCTCTGCCGTGCTAACGTCGATTGCTATCAAGACTTTGCTGATGTTCTTGCCCTTTACGTGCACCGCGCTATCCGCCGGCATTTTCTTCCAACCGGCAAGCTCAAGCCCTACTTGCATTATCATTTCAGTATCGAGGGCCATGGCGATCAGTCTGCACAGTGCAAAATTTAAATCTGATCTGCTACCCATCCTGAAAAGAGATGAGCTGCTCTGATGAGCACGTTTCGCATTCGACTGCCAATCTGATCCAGATAACGCCCCAGCTTAAGGCAAGGCTGCAGAAAGCGAAATATGGCGTCTACAACCACTCTGCTGTGGAGCTGTGCCACTGGACAAAAAAGTCGTTTGCAAACGAAGGCAACTGTTACAAGCACAAGTTCTACGGGATCTCAACACACCGGTGCATGGAGATGACCCCGGCCGCTATGAATTGCGAGAACAGGTGCATATATTGCTGGCGGCCTACCGAATTTTACGACACGCTTCAAATGCCGGAGGAGCTGGTGGACGAACCAGACGTAATAGTCGAGCAATTGATGGCTGAGCGGAAAAAGCTGATAAACGGATACTACGGCAACACAAAGAACGACAAATGCAAGCTTGATGAGTCATTGCTCCCGGCCCATTATGCTATTTCGTTGTCAGGCGAACCGACGATGTATCCCAAGCTTCCGCAGCTGATAAAATATTTGAAATCGCTCAAGACTACAAAATCGATATTTCTTGTTACAAACGGACAGGAACCAGACATGCTCAGGAGGCTCACCGCTGAAGACGGGCTACCCACGCAAATCTACTTGTCGACCAATGCATCCAACAAAAAGATGTTCCATCAGATCAACAGGCCGCTGCACAAAGATGCATGGGAGCGATGGTGGGAAAGCCTGCGTTTCCTTGCCACCGTCAATACAAGGACTGTACTGCGCATGACCCTGATAAGGGGGTACAACGACAGCAAGAATTTTGTGGGCGAGTTTGCGGAAATGATGGCGAAGGGCGACCCCCACTTTATCGAGCTGAAATCATACATGCACATCGGCATGTCGAACCAGCGGCTGGAGCAGGACCACATGCTGGAGATGCATGAAGTGAGGGACTTTGCAACTAAGTTGTGCGAAGGGATGCCATCGTTCAAGATAATGGATGAGAGCGAGGTCTCTAGAATAGTGGTGCTGCAGAACCAGGCGCGCTACACCGATAGATGGATTAAGGAATACCTGATGCCGGCGTCATAGCTTCAGGTACCACTTTGCAAAGTTGTCAAGTGCCCTTTTACGGTGTGAGAACTCGTTTTTTCTCTCTTTCAATTGCGCAAAAGTTAGGCTGGTGCCGTTAGGGACAAAGATCGGGTCGAAACCCCAGCCGCCTTCGGTTACTCTATAGGATATGTTGCCTTCAACTTTCCCCTCGGATATTGACAGGTGTTCGCCATCGTAGAATGCTATGAGGGATCGAAATGACGCCGTCCTGTTGGCTGATCCTGCAAGCAGCTTCATTATGCCGTCGTTTCCTATTGTCTTGTATGCGTGCGATGAGTACTGGCCCGGAAAGCCTTTCAAAGCGTCAATAAACAGTCCATCGTCTTCGACGATCACCGGCCTGCTGACGTGAGCAAACGCGCTCCTTGCCTTTTCCCTTGCAATTTCTTCAAGTGAGTCTGACTGGATCTCGACTAAGTTTAACTGCGCAAAGTCGACGCCAATGCCGTAAGTTGAGAGTATAGACTGGACTTCGCGGTACTTGTTTTGATTGGTACTTACAAAGGTTGCAGCTCGCAATATCAAGTCACCCGGGCGTATCTGCCTCGCTGCTCGATCTCTTTTACATTTTCCAAGATTTTGTCTGCTCGTTTCATGCCAGCGATACTTGCGTATCCTTCAAGAAAACGTGGAAATGCCTTTTTGACCGCAATGTGCGCGCTGGTAAAAACTTCTTTTATCAATCGAATGTCGGTAGCCATGTCTTCGATTCGTCCCGAGTAGTACGACAGACCGAAATCTAGCAAGACGAGCTTTTTGTTTGCAATAAAGTTTGAAGTCGTCAGGTCGCCGTGGATTATGTTGTTTGAATGCAAGATTGCGGCGCAGCGGCCCATTCCGTAGCAGAGGACTGGTGTTATCGCGTCCCTAACATTTTCACCTTCAACAAACTCCATTATTATTTCGGCCTTGACAGGATCAACAAAATGCACAAGCGGCGTCATGACGCCGGAGACCTTGGCTGTGGACATAAAGTGGGCCTCATGAACCGTCCTCTGCTTCCTAATCACCGAGTCCAGCTCTTGGTGCCTGTATGGCTTGGGAGTTCGTACTTTCGAGACTGCATTTTTGCCGCCCCATTTTACAAGATAGACATCCGCCTCTGCACCTCTTTTCAACAGGCGTGGCTGCAATAGTAATATAGCCTCGGCCTTCGAGATAAAAAGGTGGTGAGTTTCGAGCCGGAACCCGGTGAAAAAGTTCTTCGTGATGAAGACTGCGCCGAGGATAAGCTGAGAAGTGGCTTGCTCTTCCTTACTCACCGCAGGTTGGTCTTCCAAAAGACGCAGGGCAGGTTGGCCACCCTCTCAAAAAAGGAGGGCGACGTTGTTCTTGACATACCGCTGGCAAAGATATCGTCTGTCAGGGCTGAAGGGTTCATTGTAAAAAAGCTGGTCGTCGTGTCCGGCGACCAGACTTACAAGTTTGGCGTACTTAACAACGGCAAGTGGGAGCGCCAAATAAAACAACTCATCGGCGCCAGCTGACGTCCACTGTGTCAAGTCGCCAGGACTGCTGCACAAACGAGTTTTCCACTTTGATGTGTTTTCTTGTATTCTGATATTCCTGAATCGCGGTCCACGCGATCTGGGCGCCGTTGTCGCCGGCGAACTTTAGCGGGCACACAAATAGCTTGGAGCCCTGGCGGCAGCATGCGGCTTCAAGCATCTGGGCAAGCCTCTTGTTTGCGGCGACTCCACCCACTATCATCATCTCTTTCTTGCCGGTGAATGAAAGGGCGCGCTCGACTGCCTCTGCCAGCATTGCAAATGCCGTCTCCTGCAGAGAGTAGCATGTGTCAGTTGCCTCTATCCCCTCGGCAGCAAGCTTTATCACAGCGGTCAGAAGGCCGGAAAACGAAACATCGTTTCCCTTGACGATGTATGGCAGCTGCATGTATTTACCGGCCGACTGGATTGCCAGCTGTTCAATTCTGCCGCCGCATGGCGACGCAAAGCCAAGTGTCCTTCCAAATTGGTCAAGCAATTGGCCGACAGTGATGTCAAGCGTCTCGCCAAAGACACGCCACCTTCCGTGGGAGAATGCAAGTATCATGGTGTGGCCCCCAGACACTAATAGGACGAGTGGGTCAATAGCGTCGGTGAGCATCGCCCCCAGTTCCAGGTGTCCAAGGGCGTGGTTGACCGGCACTAGCGGCTTTTTGTAAAAGCCAGCCAGAGTCCTTGCAGCGACAGCGCCGACGCGAAGGCAAGGCCCGAGCCCGGGCCCGGCGGAATAGCCGACAATGTCTATGTCCTTCATCAAAACGCCAGCAGACAGCAATGATTGTCGTAAAACAGCAGAGCAGACTTCCATGTGGTGGCGCGAGGCATCCCTAGGATGTATCCCACTGCCTTCAGGCGCCTTGTACACATCGCGCTCGTCAGAGCGCACTTTACGTCTTGAGTCAACCACAGAACATCCAAACGTGTGCGCGGTGCTTTCAATCCCTAAGCACAACATTGTTATCCCCTGCTTGTCGCTGATACTATTTTAATCACGTCGCCGCTTTTCAGCTTGTGATCGGCGCCTATCCTCTGCTTTGTTCTTGCGTCGACGGCATACAAGAACCCTCTTACAAGGTCAGCATGCACTGTCGCTGCCAAGTCCTTAGCAGTAGACCCTTCAGGCAATAGCCTGACATCGGGCAAGATGTTTCCCTTCTTGTCTATTAGCTTGAACTCGTCTTCCACAGGGTAGACAGCGATCTGGCGCAGTAGTTTGAAGCATGCTATGTTGATCGCTTCCTGGACGCCGGTCGAGCCATATTTTTGCATCAGCGTCCTTACAATGTCAAGAGCCTTCTCCTGCTGGGCATTCAATGCAACACTAGGCTTGACGTCAAACGAGCTGTCGCCGGGCAGATAGTGCAGAACGCCTTTCTTTGACGCCTTCCTCAGGAGCGCTTCGGCTTCTGACGCGCATGGGACGACCACTTCAAGGCCTGCTGACTTCATCTTCGCGATGTTTGCGTCTGCAGAGGGCAGGTCGGCCTTGTTGGCCGCTATCACAAAAGGCTTTGCTCTTAAGCGCAGTATTTTGCAAAAGGCAAGTATGTCGTCCCCTGTCCAGCTGACAGGTTTTTTCATTGAAAGGCCGGACGCATGAATTGCGGCTGACACGTGCTGTTCTGTTATTGCAAGGCCGGAGAGCCTCTTTGAAAGCAGCTGCTCGAGCTTTTGCCCCAGTCCCTCGGCTTCTCTGGCATTTTTCGTCCAGTCTCGGCCGACTAGAGCAGCAAGCCACAGGTCGAACTCTTCCTCTACAAACTGGGTGTCAAACATCGGGTCGCCCGTTCCCGCCGGCACCGACTTGCCGTTGCTGTCTGTCGAGCCTGAAGCGTCCACTATGTGTATGAGCGCGTCGGCTTGCCTGGCGTCGTCTAGGAACTTGTTGCCTAGACCCTTGCCTGCGTGAGCACCCGGGACGAGTCCGGCCACGTCGACCAACTTTATAGGGATGAACCTGTTGCCGTCGATGCAGATCGAGTGTACAGGATTGTCCTGAACCCCAAACTCGCGGCAGACGCATTTCACTCTCGCATAGGCGACGCCCACATTGGGCTCGATCGTTGTAAAAGGGTAATTGGCCGCAGGCACAGCAAGCTCTGTTGCTGCGTTAAAGAATGTGGACTTGCCGACATTGGCTTTGCCAATCAAGCCGATAATCAATTTACGCTTGTTCTAGCCCAGCCCGCATTAATGTCTTTCAAGATTTAATAAATTGCAAGCATGATACTTGCGCGTTGAACAAGGAGGCCGCACGGTTGATCAAAAAGCTCGGGCTTGAAAAGCACCCCGAGGGCGGCTACTTTAAGCAAACATACAAGTCTGACACAGCAGTAGATTTTGAAGGGTACGATGGACCGCGATGTATTTCATCTGCAGTCTATTACATGCTCGTGGGACACCAGTTCTCTGCATTTCACAAGCTCAAGTCAGACGAGATCTGGCACCATTACGCGGGAGGTTCAATCACACTCTACGCGATAGAAGGTGATGGAAAATTGTCTAAAATAAAAATAGGGAGGGACGGAGCGTCTCAGGCAGTCATGAAGGCCGATATATGGTTTGCTGCAACCCTTGATAGCAAGAAATCGTACTGTCTTCTTGGCTGCACCATGTCGCCTGGATTCGAGTACCGCGACTGGGCGCTTGGCAAGAGGGTCGAGCTTCTCGGGAAGTACCCCCAGCATAGAAAGATCATTTGTAGATACACAAAATAATCGCTCCTTTCAAATCATCTATATGGCAAAGCCGCGCGCTGTGTGTATTGTAAGTGGTGGACTTGATTCTATCTGCTATGCCGCTTCGCTTGCAGCCAACGACGGCTATGACCTCTACTTGCTTACGTTTGCATATGGCCAGCGCGCAAAACGCGAGATAGAACGCGCGCGCTATTTCGCGCAATTGTTGAAGGCAAAGGATCACAATGTTGTAGACATTAGCTTCATGAAGTCGCTGTATGGTAAGAGCAACTCCCTAACAGATAGCGGGCAGAAGCTATCACATGATTTTTCGCAGAGCCTGGTGGTGCCTGTTCGCAATGCCATATTTCTAACGATAGGCACTGCGTGGGCGATGAGCATGAACGCCAAAGTTGTCGCCTACGGGGCGCACACCGGCGACATTTTACACTATCCTGACTGCCGGCCAGCGTTTGTCAACGCGATAAATGAAGCGCTCAACATTGCCGAGTCTGATGCTATTATTGGCGGCCTGCGGCAGGAAGTAAGAATTCTGTCGCCGGCTGTGATGGGCCTTGACAAGTCTGCGTTGCTCAAGGCTGGCTACAAGATACTGGGCGAAAGGATATTCAAGACGTGGAGCTGCTATTCTGATGGCGTCAGGGAGAGGAGCAGATATTTGCAGTGCGGGAGTTGCGAATCGTGTATAAATAGGAAAAAAGCATTCACCACTGCACAGATAGAGGACAAAACAGATTATGCGACAGAAAGCCGCGGCAAGCGCAAGGGTAAAGCTAAGCGAGATATTTACTAGCATTGAGGGAGAGGGCATACTGTTTGGTACCAAGACAATGTTTGTCAGGATGGCAGGATGTCCGCTGAAATGTCACTGGTGCGACACGCCTTACGCGCTACCACTGGATAGCGGCTCTGACTACTCGATCGATAGTGCAAAGGAGCTCATTTCAAAGAACCTCCACGTTAACACCTATAAGGTCAATTTTACTGGCGGTGAACCATTGGTGCAGTACGAGGCACTCATTGAACTTGCGAAATTTGTCAGGGGAAAGGAACTCAGGACGTACCTTGAGTCAGCCTGCTACGATGCAGCAAGGTTTGCCAAAGTCCTGCCCTATATTGACCTCGTCAAGATAGAGTTTAAGCTCAAGGACTCGAAGGTGGTAGACGAAACGCACTATGGCAGCCTGCTGCGGAATGAGCTTGATTGCCTAAAAATGGCGATCAGCAGTGGCAAAACTACCTATATCAAAGTAGTAGTAACAAATTCGTCAAGCCTTAAAGAATTCAAGGAATTGGTACTCGAGGTGTTCAGGATTACTAAGCCGACCGAGATAGCAGGATTTATAATACAGCCAAGTTATAAAATTGACGAGCCACCGTTGGATGTCCTTTTTGGCTTTTACGACGCTGTCTACCCTCTGTACGATCAGGTCAGGATAGTGCCGCAGCTGCACAAGATCATAGGAGTCAGGTAATAATCGAGAAATGACAACAAGCAAGACACCGATTAACAGAAGTAGGATTGCAAAGCTAGTAAGGCAACTTTTGCTCGAGCTAGGTGAGAACCCCGACAGAGAAGGGCTAGCAGGCACCCCGAGCAGGATAGCAGATATGTACGATGAAATTTTCGGAGGCTACAGGATGGACGCAGAGCTTGATGTCAGCTTTTCAGAAGAGACTGATGCAGTTGTTGCAAAGGACATACAGTTTTACAGCATGTGTGAGCACCATATGCTGCCTTTCTTTGGCAAGATCCATGTCGCCTATGTGCCGTCTGGCAAAGTATTTGGAGCATCAAAATTAGTAAGACTGGTAGAGAAGTACTCCCGCAGACTACAGATTCAAGAGAGGCTAACAAGACAGGTAGCCGACGAGCTTGTGCGTATGGGAGTAAAGGGAGCGCTGGTGATAGCAGAAGGCGAACACCTTTGTATGAAGATGCGCGGCGTACGCAACGACTGCTCGATAACTACAATAGCGCATCGCGGCATAATGGAGCAGAAGGAAATGCGCGAGCACGTGCTTGCCCTTATTTACAACCCCAAGTCAGAGATGACTAGGGTATAAGAAATCACCTTCTTGATCTCTTTTATCATGGAACGAGCCGCACAAAACGCAGTTTCATCTATCAATGCCTCCAAGTCTGGTAATCACCGTTCACTCTGTTGTTGCCACAATCTGCACACCGGAACATGACGACAACTGGCTTGACAAGTTTGACATGGAGCGGCACCAGATACATTGCTCCGGGCGCACAAAGGCATCAGACCTGCACATTGTAAAAGGATCGACGGCAGATGCTCTTTCGGATGCGTACCGAGTATCCTGAGATGTACGTGAGGGCAACAAGGAACGTGACCTTGGCCATGGAAGGTGAGACGCATGCCCTCAAGAGGCAATGCGGAACCTATTTGAATCGCTGTATGTATTTAAATAAAAAGTGCAAAAGGTATTGTATTTTGTATTGGGTGCTAGCGTGGAGGCAGATGTTAGATGGCCGACTCTTCGATAAACTGCTATGTATGCGGCAACCAGTACTCGTCCTTCCTGTCTGCCTGCCCCGTATGCGGCGTCCGCAATAATTTTGCCACAGCGTCGCCGCCGGCAAGGAAAAGCAATGCCGGCAAGATAGCAACTGGGGTGGTGATCGCGATAGTCGCTATTGCGTTATTCATGTTGGCCCCCACTCTGGTCAACATGATAGTTCACCCGGATGCCAACCCCACGATTAGGATTTTGCAGCCGAAGATCCAGGAACCAACCGTGCCGCGGGAAGAGCTGGTACAGCACGCGCTTGACCAAATAAACAAAGACAGAGCCGACTTTGGCCTCCCACCGGTTGAGCTGAGCACCAACCTGGCCGCGCAGGCGCATGCAGAGGACGTATTCAAGACAAAGAGGATATCCCATTGGATGACAAACGGTGAAAAGCCCTACATGACGTACACCCGTTACGGGGGTGAAGGCAGCGTGCAGCAGAATGTTGCGATCGCCGGCTTTAGCGCAGATCAGTATGAAGACTGCCGTACCAACATACTGCTTGACTGTGAAAAGATTGAGCCG
>Ga0307471_100000888_pt1 | contig 15885 bp, 13 predicted proteins | sample atmos_gasesAM3C__2_FD_204566 | JGI IMG/M metagenome (GOLD analysis project Ga0307471, IMG submission 204566) | Hardwood forest soil microbial communities from Morgan-Monroe State Forest, Indiana, United States - atmos_gasesAM3C_515 | ecosystem: Environmental > Terrestrial > Soil > Temperate... | reverse complement strand
TCGATCTGGCGAAGGATGCCGAGGAGGATCGTGGCCTCGCGGCCGTCGAGATTGGCGCGTGCGGAGATGGCGCGCAGGTCGTCGTAGACGCGGAACGGGTTGTCGCCGTGCAGGAAGCCGATCTCGACGAGCAGCGACTGCACGCGCTCGTGCAGCCGCTCGATCCTCGCCGCCGGCGCCAGCTCACGATCCGCCGGCGCACGCGAGGTGGTGGAAAGCTCGTAGCAGAAGACACCGGCCGACTGCGCGAGGTTCATCGTAGGGAACAGCAGATCGGTGGGGATGACGGCCGTGCGCTGGCACTGCACCACCTCTTCCCACGTCAGGCCGCTGTCCTCGCGTCCGAAGACGAGGGCCAGCGTTTGCGAGTCGTCCAGCGAGCCGAAGAGTTGCGCCACCTCGACCGGATTCAAATCCACCGGCGTCGTCCGCTCGCGGGATGACGTCGTAGCGACCGTCACGTGCGTATCGGCCAGCGCATGGTGCAGTGTCGGCACGAAATGGGCTCGCTCCACGACATCCTCCGCCCCGCTCGCCCACCAGCCCGCCAGCGGATGCAGATTCGGATGGTGGCCCACGATCCAGAGATCGCGGAACCCAAAGTTCTTCATCACCCGCGCCACCGCACCGACGTTTCCCGCTTCGCGCGGTTCGACGAGGACAATGCGTAGCCGGGGGTCGGGAGTCGGTGGTCGGGGGTCGGAGAACGGGACGGAGCTCATTCGCCGGCTTCCGTCCGCGCCATCGTCCGCAGCGCGGACATCATGCGATCCACATCGCCGCGCTCCGTCCTCGGGTTGATCATCGTCACGCGCAGCACACGGCGCCCTTTGAGCAGCGTCGACGTGATCCACGCCTGGCCGGAGCGGATGAGCCTCTCGCGAATCGCGGCGTTCGTCTCGTCGTCGCTCCTGTGCCGGAAGCAGAAGATGTTGAACTCCGGGACGTGCATCGGCTCGAAATCGTCCGAGGCCACTACAGTCTTGTACAGGTACTCCGTCAGGTTCGCCACGTGCTCCATCGCCTCGACAAACGGACGCGTACCGGACATTTGCAGCGTCAGCCAGAGCTTGATGGCGTCGGCGCGTTTGGAGCACTGAATGGTCACCTCGCCGATGTTGTCGCCGGCGCGCTCGGCGTTGAAGAGATAAGGCGCATCGGCTTCGAATGCGCGGCGCAGCCAGTTGCCGTCGCGCACCAGAAGAACGCCGAGCGAGAGCGACATCCAGAGCATCTTGTGCGGATCCCAGGCCAGCGAGTCGGCCAGATCGAGACCGTCGACGAGAATACGCAGGCGCTCGCTCAGGATCACCGAAGCGCCGTGCGCGGCATCGACATGGAGCCAAGTGTCGTACTGGTCGCGCAGAGCTGCGATTGCGCGTAGGTCATCGAACGCGCCGGTGGCTGTCGATCCCGAGGTGGCCACGATGGCCATGACGTCGCTTGTCTCCCGCAGCGCCGCTTCGAGCGCGATAAGATCGAGACGGTGACGGACATCGGTCGGGACCTTGATCACATCGTCTGACGCGATGCCCATGATCGCCGCGGCCCGGGCGATCGAGTAGTGCGCATCGGCGGAGCAGAGAATGATGGGGCGCGCGGGACGTAGGTCGGACTCTCCAGTCCGACCGGTCGGACTAAGAGTCCGATCTACGTGCTTCGCCATCCATCGGGCTCGGGCTGCCAGCAACCCAGTCAAATTCGCCGCCGACCCTCCCGAAACCGCTGTGCCGAGGGATGTAGACGGATAGCCGACACGATCGGCCAGCCAACGGACTACTTCCTGCTCGATCACCGTCCCGATCGGGCTCATCTCCCACACCGCCGTTGACTGATTCAGCGTCGAGATCACCAGATCGGCGATCACCGCGCTCGGAAACGGCGGACAGACCTGATGCCCCATGTACGCCGGATGATGGAGCTGGATGGCGTTCTCCATCAGCATGCGGATGAGCGCCATCCCCTCCGCACCCCCGCGGTCGTCGATCCTGATGCGCCCTCGCAGCTCATCCGAGTTCTGCCAGTCGACGACGCGCCGTCCAGCGATGTTCTGGACATGGTCGAAGAGAGCATCGACGGCATCGTGCGCCAGCGCGCGCATCTTGGAGTCGAAGAGCATGGCGGCGGATTGTATTCGCGGTAGCGAGGTCGCGCGGTTACGCGGTCTCGCGGGCGGGTTACTGAGTTACTGAGCAGCAAGGTTGCAAGTTCACTCCACCTCCAACTTCGGCCATTACAACCCAGCAACTTAGCAACCTAGCAACCGCGAGACCCCGTAACCGCGAGACCTCGCGACCGCACCCGCGACCCCGAATACAATCCCACCATGCGCACCACACTCGCCCTCCTCTTCACCTTTGCGTCGACAATCGCCTCCGCCCAATCCGTCATCGTCATCAAAGCGGGCTCGCTCATCGACGGACGTTCGGACGCACCGAAAGCGAATCAGATCATCGTCATCCGCGAAAATCGGATCGAGAGCGTCGGAAGCGGCACGGCCATCCCGGCGGGGGCGTACGTCATCGACCTCACCGGCATGACGGTCATGCCGGGTTTGATCGACTCGCACACGCACCTCTTTTTACAGGGAGAAGAACCATCCGAGGGGGGATATGACGTACAACTGCTCAAGTACGGGCTCGCCTATCGCGCGGCGCGGGCCACCGTATCGGCGCGCCGTGCGCTGGAGCAGGGATTCACCACCATCCGCGATGTCGAGACCGAGGGAGCCGGTTACGGCGACCTCGGCATCAAGCAGGCCATCAACGAAGGGCGAATCCCCGGACCGCGCATCTTCGCCGCCACCCGCGCCATCTCCACCACCGGCGGCTACGACCTCGAGGGATACGCGCCTGAGATCACCGTTCCGAAGGGCGCCCAGATCGTCGACGGTCCGGTCGAAGCGCGCAAAGCGGCGCGCGAACAGCTCGATCATGGCGCCGACTGGCTCAAGGTCTACATGACTCATCGCTCATGGGTCGACAAACAGGGCAATCTCGTCTCGCAGCCGACGCTCACCGTCGACGAGCTGCGCGCCATCGTCGATGAAGCCCACGGCTGGAAGCGCAAGGTAGCCTGCCACGCCTACAACGGCGAAGGTCTTCGTCGCGCATTGGACGGCGGCTGCGATTCCATCGAACACGGCCTCGAGCTCGACGACGCCAACATCGCCCAGATGCTCAAGCAGGGAACGTGGTACGTGCCGACGCTGTCGGTCTACTACTCCCACAACGCCCCGATCGACACGCCCGCCGGACGCCGCGACGCCAAACGCGTCTCACTGCACGAGGTCTCGTTCCGCAAGGCACTCAAAGCAGGAGTGAAGATCGTCTTCGGCACCGACGTCGGCGGCTTCTCCTGGACCGAACCGATCGCGCAGGAGTTCGACCGCATGGTGTCGTTCGGCATGACGCCGATGGATGCCATCCGCTCCGCCACCTCCCACGCCGCCGAGATGCTCGACGCCACCGGCGACCTCGGCGTGATCGCCCCCGGCGCCTACGCCGACATCATCGCCACCGACACCGATCCCCTGCACGATATCCACACGCTCCACGACGTGTCATTCGTGATGAAGGACGGGAGGGTGGTGCGGGAGCGGAAGGCGAGGGCAATGGCGGCGCAGTGATGACATTGAGGCTCTGACGCTGACGACTTCGCAAGCTGCGCCATCCAACGCTTGACTCCCGGCATCTGCTGAGGGAGACTCTCGTTTGGTGGAAGGATTGGGGGATGGGGATTCCCCGGTCGGCAAAGGGCCTCGGAGGACGCTCCGAGGCCCTTTGTTTTCAGCGAGCATGTCACCGAGCAGTGCTGCATCTCGATCTTCAGGCTGCATAGATCACCCGATACGACGCGAGAATCGATTGCCGGCGCCACGGGTTTCTGATGGCCGCTTTCTCCACGATGTCGACCCTTCTTCCGAAAAGATGCTCCAGCTCATCCTTCATATCGACCACGTCGAAGAGACTCCAGCGCGTTGGGTCTTCGAAAGTCAAGAGAACGTCGACATCGCTGTCGGCTCGGAACTCATCGGTGAGAACGGAGCCGAAAAGCGCAAATTCTTTGATTTGCCATTTCTGGCAGAAGCGAATGATGGCCTCCTCATCGACCGGAATCGCTGTCCTCATGCTGGTCATGGCAGATCCTTCATCCTTTCCTATTTTATCGTTTGTTCGCCGGGATTCTCTTCCCCTGGCGTCGGCGCGGGACTCCGGCGCAGTAAGCACCACATCCATGATGCCCCTCTTCCGCTATCCTTCCCCACCATGACACCGCCACCCCACTCCGACGCTCTCGTCTTCTTCGGCGCCACCGGAGACCTCGCCTACAAGATGATCTTCCCGGCCCTGCAGGACCTCATCAAGCGAGGCCATCTCGACGTTCCCGTGATCGGCGTGGCCAAGGCCGGGTGGACGCTCGATCAGTTGCGCGAGCGCGCCCGCGCCAGCCTGACCGAGCACGGAGGCGGCGTCGATGCTGCCGCCTTCGCGAAACTCCTCTCGTTGCTGCAGTACATCGACGGCGACTATCGCGAGGACGCGACGTTCGACCGATTGCGCCAGGCTCTCGGCAGCGCCGAGCATCCCGTGCACTATCTGGCTATCCCGTCGAGCATGTTCGCCGTGGTGGCCGGCCAGCTCGGCCGCTCCGGATGCGCCAAAGGCGCACGCGTCGTCATCGAGAAGCCGTTCGGGCGCGACCTCGCCTCGGCACAGAAACTCAACGCCGACCTGCTGGCCGTGTTCGACGAGGCGGCCATTTTCCGCGTCGACCATTACCTCGGCAAGGAGCCGGTGCAGAACCTGCTCTACTTCCGCTTCGCCAACTCCTTCCTCGAGCCGCTCTGGAACCGCAACTTCGTCCGCGGCGTGCAGATCACCATGGCCGAGAACTTCGGCGTGCAGGGACGCGGCGCCATGTACGAGGAGACCGGCGCCATCCGCGATGTCGTGCAGAACCACATGCTCCAGGTCGTGGCCAGCCTGGCCATGGAAGCGCCGCAGAGCGGCAGCCCCGAACAGATCCGCGATGCCCGGGCCCGCGTCCTCGAGGCCATCGAGCCGATCGATCCGGCCAACGTCGTGCTCGGCCAGTTCCGCGGCTATCACGACGAGAAGGGCGTTACTCCCACGTCGAAGACGGAGACCTTCGCCGCACTGCGGCTCAACATCGCCAGTTGGCGATGGGCAGGCGTGCCGTTTTACATCCGCGCCGGCAAGTCCCTCCCTGTCACCTGCACCGAGGTGCTGGTCGAGCTGGAGGCGCCCCCGCTGGCCATCTTCCACGCCGATCGCCTCGCGCCCGGCGGCGCGAACTACGTCCGCTTCCGCCTCGGCCCCGACGTCGCCATCGCCATGGGCGTTCGCTCCAAGGTACCGGGCGAAGAGATGGCCGGACAGAATGTCGAGCTCCTCGCCGTCAGCAACGTCGTAGGACAGATGGGTCCCTACGAGCGCCTCCTCGGCGACGCCATGAAAGGCGACGCCACCCTCTTCGCGCGCGAGGACATGGTGGAAGCCGAATGGCGCGTCGTCGACCCGCTCATCAACCACGGCCTTCCCGTCCACGAGTACGAACCAGGTACCTGGGGCCCCGCCGAGGCGCAGAGTGTGATCGCCGGCGGATCGTGGCATGACCCAGCTGATGGCGATGTGGGGAAGTCGGCGTCACCGGCGTGACGTGGGTCCTTGTCCTACTGCGCCGAGATGATCGTCACCTGCTGCGTGTCGTTGTTCGTGAGGCTCAGCATTCCCCAGATCGGAGGCGCCAACTGCGGGGAGGCGATCGGAATCACCTGCAGGCTGGTCGGATTCCCGCTCGCCAGCGTCAACAGCGTCGTGACATCCATCGATCCGAACCACATCGTCGTTCCGGGGATCTTCGACAGGGGTAGCGCTCCATCCTGGGCTGGAGTCGAATCGCCGAACACTAACAAAGGAGAATTGCCGAAGGTCCATACCCGGAGCATGACCCGATACCGGCTGTCGACGGGGACGTTGAGGAATCGAAGCTCCGCGCGGAAGTCGTGCTCGCGAACGACCGGCACCTCGGTTCCCGCCGTCTGCGCCTGCCGCGAGGTATCGCGGATGCGCGAGGCAAGGTAGAGCGACCCGGTCGTGCCCCGCATCGCGTAGAGCACGTGACCCCAGGGATTGGAATCGTTCGTCAACTGCTTCGTATCGAGCTGAATCGAATTCGAGCAGCCGGCACAGGGAAGGGCGTCGCGAAAAAATGCCGCCGGACTGTCCGCATTCATGAAGTTCTCGGTGGTCCACTGCGATCCGAATGCGCCCGGACCCTGGAACGACAAAGGGTAGACGATCGGCTCGAACACCGCCGGATCGGCGACGGAGGGATCGTAGTAAATCAGCGCAGCGGTTGCGGTCAATGTCCCCGCGGTCGAGTTCACGACGACGTCATACACGCCGGGAGCGTGCGGCGGAGCGGTGGCGATGAGCAGCCCGTCGACGTCGGAGCTCGCCGGCACCGTCACGCCCCCGATTGTCAGCGTAGCGCCCGCGAGGAAAAAGGGGTTGTTGGTCACGATCCCGCCGCCGGACAGCGACACGGCATAGGGACTGATCTTCAGCGTCTCCGCGTCGCGGACGAAGAGCTGCGTCCGCGCCAGTTCCGTCGCGCTGTCGCCGTAGTCCGCCAACAGACTGACCGTGTAGCTGCCCGCGGGGAGTACATCCAGATGAAAGGTCCGGGTGTACGGCGACACCAACTGGATGCAGAGGATGCCGAGGGGCGGCCGGGCGTCCAGACGGAGCTGGATCGTCGATCCGTTGACTGTAACGCCCTTCACAAAAGGGACGCAGCCGTTCGGCCAGCTACCGGTGACGATCGCATCGACCGAGTGATGTGCCGTGACGCCCGGCGGATCGAACCGGATGGTTTCCGCCGAGGCGATCGATGCCAGGAGAAGAAGGGAGACGGCGAGGATTCGTACGCGGGAGGTCATTACGTCCCCATTATTCACCCGCCTAATCCGTCGACTCGATCCTGTAGTTCGGCGCTTCCTTCGTGATCACCACATCATGCGCATGCGACTCGCGCAGCCCCGCCGCGGTAATCCGGACGAACTGCGCCTTCGTGCGCAAATCTTCGATCGTGCGCGAGCCCGTCAACCCCATACCGGAGCGGAGGCCGCCGACGAGTTGCGGGATCATGGCGCTGAGCGATCCCTTGTACGGCACTTTCCCCTCGATCCCCTCGGGGACAAGTTTCGACACTTCGTCGGCGTCTTCCTGGAAGTAGCGATCCTTCGAGCCGGCCTGCATCGCGCCGATCGATCCCATACCGCGGTAGGCCTTGAACGTGCGCCCCTGGTAGAGAATCGTCTCGCCCGGCGCCTCATCAGTGCCGGCGAAAAGCGATCCGATCATCACGCAATGCGCGCCCGCGGCGATGGCCTTGGTGATGTCGCCCGAGAACTTGATGCCGCCGTCGCTGATGAGCGGGATGCCGAACTTCTCCGCCGCCCGCGCGCACTCGATCACCGCACTGATCTGCGGCACGCCCGCGCCGGCGACCACGCGCGTGGTACAGATCGAGCCCGGGCCGATGCCGACCTTGATGGCGTCGACGCCGAGGGCGATCAGATCGCTGGCGCCCTCGTACGTGGCCACATTGCCGGCGATGAGAGGCGTGTCGGGGAAAAGCTTCTTGAACTGCCGGATCACTTCCATGACCCCGTTCGAATGCGCGTGCGCCGAATCGATCACCACCACATCCGCCTTGGCGTCGATCAGCGCGCGGGCGCGGTCGAGCCCTTCTTTGCCGACGCCGATGGCGGCGCCGACGCGCAGCCGTCCGAGCGAGTCTTTGGCCGCGTTCGGATAGCGCAACTTCTTCTGGATGTCCTTGACCGTGATGAGGCCCTTGAGGTCGCCGTTGGAGTCGACGACGAGCAGCTTCTCGATGCGGTGGCGATGAAGGACTTCGCGCGCCGCTTCGAGCGTGGTCCCGACCGGAACCGTGACCAGTCCGTCCTTCGTCATCCGCTCGGCGATGGGCAGATCGAAGCGTGATTCGAAGCGGAGGTCGCGATTGGTCAGAATGCCGACCAGCTTGCCGTTGGCGTCGGTGACGGGGACGCCGGAGATCTTGTATTTGGCCATCACCTCGAGCGCCTCGGTGATGGTCTGCCACGGCCGCATGGTCACGGGGTCGACGATCATCCCCGCTTCCGACCGCTTCACCTTGTCGACTTCTTCCGCCTGCACGTCGATGGGCATGTTCTTGTGGATGATGCCGAGGCCGCCCTGCTGGGCCATGGCGATGGCCAGCCGCGCCTCGGTCACGGTATCCATCGCCGAGGAGATGATGGGGATGTTCAGACGGATGTCGCGGGTGAGCTGCGTGCCCACATCGACAAAGTTCGGATGAATGTCGGACTTGGCCGGGCGCAGGAGAACATCGTCAAACGTTAACCCGACTTCGATGCCCTCGGCGAAGCGATCAGACGGCAGCGGTTCGCGCCGCTCAATCTCGCGAAGATCGATGCGACCGATGATGGGAATGTCTGAGAGTACACGTTCGTCGCTCATGTGTGCTCCTTTGAGTGAGTATAGAACAGAGCGTCAGCGGATTGTTATTGCGCGCTGCTGCGCTTCGCGCCGGAGCGCTGCCGTCTCGGCGGCTGGCTCGGCGGCGTCCCGCCGCCGCGGGCGCCGAGACGGCGCCCGGCCAGCCGGCGAGGACGCCAACGCTCCGATCGCGAAGCGCAGCATTCACCACCCCACGTGCAGCCGTTCCCGACTCGGCTTGTGCATCCGCAGGAGCTCTTCCTGTTCCTGCTGCTGTACCGAGCGCAGCAATCCCTCCACGCTCGGATCATTCTTCACCTTCTGATCGTCGCCCGGCTGCGGCGATGGTTGTGGTTTCGGCTGCGGCTGCGGGCCGCGATTCTGCTGCGATCCGTTACCGGCGTCCTGCTGCTTCTGCATGGCCTGTTTGCGGCGGAGGGCGATCTCGAGATTGCGCTTCGCGGCCGCGTCCGAGGGCCGGAGCCGCAGCGTCTCGCTGTAATCGCGGATGGCGTAGTCGAACGCGTTCGATGCCAGGGCGCTGTTGCCGCGGTTGAAGAGCGCGTCGGCGCGCAGCGACGGGTCGGCCAGCGCCTTCGCGATCGTCGACGACCCCGCCTCGCGATTGCCCGCCGCGATCTGAGACGTGCCGAGGTTGAATGAACGGGTCGGAGAGGAAGCGATCGCGGACGATGTTGCGAACGACTTCTGCGCCTCGGCGTACTTCTTATCCGCGAACTGCTTCACGCCGCGCGCCGTGGCCGCATGCGAGTTGGTCTCGCGAGTAATTCGCTGCACAAACGGGAAAACCGTGATCAGGAGGATAGCGATCGTCCTCATGGGCGAGCTCCGGCACAGACAAGAGTGTCTGTGCCACATTGACAGCGCGTGACACAAGGCCACTCTCTGCCACTACACCGGACCCGATGTGGCACAGACACTTTTGTCTGTGCCAGAGCTTGGCAGTCCCTGACGAAAAGCCACTCCCTGCCACTACACCGAGCCCAATGTGGCACAGACACTTTTGTCTGTGCCGGAGCTTGGCAGTCCCTGACGAAAAGCCACTCCCTGCCACTACACCGAGCCCAATGTGGCACAGACACTTTTGTCTGTGCCGGAGCTTGGCAACACCTGACGAAAAGCAACTCCCTGCCACTACACCGAGTCCAATGTGGCACAGACACTTTTGTCTGTGCCGGAGCTTGGCAGACTCTCATTCCGCACCCCGATTCGCCAGCGAGCCGAGAAACAACGCCATCCACGCAAACGCCAGCGGCCACTGATAACGCTCGATGGGAACGCGCACGTCTCGCCGCTTCGCGATTCCGCCGGTAGTCGCCAGCGAGTCGAGGTCGTGTTCGCCGAACGGGTTCGCATAGAACGTCCCGCCCGTGGCGCTGGCGATCTTCTTCAGCGCCTCGGGGCGTGCATACGTCGTCACCACCTGGCCGTTGTCATCGAGCAACACGCCGCTCCCCTCGGACCGCGGGATCGTGCTGCCGCCGGCCGTGCCGACCAGGATCGTCGATACGGTGACACCGCGTCGCGTCACCTTGCTGATGGCGTCGTCGAGCTTCGTACCCTGGTCCTCGCCGTCGCTGATGAGCACGACGTCTCCGCGCTCCCCGGCGTCGCCGCCGACCAGGCGCAAAGCCGTGTTCAAAGCCGACGAAAGGTCAGAGCCGGGATTCGATACCTCCCCCGCCTGAATCGAGTCGAGCAACTCCTCGACCGCGTCCCCGTCGCTCGTCAGTGGTGAGACCACCTCGGCCGCCGATTCGAAGATGACCAGAGCCACGCGTCCCTGCTGCGCCTCGATGATCCGCTTCGCGATGGCCTTGGCCGCGTCGAGGCGCGAGGTGCCCACGTCCCGCGCATCCATGCTCAGCGAGACATCGATGACGATCACCCGATTCGATTCGCGCTGCTCGATCGGCACCACGCGGAACCCCGCCTCCGGACCGGCCAGCGCGATCACACACCCGAGGAGCGTGAGTGAGGCCAGCCATGGCCGGAGCGATCGCAGCGGATTGGCCACTCCGCGCAACCGCTCCGAAACAAACCGCCGCGCGATAGCCGCGCGACGACGCTCGCGTGCGAGAAAGAATGCGAACACGAGTGGGACCAGGAGCGCGAACCAGAGGAGCTGAGGCGCGCGGAAGGTGATTGCGCTCATGCCGTCACCTTCTGCCACACCGTCTCCCCCGACAACAGCGCCAGCGCCAGCATCGCCACACCCGCAGCCAGCGGCAGGCCGTACAACTCCTCGATCTTCTCGCTCTTCGGCGCGGTCAGGCGCGTCTTTTCGAGATGGTCGATGCGGTCCAGCACCTCGCTCATCGTCCGCGCATCGGTAGCCCGGAAATACTCGCCGTTCGTCGCCTTCGCGATCGCCGCCAGCGCCTCCTCGTCGAGATCGGCACGCACGAGTTGGTACGTCGTCACGATCTCTCCAGTAAACGGATCCACCCGCTTCACCGGGATCGGCACCGGCCCGCGGCTTCCCACGCCGATCGTGTAGATCTTGATGCCGTAGCGCGCCGCCAGTTGCGCCGCGGTCAGCGGATCGATCGAGCCCGAGTTGTTCACGCCGTCGGTCACGAGGATGATGATCCGGCTGCGGGACTTCGACGTGCGCAAGCGGTTGACCGCCGTGGCGATAGCATGACCGATGGCCGTGGCGTCGCCGTTCTCCCCCACCTCCGCCCGCTCCAGGATCGCCACGGCGATGTCGCGGTCGTACGTGATCGGCACCCGCGTGGCCGCACGGGCGCCGAAGGTCACGATGCCGATGCGGTCATCCTGCCGCCGGGCGATGAAGTCGCCGATCAGCTCCTTGGCCACGCCGAATCGATTGCGCGGCTTGAAATCCTCGGCTGCCATGCTTCCGGAAGCATCGAGCGCCACCACGATATCGATGCCGAAACGGTCGTTCGTGGCCAGCCTGGTCACGCGCTGTGGCCGCGACAGCGCCACGATCATCGCCAGCGCCGCGATCGATTCGAACAGAAACGGCACGCCCGCAAGCTGCGCGCGCACGCTCCGCCGCGGCGTGACAAGCGACATCGAAGAGATTGTGAACGCGCCGAACCGACGCTGCCGGTCGTACATCAGCAGCGCGATCCTGGCGATGACGGCGGCGGCCAGCAGCAGCCAGAGCGGATTGGCGAATCGGATCATGCGGCCGCTTCCTCGGCTACCGGCGCCGGCGGCTCCGCCAACGAGGGGATCTCCAGGGCCTGGTTGACCGCATCATCAAAACTCGCCGGCGCGGCTCCCCAAGGCGAGAACTTTTCAAGATCACCCTGACGAAGGATCTGCGCGACAGGCGCCACGAGCGCCGACGCCAAGTAGCGCCGACGGCTCGTCGGCTGGACCGCTGCCGGCTCGGCGGCGGTTTTGGCTTGCTCCTCCTCCTCAATCCGCGCCAGAACCTCCGACGTCGTCAGCTCCGCACCAAGGTCCGCGCGTACCTCTGCGAGATACGCACGAACCGCATCCGCCAACTGCGCCCATCGCATCGACGCGCCACCTCGCCGCAGCGCCAGCACCCGCGCGCGAAACGCCTCCCCCGGCACGACGACGATGTGCGGTTCCGGAACACGATGCTTCGCCAGCACAACCACCGCCGTCCACACCGCAACCGCTGCCAGCGCCGCGATGCCGATGGCGACGAACGGAAGGCGCGGCCACGGCTCCGGCTTCGGAGGTTTCAGCGGCGCCGGCTCGAGCTTGTCGTCCTGCTTCAGCACCGAATGGATCGGAATCACCACGCTGACCGGCCCCTCGGCCGAATGTCCCGTCACTGTGATCGAGTGAGGCACGAACGTCCGGATCACGACAGAGTTTCCGCTGCGCGACACCACCTCGTAGTCGGGCGAAGGCTCGACCGTCGTCGCCGCCGCGAAGGTGATCGTGACCGGATCGCCGATCGTCGGACGAGCCGGTTGAAACGTGGTGATCAGCGCCAGAACCAGTAGGCCTGTCATCGGGTTATCGCCTTCTCACCGCCCGCTCCCTGAAGAACCGCAACAGCTCCCGATCATACGGAATCGCCGTCGACACGGACAGATGATCGATCCCTGCTGCCCGAAACCGCCGCTCGTTGACTTGATTACGACCCGCGGCCCGGCGTGCCACATCAGCGCCGCCGAGAGCGATCAGCCGCACCGCTCCGCTCTCCGCGTCGACGACCTGCGCCAGCCCGCCCTCGGGGAACCTCTCCTCGCGCGGATCGCCGACGGCGATGGCCACGACGTCGTGTTTCAGGTCCAGCCGCCGTATCGTCCGCTCGAAGTTCTGATCGAGAAAGTCGCTGATGACGATCACCACCGCTCGCCTGGCGCTGACCTGTTCGAGATAGCGGGCAGCGAAATCGAGGTCGGCAATCCCCCCACCGCCGCGCATGGCCGCATCAACGACAGCCCGGACAATGACCTGCGCGTGCATCCGCCCCCGCCTCGGCGCGATGTACCGGTGAACTCGATTCGAAAAGAGCAGCAGGCCGATGCGGTCGGAGTTCTGCACGGCCGAGAAGGCGAACACCGCCGCCAGCTCCGCGGCGATGTCGCACTTGCGCCAGTCGACCGAACCGAAGGCCATCGATCCCGAGACGTCGATGGCCACGATCACCGTCAGGTCGCGCTCCTCGATGAACTCCTTCACATGCGGCACGCCGCTCCGCGCCGTCACATTCCAATCGATCGTCCGCACATCATCGCCCGGCTGGTACTCACGCACCTGCGAGAACTCGATCCCTCGGCCGTGGAACGCCGAGTGGTAGTCCCCCGCGAACCCCGCCCGGATCAGCCGTGCCGACAGGATCTCCAGGTCGCGCACACGGCGAGTCAGCGGGACGCGGAATTGCGGTTTGCGGCGGCGGAAGAACATGGTTACGAGGTCTCGCGGTTTCGAAGTCTCGCGGCGTCTGAGATCACGCAGGCCGCGCTACCGCGCAACCGCGCGACCCCGCAACCGCGTCACGGCACCGCCACCGCCCCCAATACCTGCTGCACGATCGCGTCCGCGGTCACCTGCTCCGCCGCGGCTTCGTAGCTCAGCACGAGGCGATGGCGCAAAACATCCGGCGCGATCGCCTTCACATCCTCGGGCAAAACATACGACCTTCCCTGAATGAAGGCATAGCCTTTGGCCACGTGCGCCAGGGCCAGCGTCGCGCGCGGCGAGGCGCCGAAGGCGATGTGCGGCACGAGCGACGGCAGCTTGAACTCCGCCGGCGTCCGCGTCGCCGCCACGATCTGAATGATGTAGCGCCCGATCCGTTCATCCACATGAACGCTCGCCGCAAGCCGTGCGATCTGCGCGATCTCGGCGATCGTCAGGATGCGGCGGATGGCCACCTGCGGCGCGGTCGGGTCGAGATAGATCCCCAGCATCCGCATCTCTTCATCCTGCGTCGGATAATCGACGCGCAGCTTCATCACGAATCGATCGACCTGCGCCTCGGGCAACGCGTACGTCCCCTCGTGCTCGATCGGGTTCTGCGTGGCGATGACCACGAACGGCTCCGGCAACCGGTACGACGTATCGCCGATGGTCACCTGCCGCTCCTGCATGGCCTCGAGCAGCGCGGACTGCACCTTCGCAGGTGCGCGATTGATCTCGTCCGCCAGCACGAGGTTGGCGAAGATCGGTCCATGCCTCGGCGTAAACACCCGGCCCGCCGGATCGAAGATCAGCGTGCCGGTAATGTCAGCCGGCAGCAGATCAGGCGTGAACTGGACGCGATGAAACGACGCGTCGATGGCGCCGGCGAGCGTCCTGACGAGCAGCGTCTTGGCGAGCCCCGGCACTCCCTCCAGGAGCACGTGCCCGCGAATCAGGAGCGCGATGACGAGCCGGTCGACGATCGCTTCCTGCCCGATCACCGCCCGCCCCACCTCGCTCCGCAGCCGCGCGATCACCTCGTGCGCCGCGGCGATGTCCGTGTTGATGGTGGCCTGGTCCATGCGGGGAAGTTTATCGTGGGGCGACCGAAGGCGCAGAAGCGACCTGCGCGTAGCGCCGGCGGCTCGCCGGCTGGACCGCTGCTGGCTCGGCGGCGGTGTCCACACCAAAACCGCCAGCGAGCCGCTGGCGGTCCAGCCGTCGAGCCGACAGCGCTACGCCCGCCGCCGCGACGCCAGCGCTCCGGCTAACATTCACCCCGCACGCGATGAGCCATCCCAAAAAAAAGTGGGGCCAGCACTTCCTCCGCAACCGCGGCGCGGTGACGCGCATCGTCGAAGCCGTCGAGCCCGAGCCGGACGACGTCGTCGTCGAGATCGGCCCCGGCGAAGGAGTGCTGACGGAGAAGCTGGCCGAGCTACCGAACCAACTGATGGCAGTCGAGATCGACCCCGAGCTCTCCGACCGCCTCCGCGCCCAATTCGGCGATCGAATCACTCTCGTCAACGAAGACGCCATCGACGCTCCCCTCCCCGCGCGCCCCTATCGCGCCGTCGGCAACCTCCCCTACAACGCCGGCACCCCCATCCTCCGCCGCGTCATCGCCGACCCGCATTGCCGCCGCGCCGTGTTCATGCTGCAGAAGGAAGTGGCCGACCGCCTCGTAGCCAATCCCAGCGACGAAGCCTACGGCTACCTGACCCTCTTCGTCCGCCTCTACGCCTCGGCACGCATCCTCATGACCCTCGAGCCGAAGTCGTTCTATCCCCCGCCAAAGGTGCGCAGCGCCGTCGTCATCCTCGATCCCGACCCCAAACCCTTCGCCTCCGATGCCCTCATCACCCTGATCAGCGCATCCTTCCGCATGCGCCGCAAGAAACTGGTCAACAACTTGACCGAGTTCGGCACGCGCGAGGAAGTGCTTGCCGCGCTGGCCCACGCCTGCATCGACGAGGGCGTGCGTGCGGAGAGGTTGTCTCTGGAGGACTTCGCGCGGCTTGCGAGCGAACTGTCTTTTGATTCTTAAAGCTTTCACCACAGAGACACGGAGGACACAAGAGAAACTTCCAAATTTGTAGCCGCCCCGGAGAACAAGAGCTTGCGCTTCGCTAACATCGAGCGCCCTTCTCCCCCAGCGCTTTTCAGCTGGGGGAGAAGGTGCCGACAGGCGGATGAGGGGGCGGTGCTTGCCGTGCCCCGCCGGCATCCCACGTTTGGTTGCGGCTACGCCGCGCTGTGCCTCTGTGGTAAAAAGCTTTTCTGCCGCGAGACCGCGCAACCCCGAGACCGCGAAACCCTTCAGTTCCTCCGAACCCTGTAGCCGAGGCGCTCGAGCTCGGCGGCTACGCGCGCCACATGATCGCCCTGGATCTCGATCTCGCCGTCTCCCGACGTACCGCCGGCACCACATCGTTTTTTCAACGCCGCCGCCAGCTCCGACAGC
>Ga0307471_100000886_pt1 | contig 15899 bp, 14 predicted proteins | sample atmos_gasesAM3C__2_FD_204566 | JGI IMG/M metagenome (GOLD analysis project Ga0307471, IMG submission 204566) | Hardwood forest soil microbial communities from Morgan-Monroe State Forest, Indiana, United States - atmos_gasesAM3C_515 | ecosystem: Environmental > Terrestrial > Soil > Temperate... | reverse complement strand
CTTCCAGTCCTGGATATCGCTGGCGAGGAGGTCGACCTTACGACCGCCCTCGCTCATCACGAAGTCGTTTGAGATGGTCTCGTCGTACTTGAGGAAGTATTGCTTGATACTGTCGGCCTTATAGCCAAGGCACAGGATGAAATCCTTGTGGCCGAAATGCGCGTAGTACCGCATCACGTGCCAGAGGATCGGCCGATAGCCGATGGGTACCAAGGGCTTGGGGACGGATTCCGAGTAGTCCCTGAGTCTCGTCCCGAGACCACCGCAGAATAGAACAACTTTCATCCGCATCGCCTCCCGTGAGCGGTCGTCTTCATAGGCCGCACCATAACGTCGGTCACCTCGGCAGTCCGCGAAAGAGTCAGCGCGCCGACGATCAGATCGGCGACGTCGCCCGCCTGCACGAGTTCCGCTGCTTCATAGCTACGCCCTTCGAACCGGTGGACCGCCTCCTGCATCGCCGTGGCGGTTCGTCCGGGAAATACGCTGACAACCCGGATCCCGTACGGATTCACGTGCTGGCGGATGCTGCCGGCGATCGAGTGCAGTGCGTGCTTGCTCGCCGCGTAGAGTCCGTTGTTGGCGCCCGGGGAGAGTCCTGCCGTCGAATTGACGAACACCACTTGGCCGCGCGTCTGCTTGAGCATGGGCAAAAGCGCCTTGGTCAGAAGAAAGGGGGCGCGCAGATTCACCCGGTACTGTTCATCGAGATCGTCCCAGCCGACCGACTCGACATCTCCAAGGCGAATCGTTCCCGCGGCATGCACTAGAACGTCAACCCGTTGCATGTCGGCGCAGACGCGCGCGACGAGGCCGCGAATCCCCTCGTCAGTAGATAGGTCGGCAGGGTGCACGAGGACCTTCGGCGCGCGCGGGCCGATCTCCTTCGCGGCGTCCTGCAACCGGCCAACGTCGCGACCGGTCAGGCAGAGGCTCATGCCCTGGGCGGCGAGAGCGCCGGCCGTGGCGCGCCCGATGCCTCCCGATGCACCGGTAACGACGGCAACACCGGCGAGCGTAGAGGTCACGGACCTGCCCCCGCAGGTGTGTGCATCGCCCGCAGAAGTTTGGCTGTCTCGAGGGCGCGCGCCGCGGTGCGCACGGCGGGAAACGCCAGCTTCGACCGCTCGGCGATTTCGAGGAGGGAGTGGTGCCCGTCGGAGAGGTTCAGGACCCAGAGCATGGCAAGCTCAGCTTCCTTGCTTTCAACATTTCCTCCCATCGTCCGATAGAGCCCCCTTTTGCCCAGCTGGGGCTCGCATTTTGGATTTTGATTCAAGTAGTAGTTGTTATTTTCAAGTATGTCGAGCACAGAGGAGTACGTCTTCCATGAGTCGGCGAGATACCTCGGTTGCACCAGGCTTAGATCGTCAGCGGACGTATGATATTCGGGATAGCGTCCCCACGGCGTTCTAGTCAGGGACCCCATGGCAAGATCAAAACCAGGAGAGCAGAACTGCCGCTCATCGTAGCCATAGGGTGAAAAGTCGATGATTTCGTAGGGGTTGCCGGAGTGCGCGAGCGCATGGGCAACCGCCCTGTCGATTTCGGCGTCCCCGCGCCGGCTTTTCTTGTAATTCATCTTGCCGGAATCGCCGACGTTCGCGACCACCAGCCCATGCTTTATCCGGTCGGTGGCATTCTCGTTCAATGCCAGCCAGGTAATTGCTCCGATTGTTCCCGGAATGAAAATGAACCTGTACGAATAGCGGACCGGACGGCCGCGCAAGTGCTTCGCAAGAAACGTGCTGAGCGCTATTCCAGAGAGATTGTCGTTGCAAAGGGAAGGGTGGCAGATATGGCAGGAGATCAGCACTTCGTCGGAACTCGTTCCGGGAAAGTAGCACTCCCCATAGGTCAAGTGCCCTTCATCGAGAGAAGAATCTATCACTGCTTCGTACGTACCCCCGCGCAGTCCGTCGAGCTGGTTCTGGGTAAGACAGAATCCCCAGCGCTCCTGATAATACGATGTCTTGTACGGAATCCAGTCCGGGCGATCCGGCAGGGTATACAGGTGCTCGCGTAGTTCCGCCAGCGACATCCGTTTGCGGATTGGAGTACTGTAGTTCAGAACATGCAGGTTTGAGCTCTTGAAATCGATGACCTTGATTCCAGCGGAATTCTTGACGTAGGCATCCCTGATATTCCATTCCTTCGGCACTGTCCAGTCGAACACCCGCGTGCCGGTCGGAACTTCATGGACCTTCAAGGGAATGTGCTCGCCGACCCGACGCAAGGTTTCCCGAACGCCGTTGCCGGTAATACTGCGGCAAATCGGATACAGTTCCCGAACAAGCCCGTACATCGGCTCGCCCAGTTCGGCGGGATCGATATCCGCTTTGATGTCGGAAACGGCAATCGCGGTCATGTGCGCACGCGAAAGTCTGGGTAGGCCCCGTCTCGTTCGGAAATGACGCCCACTTCAAGGGGCAAGCGAATGCCGAAGAAGGGGTCGTTCCATCGAAACCCTCGCGCGTTTTCCTGTGAATGGAATTCGGACATCTGGTAGAAGACTTCGGTGTTGTCCACCAATGTGATGAAACCGTGCGCGAATTTCTCCGGGACGTAGAGCATTTTCCGGTTTTCCGCCGAAAGGGTAACCGCCACGTGTTCGCTGAAGGTAGGCGAATCCGCGCGCAGATCGACGATCACGTCGCATATCGAACCCATGGTGCACCTCACCAATTTCGCTTCCTCACGGGGTGCCTCCTGATAGTGCATGCCGCGAAGGGTACCTTTTTTGAGGTTGAACGAGATATTGCACTGGACCAGGCGCGGGTTGAGTCCGTGCTCCTCGAATTCCTGCCGACACCACGTGCGGGCAAAAAAGCCGCGGGCATCCTCGTGCAGCTCGGCGTGAATGATAAAGGCACCGGCAAGCCTGGTTTCCTCGAAAATCAAGGCTCACCTTTCAGGGTCTGTCCGGGCTTAGGCACCGGTCCACTCCAGATTGCCGTCGAGCATCCCTTTTTCACGTAGTTGCTTGAGCACCTCAAGCCGCATGTACTTGGAGCTCCGGAAATTCGGGTCGTTGAAGCCCATCGCCTCAAGGCCCTCCCTGAGTTCGGCGATGGCCGTAAGGAGATCGACCTGCGGTTGGTGCTTGGGCGCAAGGCGCTCGTACAAGGAAAAATCGACCCGATAAGAACGGTTGTCAGGCGGCGCATTCTTGTTTATCGATATGCTTACGCGCGGAACGACTTTTGCGACCGCTTCCGCCAACTCCTTTACCTGGTAGTTCCAGGTGTTGCTCCCGACGTTTACCGCGAGAAAGTCGCCATGGGCCTTGTCCCTGCCGATGGCCCAATCGAACGCGCGGGCCATGTCCTTGACGTGTATGAGCGGTCTCCAGGGCGTGCCGTCGCTCAAGATACTGATGTTGCCGGAGGTCACCGCACACGCGACGAAGTCGTTGACCACGAGGTCGAGGCGCAACCTGTCGCTCATCCCGCAGGCAGTGGCGAACCTGAGGCAGGTGACCGTAAAGCTCTTGTCTGCGAGCTTTTGGAGCTCGGCCTCGGTGCGGACCTTGGACTTTGCATAGGCCGTCAGCGGATTCAGGGCCGAAGTCTCCGTTCTCGGGGTGTCGTCGGCCAGCCCGTACATGCTGCAACTGGAAGCGAAGATAAAGGCTCTTGCGCCTGCCAACTTCGCCTGTGTTGCCAGCTCGACGCTTGCCCGGAAATTGATATCGAACGTAACTTCCTCGAAAGTGTTGCCCATGGGGTCATTCGATATCGCCGCCAGGTGCACGACGGTATCCACTCCCTGCAATATCTCGGGCGGAAGCCGCCGCACGTCCGCAAAATACTGAATGTCGGCCCTGCACTCTGGAAGGATGTCCGCATTCGTCAGGCAGTGGGCAAAGTACCCCTTGTCCAGGCCGGTCAACGTCGCCTGCGGATAAGACTGTCGAAGCCGTCGAAGGACGGAAGGGCCGACGTACCCGGCGTTGCCCGTGATCAATATCTTCATTTTATCAATGCACTGCAGTGATATTTTCGCTCAGGACACTTTCACCATGGACACACGCACATCTCCGACCGAAGAGATTTCGACCGACCTAAGGATAGACGGTTACTTCGGGAATGGGCACAACGAACTTGCCTCCCCATTCTCGAATGCCGGACATCTGCTCCATGATCTCGTCCTTGAAATTCCACGGCAATATGAATAGATAGTCGGGCTTTGTCTCCTTGATCTTATCGGGGTGCAGGATCGGAATGTGCGTTCCGGGCAGAAACTTGCCCTGCTTGTAGGGATTGCGGTCAACCGTGTAGTCGATGAAATCAGTGCGGATGCCACAGTAGTTCAGCAGCGTGTTGCCTTTGCCAGGCGCCCCGTATCCGACGACCGACTTGCCTTCCCGCCTGGCGCCAATCAGGAACTCCAGAAGCTTCCGCTTGGTCTCCTTGACTTGCTCTCCAAAACTCTGATATGTCTCGATTTGGGTGAACCCGGCGTCATGTTCTCTTCGCCGCAATTCGACGACGCGGTTGCCGATCGGATCCGCGCTGTCCTTGTGTCGCCCGTAGATTCTCAGCGACCCGCCGTGCGTTGACAGCTCCTCCACGTCGAACAATTCGATGCCGTGCCGGGCAAAGACTTTCTCGGCAGAAATAAATGAAAAATAGGAGAAATGTTCGTGATAGATCGTGTCGAACTGGTTCTCGTTCATGAGCCGCATGAGGTGCGGGAACTCCATCGTAATCACACCGTTCGGCTTAAGCACGGTTTTCATGCCCCCGACAAAATCGTTGAGGTCAGGAACCTGTGCCAATACATTGTTGCCAATCAGGAGGTCAACCCGTCCGTATTGCGCAACCAGCTCCCCGGCCGTTTCGCGACCAAAGAACTTGACGACCGTCGGGACCCCATGTTTCTCCGCGACCGCTGCAACGTTGGCCGCAGGCTCCACGCCTATGGCATTGATCTTTTTCTGGACGAAATACTGTAGAAGATAACCGTCGTTGCTCGCAAGTTCCATGACCGTGCTGCGATGGTTTAGATCCAACCGCGAAACGATCATGTCAGCGTATCGTTTTGCATGCTGCAACCAGCTATCGGAGTAGGACGAGAAGTAGGCGTACTCGTTGAAGATCTCCTCACGGCTGACGTATTGCTGCAGCTGTGCGAGAAAGCAGTTGCCGCAAACGTAGACATGGAGGGGGTAAAATGCCTCCATCTGATTCGCTTTTTCGGGACTTACATAGCTCTCGCAGAGCGGTGACATGCCAAGATCCACGAGCGAATGCTGCAGTCTAGCTCCGCAGAACCGGCACCCTGCTTGCGTAGGAATGATATCGTTTTGTTGCATAAAATGGCCTTTGCTGTTCGCACTAAATATACCGGAATGATCTGTCTCGTTCTCGGGCGTTTCGTGCTTTCTGAATTATCTTCTCCCGGAAAGCAAGCCGAGTTGCACAAGACCGTCTCTCGCGGTACCGAACCGGAACTCGCCGAGCAGGCGCCGCAACCGTTCCTCACACCTTTCGAGGTTCGTATAGTGACGAAACCGCGATAACCAGCTTGCGGACACGCGCGGTTGCCCGGGATCGATTTCCCACGGGTGCAGGTAGAACACGAAGGGTCGCAGCTCGCGTCGGTTGATGGATGCCAATCCCCAACGCGACAACCAGTACGGCAGCAGCCTGAAGTACCCGCCTCCTGCCACGGGCAGCCGAAATCCAAGAATCCTTGCCGTCGCCAAAGGCCACTCGACGATGGATTTTCCCGCCGGCGTGGAAAGTCGGTGCGGAGCCCGTTCGGCGTTGGGAATGCCATAGCGATCGTGGCGCACGGGGAAAATGCTCGAGTCGTAGACGAATCCGAGTTCCGCGAGGACGTCCAGGGCCCAAAGGGACTTGCGCACGATGGAATAGCTCGCCGCGCGATATCCCAGTACTGCAGATCCGGTAATGTCCTCAAGCAGTTTTTTTGCGCGGAGCGTCTCTTGGTAGAACTCCTCCGGAGACTGCTCGTATACGAGGCGATGTGAAAAGCCGTGGCAGGCGATTTCGTGGCCGCGCGCCGCGATGTCTCTGACCAGTTGCGGATACCGCTCGGCTACCCAGCCCAGCACGAAGAAAGTTCCTCGGACGTCGAACTCCTCGAAGATGGCGAGCAATCGCTGAGTGTTCGCGACCACGCGCGATTCACGCGAAATCCAACTCTCACGACGTATGCTCGGCGCCAACGCTGCAACGTGAAAGTAGTCCTCTACATCGACGGTCAGCGCGTTAGGCACGTTCATAGCTGACTCGCCCTGCTCAGGTGTAGTGATGCGACCTGAGGCGTGGGGCGATCACAGCCGCCACACGCGGAGTCCGGCGGCTGAGAGCGCCGCGCGATCGAACTGCGACTTGACGTCGAGGAAGCAGCCACCCCTCACGATTTTGCGCGCGAACGTTTCCGCATTTACGCTCCGGAATTGGCGATGGGCGACGGCCACCACCATTGCCTCGGCCTGGGGCAACTCGTCCCAGGACACGAGCTCCAGTCCATACTCATGGCGCGCTTCCTTGGGATCGGGCACAGGATCGTGCACGAACACTTGGACTTCGTAGTTTTTCAGCTCATTGATCACGTCGACGACGTGCGAGTTGCGCAGGTCGGGGACGTCTTCCTTGAAGGTCAATCCAAGAACGTTGACCTTGGCGTCCTTCACAGGTTTGCCGTTTCGGATCATCTGCTTGATGGTTTGCTCAGCGATGAACTTTCCCATGTTGTCGTTGATGCGACGGCCGGCGAGAATTACCTCTGGATGGTAGCCGAGCATCTCGGCTTTGTGCGTAAGGTAGTAGGGGTCCACCCCGATGCAATGGCCGCCGACTAGGCCGGGCCTGAATGGCAGAAAGTTCCATTTCGTTCCAGCTGCCTGGAGAACCTCGAGGGTATCGATCCCGATGCGATTGAAGATGATCGCCAGTTCATTGACCAGCGCGATATTCAGGTCCCGCTGGGTGTTCTCGATGACCTTCGCCGCTTCGGCGACCTTGATGCTCGAGGCACGGTACACTCCGGCGGCCACAATGGTGGCGTAGAGCTTGGCGATCCGCTCGAGAGTCTCCGGAGTGTCGCCGGCAACGACCTTCACGATCGTCTCGAGTCTGTGCTCCTTATCGCCCGGGTTGATGCGCTCGGGCGAGTAGCCGACGTTGAAATCCGTGAGCCATTTCATCCCGGAATTCCGCTCGAGCGTCGGAATGCACACTTCTTCGGTAGCACCCGGGTAGACAGTGGATTCATACACCACGGTCGCGCCGTTTTTCATGTGCTTGCCGACCGTGGTGCTCGCGCTGACCAGCGGCCCAAAGTCCGGCTGGCGCACGGTGTCTACTGGTGTGGGAACTGCGACCACGATCATGTCTGCGGCGGAAAGCTGCGCCGGATCGGTCGTCACGGTGAGCTGGGTTGCGGCACGCAGCTGTTCGCCGGAGACCTCTCTCGTCGGATCGAGATGGCGCCGGTAGTTCTCCACCTTTTCGGCGCTGAGGTCAAATCCGATGGTCCGCAGCTTCTTGCCGAATGCCACTGCCAGCGGCAAGCCGACGTAACCGAGTCCGACAACCGCGACCGTACTCATGTCCCTGCCCCTTCTCTTTGGATGGGTGCAATTCTCGCCGAAATCCTGCCTTTGAGGGTGCGATGACCGCTGGCCTCCTTTTCGCCTTGATGCCGCGCTTGACTTGGCTGTCCCGACAGCATCATGATGTTGTCATAAGGTCGCGCCAGATTTGCGACGCGACTGCGCGATTCGGTTCTGTTTTTCGGGCCACAGCCTTATGAGCTGGATGACTTGGGCGGCGGTGCTGGTTGCGTGGCCTATGATCGGCCTGGCGGTCGCTTGCCTGTTCGGTCGTTTTGCCGGCGAAGGCGAAGCTCACGACAGCGCTAGCCCTCTGATTCCCCTCGTGGTGAGTTATAGACGCCGCAGCAAACGAGCGAAGGCCTCCTCGCGCGCAATGCCTCGCGCCGGCGGGCGCCGGACGCACTGAATCGTCCCGATTTTCTCGCGCGCCTGGACTGCCGCGAAACGGCGTCGCACTTGACCCGGCTTGCCCAACGACTTCATGATTGCGCAACGCGCCCGTTTCCGGGTCGATCACTCCCATTTGCCCATCACCCAAATCTGAACTTGCACAGGCTGCCATGAAAGTACTCGTGACAGGCGGGGCGGGTTATATCGGGTCGCACACCTGTGTCGAGCTGATGCGGGCGGGGCACGAAGTTGTCGTTCTCGACAACCTGTGTAACAGCCATATCGCAGTGATCGAGCGCATTGCGCGTATCGTCGGCAAGGCGCCCGAATTCGCGCAAGCGGACGTCCGCGACACCGACGCAATGCGGGACGTCCTCGCTCGGCACCGGTTCGACGCGGTGATCCACTTCGCCGGCCTCAAGGCGGTCGGCGAATCGGTCGAAAAGCCGATCGAGTATTACGACAACAATGTGCAGGGCGCCTTGTCCCTTTGCCGTGCGATGGTGGAGGCGGGGCCCGCGATGCTGGTGTTCTCGTCCTCCGCTACGGTCTACGGGAACGCCTCCTCGGTGCCGATCCGCGAGGACGCGCCGCTCGGCCCCACCAATCCATACGGTCAGTCGAAATGGATGGTCGAACGGATCCTGGGAGATCTGGCGGCTTCCGGTCCCGCCCGGTGGCGCATCGCCCTGCTGCGCTACTTCAATCCCGTGGGTGCACACCCGAGCGGATTGATCGGTGAAGATCCGCAGGGGATTCCGAGCAATCTGATGCCCAATATCGCCCAGGTCGCCGTGGGCGTCCGCGACAGGCTGCGCGTATTCGGCAGCGACTATCCGACGCGCGATGGCACGGGGATCCGCGACTTCATCCATGTCGTCGATCTCGCGCGCGGTCACATTGCAGCGCTGGAAACCCTGCAACGCGAGCGGCGGGGAATCACGGTGAATCTAGGCACCGGGCGGGGAATATCGGTGCTCGAGGCGGTACGCGCATTCGAGCGGGCGAGCGGCCGGGTAATCCCGATCGAGCGGGTCGCCCGGCGCGCGGGCGACGTTGCCGAATCGTACGCCGACCCGTCGCTCGCGGAGAAGACGCTCGGCTGGAAGGCCGTCTATGCGCTCGATGACATGTGCCGCGACGCGTGGCGATGGCAAAGCATGAACCCTCGCGGCTACAGGGACGAAGGCGCGCAACCCGCACTTCGCGCGTCCTGAAACCCCGGGCGGGCGGCTGTCGTCCATACAAGAGCAAGAGCTTCAGGAGACTCGCTCGAAAATGAAGGTTCTCGTTACCGGGGCCGCTGGGTTTATCGGCTCGACGCTGGCGCACCGGCTGCTCGATCGTGGCGACGAGGTTGTGGGCATCGATAATCTGAATGCCTACTACGACGTCCGCCTCAAGCAAGCGCGCCTCGAGCGCCTGCGCGCGCGCGCCGGTTTCCTCTTTCAGAAGCTCGATATCGTCGAGCGCGAGCCGATGGGCGAGCTCTTCACGGCCGGCAAGTTCGACTCGGTGGTGCATCTGGCCGCGCAGGCCGGGGTGCGCTATTCGATCGAAAACCCCTCGGCCTACGTCGATGCCAACCTCGTCGGCTTCATGCACGTGCTCGAGGGCTGCCGCCACACGAAGGTCGGGCATCTCGTGTTCGCGTCGAGCAGCTCGGTCTACGGCGCGAACACCCGGTTGCCGTTTTCCGAGCACGACAATGTCGACCACCCGGTGTCGCTATACGCGGCGACCAAGAAGGCAAACGAATTGATGGCGCACAGCTACGCTCACCTCTACGGGCTGCCGTGCACAGGGCTGCGGTTCTTCACGGTCTACGGCCCCTGGGGTCGTCCAGACATGGCGCTGTTCAAGTTCACCGAAGGAATCCTCTCCGGCCGGCCAATCCCGGTATTCAACCGCGGCGAAATGGTGCGCGATTTCACCTACGTCGACGACATCGTCGAGGGGGTCATCCGGGTCATGGGGAAGCCCGCTGCTCCCGCGGCCGGCTGGAGCGGCGATCACCCGGACCCCGCAACGAGTTATGCTCCCTGGCGTATCTTCAACATCGGCAACAGCCAGCCGGTCGAGCTCATGCGCTACATCGAAGTGCTCGAGCAGTGTCTCGGCAGAAAGGCGCAGCTCGACCTCCTTCCGATGCAGGCGGGCGATGTTCCGGCGACTTTCGCGGACGTAGGCGAGCTGCACAAATCGGTCGGCTATAAGCCGCAGACTCCGATCGAAGTCGGCGTCAGGCGATTTGCGGAGTGGTATCAGGCTTTCTATCGGAAATCCGCGTGAATGCGGTACGCGCACCTCGGGCGACTAGTTCGGTAGGGAAATACGGCGCGCTCCGTCGAATCGTCTCACCCAGTAGGCTCCGCGCATGTTTTCGACCCGCACTGCCGCGCCCGGCCGAGGTGCGTGGATGAAGCGATTGTCGCCGAGGAAAATTCCCACGTGGGAGTAGGGTCGGCGCTCGGTGTTGTAGAACACCAGGTCGCCCGCTTCGAGTTGGGACAGGGTCACGTGCCTGCCCATCCGGCTCTGCGCCAGAGCATTGTGCGGCAGCTCGATGCCGAAAGCTTCCCTGTAGACGTGCGCGACCAGGCCGCTGCAGTCGAAGCCGTTTTCGGGCGAATCTCCACCCCTTCGATACGGTACTCCCGCGCTGGCGAGCGCCTGAAACACCATTTCCTGGCTGCGGGCAGGGCGCTGCGGCTGGAGAGGCGCGGCGCAGCCCGAGAGAATCAAAACGGCCAAAAACAGGCAGTTGCGACGCATGATGAAAGTCACCTTAGACCATAGGGCCCCCGCTGTAAAGAAGGGCAGGGCTTCGAGGCCGGAAGCCAAGCCCGGATCGGGGCTTCGACGTTATAGTGCTCGAAGCCATGAGAATCCGGGTCAAGGTTGAAGAAGGCCGCTAACCCCGCCGACGGGATCCTGCAAAGGCTCCAGGCGGTCTTCGACCGGCGCGGGCCGCTCGCGGCAAAAATCCCGGAGTACCGGGTGCGATCGCAGCAGCTGGAAATGGCGAATCGCGTATCCGAGGCGATCCGGGACAACGCCGTGCTGGTCTGCGAGGCGGGCACCGGCACCGGCAAAACCTTCGCGTACCTCGTCCCTGCGCTGCTCTCCGCCGGCAAGGTCATCCTGTCGACGGGCACGAAGACGCTCCAGGACCAGCTCTACCATCGCGACCTTCCGACGGTCCGCACGGCCCTCAATGTGCCGGTGACCACCGCGCTGCTGAAAGGCCGGGCCAACTACGTGTGCCACTATCACCTGGAGCGCAACCTGGCGGAGGTCGGGTCATCCGGTCGCGAGGTCATCAGGGATCTGCAGCGCATCGTGAGCTTCGCGCGCGTTACCCGCACCGGAGACAAGAGCGAGCTTGCCGATGTGCCCGAGGAGGCTCCTGCCTGGAACCTCGCGACCTCGACCCGGGAAAACTGCCTGGGGCAGTCGTGTCCGCGATTTCGCGACTGTTTCGTGATGGCTGCGCGGCGCGAGGCGCTCGCCGCGGACCTCGTCGTCGTCAACCATCATTTGTTCTTCGCCGACGTGATGCTCAAGGACGAGGGGATGGCGGAGCTCTTGCCCGCCTGCAATACCGTGATCTTCGACGAGGCGCACCAGCTCCCTGAAACAGCGACGCTCTTTTTCGGCGAATCTCTGTCCACGGGACAAGTCATCGAGCTCGCACGGGATGTTCGCGCGGAAGCGCTCTCTGGAGCGAAGGACATGCCCGATCCGCTGCGGCTCACTGCCGCGCTGGACAAGGCCGCCCGGGATCTGCGCCTCGCGCTGCCCGGCGAAGGCGCGCGCTTCACCGCAGTATCGGCCAGACGAAAGCGCGAATTTTCCGATGCGCTCGCCGCGCTCGATTCGGGGCTGAGCTCGGTGTGCGCAGCCCTCGAAGTGCTCTGCGAACGCAGCGAGGGCCTAGCGCGCTGCGCCGAGCGCGCCCGAACGGCGCAGGCCTTGCTGGAACGCTGGTGCGACGACAGCCGCGCCGATCTGGTCCGCTGGATCGAAGTATTCAGTCACTCGCTCCGGCTGAACGCCACGCCGCTTTCGATCGCAGGGACTTTCCGCAGGCAGCTCGACGGCCACCCGCGCGCCTGGATTTTTACCTCGGCGACGCTCGCGGTGGCCGGCGACTTCAGCCACTACCGCAGCGAGATGGGCTTGGACAACGCCCGCACCGCGTGCTGGGACAGCCCCTTCGACTACGCTGCCCAGGCTGTGCTCTACGTTCCGAAGAAGCTCCCTGATCCTAACAGCGACGAGCATACGCGAGCGGTCGTCGCCGCCTCCCTGCCGGTGATCCAGGCGAGCGGTGGAAGCGCGTTTCTCCTGTTCACGACCTTGCGCGCGATGCGCCTTGCTCACGAGCTGCTGCGAGAAGAATTCCGACGGCGGGCGCTGGGATTTCCCCTGATGCTCCAGGGCGAAGGTTCTCGCAGCGAGCTGCTGGAGCGTTTCCGTCGGCTGGGCAACGCGGTCCTCCTCGGAAGCGCGAGTTTCTGGGAAGGCGTGGACGTGCGCGGGGACGCACTATCGCTGGTGGTCATCGACAAGCTGCCGTTTGCGCCGCCCGATGACCCGGTGCTCGCGGCGCGGCTCGATTCTCTCGAGCGCGAAGGCGGCAATCCCTTTCTTGGCTACCAGTTGCCTCAGGCGGTGATTTCCCTGAAGCAGGGGGCCGGCAGGCTGATCCGCGACGAAACCGACCGGGGCGTGCTCGTTATCTGTGATCCAAGGCTCTTCTCCAAGCCGTACGGCCGGCGGATCCTCGCGAGCCTCCCGCCGATGAAGCTCGTGCGGGAGCTCGACCATGTCCTCTCGTTTGTCGCCGCCGATCGGAAATCGCCCCGGGCAGCAGCTGCGGCGGACGGCGGCAGGTCCGAAGTCAGCGGCCGAGCTGGGTGAGCAAGCTCTTCAGCTGAGGGTTGTCGGGAAAATTTTTCCTCAAGATCCGCTCGGCGTCGTTGCGCAGCTCGGGCACGCCGAGCACGTCGTAGGCCTGGATCATGATGAGGAGCGCCTCTTCCTGGGCCGGCGCTTCAGGGTAGTTTTTCAGCGCGTATTGTGCGCGGTTTGCCGCCGCGACGTACGCGCCCCGCCTCATGTAGTAGCGGGCGACATGAACCTCGTGGGAGGCAAGCGCGTTGACGAGGTACTTCATGCGCGCCCGCGCGTCGGGCGCGTACCTGCTTTCTGGAAAGCGCTGCACCAGTTCCTTGAAGGCGTCGAATGAGTCTCGCGCGGACTTGGGATCGCGCTCGGTTTTGTCCTGCCGGGATACCTTGCCTAGCAAGCCCAAGTCTTCGTTGAAATAAGCCAGACCTTTCAGGTAATGCGCGTAGTCGACATTGGAATGGTTGGGGTGCAGCTTCACGAATCGCTCCGTTGCCGCGACCGCGGACGCCTGCTCGTTCTGCTTGTAATAGGCGTAGGCGATCTCGAGCTGACCTTGCTGGGAGTAGCGCCCATAGGGGAAGCGTGCTTCCAGAGTTTCGTAGCGCTTGATCGCGAGGTCGTACTGGCCGCCATCCAGAGCGTCTTTCGCCTCGCGGTAAAGCTTCTCGGCCGAATATCCGGCAGTCGGATCGTGCTTGTCGATGAAGGAACAAGCCGCCAACAGGAGAGCGAATAAAGCTACACTACGTTTCATGGCGGAACCTGCGGGTGAGACGACGAATTATACCGTGGCGAGAGTCACGCGACGCGTTCCCGATACTCTTGCCGGTCTGCGCCTGGACAAGGCTCTCGCGCGGATGTTTCCGGAGCATTCGCGCAACCGCCTGCAGAGGTGGCTGAAGGACGGGCACGTCAGCCTCGATTCGCACGCCGCCAAACCCAAGCAGAAGATCTGGGGTGGCGAGCGCGTCGAGATCCGGTCGCAGCCCGGCCCGGCGGACACGGCGTTTCGCGCCGAAGCGATCGCGCTCGAAGTCGTCTACGAGGACGACGACGTACTGGTGATCAACAAGCCGGCGGGCCTGGTGGTTCATCCCGGAAGCGGCAACTGGAAGGGGACGCTGCTCAATGCGCTCTTGCACCGCTCGCCGCAGCTTGCAGCGGTTCCGCGGGCCGGGATCGTGCACCGGCTCGACAAGAACACGAGCGGACTTCTCGTGGTGGCAAAGACTCTGAGGGCGCACACCGAGCTGGTTCGGCAGCTCCAGGCGAGAACGGTGAAGCGCGACTACCTTGCCCTCGTGCATGGAGTGGTCAAGGTGGACGGAGAAGTCAGCGCGCCCGTGGGACGCGATCCGCGACATCGCACGCGCATGGCCGTGGTGCCTACCGGACGTCCGGCCTTGACCCGTTTCAAGGTGACGAGACGTTTCGCCCGCGCGACCTTGCTCGAATGCAGCCTAGCTACCGGCAGAACCCATCAGATCCGGGTGCACATGCAGTCCTTGGGCCATCCCCTGGTTGGCGATCCCCTCTATCGCAGCAAGCGGGCGAACGATCCACGAACCCCGCCGCCTCGCCGTCAGGCCCTGCACGCGGTCCGCCTCGGGTTTTCACATCCGGTTTCCGGCACGCCCAAGCGGTTCTCGGTGCCTTTGCCCGAAGACCTGCGGGCGCTCCTGAACTCGCTGGAATGAGGAGCCTGCCTCATCCCGATTGGATCACTCCCGATTGGCCGGCCGGGATGCGGGTGCACGCGCTCATCACCACGCGCGACGGTGGAGTGAGCTCCGGCAAATTCGCAAGCCTCAATTTGAGCATGCGGGTCGGCGATGATCCGTGTCGTGTGGCGCGTAACCGCGCCATCCTGAGGGCATGCCTGCCGGCCGAGCCCGCATGGGTGAAACAGGTGCACGGGACGGCCGTGATCGACGCGGCACGAGCGACTCCGGACGCGGAAGCCGATGGGGTCGTGACGCAGAGCCCGGGCCGGGTCTGCGCGGTGATGGTTGCCGACTGCCTGCCGGTCCTGCTGAGCGATCGCGAGGGCAAGAGCGTGGGGATCGCCCACGCGGGATGGCGCGGGCTTGCAGGCGGAATCGTCGAGAACGTCGTGCAGGCCATGGGCGTGCCCTCGCGAGACGTCATCGCCTACATCGGGCCGGGCATCGGAGCGCGCCGCTACGAAGTCGGAGAGGACGTCCGCAGGGCCTTCGTCGACAGGGACCCTGCCGCTGCGAGGTCGTTTGCCCCACGGCAGGACGGGAAGTACCTGGTCGATCTCTGCGCGCTTGCGCGCCAGCGGCTCGCAGCGGCGGGTGTCGCGGGAATCCATGGGGGCGGGTTCTGTACCGCGAGCGAAGAGCGTTTCTTTTCCTTTCGTCGTGACCAGACCACCGGCAGAATGGCCGGCCTTATCTGGCTGGAGGAAGACTAGGGCATGGCGACGATTGCTTGGATTTCCGCGGCGACCGTCGCGGGTGGCGTGATCAGCATCGCGATCGCCGCGATGTTTGCCCTTTCCGCGCCCGCGAGCTGGGTGCCGGCGCTCGTGAGCTTTGCAGTCGGTACATTGCTCGGTGCGGTCTTCCTCGAGATCCTGCCGCACGCGATCGGCAGCGCCGGGAACCTTCAAGCACTGTTTGCCACGGTGCTCGCGGGAATCCTGGGGTTCTTCGTTCTGGAGAAGCTCGTGTTGTGGAGGCATTGCCATATCGAAGACTGCGAGGCCCACGACCACCACGCCGAGCCGGACGACCGCGGGCGCAGCGGGCTCATGATCATCATCGGCGACGGTTTCCACAACTTCGTCGACGGCATCCTGATTGCCGCGGCGTTTCTGCAGAGCACCGAGCTGGGTGTGATCACGGCGGCTGCGATCATCGCGCACGAAATCCCGCAGGAAATCGGCGACTTCGTCATTCTTCTGCACTCCGGATACAGCAAGCTCACGGCATTGGCGCTTAATCTGCTGTCGAGCCTCGCCATGCTGGTCGGGGCG
>Ga0307471_100000885_pt1 | contig 15901 bp, 11 predicted proteins | sample atmos_gasesAM3C__2_FD_204566 | JGI IMG/M metagenome (GOLD analysis project Ga0307471, IMG submission 204566) | Hardwood forest soil microbial communities from Morgan-Monroe State Forest, Indiana, United States - atmos_gasesAM3C_515 | ecosystem: Environmental > Terrestrial > Soil > Temperate... | reverse complement strand
TGATCATGTCCTTCAATTCATCGGGATTCGATGAACGCGAAAGGGCCATGTCCAACGTAATCATTTTTTGAAAGTACGCGTTCGCCAGTCCCTGGTTAAAGGTCTGCATGCCCGTTTGCCCCGTTCCGGTTTGCATCGCGGAATAGATCTGGTGAATCTTGTCCTCCCGAACCAGGTTGCGGATGGCGGGCGTCGGCACTAGCACTTCCATAATCATGGCGCGGCCCCGTCCATCGGCGCGCGGAAGAAGCGCCTGACAAAGAATTCCTTCCAGCACCATGGACAACTGCGCGCGAATCTGCGGCTGCTGGTGAGAAGGAAAAACGTCAATAATTCGGTTGATGGTGGAAGACGCCGAATTGGTGTGCAGAGTCGCGAAGGTCAAGTGGCCGGTTTCGGCGATGCGCAGTGCGGACTCGATCGTTTCCAGATCGCGCATTTCGCCGATGAGCACGACGTCGGGGTCTTCACGAAGAGCGGCGCGCAGCGAATTGGCGAAGGAATGCGTGTCCGCGTGGACCTCGCGCTGGTTCACCAGGCACTTCTTGTGATTGTGAAGAAACTCGATGGGATCCTCGATGGTGATCATGTGCTCTTCACGTTCGCTGTTGATCTTGTCAAGCATGGCGGCGAGCGTGGTGGACTTACCGGAACCAGTCGGGCCGGTAACAAGGACAAGTCCTCGGGGCTTGTCGCACAATCCCTTCACGACCAGCGGCAATCCGAGAGCGTCAAAGCCCTTGATTTCCCAGGGAATCGTACGGAAAACGGCGCCGACAGCGCCGCGCTGATTGAAAACGTTGCCGCGGAAGCGAGCCAGATTTTTCAAGCCGAAGGAGAAGTCCAGCTCCAGGTTTTCTTCGAAGCGGTGCTTTTGCGCATCCGTCAAAACGCTATAAGCAAGAGACTTGGTGTCTGCCGCTGTCAGCGGAGGCATGTCCAGAGGCCGGAGCCGGCCATGCACGCGGACGCGTGGCGCGCTGTTCGTGGTGATATGGAGGTCGCTGCCTCCCATCTCGATCATCTTCTTCAGCAATTCACTCAGCGTGATTCCAGCCATCAGGCACCCTCAATTCTATAAAACCGTTTCGCGCAGGACTTCTTCCATGGTCGTTTGTCCCGCGGCGACCTTGATCAAGCCGCTCCGCCGGAGCGTGATCATTCCCTGCTCGATCCCTTTTTTCTTCAGTTCCAATGCCGAAGCGCCAACGAGAATCAATTCGCGCAGCTCATCGTTAATTTCCATGACCTCGTAGAGGCCCGTGCGGCCCTTGTAGCCGCGCTTGTTACAGGTAGTGCAGCCTTTGCCGTGGTAAATCTTGGTGGTCTTGGCCTCTTCGGGCGTGTATCCGGCATCGATCAGTGCCTGCTGCGGAACATCCAGCTCTTCCTTGCAGTTCGAACAAATCCGCCGAACGAGACGCTGAGCGCAAATCAGGTTCACCGACGTGGCCACGAGGAAGGGCTCGATACCCATGTTCATCAAACGGCTAATGGTCGAAGGCGCGTCGTTGGTGTGCAGCGTCGAGAGCACCAAGTGGCCCGTGAGCGCGGCCTTGACTCCGATCTCCGCCGTTTCAAAGTCGCGAATCTCGCCGACCAGAATGATGTTGGGATCCTGCCGCAGAAAGGCACGGAGGGCAGCGGCAAAGTTCAGGCCAATCTGCTCCTTCATCTGTACCTGATTGATGCCGGCCAACTGGAATTCGACCGGGTCTTCCGCGGTCATGATGTTGGTGTCAACGGTGTTTAGCGTCGCGACGGAGGAATACAGTGTGTTTGTCTTGCCCGAACCCGTTGGACCGGTTACCAGCACCATTCCGTAGGGCTTCATGATGTTACGTTCGAATTTCTTCAGCGACTCCGGCTCAAATCCAAGCTTGGTCATGTCCAGCCGGAGGTTTTCCTTGTCCAGCAATCGCATAACTACTTTTTCGCCGTAGAGCGTGGGCACGGTCGAAACGCGGAAGTCCAGTTCCTTTTTCTTGCCATCGGCCTTGTACTTGATCATGATGCGGCCGTCTTGCGGCAAGCGCTTTTCCGCGATGTCCAGTTTGGCCATGATCTTGAGGCGGCTGGTAATCGCGTCCTTCAGGCGCAAAGGCGGAGTCATCACGGTGGCAAGCTGCCCGTCAATGCGGAACCTCACGCGCATTTCGAGCTCGTAAGGTTCAATGTGGATATCGCTGGCTCCACGCTTGACCGAGTCCGTCAAGATCAGGTTGACGAGCTTGATGATCGGAGCTTCTTCCGCGGCCTTTTCCAGAGTGGCAAGGTCCATCTCGGATTCTTCGGCGGCCAGCTCCAGCTCGTTCTCTTCATCAACGAGGTCTTTCATCAAGTTGCTGATTTCTTCCTGGTTCGTTGATGTCCCGCCATAAAAGCGCGTGATGGCGTCGCCAATGGCCGATTCCGAGGCGACGACCGGCTCGACGTTGAATCCGGTCATGAACTTGATATCGTCCATCGCGAAGACGTTGGTGGGATCGGTCATAGCGATGGTAAGAACGGAACCGACGCGCGACAGCGGAATCACCTGATACCGCGAAGCCGTGTCCTGGGGGATGAGCTTGATAACGTTGGGATCGATTTCGTAGTACTTCAGGTTGATGGAAGGAACGCCGTATTGCCGGGAGAGCACGCCGGTGATGTCATCATCGGTGATAAAGCCCATTTTGGTCAGGCAGCTTCCCAGCTTGCCTCCATTGGCGCGCTGAAATTCGAGCGCCTTTTGGAGCTGGTCCTGCGTAATGAGGCTTTCCTTAACTAATATTTCGCCCAGACGGACGGACATCCACGGTACTCCCGGCGGGTTTGCACCCAGCGCTCACCTTAACAAATGTATGAGGGGAAGGTAGCCGGAATTTCGCGCTCCGTTCTGAAATGGCTAATACCTGCTCGCAAGGGCAGGTAGCGCGAGCGGAGGACAGGCAGAAATCTTGACTTGCCTCCCCACGCTGGCTATCGTGCCAGAGATATGCCTGTGCGATCAACAGTGACACATTTTGCGCAGGACCGACGGGCGGGAACGAGAGTATGCGCGGATTTGACATAAGTGCTGTCCTCCGGTCCCCACTGACTTAATGTTGGCCAAGCCATGAGCCGATTGAACAACAAGCAGCGCTGGGGTCTCGCCATCGGTGGCATCCTTCTGACGCTGCTCCTCGCGGCCGTCTTTACCTTCGGATCTCTTAATGTGCCTTTTGAGCCGAAGAGCTGGCGCGCCGTGATGGCGCTCTACGCCGTATCCAGCTTCATCACCGCCGCCTTTCTTGTTTTTGGCCTCATTCTCGCGCGAACCATCCTGCGGCTCTGGGTCGAGCGCAGAAGAGAACAACTTGGCGCTCGCTTCAAGACGAAGATGGTTGTCGGCGCGATGGCCATTTCCCTTTTGCCGATCATTTTTATGTTCATCGTCAGCTATTCGCTGATCAATCGCAGCTTGCTGCTGTGGTTTCCGAAACCGCTCGAAATCGCCTCCGAGGAAACGCAGAAACTCTTGAACGATTTGGGACGGGCACAATTGCCCCGGCTTCGCGGTGCAGCTTCGCAGGCACGCGCGGAGGCCAATCGTCCCGGGACGGAATTTCTGCAGCATGTGTTCGCAAAGGGCACGGACGCAGCTTGGATTCTGGACCGCGACGGCAAAGTGATACGAGGCGGCATCGTCTGTGATGATCAGCCGGAGGATCGCACCGGAGCGATTTGTGTGCGGCCGGACGTTCCAGGACAGTATTTGCGATCGTTGCCGAGCGGTGTTGAGGTTTGGGAAGCCGGTGGAAGGAGCTACTTCGCCGCCCGGGTTCCCGCTTTGCGGGAAGGCCCAGCAGGAGGATTTGTCGTCGCCGGATACCGTACCAGCCCCAACGTGCTTCCGCGGCTGACGGCCATTCAATCGCAGACGCGTGAGTACTACCAGGAAAAGCAGGACCTGCGCGCGCTGAAGCGGCAGATGCTTCTGATTTTGCTTCTCTTCACCGTGCTCCTCCTGTCCGCGGTCATGTGGGTGGCGTTGTTCTTGGCAAAGCAGGTCACTGTCCCGATTCAGGCGCTGGCGGAAGGGACGCGCGAAATTTCCTCCGGCAATTTTGAATACCAGGTTCCGGAGCAAGCTCAGGATGAGTTAGGGATATTGGTGCGCTCTTTTAACACCATGACCACGCAGTTACACGACAGCCGCTCTCAGATCGATCAATTCACGCGGAATCTCCAGCAGGCAGTCCAGGAACTCGAGCGCCGCCGGCAGCTTATGGAAACGGTTCTTGAGAGTATTCCCACGGGAGTTATTTCGCTGGATGCCGCGGGCGCCATTCTCCGCGTGAACAGTTCGGTTTCAAAGCTGTTCGGCGTTAATGGCGCTGATCCTGGTTTTTCCTCTCTCGAAGGATTGCTCGGCGCTGACGCGACGCGCATCGTTCACTACTTGATGCGTAGATCTTTACGCATGGGAGTCGTGTCGCGGGAAATTGAAACCGTCGCGGGCGGACGCGTGCTGCACCTCGCTGTCACGGTGAGTTCCCTGGGGCCGCGCCGGGCGAACACCGGTTACGTCCTGGTGCTCGACGATCTCACGGAAGTACTCCGCGCGCAGAAATCAGCGGCGTGGCAGGAAGTCGCGCGGCGAATCGCTCATGAGATCAAGAATCCGCTGACTCCGATTCAGCTTTCTGCTCAGCGCCTGCTGCGATTCCTCGAGCGCCGCGACGTCTCCCAGTCGCCGGCTGTTCGCCATGAGGAATTGGCGAAATTGGTCCAGGAATGTTCGCGCCTGATCGAGCAGGAGGTGTCCACTCTCGCCGCGCTGGTCAACGAGTTTTCACAATTCGTGCGTTTCCCCACCGCCAAGCTTGTGCCGATGAACGCCAACACGATCGTCCATCAAGCGGTGGAAGTGTTCTCCGGGCGGCTTGATGGCATCACACTCAAGACGGCGCTTGACGAAAACCTGCCGACGGTACGCGCCGACGCGGGACTGCTGCGCAGCGTGGTCGTGAATCTCATCGACAATGCCGCGGAGGCGCTGGAGAACTCGGCGTGCCGCGAAATCCTCGTTTCGACCATGGCGCCCTCCGATGCGGAAACTGTGGTGATCTCCGTCGCCGACACTGGTTCCGGCATTTCCCCGGAAGACAAGGACAAATTGTTCCTCCCGCATTTCTCCACCAAGGATCGCGGAACCGGGCTCGGCCTCGCCATCGCCGCTCGCATTGTGGCTGAACACGGCGGCAGCATCCACGTCGAAGACAATCTTCCGCTGGGATCGCGCTTTCTTATTGAACTTCCAGTGGCGGAATTGACGCCCGCCTCTTTTGCCGACCACAATGGATCGGACGCCACTCGATGACTCCTGGACCTCATCTCCTCGTCGTGGACGACGAGGCAGGCATTCGTGAATCTCTCTCCTCCATTCTCAAGGACGAGGGCTACCGTGTAGAAGCCGTGGGTTCCGCTGAGGAAGCCTTGGAGTGCGCCGCGGCGGGCAACTTCGATGTGGTTCTCCTGGACGTCTGGCTTCCGGGAATCGACGGCCTCGAAGCGTTGAGCCGCTTGCAGGCGTCTCCCCGGCCGCCCGCTGTCATCATGATTTCTGGCCACGGCACAATTGAAACCGCTGTGCGCGCCACTAAGCTTGGCGCCTTCGATTTCATTGAGAAGCCGCTCTCGCTTGAAAAGATCATCGTCCTGGTTCGCAACGCCATTCAACAACGCCGCCTCGAAGAAGAAAACTATCTGCTGCGAAGCGAACTGGGCTACCGCTACCAGGTGATCGGCGACAGCGTCCCAATGAAGGCCATGCGCCAGCAGATTGCCGTCACGGCCCCCACCAACGGCCGCGTGCTGATCTACGGTGAAAGTGGCACCGGAAAGGAACTTGTTGCCCGCGCGCTGCATGCTGCGAGCCTTCGCAACAAGGGTCCTTTCGTGGAAGTCAATTGCGCGGCGATTCCCGAGGAGCTCATCGAGTCCGAGCTTTTCGGCCACGTCAAGGGCAGTTTCACCGGCGCGACAGAAGACAAGACCGGGAAATTTCAAATGGCCGACGGCGGCACGCTCTTCCTCGATGAAATCGGCGACATGAGCCTGCGCACGCAATCCAAGGTTCTGCGTGTTCTCGAGGAACAGCGTTTCGCGCGCGTGGGCTCCAATGAAACCCTCAGCGTCGACGTGCGCGTCATCGCCGCAACCAACAAGCACCTCGAACAGGAAATCGCGCGCGGCGCTTTTCGCCAGGATCTTTTCTATCGCCTGAACGTGATTCCCTTTTACGTGCCCGCCCTGCGCGACCGCATGGAGGACATTCCCACGTTGGCAAGATATTTCTTGCGGGAATTCAGCTCCGCCTACGGAAAGAAAACGCGAGAGCTGGGCGATTCCGCCATGGAAATCCTCATCCGTTATCCCTGGCCGGGAAATGTCCGCGAACTGCGAAACCTCGTCGAGCGGCTGGTCATCGTCTGCCCCCAGGCGCGCATCGAGCCGCATCACCTCCCGCCGGAACTCTTCCGCGGCGCAGCGGAAAGCCCCCACCATCCTTATTCAACGTTGCACGAAGCGCGCAGCGCCTACGAGCGCGAATTCATTCTGCGGAAACTGCAGGAGAACCGCTGGAACATGACGCAAACGGCCACCGCTCTTGGCCTGGAGCGCAGCCACCTCTATCGCAAAATGAAGTCTCTCGGAATCGCCGCTCCCGATTAAGGCATGCTGTATTGTTGGATTCGCCTCTCGGTGCACCTTGTCTTCTCCGCGAGAACTCGAATTCATATAAAATTCCTCTCACCGGTGCTTCACACTTCGCAATAATGACTGGAACGGCGGTTCTCATCCCGACGCTCTCTATCTGCCGCCGCTCCATTCAGTGAAATCCTGAACGCCCTTCACCGGACGGCCAATCGCTTGACGATGCACGTCGGACCCTTGGAGAGTGCTGATGAATAGAGTTCTTGCCTTTCTGTCTGTAGCCTTGACCATTTCTGCTTTTGCCGCGCGCGCCCAGAGTACTTCTGCTGAATCGGCCACTGAATCGCCCGCTGTATCCCATTTCACGACGCAACCACGGACGTTTTTTCCCCATAACTGGGTCCGCGGTTACACGGATTTCTCCGTGGCTCCGTCGCACAACGAACCGGATCTTGGCCGTTGCATGTTTCCACAGCCGGCCAGTGCCGGCGGGACCGCTTCCACCTGCACGGCCTACGCACGCTATCTCTACAGCGGATACGTTGAGTTTCAGCCGGTGGGCCGCACCGCTGCGCGCCATTTTTTCCTGTTTTTCGAACCCAAATTCAGCTTTGGAAGAAATATCCCTCAGCTCACTTACACCAGCTCGATGGCACCGATTTCCTACGATCGTTCGATTGGAATTGGCCTTCAATTGCCAAGAAACTTCGAGCTGCGCGCGACACAACATCAGGTGGATTGGCTAGGGCGTTACAGCGGGTCACTGGGAACGGCGGACCTTCACACTAACGGGTCCTACGGCCTCTACGCCACTTTCGGCGTGCGCTGGTCCTTCGGAGGCTACGGCCACCAAGGAGCCCCGTCGGAGTATTAGTTTCGCAACACGACTTCTTTGCGATTGCGGGGTTGGCAACTCGCAATCATCCGAGTCAGAAACTTTCCCTATTCTTTGTCTTCCAGCTCGCCCGCAAGCCCTTCGAGCTGGTAGCGCCAGTCGAGTTCGCGCACCTTCTGAGGATTTTCCCGCCAGTCCGGCGCGACTTTCACGAATAGTCCCAAGTAGATCTTGCTGGCGAGGGTGGCCTCGAGTTCCTTGCGCGCCTCCGTTCCGATTTTTTTGAGCATCTCGCCTTTGTGGCCGATCAGTATCTTCTTCTGGGAATCGCGCTCCACGTTCATGACCGCTTCGATGCGCAGCAGCTTGGGAGTCTCCTCATATTTTTCAACCACAACCGCCAGCGCATACGGCACTTCGTGATACATCACCTGAATAGCCTTCTCGCGAATGATTTCTGCCGCCAGAAATCGTTCCGGCTGGTCCGTCACCTGCTCTTCCGGGAAGTGGGGCTCTCCCTCCGGGAGTTGCTTTAGAATTTCGTCAAGCAGCTCCTGGCATCCGGCACCTCGCAACGCGGAGATAGGTATGATTGCCGCAAACTCGAAAGCCTTCGCAAAGGAATCGATGAGAGGCAAAAGCTTCGGCTTGGCCAATCGATCTACTTTATTAAGGGCCAGAATCGTCTTCCCCCTAAAACGCTTCGCCTTCTCCAAAAGCAAATCGTCCGCATGCGGAAGCGTTCGGCTGGCATCCACCATCAGCAGTAGTACATCGATGCCTTCAAGCGCGGCCGCCACTTCCTGCATCATCTGGCGTCCCAAAGCCGAATCAGCTTCGTGCAGGCCCGGCGTGTCGATAAAAACGATCTGGCCCTGCGGCTTGGTCACAATTCCCTGGATGCGGTTGCGCGTGGTCTGCGGTTTGGACGTAACGATGGCGATCTTTTGCCCGACCAGGCGATTCACCAACGTGGACTTCCCCGCATTCGGCCGGCCCACCACGGCCACAAATCCCGATCGGAACGCCTTCTTCTCTGGCATTTCACTTCCGTCCATTCGTGAAACTCTACGGGGCGTCAAGAATATCTATCGCTTTGTCGGAACAGCCTTCATCTGCTTGCGAATCCGCACGCGCAACACTTTTCTCTGGTTTGCTTCTAGCACCTCGAAGCGATGATCCGCCAGATCAATTTTGTCGCCCGGCGTCGGGACTTTGCCGGAAACATGACTCAGTAAGCCGGCCAGCGTGGTCACCGCTTCATCCGTCTTGTCGCCGAATTTCACGCCCAGCAGTTCCTCGACGTCGCCAATGGGCATGCTGCCGCGCATCACCAGGCCGCCATCCGGCTCGCGCACGACGTCCGGCGAAGGAGGCTTTCCATCGTTCCCGCTTTCGCCGACGATTTCTTCCACCAGGTCTTCCACGGTCGCGATGCCCGCCACCGTCCCATGCTCGTCGATCACCACCGCCAGCGGTTGCCCCTTCTGGCGCATTTCACGCAGCAACTCCGAACCAACTTTCGTTTCCGGTATAAAGAGCACAGGCTTGACCAGCTCACGCACGCTGCGCTTCAGCAAGTCCTGGTCGGCAATCTGTAAAAGATCTTGCGAATACACCACGCCGAAAATGTCGTCGAGCGATTTCTCGTACACGGGAATCTTGTTCAACTTCGTTTCGACAACTTTGGCGTGCAATTCCTCGAGCGTCGCGTCCGCGGGCAGAGCCACAATGTCGGGCCGCGGCGTCATCACTTCACGGACTCGTTTGTCGCTGAATTCAACGACTTGTTCGATCAAATCCGCCTGCTCCGGCTCGATGATGCCTTCTTCTTCGGCGGCTTCCACTAGTGCTTCGATTCCCTCTTCCGTGCGCTGCTCTTCCGTCTTCTCCGCTTCGTGCTCGGAGATTCGCGCCAGCGATTCCGCGCCTTCCAGAAATACCCGCACCGGCCAGACGAACCACATCGCCCCGCGAATCAACGGCAGAAGCGGCAGCAGCCAGCGCCCCGTCGTGCGGTACAGCAGCATGTCCGGAATAAAATGCATGGCCAGGACGACTTCGAGCACTACAAACACGCAGAACTCGACAAAAGATTCCCAGGTGCCCGGAACGAAGTACACCACGCCTCGTGTCGTCTCCAGCACCAGGAACGCCAGCCAGAAGTGCCCGAGAATTCGGAACGTCCGCCCGCCGCTTTTCCGGTTGATTTTGAGTTTTGGCTCGATCTCCGCTTCGAAGATCTCCAGATGTTCGTGGACGCGGCCCGTGGTCATGCGGCCCAGTTCACGGTAAATCAAAGTCAGGTAGGAAAAAATCGGCAGGGTAAATCCCACCAGCACGACGCTCAGTGCATAGAGCCAGCCTAAATTAATCATGCCAGTCCGAACCGTTTTCGCAGCTTCCGCTCAACCCGGTCCATTTCACCGCGATCGGTCTCATGATCGTAGCCGAGCAGGTGCAAGACGCCGTGAAGAATCAGCACTTGGAGCTCGCTCAAGAGTTTTCGATCGTGTTTTCTCGCATAACGGCGTGCCGTCGCAGGCGAAATAACAATGTCGCCCAGGTATTCGCCGCGCTTCACCGGCCGCGATCCGCGCCGCACTCGGACCGGCCTTCGCCGCGTCACCGTGGGGAACGAGAGCACGTCGGTAGGACCTTTCTTCTTGCGAAACTTCTCATTCATCCGCGCGATCTCTGCGTCGCTCACCAGGCAAACCGTCAGGCTTTCTTCCTCGAGCCCCAGTTCGTTTCTCACGCGGCGCAAAAATGATTCAAGTGGAGGCCGCGCCAGGCGCACGACCCGCTGCCGGTTGTTGACCGCTTCGCGGTCACCCTTAGGGATGCTCATCCTTGCTGAATTTCTTTTTCTCGTTCTTTGCCGGACTCTCTCACCGGCATTGCCGCTTTGCCGTTTGTGGCGTTTCCGCCACGCTGTGGTTGCACTACATCATACTCTTCATAAGCGCGGATAATCTGCTGCACCAGGTTGTGCCGCACTACGTCTTTCTCTCCAAACTGCATCACGCCAATCCCATCGATCTTCCCGCAGACTTCCAGCGCCTCAACCAGGCCGGATTTTTTCCCTTGCGGCAGGTCAATCTGCGTCACGTCGCCAGTAATCACCGCCTTGGAATTGAATCCCAGCCTCGTCAGGAACATCTTCATCTGCTCGCTGGTGGTGTTCTGCGCTTCGTCGAGAATCACGAACGAATCATTCAGCGTGCGCCCGCGCATGAACGCCAGCGGCGCCACTTCGATGATTCCTTTTTCCAGGAAACGCTCCAGCTTGTCCGCGTCCAGCATGTCGTACAGCGCGTCATACAGCGGCCGCATGTACGGATCGATTTTCTGCTGCAGCGTGCCCGGTAAAAATCCCAGACGCTCGCCCGCTTCCACCGCGGGCCGCGCCAGGATGATGCGGTTCACTTGCTTCGTCAGTAGCGCGCTCACCGCCATCGCCACGGCGATGTACGTTTTTCCCGTCCCGCCTGGACCGATTCCGAACATCATGTCGTGCTTCTCGATCTCCTCCATGTAGTGTTTCTGGCTGGCGTTTTTCGGCGTGACTTGTTTCTTGCCGAACGCACGCGTTCGCCCATGCTCAAACATCCCGCGCGGCGATTCGTGCGGCTCCTCTGTCGCCACGCGCATCAGCGATTTCACTTCCGCCGCCGACAGCGTCCGCCCATGCCGCGTAAGGTGGTTGTACTCTTCCACGATTTTCACGGCCTGGTCGACAGAGTCCTGCTCGCCTTCGATGGTCAGCCGCGTGTCGTGCAGATGCGTGCGCACGCGCAGCGAGTCCTCAAGCTGGCGCACATTTTCATCCAGCGTGCCAAAGAAGGGTTCGATTTGTCCGGAGATGTGAACGGTACGTCGCATCCAATTGGAAGGTCTTCCTGTTACAGGGACCGGGTGGCCGATGGAATTCCTCCTGTACGTGCGTGGCTGCTTCGCGAACCACTCAGGGAGAAACTCATTACACCCTAACGCAGCACTCCGTCGCGGTCAAGTTACGCGTTCGTGACACGAAACTCCGCCGCTTCCTCCACCCGCCTTGTCTTTGCTCCAGGTTTTCACAAGCACATGACCGCTTCTATCGGACACCGACAACCGTAAGCTCTCCTTGACTTTCTTCTAATCTCTGCTGTAGCTGTTGCCGTAGATAACTATATTTGGAGTGCGGGACCTTGGTCCCGCTTTTCTTTTTTTAGGGCTCCCATTTCAGCTCTTGCCGCTCCAAAACAAACCCATTCGCGTCTTTTGGAATCAGTCGCTTACGCGAATTGCTCTTTCTCAACATTTTTGAAAACTCCTTTTGCCTCAACCACTTCCACACTCCTCCCAAAATAATGAGGGTACCTGCCCTTTTCCGGTAGTGGGCCAGCTTGAATTTTCCTGGTCATGACAATAGCGATCAAAATTCAAACTGGCCCATTTACCTCTTTTCCGATCGATGGTCTTGCTCCAGGTCAACAGTTACAATGCTTCTCCATGAAGTGTCCTGGTTGCACAGCCGAAATGACCGCTATGACCCTGGACGGCCGCCTAGCCAAGCAGATTACCATCGACGTGTGCGCCGGTTGCCAAGCGTTCTGGTTCGATCATTTCGACAGTTTGCAGCTCTCCGCCGGCTCTACGCTGAAGCTTATGAAATTTATCGGTGAACACACGACACCGGCGAAGGCATCGCTGCCGGACACGCCCCACTGTCCGCGGTGCGCTACGACGCTCCACCTCGCGCACAACATGCAGCGCAACATGCCGTTCACCTATTGGCGATGCGCGAACGACGACGGCCACTTCATCGGCTTTTTCGAGTTCCTGAAAGAAAAGGATTTCATCCATCCGCTGTCGCCGGAGCAGATCAAGGAGTTGCGCAAAAATGTTCAGTCTGTGAATTGCTCCAACTGTGGAGCGTCCATCAACCTGGAAACCAGCTCCGTCTGCCCCTACTGCCGCTCGCCCATCTCCATGCTCGATATGAAGCAGCCGCAGCGGTTGCTCGATCAGCTCAAACAAGCTGCCGCACCTCGGCCGATGGATCCGGCGCTCCCTATGAAACTCGCTTCCGCCAAGTTGGAATTGGAAACGTCCCTGGCCGATCATGATCGCACTCCCGAATGGTGGAGCGATGTTGGGTCGTCCGGTCTGGTGCAGGCCGGTCTGAACGCCGTCGCCCGCTGGCTCAGCGAGAAGCTGGTCGATTGATCGCCAAGAGCCCACTACCGGGGTGACTCTTGCAATGGCCGCTGGCATCACTGACCATGGTTGGTCCCTAAGTGAAATTGCGGATTGGACAAAATGAAACACGCTCGAACGAAGATACTCATATTGACGACGCCTTTTATCGTCGGAAGTGCGATTGGCTGTTGGGTGGAATTTCATCCACTCACAAGCGGTCTTGTTGGTATATTTGCCCTTCCAGGGATCTTCCTTTCCTTATGCTTTAGCATCGGTCCTCACGTATCAACTAGGCTATTCCTTTGGACATGGCCCCTTTGTAACGGCGTCGCCTATGCTGGGCCTTTCGCGCTTGCGTTCTGGCTACGAACTGGTTGACTACGCGATCTCAGGCTCGTTTGACAAAGCCGTGAGCCTCGTTTAAGGTTAGAAGTTTGAGCGATACCTAAAAGGAGCAATAGATGGCGCAGGGACAGGCTACCAAAGTTAAGAAGAAGAAAAAGTCGGTTTTGAAGCGCGCGGCGCAAGCTCTTCAGCGCGCCGAAGTTAACCGCGCCAACCGCACGCGGGTACGCACACTGATGCGCCGTCTGCGCACCGCCATCACCGCTGGCGACCCCACCGCCGCGGGCAATCTTCTGCAACCCACGATGTCGGCAATCGATCAGGCCATTGCCAAGGGCGTGCTCCACGAGAACACCGCCAACCGCTACAAGTCGCGCCTCACCGTGGCCTTCAACGGCGTCAAAGCAAAGGCCGCCGCGAAGTAGCACCGCTCTTCGGCTTTTCGACCTTTTCAGTCTCTGTAGGGGCGGGCCCTGGCCCGCCCGTTCTTTTTTTCTTCGCGGAGGCTCCACTCGATGAACTATTACGCACTCTTCTACGAAGTTGTTGATGATTTCGTCGCCCGCCGCACTCCATTCCGCCAGGAGCACCTGCGCCTTGCAAACAAGGCCCGCGAACGCGGAGAGATTCTACTCGCCGGCGCGCTTGCCGAGCCCGCCGACCGCGCTTTGATCGTTTTTCATGCCGCAGACAAGAGCAACGCCGAGGCTTTCGCCCGCAAAGATCCGTATGTCGTGAACGGTCTCGTCAAGAAATGGGAAGTCCGCCCCTGGAACGTCGTCGTCGGCAATCAACAGCCGACTTCAACTGCTTTCTCTGCACTCCCCACCGGAACCATCTTGCGCCGCTGGTCCGCACGCACCACCGAAGCGCAATTGCAAAAATATCTCGAACATTTCTCCAAAAACGTTCTGCCTGAGCTTCGCCGCGTCCCTGGCTACCTTGGAGCTGTCGTCTCACTCAAGCGTCTCAACAACGAAGTCAAAATCGTCGTCGAGACCAACTGGCGTTCCTTCGAATCCATCCGCGCCTTCGCAGGCTCCGACCTCGAAGCCGCCGTCATCGCGCCTGAAGCCGCCGCGCTCCTCACAAGCTTCGACCGCCGCGTCCGCCATTCCGAAATCGTCTTAACCGACCGCGTCTAGCCAGTGCGCGAAAACTCGGCTTCGTCATTCTGCAGTACCGTGACTGGCGTTACTCGCATTTCACGGCGCAACAATCTCTCTGTAACACGCACCCTCCACTCTCGCTCTGCTCGAATCCGCCTGCAGTCCAAAAACGAGGAGAGGTGATTGCATGTCAGTGAAGCAATTCGTTTCAAGATGTTTCCACGGTCTGCGCGTCGCATTTGTCGCCGTGACCGTGTTTCAGTTCAGCCTCGGCGGCCCGCTTGCCGGCTCGCTGCAAGCTCAAGAGAAAAGCCATACCGCTACTCCTATCAAGCATGTCATCGTCATCGTCGGAGAGAACCGCAGCTTCGATCATGTCTTCGCCACCTACAAACCAAAACCAGGCGAACATGTTGACAACCTGCTCTCCAAGAAAATCATCAACGAGGACGGCACCCCCGGCCCAAAGTATTCGCTAGCTGCTCAGTACTCGGCTGATATTACGGATGCAACGGAGTTCCAGCTTAGCCCCGGCAAGAAGACGCCATACACCACTCTCCCTGCTCCGCTCAACGGCGGTCCGACGGATGTTTGCAAAGACAATGGAATCTGCTCGCTGGCCGATGCCAAAACCTCCGAGAACGGCCTCCCAGACGACACTTACTATGGCTTCCTGACCACAGGCGGATCCGAACTCATCGGCAAAGTTCCCGACACACGCATCACCGGCGTGAATAGTTCCGCGCCTTACTCCGGCCTTCCTGGAGGCCCTTTCCAGCTCACCAATTCGAAGGACAAGAACACTTTCACATGGGATTCATACGCTGCCAGTCCCGTGCACCGCTTCTACCAGATGTGGCAACAAGCCGATTGCAACGTCGCTTATGCCACGAAGACGAATCCCACTGGCTGCAAGTCTGATCTGTTTGCCTGGACCGAACTTACTGTCGGTTCAAACGTGAACGGCGTGCCTCAACCCTCCAACTTCAGCACCGACTATTCACCAACAGCAAAAACTACCGGCGAAGGTTCCACGGCCATGGGTTTCTACAACGTTCTACACGGTGACATGCCCTACTTCACGCAACTCGCCGACAACTACTCCATGAGCGACAACTATCACCAGCCTGGCATGGGCGGCACCGGCCTGGACAGCATCCTGCTCGGTTTTGGCGATGTCATCTGGTTCAGCGACGGAAATGGCAACCCTGCTGTGCCACCGCACAACGCGCTCGTTTGGTCGGACACGCCCGCCGATGCCGGTACCGTGGATGAAATTGAAAATCCCAACCCGGTTCCCGGGACCAACAACTGGTGGATTCAGGACGGCTACGGCGGCGGCGGGTTTGGCTCACCCGTGTACGGCGGCGGCAGTTATTCCAATTGCTCTGATCCAGCTCAGCCCGGCGTCCGTCCGATCCTCAAGCACTTGGCCTCGCTCGCTCGCCCCGTCAAGCCCAATTGCGACCCCGATCACTACTACCTCCTGAACAACTACAATCCGGGCTACTTTGGTGATGGTTCGAACGCTTACACGGATCACTACGTATACAACACACCATTCACGATTCCTCCTACGAACCAGCGCAGCATCGCCGATGTTCTTCTGGAAAATCATGTCTCCTGGAAGTCCTACAACGATCAGTGGAACTCCTATCTTGGCGACAAGTACCAGCTCAACTACGGCACCGTCGGCGCCGCCAGCGACCAATACTGCAACATCTGCAACGGTTTCCAGTATCAG
>Ga0307471_100000884_pt1 | contig 15904 bp, 19 predicted proteins | sample atmos_gasesAM3C__2_FD_204566 | JGI IMG/M metagenome (GOLD analysis project Ga0307471, IMG submission 204566) | Hardwood forest soil microbial communities from Morgan-Monroe State Forest, Indiana, United States - atmos_gasesAM3C_515 | ecosystem: Environmental > Terrestrial > Soil > Temperate... | reverse complement strand
CTCGGCACCAGTTGCCGAGCGCGGTCGTCAATCAAGCGGACGACTTGCGCGCGCATTTCGTTGTCGAAACGGCGCGCGGAAAGGATTTGCGCGATTTGTTCCCCGAGCTGGCGGTCGCCCTTGAGCGCGGCTTCGACGTCCTGGCGCACGGCGGCGCTTAGGCGATCCTGAAGGGGCACGCCCTGTCGTGCCCCTTCCTTCTCTCCTCTGTTGCTCCCCTTCAAATTTGGCAAGGCCTGCTGGATGGTGTGCGTGATCGCGGCGCCGACGCTGCGTTCCAAATCCTCGTTGGCGGCTTTTTCAAAGGCGGAGTAGGCGGCCACGTGAGCTTGTTCGGCCGGCGTGCTGCCAGACGCGGGCACGGCATGCCGTTCCCCCACAAAAGACGCTGCATCACTCGCCACGTTTGCAGCGAGCGGGCCAGCGGTAACTGTAGGGGCGCGGTTTGCTCCGCCTGTTGAAAGGCCGGCAACATTTGAAGTGGGCGACCCAAGGGTCGCCCCTACAGCAGACTGCGCGTCGGGCCGGTTTGCGGCAAAAACTTGTGCCAATCGGGGAAGATTGGGTGCGTTTGGTGGGATACCACTTCCCTTCTCCGTCGCTTCTATGGCCTGCAGAGCCGCGAAAACCATTTCGCGGAAGGCCGCAGGATCTTCGCGGAGCATCATCGCGGCGAGCTGCGCCCGCGCCGCAGTGGTTTGCTCCGGCGTCCCGCCCGCCGCGCCGAAATAAGCGCGGTCAATGTCATCCAGCAGACGCGCGCGGTTTGCCGCTGCGCGCGCCTCGTTGACGCCGCCCGGATACAATTCCTTCAGCGCGCGCGCATCTTCGGGCGTCGCAAAAGCCGCGCGATACGCCGCCGCTTCCTGCCTCGCTTGTTGGACGCCATTCCACAACTCCCGTGCTTCTTCCCCGCTCCAGGGGTCTTTCATTTGCGCCGCGAGCCAGGTGGGGGGTTCTGGGAGCACAGGCACTCCTGCCTGTGTGTCCTGCTGAACGTTTTCGTTTGAGGATGGCGGTGCTGGGCTGCTGCTTTGGTCCGTTGCGGACTGTGTACTCGCGGCGTCCGCGCGCCGCGCCGGAACAGCCAGGAGTGGCTGTTCTACCGCTGGCCCCGAGCTTTCCTGCTCCGGCTCGATTTCGAGGATTTGTTCGTCGGTCAGAACAAACAAATCATGCGGTGTACTCTCTCCGTTCGTGCCCGCGGCCGGGGATGTGTTTACGTTCGCGTTCATCGAAATGAATTCCTAGAAGATGGTTCCGAGAAATAGTTTTCGCCGGAAATCTCGGCGATGGCACTGAGAAGCGCCGCGAGCTTGACCATATCCGAGGCGTCCGAGCACTCGAGGACGTCCAACAACTCCTCGGCGAGTTCCATTACCTCATCCACGGTTCCTCCGTATCAAGGCAAGAATTACTTCACTTTCGGAGCGGTTGGGGTTGCGATTGCATTTGCAGTAACGCCGCCTGGCTCATTGCACGGAGGTGGGCTTCGGCGTGAGCGCGGACGTTGGCGAATCCGGCAGGATTCGTCATACGAGCGGACTGGCCGGCTTCGGAGTTGGCCCAGCGCTTGCATTCCTCGAATTCCACGGCGTGGTCGTCGAGGAGTTGGTCGACGGGAACCGAGGGCAACACAAGCGAGTGGCTGGTGACGAGTGGCGAGTGGCGAGCGCCCCCTGACTCCCGATTAGATGTTGGTGACTCGTGAGAACCGCTGCCCGGAAACTCACCAGCAAGGGCGGGGCCCGCCTCGCCCGCTTGCGTGTCACCGTGTGGGACGCCATCGTGCGACCCAAGGGTCGCCCCCACATCTCCCGATAGTGGCGCCGTGCCGAGATGGGGCGCAGGATGTTGCGCACCTACCCTTGCTGACACTGGGACCTCGACGACGATGGGGGCGGAGGCGAGGAGCTGCTGGATCTCGCGCAACTGCTTGTTGCGCGAATCCTCGCCGGGGATGACCATTTCGGTGAGGCCGAGAACGTTTTTGATGTAGCCGAGATTCGCGGGTTCAGTGAGCGCGCGCTGGATCACCGGATCATTGACGCCAAAGAGTTGTTGCAAAACGCCGCGCTGCTGGGATTTCAGTCGCGGAAACGTTTCGTCCGCTTCCGGATGCACGCAGATGTTGCCCTTCAGGTCGGCGCTGCGAATGCTGCGGGCATCGAGAACGCCGTCGGGACCGAGCAACGGAATCTCCACGCCTTCGGGACGATTTTTGCGGAAGCAATCTACGCCGAGCAGCAGCACGTCGGCGTAAAACTGTTTGGTGCGGCGCCAGACGAGGCCGAGGCGACCCATGGCCTGATCGCGCGCGAGCGCATAGCCGCTGGCGGTTTTCACATCCTCCATGTTCCCGCCGAAAATTGCAGGAAAGAGGCCGGTCAAGAATTGCGCGACGGGGCCGATGAGATCCTGCTGGTGGCGAATCATGTCCGGCGGAACTTGCGCGGGCGCCGGCTGGAAGAATCCCGCTGCGAGTGGCTGGCCGGGGCGTGCGCGCGCGGGAAAATGAGCGGCGGGTTCGGCCACCTGATTTGCGAGCGCGTCAAAATCGAGCACTTGGGGATCGGCGTAAATCGGAGGAATGCCGTATTCGTACGTTTCCGCCTGCATGTTGGAAAGAACGTTGTAGCGCTCCTGGACTTGTACCAGCGAATCGCCAACACTCGGGCGGTTCTGCCCGTCGCCGGGCAGCGCGTGCAGGACGCGCCAGTGGTCGTCCATGGATTCGCTGCGCGATTCGCAGTAAACGTCGCCTGCGAATGCGACGTAGCAACCGTCGGGGAACATCGAAAGCAGTTCGTTGCGCACGGCTTCGTCTTCAATCCCGTAAAACGCCCACGGGCGCAGCCAGGTGCGATCGAAGGTGATGAGGTTCATCAGCGCATCGCCGGGATGAATCGAAGGCAGGCCCTGTTCGACGCTGAGGCGCGAAACGCGCGCGTAAACGTCTTCGGCGCCTTGCGACGGCGCGGACTCGATTTTGTTGGCAACGTGCGGATATGCGGCTTTTAATTTCGCGCGATGCACTTCCGCTTGCCATTGCAGGTACGGATATTCGTGCATCTCGTTGGCCCAGACGGGCGTGTTCAGTTCGAGGCCGCCGGCGATGGAAATCACTTCCTGGCCGTTGGGGACGCGGCGCGTGCCGACGACGCGCGGCACGGTGACGCGCTCGGCGCGGTGAAGATTGGCGTCGGTGAGTTCGGCGCCGCAAGCAGCGCACACTGGAAGCGGTGTCATTCTGAGGGACGCGTTGTTTGTGTCCCGAAGAATCTCATCGTCGGAAGCGCCACGGCCAAGGGACGATTGAGATCCTTCGCTCTCGCTCAGGATGACAGAATGGCGGGAAGCGTCTTGTTCGTCACTCGCCCCTTGCAACTCGCCACTTGGTATTTCTTTGCCGCATTGCGGGCAGACGTAGACGTCCTCGCCGAGAGGAATTTCGAGGGCTTCGAGAATGTTTTCATCGTGGAAGCCGAAACGCTGGCCGTCGGCGACGTAGCGGACGTAGGCGCCGAGCTTGCCATCGGTCCAGAGAAAATAGCCGACTGAGGTGAGCAACTGCTCGACGTGATTGTTCTGCTCGATAAGTTGCGCGACGTCGCTGGCGGCGCGCGCGGCGGCGATGTCTTCCAGCGACTGCGTAGACTGCGGGTAGAAGCGAACGCTTGGCACGTCCTGCGAGAGCACCGCGATGAACGACAGCCCGAAGCCCTGATAAAAATTGGTGACGAACTGGTAGCGCGGCATCTCTTCGAGTTCGCGATCGTCGCTGAAGCGCTGCTCGAACGGCAGATGCCAGTTCATGTCGTTGGGATTCCACCAGGCGTATTGCAGGCCTTGCCAGAAGAGCCGCGCCTGGCGAATGCGGCGGATTTCGTGGCGCCGAGCAACCACGCCTTCCTGTCGGTATTGGCGGACGAGTTCGCGCAGCGCGTGAACCAGTTCGGGCTTGGCGTCTTCGAGGCGCTCGTTGTTGGGGCCAAGGTCGACGGGGCTTTCGACACTGTCGTCCCGTGCGAAGGCCGTCTTTGCGGCCGAAACTGAGGGATCCATGCTTGATGCGTCGTACGCATTGCCGCGATTCCTAGCTTCGCCCGCTTGTGCAGGCAAGCTCGGAATCACAGATGCGGAAGCGTAGTTGCCATCGGCGGGCGCGATCGTGCCCAGCGCGGCGGTCCAGGTTTCAGCTGTGCGGTACAGGTCCATTCGTCCTCGCATCGTCAATTCCGTCGAGAGTTACTGCAGCGTGGCAGCCCGCGCCTGTTTCGCGCCAGGCTTGAATCTGGTGCCAAGAGCGCTTGCGCAAACGCGGTAGCGACTGCGGCTTTGGCGCCTCGGGAAACTCCACCGGAGGAAATCCCGCCGTGCCCAGGAGAGAATTCATCAGCGCGCGATTTTCCGAACGCAAACGAGACACTTCCTCTTCCAGTAGGCGGACGTAGTCTGACCGAAACAGTTTCTTTAGTAGTTCCAACATAGTTTTCTGCAAATTCGGCGCGCACCCCAGTAGCACAGGCACTCATGCCTGTGCGGTTCGGACGCTCAATCGCTAACACGCAGCACCGCCAAGAGTGGCTGTGCTACCAGCGGCGGCGAGGAAGGTGCTTGGGGCGAAAGAATTTTTTCGCTTCGCCTTCCAAGCGCTGCGAATGAATCGCGCGCGAAGTTGGATCGGTGGCGCTGATTTGCCGCTGGATTTGTTCGTCGAGCGGCATGCCGTGGACGAAGTGGGCAGTGTTGCCGAGATGGGGCGAAGCATGCTGCGCCCCTACAAAAGAGGGGCCGGATGCAGAGCTAAAGCCCGCCGCGGAGTAACCAAGTCCGGCGAGGCGGGCGCCGGAGACCAAGCCATAGCGCGCGGCGTCGGCGGGATCATCGCCGTCAACCTTGCGAACATCCTCGTTGCGGCCATTTTCGTGAATCAAGTTCGGCAGGCAGTCGATCAGCTTCGCGCAATTGTCGGTCATCAGCCAGGAATCCGTTTGCAGCAGCTGGTACATCCATTGCCAGCCACCTACGCGGTCGTCATCGGCGAGCGCAGGACGCGGCAAGCCGTTGGCTACGAGTATGTCGCCGAGTTGCTCGGCGATAGACGCTTCCGAAGTGCGGTGAGCGAAAGCGTCGGGCGAGAGAAACACTTCGCTGATGCGTTCGCGGCCGCTACGTTCCGCGATGGCCTGCGCCAACATGCGCGGCGAGAGGCCGCTCTGGACGAATTCGCGGTAGGTGACGATGCGAGTGCGCAAGGCGCTCGCATTGTCATCCTGAGGACCGCCACTTGGCGGTCCGAAGGGTCTCAATGAATTGTACGGTTGAGATCCTTCGCTTCGCTCAGGATGAGAACCATAAAACGCTGTCGCAGGCACGGCGCAGTGCCAATAGACGGCGCTGTTGTGCTGGAAGCCCCAGTCGATGGAAATCCAGCGCGGCCACCAGTGTTCGAGGCGAATCTCTTCGGGCCGTGCGGTGTGACGGCCGTAGTCAAATACATCGAAGTACTGCCCTGCGAAAACGTTCCAATCGCCTTCGAGCATCGCGAGGCGCAGGTGTTCCGGCAGGGTTTCAAGCGTACGGCGGTAATCCGCGTCGTCGGCGTAAATCGGGTTGTCGTCAAGCCGCGCGCGAATGAAATCGTAGTCGCGCGGATCGTACAAATCGGCGCGCTCGAAGCCCGCGGGCGGAGCTTTGTCCACCCAAAGAGCTTTCACCCAGGCGTGGCCGATGTTGCCGGGGTTTGTTGCCCCGGCCATGCACGGCACGATTCTCTTGCCTTTATTTTCAAGGTCGGAATAGACGCGCACGGGACAACGGTTGCGCGAAGTGAGAAACTGCCATTGTTTCAAAGTGAAGTGCGTCAGCTCATCGAGACCAATGAACAAAAACTCGGCGCCCTGATAACGATAGACGTCGTTCTCGTTGCGGCAGTAGCCAAAGCGCGTTGTGGAACGGTTATTCCAGGTGATGACGTGCTTGGACTCGTTGTAGCTTTTGTACAGCGAGCGAGGGACGCTCCGCCGGAATTCCCTTAGCAGCGAGGTTTCCAGCTCGGGATAGGTCCGCCGCAGGAGCAGCGTATCGCAACCGGCAACTTCATGTGCCTGGCCGATGGCTTCCCAGAGCAGCGCCGTTGTTTTCCCCGGGCCAGCGGCGCCGCCGAACAAGCGGTATCTCGCTTTTGACTCGTGAAACTGCTTTTGACGCGGAAAGGACTTATACCAATCGCTCAGAACCTGCGGGCCTTCCCCTTTTTTTGTCCTTCGAGACATTTGGGCCGGCCCGTGCTCCTAAGCTACTGCGCGCGCAGTTTCTTGCCCACGTAAAACGCGGCGCCACCGCCGATCAGCGCAGCCGCAGCGGGCCAGTGATGCAGGCTGAGCACCACTCCCGCAACGAATGCGGCGACGCCAGCGACTTGTGTGACCTCGCCGATGAAAATGAGTTTTGCATTTGCCATGTTGTCCTCCTCCAAGGGTTCCCTGCTCGTTTGCAGCGGCGGGTTTATCCCGCCGTCTTCCTTCTGTCTAAACAGCAGCGGCGCAAAGCCGCTGCTACACCTGGCGTGCATTTCAATCGCGTTTTGGCCGGGGCAAGTCGAAGATGAATTGTTGCGGATCGTCGCTCGACAACGCGCCATCCTCGTAAAGCATGCCGGTGAGTTTTTCGATGGCGCGCTGTCTGACTTTTTCGTCTTTGGAGCGCAGCAGCCGGTGCCAAACTTCGGCGAGATCCACCTTGCGGTGAATCTCTTCTACAAATTCCGCCGGATTGTCGGGAAGCGGATACTCGCCTGCGGGCAACTCTTCTCCGTGCTCGTCTTGAGTGCCGCCCGCGAGATTTCCACCGGATGCGCGCGTGGATACAGCATCGTTGGGAAGGGGCGGCGCCGCAGCAGCGTACGCCTCGCAGTCCGTGTCTGCCTGCGTTTGCAGGTTTGACGCACCGGAAGGCGCGGCAAGCGCATCGGGATCTCTGCGAGCGTCGTCAGACGCAGCGTGGCCCCAGAGCCTGTCTGTGGAGGCTGGCGTTGGAGCCCCGCCCCGTTCCCCGCCTGCCGGGCGGGCAGGCGCATACGCCGGGCCTTGGCCGTTGGAGCGGCCATTTGGCCCGGGATGACCGTTGGATTTGCGTGAAGTTTTTTGCTGACTCATGGGCACGTCACAATTGGTAACGCAAGCCGAAGGCTCACTGAAGTAGAGGAGATAAAGGAGGTAAAGGAAATAAAGGAGCCGGAAGCTCGCGCAGCGCGAGGGTTGTGGCCTCTCTGTCCTTTACCGTCTTTATAATTTCCTCAACCTCTTTTGCGTCCCTTGCTTCAACTTTCTCCATGTCATGCCGCGCCATCGGCACAGAGTGTTTCCTCGCCCAATGCACCACGCGATCGAAAGGAACGTCGGCGTAATCACACACGAGCCGCAATTCTTCCTTTTCGCCAGGCGTATCCGCGCGGAGGAAGCGGCGCGCGCGAATCTGCTCGATGAACAGTTCATCCTCGGATTCGACGCCCAGAAGAAGTTCCGCGTCCGCATAGGCTTGCTCGAGAACGCCGCGCCAGAGCCTTCGCTGATCCGTGAGAACGGGATCGCTGGTCCACAACCCGGATGACGGATAGCTCATGGGAATCGCAACTCCTTGACGAAGAAGCTAGCGAAAAGAGGAGATTGAAAATCCAAAGCGCGTGCTGCGTCCGGGCGCTGTGCCACCAAACGAGTCGCTGCCCGTGGGAGCGTTCACGAACTCATCGAGCACGAGCATCGCCGCGAGCGAGCCCGTGCGACTGGAAAGCGAGCCGCCTGCATCATCTAGCCAACTTGTCTGCGGCACTATGGGCCGCGCAAAATCGATCGGCTCGGAATCAAACGGCTTAGCGTAAAGCGGAGAGAAATCCTTGCCTGGCTGCGCCGGCAAACTCCCGGACCAATCTTCGAGAACAATTGGTGCGGCGGGCAGCAAGACGCGCCGTGTCCATTCGTCGTCGAGTTGCTGGAACAATTCGCGCGCATCGAAGCTCTTGCCATGAAGCAGTTCTTCGACGAAGTCCTGCGCGACCGGAGGCAGCGGCGACAGCAGGATGCGGCGGTCTTCGTACTCCGCGCGGCAGGCGGCGTTGATGTTCAGACCGAAGCCCGCGGGCGCTTCCGTGGCCGGATCGGCAAACGCTGGAGCCGTCTGAGCAACCGTGGGCGGCATGGCTTACGCGCGTACGCGCTCCTCTTCTCTACTTGCGGCCTATTCGCTGAAAATCATTTTGTAATTTACGGGAACGGACGTGCCGGTGGACTGGCTGTTCAGCACCATGATGCCGTTGACCGCGCCGTTCGAGCCGCTGACGCCGATGGCTTCATCGGGCGTGAAGGCAGCCCACAAGCCGGTGCCGCGCTGGTTGAACGCGAGTTGCAACAGCGGCACAGCATTGAACGTGCCCGTGCCGAGCGCTGGCAGCGTGGAAGAGAGCGAAGCGGCGGCGGGCGCGTCGGGAACGAGCGGGACCGGAGTAAGCGCCGTGCCGGAAGCGTACGTTCCGAGTGTGGCCAGCCGCTGAAGCCGGATGCGCAGCGCGTTGTCCGCGGGCGTGGCGTAGGAACCGACCTGCAGTTTTTGCAGGTACGCGCGCAGGCCGGCGTTGGCGCTGGCCGTTTTCAGGTCCGCGAGCAGCGTATCGGTATTCGCGCTGGCATTGGTGTTCTGCTGCGAAGAGGCAGCGTACATGAATGGCATGAATCCTCCGGGAAAATGAGCCGTAGTTAGCGAAAGTGTTCTTCCAGCAGGCCCAGACTTCTCATTTCAGTCTCGGGAATGCGGCTCGATGGTGCGACTTGTTGATTTGCATTCAACGCGGCGAAGCAGTCTTCGCAAAAGACGACGATCTCCGCGGCGGCAATGTGCTCGCTGGAATTTTCTGAAGCCCAGCCCCAAGGGCGTCCGCAGTTCGCACAGAACGTGCGTTCAAGTGGGAGAACCGCGTGCGTCACGCGGCCGCAATGGCCTTTCAGACGCGAATCCTCACCGAATTGAAAAATGTTTTCCAAGAGTCGTTTCAAATCTTCCGGCGGAAGTAGGCCCAGGCCAGCGCGAAATCGAGTTCACTGCGTTTGGGAGTTGCCCGGCGCCATTCGGCGAGAAACTTTTCGCGAGCTTCTTCCATGCGGCGGTCGCCATCGGGCATTTGGCCGCAGCGCGGGCAAAACGTGATGCGCTCTTCGTTCCTGGAAGCTTTCTGCAACTCGTGGTGCCGCATCACCTGCAAAACCGCGCGATCGGCGGTGCGCCATAGCGGCGTGTCGAGCAAGCGCACGAATTTGAACGCGAAGCGGAGCCACTCGACGCAAGCGGCGGCGCGGCGGGCAATCCGGTCCGTGAACGATGTCATGCCCTCGGTCATGGCGCCTGCGTATCAATCTCGCTGACAAACAGCACGCCGGTTCCGGAACTCACCACGGCCGCGAGCGTGGTGTTGGTGTCGTCGGTGTAGTGCAAATAATCCAGCTTGGCTGTCGCCGGATGACTGGACGTGTTGGCTTGGACACCGGCGCTGCCGAACTGGAAAAACATATCCACGCTGGGCCACAAGCGGTAATGGCGGTTTTGATTCAGCATGATGGAAGCGCTTGCCGTGCCGACATTCAACACCGCCGGCGCATTCAGGTAGCGGCCGATCTGAATCGCGCGCCCCTGCGGATCGTTGCGCATGGGTTAGACCAGCAATTTCGCCGTGAGACCGCTGCCGCCGGTCGAGGAATTGAACTTGATGCGCAGGAATTTCGCCTGGACGCCGGTAACGGTGCGCGCCTCGCCCGCGGTATTCGTGGTCGTGTCGATCGTTTGATATTCCGCGTCCACGTCGGCCATTGCGCCTTGCAACACCATGCTTACCGCCGTCGGCGCCGTGCCAAAAATCGTTTGCCAGCGCACGGCGGTGCCGGTGTCCGGCTGCCCCGCGTAACCGGGGATCGCAAACTGGCTTCCGGCTTGCGCGCTGCCAGGGAACGCTTCGTTGTTGAAGCTGAAACCGACGTCGCCGGGCATCAGCGAAATCGGCGGAGTCGTATTTTGATAAGCGGGCATAAGGGCTCCTTGACGCGGCGGGAGGCCGCAAAATATTTTTTTCCCAAGTGTCAGTTCCAGTACTAAGTTCGAGGAAAGCGCGCTGCAGGGTCGCCGAAACCCACGTTGTTCGACGTTCGGCGAAAAAGCTCAGACGGCGATAAGCCTTTTATTTTCAGTGCAAATACAATCGGATGCGAGAGCCGGTTTCTCTTCGAGGCTGGAGGAGCGGCAAGAAACGCCCCATAAAAGCAAACGCCCCGACTGAGTCGGGGCGCACTTTTCTACAAGACATATCCTATCAGAAAATAAAATTTTGTCAAGGGAAAACTGCACTTTTGGTAAAGATTTTTTTAGTCTAGTGTTTTCAATGGGTTTGCGCTCAAACAAAACGGCCCGGTTTCGGCAGCACTTTGTTGCATTTCTACCCAATCGCGAGTCTTTTTACGGACTTGCCTGGGCAAGTCTTTTCGCCGGAAGCGTTTGCGCAGTATTTGCAATTTTTGGATTCTTCCCGATGCTGAGTGAGGCGCGGAGGAAGCATCTCGATGAAGAAACGTAAAGACTGCGCCTGCCCTGCCAGAAGCCGGGCGATGATTGTTCACGTAGTTCCCTGCTGCGAAGGGATCCTCGTGTTCCCGGAGTTGGACATGAAACCAAATGGTCCTGGCAAAAAGACTCTCACAACGACAACAGACCGCTCACGCAAATCCTTACTGCTCCTCAGTCCTCACATTTTCCGAGTTTCGCGTGGCAGCCACTTGACGCGCATGGCTCAGGGGCGCATAGTGCGCACGCTCCTCGGAATCTCCCCGGAGTTACATCTTCGTAAGGAGGCCTTCCATGCCGTTCTTTCTATCGCAAGCGAGCTATACACCAGAAGCCCTGGCGCGATTGATCGCCAATCCCCAGGACCGTTTTGATGCTGTACGCGGGCCCATCGAAAAACTGGGCGGCCGGATCTTGCACTCGTACTTCGCTTTCGGTGAGTACGACGCTGTCGTCATCACGGAGATGCCGGACAATGTATCCGCCGCGGCGATTGCCTTGGCGTTTGCGGCGGGCGGTTCATTGCGCAACTACAAAACCACCACCCTGATGTCCAACGCCGAAGGTCTGGAAGCGATGCGCAAAGCGGCTTCGTGCGGTTACAAGCCGGTGCAAGCCGCCGCGAGCGCCGCGGCCGCCCCGCCACGCTAGCGAGGTCGCGGCCCCTAAACAGTGGCCACTCTTAGGCCACAAACAAGCCGCTTGCTTTGGGCGTAACGAAGCAGGACGTTTGCTAGAAGGGTGCGTCTAAGGTCCCGAGTGCTAGACTCTTGCGCAAGGAGACCTCGAATGCGACTGTACTGCTCGATTTCTGCAATTGTTTCTTTTCCGGCTCTCGCTGCTTCCCTGCTAGCAGGTTGCCTGTTCCCGGCGCGTCCCGCGCAAGCGCAATCCGCGCAGCAAACGGAGCCGCGCCAGCCCACCGCCGCGGAGATGAGCAAGAAAGAAACGGTTGCGTCCGCATTTCTGCGCGGCTTCCAATACCAGGAATATGAAGTGCGCTCTGCCGCGGAAGCCATGCCGGAAGAAAAATATGGTTACCGGCCCGCGGAAGGAAAATTCAAGAGCGAAAAGCCGGAGTTTGGCCCGGCGGAAGTTCGCACCTTTGCACAACAGGTGAAGCACGTGGCCTGCTCGAACTTCGGCTTCGCCGCTGAACTCGACGGCCAAACGCCCCCGGCCGGCTGCGACAAGGACGGTCCCAGTCCCGCCAAGACCAGGAGAGAATTGCTGATCTACCTGCGCGACTCGTTTGCCGCGGTACGCAAATCCCTCGGTGCCATGGACGCGAAAAACATGTTCGATCCCATCGAAGGCCCTTATGCCGGACCCAATACACGGCTCGGCATCGCCACGGTGATTGTCTGGCATAACGCCGACCACTACGGGCAGATGACGCTGTACCTGCGCGAAAACAACATCGTGCCGCCCGCCAGCCGAGCGAATCCGCCGGAGCTGCACGAACAATACTGAATCTCGCTTGACCTTATCTCCATTAATTTGTACGTCTTTGTACAACTCACGGAAAAATGTTCGAGCGAGGCCGATCCTATTAATTTGTATTTTTTCGTTACAAATCGGAGAAAAGCTGAGTTAGGACGGTTCCATGTCTTCCGCAATCTACGCCGTGCTGATCGCTGACCTTATGGCCTCGAGCGGAATTTCCTTTCTTAAAGGAGCTTTCATGCCTCCCACAATGGCAAATGGCAAGATTTGCTATCTCGAAATGCCCACTGCGGACATTGCGCGCTCGGCGGAGTTCTATCGCAAAGTCTTCGGTTGGAACATCCGCAAGCGCGGTGACGGGAGCACCTCCTTTGACGATACGGTCGGTGAAGTGAGCGGCGCGTGGGTGCTCGGGCGCCCTCCCGGCGCGACCGTCGGCCTGCTCTTCTACATCTTTGTGGACAGTGTGGCCACGACGCTTGAGACCGTCGTTGCCAGTGGCGGCGAAATCGTGCAGCCCATCGGTGCGGATGCACCGGAGATTACCGCGCGCTTTAGAGACCCAGGCGGAAACGTGATCGGCCTCTACCAGCATCCCGCGTGATTTCACGCGGCTTCATCTGCCGCGCTTCTGCTAAAATCTCGCAGTGACCGCAGACAGCGCAAACGCGCGCCTCTCTGGCATCCGCCTGCATCCGATCAAGAGCCTCGACCCCGTGCAAGTCAAGGAAGCGCGTATCGGGCCCGGCGGCGGACTGGAATTCGACCGCGCCTGGGCTCTTTATTCGGCGGACGGCCAGTGGATCAACGGCAAGCGCACCGCCGCCATACACCTGATTCGCGCCGCCTACCCGCCGGACCTCAGCTCGGTCACGCTTTCTGTTCCCACGGAACGCGGCGGCATTCCCACGAAAACCTTCGATTTTCCCGGCGGCTCGGCGGACGCTGCGCAATGGTTCAGCGCGTTTTTCGATCAGTCCGTCGCGGTGCGCTATTCCGCGGAAGGCTTTCCCGACGACACCGTGGCCAATGGCCCCACGATCGTCTCAACGGCTTCGCTTGACGCGATTGCCGCCGTGTTTCCTGGGCTGACCGCCAGCGACATGCGGCTGCGCTTTCGCACCACGCTGGAGATCGACGGCGTGCCGCCTTTTTGGGAAGACCAGCTCTTCAGCGCGGAAGCAAACCAAATCGTGCCGTTTCGCATTGGTGAAGTGCAATTTGAGGGCAGCAATCCCTGCGCGCGCTGTCCGGTCCCGCCACGCAACCCGCAAACCGGAGCGATCATTCCTGGCTTCCAGAAGATTTTCTCCGACTATCGCCGCAGCCACATTCCCACCTGGACGCCTGAAGCGCGCTTCGACCACTACTACCGCATGGCCACCAACACCTGCGTCGCTGCAAGCGAATCGGGCAAGCTTCTGCGCGTCGGTGATTCCCTTCTTTTGTAAGGAGGTTCCTCGCGCTGATCGGGGAGACACACGCGCTTCATTCCCGCGATCATCGGGGCACACCAATCCCCTAAAGAACAATCGGGCCAGTGGATTCGTTACTGTGCGCGAAATTACGCCTTATAAATCGGCGAGCGCAGCCGCACGCGGCCGAGCTGGGAGACCACCGCTTTTCTGCCGCCGAAGGAAGGGCGCCATTCTTTGGCGCGTCTGATCAAGGATTTGCAGCCGCGAACCGCAGCAGAATAGAGCCTGCGAGGAATCCGCTTACCTGAGCTCGCAAGTCCCCGCAGCACGATTGGTACGTTTTCCTTTACTTCTTTCTGCAGCCTGCGCAAAGCGCGACTGGTTTCCGGGTCCATCATCGGTCCTCCATCCCGGGCTGTCTCCGCCAGTTTACCGCCTCGTCTCCCACCGTTCCAAACGAGAATGTCGGACAAACGCGTCTAGCCACCATTCGTAAAATATCTCCTTGGCGGGAACATTCGGCGGTGCAGCAGCTCTTTTCCGCAGCGGCGACGAATCTCTTCGGACCAGGTCACCCAGTTGTGCTCGCTCAAGCCGAGAAAATGCCGCGCCGTCTCATACGGCGCAAGCCCCAGGTAATACAGCCGGAACATCACCATGCGCGAAGCCCACTCCGGCCCGTCGAGGGCCGCCTGCCCCGCCAACGTGAAGTCCGCCATCCATTCGTTCAGCCTGGGGCGTATGTCGGGACGCCATAGGTATTTGTCCGAGTCTTTCCAGTTGCGCGATGAGATGCCGCGCTTGGCCTCCAGCACCTCGCGCGCGCTGCGGTAAACCTCCCAGCACACGTCAAACGCCAGCGTCGGTTTCACACCCATGGCTCCTCCGGCTGTTGCGCCTCCAACTGCTTCGTGATCAGTTGTCAGTGGTTAGTGATGGCCAAAACGGGACAGAAAGATTTTTATTTCTCCTCGTGCTGAAACGAAAGATTAATGATGCTGAAAGCCTTTTTTGATCTCCTCAGGCCGCTCTCGACGTCACTGCCCGAGCGCCAGTCCGAGCCGCATGCTGGTGCCGGGGGCGAATCCTGCGCGCGCCGCGCTGCAGCCGGTACTCCCAAACCGTTCCGAAATCTTCGCCGTGCAGGATCCGGCCCGATAGGCGCTGCCGCTTGTCCACTTCGTATCCGCCAAACTCCTGCTTCCGCAAGTGGCGCATCTGCGCCGAGATGCTTGCTGGCGGGTAGTGCGTAAGCTTGGCAAGCTCCTCGAGTGTCAGCCAGGTGTCGCACTGGCTGGCGCTGAGCATCACGTCGCAAAGCACGTCGCGCTGCCTCCGTCTGCCCTTCACCGGCCTGGTTCCCCAGACAACACTGCCCTTCTCCAACCTCTTCCTGGTGTTCCGCATCGTCGCCTCCTCTCCCGCCACTTCCTTGGCGGGAACCCTTCCGCGTCCGCTAAGCCGCGCTATCGTCTTCTGCCTCGTCCTTGTTCTCAGACTCCCACGCCGTGCGGTCGGGATCCTCGTAATCCCCAGCGCATGCGCTGCAAGCGCCCATGGGTTGAGGACCTCGCAGAGCCGCTTGGGCCGCGCCACGTCGCGCCAAACTTGGGGGTAAAAGTTTTGCACAGATTTCCACAGCTTATACCTACTCAGTACTATGGACATTTGTTACTGATGTATTACCTTGCACAAGTCCGTCTCAGGAGGCTGACGTGCCCTGTCCCCCAACCCAGCCGCCGTGGGAGTTTCTTCTCTCGGCCTCGCGCAATTCGCTCCAAAGCTACGAACTTTCCCGTCTGGCCCACGCCGCCAATCTCCGCAAAGAGATTGGCGCTTTGCTCGATCAATGGGTGGAAGAGAACGCCTGCGCCATGCTCGCCCGCTGGCTCATCGAGCAGCGCGAACGCCCGCCCCGCGCTTCCGAGCACACCGCGGGCGGAGATCTGTTCTCGGCGAGCGGCCATGCCGCGCCCAACTCCGTGCCAAGTTCCGGGCCGCATTCCGTGTCCGATAATGTTTTTGCGGATCGACCGGGGCCATCGGCTGAAATTCGAGGCCCCGCGTGAGGTGCAGCCTATTTTTGAGTTCTTAAGCGACGCTTCCCCGCCACCTCCGCCGCGAAGCACGCTTCGCGTGATTCGCCGTGCAGGTGTGTCTCGGAAACGAAGCCGCCCCGGCAATCCTTCCCGCAACAGGGCGCTCCTTCCCGGAGCGCCTCCGTCGCTCGCAGCGGCTCGCTTTTCCATGCTCTCGCTTCGCATTTCGCAGTTCGCATTCATCCGCATCGCGTTCCCCATCTCCTGCCTCGCTGCCACTCTTACGTCTTGGCACCTTTATAGATATTAGGAGACACCACGGCCTATCGACCGTGGATGCGATCGTGCGCACACACTTCACCCGCAGCGCAGAAAAGCGCGCCGGCAAAACAATCATTT
>Ga0307471_100000883_pt1 | contig 15907 bp, 10 predicted proteins | sample atmos_gasesAM3C__2_FD_204566 | JGI IMG/M metagenome (GOLD analysis project Ga0307471, IMG submission 204566) | Hardwood forest soil microbial communities from Morgan-Monroe State Forest, Indiana, United States - atmos_gasesAM3C_515 | ecosystem: Environmental > Terrestrial > Soil > Temperate... | reverse complement strand
CTCACCGGCACCGTCATGCAGCACGGCGACACGATCCAGGTCACGGCCGACCTGACCAACGTACAGGACAACACCGAAATCTGGGGCGAGCACTACGAGCGCAAGGCCAGCGACATCATGTCCTTGCAGGAGCAGATCGCTGGCGACCTCGCACAACGACTGCGCTCCGGCATGAGCGGCGCCGAAAAACAGCAGGTCACGAAACAAGGCACGGAAAATCCCGAGGCCTACCAGCTCTACGTCAAGGGCCGTTACTACTGGACCAAGCGCACCGGCAACGACATCCGCACCGCCATTTCCTATTTCAACCAGGCCATCGACAAAGATCCCGGCTACGCCCTGGCCTATTCGGGACTGGCGGACGCCTACGGCACGCTGACCAACTATGGCGGCGACCCCGGCGAATACACCGCCAAGTCCAATGCTGCGGCCGAAAGGGCTCTGTCACTCGATCCCACACTCGCCCACCCGCACGCAGTCATGGGTGCCAACAAGATGCAATATAGCTGGGATTTCTCCGGTGGCGAGGCCGAGTTCAGAAAGGCACTACAGCTCGATCCCGGCGATGCCACTGCCCACCAGTGGTTTTCCGAAAGCCTCTCCTACATCGGAGGCCGGGCCCAGGAGTCGATTGAGGAAGGCAATCGCGCCCATCAACTCGATCCCCTGTCGTCGATCATCGGCGCCCAGCAAGCCCAGGCGTACATGTATGACCGCCAATTTGACAAGGCGATTGAGCTCTACAAGAAAGTGATCGCCGACAATCCCACCTTTGGCCGAGCCCACTCTGAAATGGCGGCCGCGTATTGGGGCCAGCGCAAATATGAGGACGTGATTCGGGAGTGGAGAACCGGCGCTCAACTGGAAGGTGACCCAAACTACAGCGCCTTCGCCGCGGCCGCAGAAGCAGGCTTCCGCTCTGGCGGATGGCCCGCCGCTCTGCGCAAGGGCGTCGAGGTCTCCCTCGCTGAGCGCAAAGCCAAGACCGGTTACGTCTCTTCCTACCAGATCGCGCAGTACTATGCCGATCTGGGCGACAAAGACCATGCCTTCGAGTGGCTCAACACCGCCTTCCAGGAACACGACACCTCCCTGAGCGCGCTCCGCACCGACTTCCTGCTCGACTCCCTGCGCTCCGATCCGCGCTACGCCCAACTTGCGCGCAAAATCGGCCTCCCCCAATAAGACCATCGCTGCGAACCTTGCAGCTGCCCCTTCCTTCCCCCCGCCTTCCCGGATATGTCACAATTGTCGAGGAAACCAGCCATGGATGAAGTTCTGAAAGCCTCCCTTCCCGAATCCCCCGCCGCCGAATCCCGCCGATGGATCGGCCGCTTCCTGATCGCCGTCGTTCTGGGCGAAGCCATCTGGGGATTCCTCGTTTCCATCACCACCAACCTCGCGCAGCCCGCCATGTCGCGTGTCCTCGGCGCCGACCCGCAGTCTCCGTTGTATCTTGGACGAGGCGATATCAACGTCCCCGCGCTCTTCACCTCGGTCCTGGAACTTTGCTTCGCTGGGATCGTCGCCGTATTTCTGAATGCCTGGACGCAAAAATCGGCTCGCACCCGCACCGTGGTGCTGCGCCAAGGGCCCGTCGCCTTGCCACGCTCCGCTGCGGCTCCCGCACCGAGTCCCGCTCCCGTGTCGGTCTATGCCCCTGTGCCAACTCCCGCTCCAGTCGCGAGTCCGCCCGTCGTTGCTACCGCTGATTCGGCCCCACCTGCTGCGGCTGCCGCGATTCCGACCACTCCACCGGAACCCGTTCAGCCCGCGCAGCAGGAGAAGCGCTCCCCGCAGTCTGTCGCCCCCACGACCCCCAAGAAGCCGAAAAAGGTCTACTACAACATCGTCGGAGAAGCCATCGAGTCCGACGACGAGTAACCCCCGATTCGTTTGGTGGACCGGGCAAGTTTCGAACTTGCACCTGCGATCTTCCGCCGTGTTCCCTTACACCACCGGCCCATCTGGCCTTCCCCCTCACGCACCCCTAGTCCACGTGTTCCCCTTCTTCTAAGAACCGCGCCTCCGGCGGCGGCAACTGGTCTCCCGGCCGCGCGATGAAGCAATACAACGTCGGCAGCAGGAACACGCTCACCATCAACTCAAACGTCAGTCCGCCCACGATCACGATCGCGAACGGCCGCTGCGAATCTGAACCGATGTCATGCGACATCGCCGCCGGCAGCAGTCCCAGCGTCGCCACCAGCATCGTCATCATGATCGGACGCAGCCGCATCGACGCCCCTTCCTTCGCCGCTTCGTGCACCGCCCGGCCCCGCACCCGCAACTGGTTGATGTACTCGACCATGATCACGCCCGTCTGCACCGACACGCCGATCAGCGCCAGGAAACCCAGCCCCGACGACACGCTGAAATGTGTCCCCGTGATCAGCAGCGACAGCAATCCGCCCAGCGGCGAGAGCAGCACCACGCCCAGGATCAGCCCCGTCCACTTCCACGAAGAAAATGCCGCATACAGAATGAAAGAAATCAGCAGCACCGTGATCGGCACCACCACCGCCAGCCTCCGGTTCGCCCGCTGCTGGCTCTCGTATTCGCCCGTCCAGTCGAGGTGGTATCCCTCCGGCAACGCCACCTTCTGGTGCACTTCATCAATCGCCTGCCGCACCGTGCTCCCCAGGTCGCGTCCGCGGACGCTGTACTTGATCGCGATGTAGCGCGAGTTGCCCTCCCGGTAAATTGTCGACGCTCCGTCCTCCAGCGCCACTTTGCATACCTCCGCCAGCGACACGCGTTCCCCGGAAGGATTCAGAATCCGGATGCGCTGGATATCATCGACCGTGGACCTGTAAGGCTCCTGAAAACGTACCGTCAGGTCGTAGCGCTGCTCGCCCACCAGGATCTGGCTGACCGCCTTCCCGCCGACCGCGGTTTCGATCGCATCCTGGATGTCGCTCACGTTCACGCCGAACCGGTTCGCCGCCGCGCGATCCACCACCAAATTCACGTTCGGCTGGCCGCGCACCTCAAACGTCCCCAGATCTGCAATGCCGGGGATTTTGCTCATCACGTCCTGCATCTCGTTCGCCTTCTCCTCGAGCATTTTCAGATCACGCCCGAACAATTTCACCGCCAGCTCGCCTTTCACTCCGCTGACCGCTTCCTCCACGTTGTCCGAGATGGGTTGCGAGAAGTTCCAGATCACGCCCGGAATCTGTCCCAGCGCCTTGTCCATCGCCGCGATCAGATCCTCCTTGGTGCGGACCTCGTCTCGCCATTGCGCGCGCGGGCGCAGGTCCACGAAATACTCTGTGTTGTAAAAGCCGCTCGCATCACTGCCGTCATCGGGCCGCCCCACCTGGCTCACCACCTGGGTGACCTCGGGAAAATCCGCCAGCATCAAACGCGCCTTCTTCATCACCTCCATCCCCGTCGCCGGACCTGCGCTCGGCGCCAGCGTCCCGCGCACCCAGATCGCGCCTTCATCCAGGTGTGGCAGAAATTCCGAGCCGATCAGTCCAGTTAAGCCCAGATACAGCATTGCCGCGACCAGCACGCCCGCCCCGGCCACAACCGTCCTCTGATGATCCAGGCACCACTCCAGCGCGTTGTGGTACCCGATGACCACTCGCTCCAGCACCGGGTTGCGCCACTCCTTGATCTTTCCCTGCAGCAGAAAGCTGCACAGCACCGGAGCAATCAACAGCGAAAACAGCAACCCCCCCAGCAGCGCAAACGCCACTGTCCACGCCATAGGGTGGAACAGCCGCCCTTCCACCCGCTGCAGCGTAAAGATGGGAAGGTAGGCCGTGATGATCACGAAAATCGCGAAGAACACCGGCCGCTGCACCTCGTGCGCCGCATCCCCAATCACCTGCACGATCGAACGATGCTCATCAATCCGCGAACCGGTATGGCGCAAGATGTTCTCCACCATCACCACCGCGCCATCCACGATCATGCCGAAGTCCAGCGCGCCCAGCGACAGCAGGTTCGCCGGAATGTGGCTCAGGTCGAGCAGGATCGACGCGAACAGCAACGAAAAGGGAATCGTGATGGCCACCACCAGCGCGCTGCGCACGTTCCCCAGAAAAAGAAACAGGATCAGCGTCACCAGCAGTACCCCGTGCGTCAGGTTCCGCAACACGGTGTGGCTCGTGTAGCGCACCAGATCGCTTCGATCGAGATGCGGAACAAAGGTCACGCCCCGCGGCAGCAAGCCGTGATTCAGTTTGTAGATCTTGGCGTGCAACGCGTCCAAGGTTGCATCCGGCTCCGCACCCTTACGCAGCAGCACGATCCCTTCCACCACGTCGTCGTCGTTGATCACCGTCCCGTCTTCCCGCCGGATCGTCTTCCCCAGCTGCCCCAGCCGCACTTTCGGCGCCTGCGCCACTTCCCCCAGGTCGCTCACCTGCACCGGGGTTCCGTTCACCACCTTCACGAAGGTCGACCCCACGTCCCCGGTGTTCTCCATCAGTCCGACCGCCCGCACGTTCAGCGCCTGCCGTCCGCGCTGGATGAACCCGCCGCCCGCGTTCGTGTTGTTGTTCGCCAGCGCCTGCTCCACCTGGCTCAGCGAAAGACCATACGACACCAGCTTCCCCGGATCGAGCCGCACCTGGTATTCGCGCGTCGGTCCCCCAAAAATATTGACGTCCACCACGTTGGGGACGGCCTTCAGCTGGTTTCTCACGAACCAGTCCTGCAGCGTCTTCAGCTCCATGGTGTCGTATTCGGGGTTCGTGCTCTTCAGCGTGTAAAACATGATCTGCCCCGTCGGGCTGTAATCCGGCCCCAGCCCCGGGTTCACGTTCGGCGGCATCGTCGCCTGCGCCAGCCGGTCCAGCACTTCCTGCCGCGCGGTAAACGTGCCGATGTCGTCGTCGTAAATCATCGTGATCAGCGACAGCCCAGCCAGCGACAGCGACCGCAAATGCGTCAGGTGCGGCACGCCGTTCAATTGCACTTCTAGCGGCACCGTGATCTGCTGCTCCACCTCCTCCGCCGCGTGCCCCGGCCACTGCGAAATGATCTGGACGTACGTGTCCGCCACGTCGGGATACGCCTCGATCGGGAGGTTGTGAAACGACACCATGCCCCAGATAAAAAGCAGCACCGCCAGACTCAGAACGAGAATGCGATTTCTTAACGCAAAATCAACAAGGGACCGAATCATCTCCCTACTCCACCCACGCCCGTTCGGAACTCGACCGCGTCTCTGCTGGAAAATGGGAGTGCTGCTGCGCGGTTCCCCGGCTAACTAAGCCGGTAGAATTCGCCGCGTCTTCGCGCCTTGTGCAGAAGCGTCGCCTGCGTGAACTGCAACGCGCCGCGCGCCCCTGACGAAATGGGTCGCCCCGTCTGAGTGCGAGACTTCGGCTGAGGTTTGTGAGAATGCACGCCGCCGGCTAGGCAGCGCTCCCTGGCTAAGCGAGAGTGGAGAAAGGAGGCGGGCGGGAAACCGGAATGGCCGTGCCGGCAGAGACTGCGACCGCGGCCCGATACACGACCACGTACCCGCGGACCAGATTAGACGGAAGAACTCGGACCGTGACCGGCAACTGTGCCGACGGTGTGCTGAAGTCCTGCCCCGACGCGCGCTTGGCCACTTGCTTCAGCGCGCGTTTACTCGGCCCGGACTCCTCCATCTCCTGCTGCATGGCGTGCAGGTCGTCGGTGGCAGAGATGACCGGGAACAGCAGAAATAGCAGGCACACCAGCGCGACCGAGAATTGCAGAATCGGCTTCGCCTGCCGCCGCTGCCGCAGCCACAGGTAAATCCCCGGGCCAATCAGCAGCAGCCAGCATAAGTTGAGAAGTAGTTCCAAAATCCGACTCCAACCCTAGTGTGCTGTAAAGAGTAGCATTGCGTAACAAGCTTTTCCAATCGCGCTGGTGCGAGGACTCGCGTAACCTGTGTCCGGCTGGAACCGGGGTGCGTGTACCGCCGAAGAAGAATGAACCGCCTTGAGCCGGGGGTCTAGCTCGGACCCCACGTTTTCCTCAACGGCCTCCGCGGCCGTTCTCTGCGTCCTCTGCGGTTACAAGCTTTTGATCGCGTCCCGCGGTAAATCCAACTGGATCCTCCCCCGCTACACTCTCTGCATTCCTCAGTGCTCCTCTGTGACCTCTGTGGTGAGCACGCTCCTTCGCCCCACACGGCCAATGCCCCTTACCTCAGTAACTTGCCCGGGAATGACTGGCCTTCGTAGCATCAATTTACTATGGCTATACGTGCATTCCTGCTGTGCGGCGACGAGAAGGCCGTTCACGCCGTTACCCAGATCCTTAACGAATTGGAAGTCAGCTTCGAGCATTCCAGCGAGCCGCCCTTCGCCCTTAAGCGTTTGTCAACACAGCGCTTTGAACTGCTGATCGTCGATTGCGACAACGTGCAGAATGCCACCCAGGTCTTTAACAGCGCGCGCGCCTCGAATTTGAACAAGGCCTCCATCGCCATTGCTATTGTTGAAGGTAAAGCCGGTGTTCCCAACGCGTTCCGCCTGGGCGCCAGCCTGGTATTGACCAAGCCCGTGTCGCTCGAGCAGGCCCGCAACACCCTGCGCACCGGCATCGGCATGGCCCGCAAAGACACGCCGGAAGTAAAGGCTGCCGTGTCTGGGGTGCCGCCGGTTGCGGCCACCACTCCGGTTGTGCCGCTGGCTCCGGTTGCGCCCGTACCCGTTGCTTCCGCGCCCGCATTTTCAGTTTCTGTGCCTGCGCCGGTCGTAACCACTCCGGCGGTTCCGCCCTTAACAGCACTGGCTCCGGTTGCCCCTGTCGCGCCGACTCCCGCTCCTGTTGTACCCGTGTCTGCACCCAAGCCGGCAGCCACGTTCGCAACTGTCGCGCCCCCACCCGCACCGGCCGCTCCTGCAAGTGTGGCACCGGTCACCGAGAAACCGGCCATCACTCCAAAACCAGCCGTCACTCCAGCGCCTCCGACGCAGGAACACAAGACCGCGCTAACCGACTTCACTGTGCCCGAGCCAGAAGAAAAGCCCAAGCCAACCGTGGGCGTGACGGCTTTCGCAAAAGCCGCGGCGAGTACGGCAACCACGCCATCCGCTGGAAAGCTGGACCCGGTTCGCAAGGAAGCGCCTTCGCCGAGCGAGGACTTGAAGTCAAAACCCATGCCAGTCCTGGCCAAGGCCGACACCGAAGACACAGAAGAATCACCGGACGCTGCACTTAGCATCTCCGATCCGCTCGCTGAGGAGGAGGAAACCCTTGATCCCCTGAAGGATTACGGTGTGCCCTCGTTTGGGGGGTTGGGAAAACAGGGGTTCGCTGGCGTCGAGAAAACAAAGCGAAGAGGCGGCAAGGGCCTGCTTATCGCCGCCGTCGTGCTGGCGCTTATCGGCGGTGCAGGCTACGCCGCCTGGATCACGCAACCGGCCGTCCGCGACTTCGCCACCGGGGAATACGGCAACGTGAAGGCCAAGATCGCCGAGTACCGCGGCCAGCCGCAGACCACCACTTCGGCAAAACCGCAGCCCGCGCCCGTACCCCCTGCGCCCGTACCAACTCCTGCGGTCGCCCCAACCACGCCGGCTCCAGGATCGGAAGAGATCAACATTTCTTTGAACCCGACGTCGACCCCGGCGGCGGACGCAGCCGCAACTCCGGGAACGCCCGTGCCTGCTGCTCCGTCAGTGAACCCGCCGCAGGTCAGCAGCGCCGTTGCCGACAGCAAAACTCAAAAGGGCGCGACCGTGCAGAGCGCGCGGCAGGATGCCAGCCATGCCGCCACCAATCCCGCGCTCGTTCCCGCCAGTCTGCCGCCCACCACCACCGCGAAGGCTGCGGGTGACCTGCTCGAGGTTCCTGAAGATTTCGCCGACGATCAGGTGATCCATCGCGTGCATCCCGTCTATCCCAAGCAGGCGCGCGTGCGCAAACTGCAGGGCATGGTCGTGCTTGAGGCGATCGTGAACAAGCAGGGCAAAGTCGATTCGCTGCAACTGGTTTCGGGCGATCCGGTGTTGGCTGCGGCCGCAGCTGACGCGGTGAAGCTGTGGCGCTATAAACCGTACATGCACAACGGGGACTTCACCGATTTCCAGACCCGGGTCACAGTGGACTTCAAGATCCCCGTCAGCAACCCATAATCTGCACCAACCCGCACGGTAGATTCACTCCGGCGGGCTCGTGTTTTCGCCCTCGGAAACGGCGCAAAACACTGCCTAAATGCCATTACGGCCGTAACTTGCTGGCGCTCGCCACTGTACCTACGATTAACCTATGGGTTACCAGGCATTACTCTTCTGTCCGGACGAGAAAACCGCCCGCACGGTCACGCATGTTCTGAGCGATCTGGACTTTGCGGTCGAGCCCTGCAAAGAGCCGTTCGCAGCGGTGAAGAGGTTGATGGCGCAGCACTTTGATGCCGTGGTGGTCGACTGCGACAACGAGCAGAACGCAACCCTGTTGTTTAAGAGCGCGCGCAATTCCAGCGCGAACCAAACTTCGCTCGCCGTCGCCGTCGTTGAAGGACAAGCGGGAGTTGCGAAAGCGTTCCGGATTGGCGCCAACCTGGTGCTCACCAAACCCATCAATGTCGAACAGGCCAAAGGGACTTTGCGGGTCGCCCGCGGATTGTTGCGCAAGGGAGCGGAAGCTCCCAAAGGCGCCCCCACCGCGACCGTGCCTACGGCTCCATTCACTCCGGCACTGACCCAGGTGGCGCGTCCATCTGCGCCGACCGCACCGACGCGTCCGGCCGCAACACCAATTCCCGCAAAATCTTCTTTCTCGGCGCCCACGCCTAAGCCGACTATTCCTGCGCCGACCGTCCAACCGTTTGCGCCTCCAGCGCGTCCGAGGATGGCCGCTGCGCCAACGTTCGAAGCGGACACGCAGGACTTCGACTCGATCCTCGAAGCAGATGACGCGGAAGTTCTGGAGATTCCGCCCGCGCCCAAACCCGCCCCACCCATGCCTCCTGCACCGGTGGCGCCTCCTGCCGCTTCCGGCGCACCGCGGAATTTTCCGTGGCAGCCGACCAAGCCGACGGCCGAGCCCACGGGGTCGGCGCTGCGGCGGGCCGCCGAAGTGGCAGGCAAAGTGGAGCCCACCCGGCCACCCGGCGCATTCGAGGCGCTGTTGGAAGAAAAGCGTCCCAGTTCCATCGGGATGCACATGAGCCGCGGCACAGCTGCCGCGCCGGCACCGACCCCGGAACGAGTTCAGCCCACGGCAGTTGTTCCGCCGGCGGAGTTGCCCACGGCGCCTCCTCCGGTCAGCACGCCAACCTTCGCCGAGCCAGCGCCGCCCAGAGTTGTCGAGACCCCAGCTTCATCTCATTCGGACCCCGAAGTGGCCCCGCCCACATTCTTCCCTGGTGCCTATGACCCGGACGAAGAGGAAGGTGGCGGCAAGACCAAAGCCATTGTGATCCTTGCGGCCGTGGTGCTGCTGGCCTCATCGGCGGGTTATCTCAGCTGGAAAGACACGTATAACAAGAACGCGACAGCGGCGGCGAGCGCACCCGCCCCGACGGCACCGGCAGCTACGACGCCGGAGGCCACCGCGCCCGTCACCGACAGAACGAAAACTCAGGAGACTTCCGCGCCAACGCCGGACGTCAGCGAGATCACCCTTGGCGGCGACTCGGGCACTGCCACCGCGCCCGCCGCGAAGCCCCCGGCCAGCAAGCCGGTCGTGAAAGAGGCGACACCGGAGGCCGACAACGAAGCAGAGCCGGAAGTCACGCAGCGCCTGATCGTGAAGAACGACAGGCGCCGGGTCACACCGCCGCCTACGCCGGACGAACCGGTGCAGGCGCCGACCGACGTCGACATGGGCGCCGCGCCTGACAGCAAAGCGCTCGCCAGCATCGGAAACACTCCCGCGCGCGTTCCCAAGGCCGCGCCCCAGGTGGTGAAGGTTTCGCAGGGCGTGATGGAAGGCCTGGTGATCAAGCGAGTGCAGCCCAAATATCCTTCGCAAGCCATGCAACTGCACATTCAGGGATCGGTACAGCTCCAAGCCACGGTCAGCAAAGACGGCAGCATCACCAACCTGAAAGTCGTCAGCGGCGACGGGCTGCTGGCCCGCGCCGCCCAGGACGCGGTCAAGCAGTGGCAGTACAAGCCCTACTACCTGAACGGCGAGCCCGTCGAAATCCAGACCCAGATCCTGGTGAACTTCAAGCTTCCGAATTAAGACTTTTTCAAACTCTGGTCTGGAACTGCGCGACGAAGCTGCTCGCGCAGTTTTTGTTTTGTGGGACAGATAGATGAAGTGTCTCGCTACGCGGGTCGGCTACCTGCACTTCCCGCGGGGCGAGCCTTTTCATAATCGTTTCTTTCGCCCCTCCCGGAGCTTCATTCGAGGCCGCCACTTGCTCCCACGGCTTACGCCGTGGGCTTTATTCTTGCGCTGCTCCGCAGCCAACTTCAATCGTGCGCAGTCGTCGCGCGTTCGCGGTCATCGTGCGCCGCTGCCTCTCTCGCAGCCGTCATGCTCGCAGTCATCGGGCTCGAGCCGATGCCTTGTGCGTCCAGCGTCTCATTTTGATTCACTTAGAGCTAAGTTGCTGAAAGCTCGTCAGTGGTCTGCCGGAGGGTAGGAATGCGGTTGGCATTCTCGTCCAGGATGCCCTCCAGCTGCATTTAGAAGCGATCTGAGCGCGTGCGGGAGGGTGGGTGATGGTTTTCCCTCCTTGGACGCTCCGCGACGCGGGGTCTGCGCGCTTCTAAACCTGTTTTGTTATCTTCGGGCTATTCCATTTTGCGAAGCAGACGCGGACGATTTCACTTGTACCCTCAAGGCTACGAGTGCTAACGCTGATTGCACCCGTTAGGATCGACTCCATCCTAAGAGCGTCGAACGGGAGGATCGCATTTCGAAAAGGCCCCGTACATCGTATGATGCCAGCGCAAGAGGCTGCACGCTTATGACACGACCAGCGACGCCGGCGATTTCACCGTTCTTCATCGTCAGCAACGTCAATCAAACCATCGCTTTTTACCGCGACAAGCTTGGCTTTGAGACAAGATTCCAGCAGCCGGATCAAGACCCTTTCTTCGCCATCGTCGGCCGCGACGGAGCGCAGATCTTGGTCAAGTCCGATAAAGACACGTTGCCGCTGCCGAACCCAAAGCGTAATCCCTCCATGAGGTGGGATGCCTACGTCTATGCACCAGACCCGGATGCGCTCGCCGTAGAATTCGCCGATCGTGGAGCAGCATTCAGCGTGCCGCTCAAGGATACCCACGATGGTCTTCGCGGGTTCGAGATTTGCGACCCTGACGGTCACGTCTTGTTCTTCGGCCGACCAAGGTAGACGGCGGCGTAGCGACGCGGGCGCAATGTGTAATCGCCGGTTCGTCGCGCCGATTCAATTCTCCTTCGGCGCTTCACAATTCAATTCGGTTTCCATCGGGATCCATGATCCAGGCAAACCGTCCGTAATCGGCGTCCTCGCGATGCGGATCAATCTCGACTCCTGCCTTCTTCAACTCCTCCAGCAACCCGTCCAGGTTATCCACACGATAGTTCACCATGAAGCTGGCTTTGCTCGCCCCAAAATACTTCGTGCTTCTCAGAAAGATCGACCAAGCCGTCCCCCCTTTTGCACCCGGCTTGGCACGAGTTGCAATCGCCGGACGGGAGCCACTCAAATGTAGCGCCCTGTCCGTGCGGCTCTCGCTTAATGCCAAGATGCTTCTCATACCAGTCATACAAATGCCCCGGACTCTCAGACTGAAAAAAGATTCCGCCAATGCCTGTCACGCGTTTCAGGAGTGAGTAGTCTCCCCACCAAGTGTTTTTTTCAACACCGGATAGTAGGACCCATCTGCTGGGATCAGGCAACTGCGCAACTGTTAAAACATTCCCATTACTTTCATTGACCCGGCAGTGCAGCCTACTTTTTGGGCTCGAATCCGCGGCTGACCCGGAACACGTGGCCATCGGGATGGCGAAGGTGCATCTCGCGAACGTTCCACGGCATATCGGTGGGTGGAAATGTGACCTCCAGCCTGGCGGCGACGCACTGCCTGTGCATCTCGTCCACCTCGTCCACCCAGACCGACATCCAGACGCCCTTGTCGGCCTCTTCGTCCCCGTCCTGCTGAAACGTGGTGGTGTTCGCGCCGCGGCCGCGGCCACCCTGCGCCCCCTGACAGAGAAAGATGCAAGCTTCCTTACCCGATCCAACCGCGCCAAAGGTCGGAGGCGTTCCCCAGTCCCACAATTTCTTCCATCCCCACTTCTCAAACCACGCGAACGTGCCGGCGATGTCGGACACGTTCAATATCGGAGTCAAGCCTTTGGCTTCCATGACCGGACGAGGATAACACCTGGCGGAACCGAGGGACTTGGGCTAGTGTTGCAAAATCTCCCCAGAAACTCGTGCTCTTTAAGCCGCTGGAACTCCGATTAGTTGGTATCCCAGGCTGGCTGGCGGCTTTCCACTTGAGCTGCTTGATCTGTGACTGGCGGTGCTGGGCCTGGTAGGTCGCCGCTCCTTTGTCCACGTATTTCATCCCGTAGCGGAGCATGCGGTAGACCAGGCGGGCCAGCTTGGCCGCCATCGCCTTGATGGCGACGGGAGCCCCTAGCTTGGTTCTGAATCGACGGAACTGCGCTCCCAGATAGGTAGCGCTGAGCCGTAAGGTGCTGGCCGCCATCTTTAAAGCGATGGTCAGCCTGTTGTTGGTGGGCAGGCACCCTTTCCCAATCACCTTGTTCCCGCTGATGCGATTGTCCGGACACAGCCGCAACCAGGAAACGAAATGGTCCTCGGTCTCCCATTTGCTCATATCCCGTCCTGCTTCGCTAAGGATCGTCGTCGCGGTCATGACATCGATGCTCTTGCGTCGCCCCTGTCGCTCTTCGACTGGCAGAGGGGCACCCTGACTCCGATCCTCTCTCTGCTCGAGATAGTGGTTGAGCTGCCGATCGCACTCGGCCATTTGCTTCTGGCAGAACTCATAACCAGCCTGCTCCTGCGGCAACACAAACAGCAGATCTTCTTGCCAGTGGCCCTCCAGACTCCGCGCGATCTCCTCCACGCTCGCCCTCACCCGAGGATTACGAAACTCAGCCAGCTTATGCGGATCGCGTTGACCTCCCAGAATCGTTTGGATGATTGCCTGTCCGGTCACTCCGCTCACATCGCTTAACACATTGGCCAACTGGATATTCATCTGGGTCAGCGCCTTCTGCATCCGTTGAATATGTCGGCCTGCACTCTGCACCAGATCATTGCGCTGCCGCCAGTAGGTCCGCATCGTGCGGATCTCCTGCGACGGCCGGAACGAATTCCGCAGCAGACCGTAGGTGTGCAGCTTTATCAGCCATTGGCTCTCCTGCACGTCGCTCTTCCGTCCGGGCAGATTCTTCGTATCCCGGGCATTCACCAGCCGGCAGCATGGGGATGGACCACGTCCAAGCTGAGGTCTTCGCTCTGGATCTTCCGCATCATCTCGCGCCGTTGCTTGCGGTTCATCTCATTCCAATGGCCGCGCATTGAAGGCTGGGTTGCTTTCTAGATCTATCGAATAGGTTTGATTTGATACGTGTCCGACGGCTTCCGTTGTATGGGCACCTCGACGCGGGTTTCGTGGGACTACTGATCAGCCGATGATTCCCGCGGTTGCGCTTCGCGCGGCATGGCACCCGCGAGCAGGAGAAGGGCGCCGCAAAACATCAGGGTATCCGCTACGTAATTAAGGCCATTGTCGAGGCTGGCGCGTTCCATTACTCCGATCGGCACGTAGACGACCAACTCCACGAAGAGCACGGTCCAGCCCAGCCACGTCGCCGATGCGCGGGTTTTCGTGCCCACAAGCAACAGGGTACCCGCGACTGCGTAAACCACGGCCGCCAGGTACGTCCAAATGGCGTGTCCGTAGACCCACTCGGGAGTCACCCGTTCCAGCGGAATGCCGGGAACGTGATTGCCATGCATAAATTGCTCGAAGCTGAAATACAGCACGGGAATTGCAACGAAGTATCGCGCAATCGTCGCAAGGATGTGTGTGCCGCGCTTGCGCCACTGCTCGGTGAGGCTGGCTGCCAGAGCCAGAGCGCCGCCGCTGAAGGATAATTCCCGGAACGCGAGTGCCAGCGCAAACGGATTTCGCGGATTTTGTGCCCAACCCGGGACGTCCATCAGCACTACGAAAAGGAAAAACGTCAAGGCGAGCAAACTCCCCGAGAGACGCGCCTGAATCCCCGTCACCAGGCTGAGCGCGGCTGCGATAAAGCAAGCACCTACGAAGTATGCCCAAAACTGATGCCACGGAATCCACGCCGGCACGATCGACGCGATGGCCTCCGTCAACGTGAAATGTTCGGTGCCGAATGCTGCGAGTGGCGCTGCGTAGAAGAGCGGCCCGAACAGAAGCAGCTTGTCGAAACCTCGCGCCTTTTGCCAATCGCCGCGAAGAACAATGGTGACCAACCCGATTGCAAGAACCACTCCCCCGGCAAGATATGACCAAATTACCTGGCTGGGGATTGCGAGGAGAGCGATGACTGCCGACGAATCCACTAAGCTACCGCTCACGACGATTCCTTTCCGCCTGGTTTCGCCCTAACGGCGTGAACGGCGAATGGAGATTGGCCAGACACGCTCTGTGCAGCAAGGAACGGGGCCAGCATCAGGATTAAGGAGCATGACGGCGAGTGGACTCATCATCGTTCGCATCAAGTTACGAAATCCTTTCAACTTCCGGATAATTGCCGTCTGATGCGGCCCTGTATTGGACGCGTAGTGCCTGCAGCCGTGAGCGAACGCGGCGGCCCGGACGAGTGTGGTTGGTGAAAAATCCATTACACTCAGAATGCCCCAAAACGCGGCGGGCGAACAGACGGCTACGGCCTCGCTGCTCCAGTTGTACCTTGCCCGCTTCATCCACCACGCAGTACCAACTGTTGCGATCTCCCAGATCCAATCCGATGGTCAGCGTGCCACTGCGGTGCTAACCTTCTTCATTGCCGGTCTCCTTTATCTCTTGTGCTTCGACGTCGATAACTTGGGAGCGTACCGCATCCCGCCGGAGACCGGCCTTCTCCTCCCATCTGTTGAAGAACCTATTTCTGAGCCGAAATCACACGAAAATCGTTTGCAAGTAGTTGATAGTTCGTTCGCGAAATGGTGCAGAATCGCACGAAATTACCGTCTCGGTTCCTTTTTCAACATCCGCCTGATGGCAAAAGTTACGCCTTTGCCAACACCGTTTTGAGGAACGGCCGCCGCGCCGCAATGCGGGCGAGGCTCGGCACGTTTTCTAGGCAGGGCTAAATATGCAATAGATTGCGTTTTCAGACTGGAACTTTTATCGGAAACCAAAGAACGATGTATCTCGGCGTCGGCAAATGTACTACTTAGCTGAGAATGCAATGATTAATCCAGAATGGTCTCATTCGTGCTCCTATGACCGGGTTGGGGAAGTATCGAATTTCATTGCGTAAGAGACGAAAAACTCTCCGTGCGGACAATCGGTCTTAAACTCTCGATTTTGGCGCTAGTGGTTCTGGCAGCTTTCGCCCTGGTGCCCGCGGCTTCGGCCAATAGCTTTAGCATAACCGACAACAATCTCGGAGTTTCCGGGACTCTGGGAACGGTAACGACAACTCCAGAGTGGCAGCAATGTGGTCGTCACGATCACCATGAACCCCGGCTACGCCATTGTTAGCCAGGGTGGGTTTCTTGGTTTGAGCACAATTGGTGGACTGACCTTAACCGGCAGTTCTTTGACCAATTTCAGCATCAACAATATGAGCGCCGGTCTGCAGTCCAATTCCGGCGTAGGATCGTTTACATTCAGCCATCTGTTCAAGACTTCATTGAGCCATGGTCAGCAGTTCCCCACAACCCTGAACTTCACCGTTCTCAATGCCAACGTCGGTCAGATCACCGGCCTCGGAGTCCACATCTGCGTCGTGGGTAACGAGGGCTGCGCCAGCACTGGCTTTGCCATCA
>Ga0307471_100000881_pt1 | contig 15938 bp, 12 predicted proteins | sample atmos_gasesAM3C__2_FD_204566 | JGI IMG/M metagenome (GOLD analysis project Ga0307471, IMG submission 204566) | Hardwood forest soil microbial communities from Morgan-Monroe State Forest, Indiana, United States - atmos_gasesAM3C_515 | ecosystem: Environmental > Terrestrial > Soil > Temperate... | reverse complement strand
GTTGTTTCGGAGAGTGGCGATCCGGATTGAAAAAACCCTACAAGCAGCTCCGAAACCTTTGCCGGCTCCTCGTGCAGGAGCCAGTGTGTGGCATCGGGGAAGGGGAAGAGTTCGCCATGAGTGCAATAGCGCAGGCTTTCGCGAGCCATTTCTGGGATCAAGAATTTGTCACGCTCGCCCCACAGGATGCGCGTGGGCACGCGCACGGTGGGGTCGGCGAATCGCGCGCGATAGCGCAGGGCCGCGCGATACCAGTTGATCATCGAGGCGAGGGCGCCAGGTTGCGACCAAGCGGCACGGTATTGCGCAAGATCGTCGGCAGAAAACGTGCCGGGGCGGCTCGAGCGAACGAGCGCGCGCGTGCCAACGTAGAAACCCGATGCGGAAAAGATGGTTTCCGCCAACCAAGGAATCTGAAAGAAAAAGATGTACCAGCTTCGCAATATCTGCCGGGGCTGCGTCGTCAGAAAGCGGCGCATAACCGAGGGATGCGGCACATTGACTACGGCGAGTTTTGCGATGCGCTTAGGATGCAAGAGTGCTGCGCCCCAGGCTACCGCAGCGCCCCAATCGTGACCCGCAAGAAGGATTTGCTTCTGCCCGAGCTCGTCGGCAATCGCGATCACGTCGGAAACGAGCTCGGGCAGCGCGTAGGAGGCCACGCCGCGGGGTTTGCTGCTCACATTGTATCCGCGCTGGTCGGGCACGATGACGCGAAATCCGGCCTCCGCCAGCGGTTCGATTTGTTTACGCCATCCATACCAGAACTCCGGGAAGCCATGTAGAAGGACCGCGACGGGCCCATCCTTGGGGCCCGCGGCCATGGCGTCGAGCGCTACGCCGCGGTTTGCAAAAGAGATTTTCTCAAAGGAAGTTTCCACGGCACGAGAGTCTATTATGCGAAAGAAGGACTCTCCAAGGTTTGATCGTCTGCATCTCCGCCCGCTGGTCTAACTCCATCAGAATCCAGGCGCGCCCGAAGCGGCGGGCCGCATCTCGGGGGCATTCACGCCGAAACGCAGATGCGCGAAGTACGTTTGCCCGAGCGACATGAGGCCGGTGTAGAGATACCCCCACACGAACAGCAGTAGGAAGGGCACTGTCCCGTAGTTCTCGTTGGTGATGGCATAGATCACGGTCAGCGCAAAGTAAATCCCCAGCGCAACTTCCGCGTAAGGGATCCAGCCGGCTTTGTTCTTATAGGATTTTTTCGCGAACGTGCCTTTCTTGCCCTCAATCCTGAATTTCGGCGTGCGAGCAAATTCGCTTTCCTTGCCGACGAGCGCTTCAATCACCGCCTGGGCGTTGCGCACGGAAATGCCGATGCCGGTGGCCATCACGAACGGCAAATAGAGAAACGTGCGCCACCAAGTTTTGGGCCGCAGTTCTTTTTGCGCCACCAGGTAAAAGCTCGAAATCGAGCACGTCGATGCCAGAAAGAGCGGCAAGTCGATGAGCAGCATCTGGAACCAGCCCTGCTGGAAGCGCACGATCATTACCGGCAAGAGCATCGCGGAAAGCAAAATCATGAGCGGGTAACTGATGTTCGAGGTCAGATGGAAGAACGCCTCGGCTTTGACATACGCCGGCACCTTCGCGTGGAACACTTTTGGAAGGATTTTCTTGGCCGTCTGCATCAACCCTTTGGCCCAGCGCGCTTGCTGCGCTTTGAAGCCGTTCATGTCCACCGGCAGTTCCGAGGCGCATTCGACCTGCGGGAGGTACAGGAACTTCCAGCCCTTAAGCTGCGCGCGATAAGAAAGGTCCGTGTCCTCTGTCAGGGTGTCGTGTTGCCAGCCGCCCGCTTCGTCAATCACTTTCCGGCGCCACACTCCCGCCGTTCCGTTGAAATTGAAAAACGCTCCGCGTCGGGACCGTGCGCCGTGTTCGACAACGAAGTGCCCGTCGAGCAGGATCGTTTCCACGTTGGTCAGCAAGGAATAGTCGCTGTTCAGGTAAGTCCAGCGCGCCTGCACCATACCGATATGTTCCCCGCCGTCGGGATTCAAGAAATAGGGAATCGTTAGGCGAAGAAAGTCCGGTTCGGGAATGAAATCCGCGTCGAAAATTGCCACGAATTCGCCCTTCGCTGTTTTTAGTCCGTTCTTCAGCGCCCCCGCCTTGTAGCCTTCGCGATTCGTGCGATGAATATAGGTGATGGGCATGCCCTGGGCCGCGTGGCGTTCCACGCACGCACGCGCGACTTCCTGTGTTTCGTCCGTCGAATCGTCAAGTACCTGAACGTCGAGGAGCTCCCGCGGATAGTCAAAGCGCGCCACAGCTTCCGTGAGTCTTTCAATCACGTATCGTTCATTGAAGATCGGCAACTGCACCGTGACGCGCGGCCAGCTCGTCACCGGCGGAGGAGGCGGAGGGACATTTTTGGAATACTGGAAATAGTCGTAGACCAGCCAGTAGCGGTGCAGGCCGTACATCGCCAGCACCACAAGCACGATAAAGTAGGGAATGATCATTGCCAGGTCGAAGGCATTGACGCGGTAAACGCTGCTGAACGTCCTGTCGCTGAGCCTATGAAGGTAACGGCTGATCGCGCTCTGGTGCGCGAGAAGAATCGTAAGTGTGAGGGCGGCGTACACGATAAGGATCCCGTACAGCTTTCGTCGCGTTGTTTCGCCGTTTCCGACGAAGTTTGATTATACGGCAAATTCCGCCTGGCTGCCGAACCCGGAAAAGGTCGTCAGTCGCGCGCGCGGTTCGTCAGGCCACGAGCACCATCTTGCCTGCCGCGCCCGGCTCGAGAATTTCCTTGTGTGCGCGCGCGGCTTCGGCCAGCGGCAGCTCTTTGCCCACCACGGGTCGCAGCGTGCCGTTTTCCAGTCCGGCGATCAGCCCCGCATGAATGTCCGCTTCTTCTGCGGGCGTAATTCCCCAAAGCGTAAAAGCACGAATGGAGCCGCGGCGCCCCATCAGCTCTCGCGCATTGATCGTGACTTCGCCGCGATTGCCGATCACGATCACCCGGCCGCGAACCGCCAGCAGCTTCAAGTCGTGCGCGAGGTTCACGTTCGCGAGCATTTCCAAAATGATGTCCACGCCGCGCCCGCCCGTCGCTTTCATGATTTCTTCCTGGTAGCCGGCTTTGCTGTGATCGAACACTTGGTGCGCTCCCTCGCGCTTCACCAGATCGAGCCCTCGTTGTGTCCCCGCCGTGCCCAAAACCGTGAGCCCCATCGCGCGCGCCATCTGCACGCCGGCGCTCCCCACTCCGCCGCTCGCTCCGTGTACCAGCACGGTTTCCGACGCACGTGGTTTCGCTGACTGAATCAGCGCGTGATACGCCGTCCCGTACGGCACCCACACGCAGGCACCCTGGCTAAAGCTGATTTTCGCAGGAAGCGTATGCACCTGCTCTTCCAGCGCAAGGGCATACTGCGCGTAAGCTCCCGTGATGGTTTTCGCAGTATACACGCGGTCGCCAACCTTTACTTTCTTCACGTTTTCGCCGACCGCCTCGATCACGCCCGCGCCGTCCGAGCCAGGAGTGTAGGGAAGCGCCGGCTTCTGCGCATAAGTGCCGCTGCGCATGTACGTGTCGTAGGGATTTACGCCCGCCGCATGAATGCGCGCGAGCACCTGTCCGGCCGCGGGCTTGGGAGTGGGCACTTCCTCGAGCCTCAGCACTTCCGGACCGCCGAATTGACGAACGAGAATCGCTTTCATGATTCGTCTCCGCTGGGTTCCGCGGCGAACGCGCCAAAACGCATACGCCCCATCAAGTTAGTCAGAACTAAAAGTGGTCATCCACGCCGATGGGCGCCCCTTCTTTTTCGACCAATCCTGCCGAGCGGCCCCACGCCGTAGTCTGCCAATTGTCTTTTCCTTTCGCGGCAGGAATCCACGGCGGAAGAGACAGGCCCAAATATTCCGCCAGCACAAAAAGATAGGGCTCGTACATTTTCCGCAGGTCCGCGAGCCGGTCGCCCATTTCCTCGATATCCCCCGGTTTCTGGCCGTATTGCACGAGCATGTCGCGAATCCGCTTCAGATCCTCGGCAGGTAGGCGATTGTGTGGTGGCGCGTGTGGTTGCGTCTTGAAAACCTGCGAAAGATCGACCGCCGCGTGCCGGGCGATCGCGAATGTCAACTCCGCCTGCCGCCGGCAAGCATCCAGAACTGCCACCTTGACCAGCGCGCAGCTATCCAGGATCGCGGCCAGCGCGGCGATCCACGACTGGTTATCGTGCTGCGAGCGAAAAAACGCCAGCGCCGGGTAGGAAAGATGGCTTTCCATCAGTTCCGCGGCCCAAAATTCCCAATCCTTGAAAAGCAGGCGCAGCGCCTCGCCGCCTCCCGGGTAGGCATGCCGACGCAGAAGCTCTCCGGCAGTCGGGGGCGTGCCCGCGCGCGCATCCAGCAGCGAAATATTCACTTCGCGCTTCGAAAACGAGCTGTAGATGAACGGCAGGTAGCCGATCACCGCCCCGAGAAATCCGAATCCGAATCCGGCTTCCGTAACCACCAGGACGCGAGCCAGACCTGTTTGCGGCACCACGTCGCCGAGGCCCAGCGTGAAGAAAGTCGTTCCGCTCAGATAAACGTCCGTAGCGAAACCCGGCTGCCCGCCAGTCATGTTGACCGCGGATCCGGCTCCGTACTGCATCATGCCAAATCCGAGCACCAGCCCGACCGCCCACACCCCCACCAGGACCAGCAGCGAAAGCGGTCCATAGAAACTCAGCAGCGTCTCGCGCTTTTTGCGCGAAGGGATGAGCTGCGTAAGGAACTTCCAGGTTCTCCACGTGAATTTGTAGAAGACACGCGTCAGCCGGAACCTTCGCGTGACCCGCCGGGGAAGAATAATGGATTCAAACGCGTCCCACAGCACGATCAAGAAGATGGCCACACCGGCAGCGAATGTCCCCGGGGCTGGAATCATGTGCGGCATTGTACTCGCTCGATCGTGAGAACGCTCGTTCCCGAACGATTGCGGTTTTACGAGACCAGTCGCGCGCTGACGCTGATTTCCGCCTTGAACAGCTTCGAAACCGGGCAGCCCGTCTCCGCGTTTTTCACCGCCGTATCGAATTTCGCCTGGTCGGCCCCCGGAATGTGCGCGACGAGGTCCAAATGGCTTTTCGTGATGGCAAAGCCATCTGGTAGTTTCTCGAGCGAAATGGTTGCCGTGGTTTCCAGCTTGCTCGCGGTCATCCCCGCGTTTCCCAATTGCCCGGAAAGCGCCATGGTGAAGCAGCCCGCGTGCGCCGCGGCCAGCAGCTCTTCCGGATTAGTCCCGGTGCCATTCTCAAACCGCGCGCTGAAGGAATATGGCGTCTGCCGGAGCACGCCGCTCTCGGTTGAAACCGTGCCTTTGCCGTCTTTCAATCCGCCTTGCCATACTGCCGAGCCTTTACGCTGCATGTTTTCCTCTCCTCTCGTTTCATGTGATCGGTTGGGTTCTTGAGATTCGATTCATGGCCGCGCCCGAAGGATATATTTCCGGGTGGCTGTTTGCGAAGCGCTTTTGCCCTTTGTGCCGCCTGCGGCAGCTTCGTTCGCCGGGGACAAATGGCTCATGCTCTGGCTTACGCGATAAATTTGGATGTCAATGCTGAGGTCCGCATCTCTGATCCATTTTTGTGTTGCCAGCGGGCGCGCCTCGCCGCGGCGGACTTTTGCATTACGGTCCAGTGCGTCGTCAATTTGGCTCAGCGAATTCATGGGTTGGAACTCGATGTAAGTCGGCAGCGGATACCCGGAGTGCACCTGGTAGACCATCCACGGCGTGTCGATATCGTTGGCTTCATACATCCGCGCCCGCGTGCGTATGGCGTCCGCAAATTCGTCCTCATACCCCGCCCGGAATTGGAAGATGGCAACCCGCACGAAATTGGTTTTCGCCAGGTTAATCTTGTTCAGACGGTAGCCCAAATCGTCGCGCCGGAAAGCCAGCACCGTTCGCGTTGCCGCGACCAAATCCGCCAGCTTCTGCTGTGCCGTCCCGATTTCCGGATGCGCATCCAGCCCTTGCGCCAGGTCCGCCCCGGATCGCTCGATGTCCGCGAAGTTGTCGAATCCGTCGAAATACAGCACGTGCGGCGAGCCCGTCACGGCTTCGAGCGCGCTCCAATAAATGGGGATTTTCGCGTCCATATAGCCCTGCACGATTTCCGCTTCGGTCTGCTCGTAGGCGGTTTCCTTGCCGGAGAACAAATCGGCGCGGTATAGCAGCAGGGTGCTCGGCGTCACGCCTGTTTCGGGCGTCGGGGTAACGTTTTGCGCCGCTGCGGGCATGTTGCCTGCCGACGTTAGGCATGCCAGCAGCGCCATGCTGCCCATACGAATCAAGGAGAATTGCTTTTGCATCCGGCCCTCCTCTTCCACAGCCGGGTGGAAGAAGTTGTTCAGTCTACCATTTGTGGAAAATAAAGAACGCCGCGGCCACAATGAGGGCGAACCCCACGCCATAGTTCCATTTGAAACGGTCTCCGAGATAAAAAACCGAAAATACCGGAAAAATCGAAAGCGTGATGATCTCCTGTATCGTCTTCAACTGCGCGGGTGTGAATTCATACGACCCGATTCGGTTTGCCGGCACCTGGAAGCAATACTCGAAAAAAGCGATGCCCCAGCTCACCACAATCACCTTCCACAGCGCCTCGCTGCGGAATCGCAAATGCCCATACAACGCAACCGTCATGAAAATATTCGAAATCGTCAGCAGCAGAATGGTTCTCATTCCTTGGGGTCACCCCTCGCTTCGCGCGTTGTCCGGGTCACAAGCCCTTCGACGAAAAAGGACTAGCGCTCGTTGCATCGGGCGACTCCCTTTACGCATTCTCCGGCCCATTTTGCTTCTCACACCCCATCCTTATAGTTTAGAGAATTCAGATCGCCAACTGTGAGGCTTCCTCGTCCAGGGAATTCGATTGCCGCAGTCGCTTCCGCGGCCGGCAGGAAGAAAAGCGGCGATTTTCGCGTCTCGCTCACCAACGCTCCCGGCCATCCGGGCGGGGCGGGCTGCAAATCGAGCAGGCCCGACGGGGACATCCAGGGTCTTCAGACGTTCAGGGTGAGGCTCACCAGATCCGGGCGCGTCGGCGGAGGAAGGGGCGGCAGCTTCGAGCGGTCCACCGGATGGTACAGCGTGTCGCGCTCCACCGGAACGCGCCCAGCCGCGCGAATCAACCGCTCCAGTTCCGCGCGTGGCGTGAACTCCGAAGTCTTTGCGCCCGCGTCGTGGTAAATCTTTTCTTCGACCACCGTGCCGTCCAGGTCGTTCGCGCCAAACCGCAGCGCGATTTGCGCGATGCTTGGCGTCAGCATGATCCAGTACGCCTTGATGTGCTCGAAATTGTCGAGCAGCAGCCGCGACGCCGCGATGTTGCGCAAATCTGCATAACCTGTCGGCTTTGGCACACGCGAAAGCGCGGTGTTGTCCGGATGAAAGGCCAGCGGGATGAACGCCACAAATCCGTGCGTCTCGTCCTGCAGTTCGCGCAGTTTCACCAGGTGGTCCACGCGCTCTTCTTCGGTCTCCACGTGGCCGTAGAGCATCGTGGCGTTGGAACGTAGCCCGATTTCATGCGCTTGCCGCGCAATGTTTAGCCACATCTGCCCGCTCACTTTGTGGTCGCAAATGATCTTGCGTACGCGCGGATGAAAAATCTCCGCTCCGCCGCCTGGCAGCGAGTCCACGCCTGCCTCTTTCAATTTCAGGAGCACTTCCTTCACCGTCAGCCTTGCAATGCGCGCGAAGTAGCCCACTTCGACCATCGTGAACGCCTTCAGATGCACGCCCGGGCAGCGTTTTTTAAGTCCCCGCATCATGTCCAGGAAGTATTCGAACGGCAGATCGGGATGCAGCCCGCCGACGATGTGGAATTCCAGCGCGCCCTCGCGCATGCCCTGTTCCGCACGTTGATAAATCTCTTCCAGCGCGAAGTTGTACGCACCCGGGGCGTCCTGATCGCGCCCGAACGCGCACAGTTTGCAGTGCGCCACGCAAATGTTCGTCGGATTGATGTGCCGGTTGACGTTGTAATACGTCACGTTCCCGTGCTTCTTTTCGCGCACGTGATTGGCGAGCCAGCCCACTGCCAGCAAGTCCGGCGACCGGTAAAGCGTCATGCCATCGTCAAAACTCAGCCGCTCGCCCGCCAGCACCCTTTCCGCGATCGGCTTTAGCCGCTGGTCGGTAATGGTCAGTTCGCGCACCTTGGTTCGCCTCTGTGGCGGCCGCCTTGTGAGGCGGCCGTTTTTACGTGGATTTCAGATGTTTCCAATCGCTTAAATCCGCCAAACCGCTGCCGCCGCCCCCCAGAACACCAGGAACAACATACTAATATAGCCGTTCACCGTGAAAAACGCAGCGTCCAGCTTGCTCAAATCGTCCGCTTTGACAAGCGAATGCTCGTACGCGAGAAGCACCGCAACCACGGCGATCCCCGCCCACGATGGCCACGGCAACCCGAAGCTCAGGGCCAGCCAGCTCAACAGCGCGATCACGCCGACGTGCATTCCCCGCGCGATCAGCAATGCCTTTGCGATCCCGAATCTTCTCGGAATGGAAAATAATCGCGCCGCTTTGTCGTAATCGACATCCTGGCACGCATAAAGCACATCGAAGCCGCCCACCCACAGCGTTACCGCCGCGCAAAGAATGAGCATGCGCCAGTCGAGCCCGCCGGTAACGGCGATCCACGCCGCCGCCGGTGAAATCCCCAGCGCGAATCCCAGAAACAGATGCGACCAGTTCGTGAATCGCTTCGTAAAGGAATAAAAAAACAGAATTGCGATCGCCAGGGGCGCGAGCTTCACTGCCAATGGATTCAATTGCCACGCCGCCGCAAAAAACACCGCCACCGCCAGCAACGTAAAAAGCCATGCGAATTCAAGCGAGAGCGCGCCGGTCACGAGCGCCCGCTGCCTTGTCCGCGGATTTTCCCGGTCGTAGCGCAGGTCCACGATACGGTTCATGGTCATGGCGGCCGACCGCGCCGCCACCATCGCCACCACGATCCACAGAACCTGCCGCAACGTCGGCCAGCCGTGCCGAGTCGCCCGCGCCGCCAGCAGCGCCCCGGTCAGTGCAAACGGCAGCGCAAACACCGAGTGCTCGAACTTGATCATTTCGAGCACCGTGCGTAGGCGTCCTCTGCTCATCGCCGGCAAGTCTGCCCCGTCAAATGCGTCTTGATTCACCGTAAAACCGTGTCGAATCTTCTTTGTGCACGCGGTCTTCTCCTGTACTCCGTGTTAAGTCTTTTTTTCTTCTGTGGTTGAATTGAGTCTCGCAGCCGCTCCGCGGCAAGTCAAGCCGAGGCTATTCGGCGCGCCGATGATAGAATTTCGAGCGGCTGAATGGCATGAATCAAACGGACTTATTGAAAATTCTGGAAGCCGTCGAGAGCGGGAAACTCTCGCCCGGCGCGGCCCTCGAGCGGCTCAGGCACCTGCCGTTTGAGGATCTCGGCTTTGCCAAAGTCGATCATCACCGCGCCCTGCGCCAGGGTTTTGCCGAAGTCGTGTTTGCCAAAGGAAAGACCCCGCAACAGGTCGCCGCAATCGTTCGGGCCATGCTTCAGAAAAAAGACTCGCGCCACAACATTCTCGTCACCCGCGCCAGCCCTGAAGTTTTCAGCGCCGTAAAAAAAACCAACGGCAAAACCGCCCGTGCAGCCCGATTCCACCCGCTCTCCGGCGTCATCACCATCGAACGCAGCCGCGAAGCCTCAGGAAAAGGCGTGATCCTCGTTGTCTCTGCGGGCACCAGCGACATTCCCGTCGCGGAAGAAGCGTTTCTCACGGCGCACGTGATGGGCAACCGTGTCGATCAACTCTACGACGTCGGCGTCGCCGGGATTCATCGCCTGCTCGAGCACCGCGAAAGCAAGCTCGCGCAAGCCCGCGTCATCATTTGCGTTGCGGGAATGGAAGGCGCCCTTCCGAGCGTCGTTGGCGGTCTCGTCGCCGCGCCGGTGATTGCCGTGCCAACCAGCGTCGGCTACGGCGCGAGCTTCGGCGGCATAGCCGCGCTCCTCGGCATGCTCAATTCCTGCGCCTCCAACGTCGCCGTCGTCAACATCGACAACGGCTTCGGCGCTGCCTGCGTCGCCTCCTGCATCAACCGCCAGTGAAACTCCCGTCCCCCTGGGATCTGGCATCACCGGAGAGAACGACCTTCGCCGCGTTTCCAGGTCATGTCTTTCTTCACGCCCCGGAGCAGCACCTTCATCACGCCAGGTCTCTCGGCAAACGCTATCGCCTCTTGCGCTTCCGCCAGCGGAAACGTTCGCGTAACAAGCGGTCTGGGATCCACTTTCCCCGAACGCAGCAGGGCCATCGCCTTGTCGAACGGTCCGCACCGCGAGCCTACGACGGTGATTTCCTTCACCACGATCGGCCACGTTGCCACTGGCGCCGCGCCATGAAACGTCGATTTCAGCACCAGCGTCCCGCGCGGCTCGGTCATCTGTTGCGCCAGTACGAGCCCGCTTGGCGAACCTGTCGCTTCGACCAGCAGCGAATAACTTTCTCGTACCCTCTTCGGGTCGCTCGCATCCCCGCGAACTTTCTTTGTCGCGATTCCCGCACGCCGCGCGAGCGCCAGCTTGTTTTCGTGCTTGCCATACATCACCACACGAGGAATCTCCGTACGCAGCACCCGCGCGATCAGTTGAGCCAGTTTCCCATCGCCCAGCACGGCCGCCGCCCGGAACTTGCTCGCCTCCACTTGCTCCAAAATCTCGCATGCCGCCGCCAACGGCTCCACGAACAACGCTTGCTCGTCGCTCAGCGAACCTGGCACCGCATGCAAGTTTTCCAGCGGCAATGCCAAATACTCCGCAAAAGCGCCGTCATGCGCGACGATTCCCAGCACCGTCCGTCGCGCGCAGTGTGTCTCGAGTCCCCGCCGGCAGAATTCGCATTCTGGCTTGAATCGGTAAGCCGCGCACGCAACGTTGATCTCCCCGCAAACACGCCGTCCCGTCCACCTCTTTCGCTCACGCGCCGACACGCCCGCAACTTCAGCAACTTCTCCCACAAACTCATGTCCCGGGGTGCCGCGAAATTGGTGGTAGCCGCGGAGTATCTCGACGTCCGTGTTGCAGATTCCGGCCATCCGCACGCGGAGGAGCGCCCAGCGAGGCCGGAGCTTGGGCGCCGGCTTCACGAGCAAACGCAAATTTCCTTTTTCAACTTGAAATGCGAGCAACGGCGATACGCCCTTCCTTTGCCAGTGCGCCCTTACCGGGATTCGCTCATCATAACGCGCGACACACCGGTTGCCCGCCTGCTTCAGCGCGCGTACGCCGCATTGACAAACTCATCCACGTCTTTATGCAGCTTGTGATGCTCTTTCTCGTCGATATACATCATGTGTCCCGCCTCGTAGTACGCGAAGCCCACGTTTTTCCGCACCGGCGCCTCCAGGTTCATGTGTGCGAACGTGTTCTCAATCCCGTTGAATGGCGTGGCCACATCATAGTAGCCGCAAAGCACCAGCACTCTCAGATAGGTCTGCTGCGTCATCGCCGCGCGCAAAACCTCCGCCACTTCGGTGTTGCCCGTCTGGTCCCACGGCCGCACATTCGCGCTCACTGTGTAGTACGCGTCGCTGTCCCACTTGAGTTCGCGCCGCACGTAGTCGTGAAAGGTGGCGACGAACGCGCCTTCATACGACGCTTCGCTCGGATCGTACTCCACGCGCTCGCCGGCCGCATCCACGTCCATGCCTTCGAACCGCGAATCGAGTCGCCCGATGGTTCGCCGCTTGTCGCGTTCGAGTTCCTTGAACCAGCGGAATGGGCTGATGCGCAGGTTGGTCTCTTCAATGTATTTCGGTGTAAGCCCGGTGAAGCGCGCAAGATCGGCAACCACTTTCTGATGCTCCGCTAAAGAGAGCGCGTCGCCCTTTTCGAGCGCCTGGGCGTATTCGCCGTGCGCGAATTCCCGCGCCTGCTGTGCCACCTGCTCGATGGCCAAATTCTGCAGGTCGGGCGGCAGCAAATGGTGATACCACGCGGTCGTCACATAGGTCGGCAGGAAAAACTCAAATCGATTGTCGGCGCCCCAGTTCGAGAAGGCCACCGAGGAAAGCAGCACGATGCCGCTCAAGTAAATTTGATGCCGCTCCTGGAGCACGCCCGCCAGTTCGGCTGACCGCGTCGTGCCGTAGCTTTCGCCAATCAAAAATTTGGGCGAAGCCCAGCGATCGTTGCGCGTGACGTACTCGTAGATGAAATCAGAGAACCAGTTGGCGTCCGCGATAATCCCGTGAAATTGATTGGCAGCTTCGCCAGGGGCGGGCCGGCTGAAGCCAGTGGAGATGGCGTCGATAAAAACAAGATCCGTTGCGTCGAGGAACGAATCTTCGTTGTCCACCACCGTGTACGGTGCGGGCATGCCGTGTCCGTCCGGAGTCAAAACCACCCGCTTTGGCCCCATGCCCATATGCGTGAACAGAGACGCCGAACCCGGCCCGCCGTTGTAAACAAAGCTGATCGGCCGCTTGGCGATGTCCGTCACGCCCTCTTTCGTGTACGCGACGTAAAACATGGTCGCTTTCGGCGTTCCGTCATCGGCTTTGATGTGGTAGGTCGCAGCCGTCGCGGTGTACTTGATCTCCTGCCCGCCAATGCGCGCGGAGTGATGCGTCAGGGAAGCTTTCTCTTCAGCGATCGGCGGGTGCTGCGCCGGCTTCGCCTGCGCGCCTTCTTGCTGCAAGGGCTGCTGCTTCCCCGGCCGCTGCGTGCGCTGGCGTTGCTGTGGAGGTTGCTGCGCCTGAGGAACGGTCATTTGCTGCGAGGGAGATTCCGCGGGACGCTGCGGATCGCTTTGGCTCATCGCCGCCGGCGCAGCGAACAGCACACAAATTCCGGCAAGGACGCACAGGTCTCTTCTCATTTCACACCTCTCCGTATGAATTAAGAGTTTCTCGGGCAACAGGACTCTAGCAAATGCACCGGAGGTTTCGCCCACTCTGCGAAGCCTCTGATTGGACGGACGAAGACTCGGCCGAGTTTCACCGTTAGTGAGGAAAACCCTACTCGTACCTTAGCGCCACGATGGGATTCACGCGCATGGCCCGCCGCGCCGGGAGGTAGGAGGCCACCACCGCCACCACAATCAAAAGCAGGGCCACGCCCAGGAAAGTCAGCGGATCGTGCGTCCCCACGCCAAAAAGCAGGCTGCTCAAAAAGCGCGCCACCAGGAACGCTCCCGCCAGTCCGATGGCCACGCCGAGTGCCGTCAGCTTGATGGTTTGCACCAGAATCATGCTGCGAACATTCGCGGCCTGCGCCCCGAGCGCCATGCGCACGCCAATCTCCTGCGTTCTTTGGCTCACCGTGTAACTCATCACTCCGTAGATGCCGACGGCTGCGAGCACCACCGCAAGGACGGCAAAAATCCCTACGAGCATGGCCGAGAATCGCCTTGGAGAGACAGAGCCCGCGAGCAGTTCGTCCATGGTCATCACGTGCGTTACCGGCAGGTCCGGAGCCGCTTGGTGAATCACCTCCGTGACCGCCGCGGCTAGGCTCAGCGGATCGGTCGCCGTCCGCACCACCACATAGGGCGTCCACCCGCCCACGAGGTAAACGTCAAAGGTTGGCTCAGCGTCCAGGCCAAACTGGTGCACGCTTCCTACAATGCCGATGACCGTGCTCCAGCATGGTTTCGGATCGAGCGAGCACAGGTTGATGCGTTTCCCGATGGCGTCGCCTTTTGGCCAGAAGCGCCGCGCCATCGTCTCGTTGATCACCGTCCTCGGCACTTTCCAGTCGTCTTCGGTAAACAATCGGCCTTCACGCAGCGGGATCCCCATGGTTGAAAAATACTTGAGGCTCGCGGTTCGGTATTGCGCGATTGGCCGCGCTCCTTCGTTAGGGATGGGCTGCCCTTCGATCACGAATCTCGAAGCCAGGCGAAATTCGTTGCTCAAGGGCAGTTCATCGATTCCTGCCGCCTCCTTCACGCCCGGCAACGCGCGGATCTGCTCTGCGATTTGCTCGAATTGCATGGATTGCTTTTCCTGAATTTGGATCCAATCCTGCTGCGAAAGCTTGCTGGCTTGCGAAAAGGGCAGCGCGGCCTGCTGCACTTCCATCGACAGGATGTGGTCCACGCGAAATCCGGGATTCACTTCCAGCAAATGTTGCAGACTCCGCAGCAGCAGTCCCGCGCCGATCAGTGCGACCAGCGCCATCGCGATCTCCGAGACCACCAGAATGTCGTGCGTTTTGCGGGGTCCCGACCCGGCCGTCCCCTTGCTTCCCTGTTTGAGAGCACCTGCGAGGTTCGCCCGGAGCGTTCGTAGCGCCGGCACCAGACCACAAATGATTCCGGCAGCCGCGCAAACCGTAGCCGTGAACGCCAGCACCGCGCCGTTCAAGCCGCCTTCCCGCAACACACCCAGGTCCGCGGGAACAAACGCCATCAACGCGCGCAGACCGCTCACCGCCAGCAGCAACCCTACCGCCCCGCCCGCCAAAGACAGCAACATGCTTTCCGTCAGCAGCTGCCGCGACAACTGCCAGGCGCTGGCCCCCAGCGCTGTGCGCAGCGCCGCTTCCCGCTGTCTGCCGGCGTTTCGCACCAGCAGCAGGTTCACGATGTTCGCGCACGCAATCAGCAGCACCAGGCCCACGGCTCCGGAAAGAACCGTTAGGATGCCTTTCAGTTTTGCCACCGACGCATCTTCCATCGGTTCGACGAGCACACCAAAGAATTTGTGCGAATCCGGATACTTGACGGTCTCCTGTTCGTTCAACCTCTTTATTTCGTCTTGAGCCTGCGCCAGAGTCACCCCGGGTTTCAGCCGTGCGACGCCGATGAACGCGTGATGAACGTGTTCGGTCAAGTCATCTTGGTACTGGCCGATGGGCATCCAAAGATCGGCCCAGCGCAGCAGACGAAAATCTGCCGGCAAGATGCCCGTTACCGTATAGCGCTGACTGTCCAGTGTGACCGTTCGTCCGATCACTCCGGGATCGCCCCCAAACCGGCTCTGCCATAAGCGATGACTCAGAATCACCACCGGGGAACTGCCCGCCCGGTCTTCTTCCGGAGTGAAGTAATGACCGGCCGCGAGCCGTATCCCAAGCAGCGGGAACAGTCCCGCGCTGGCATAGCTCCCGAGCACCCGCTGCGGGTCGCCTTCGCCGGTCAGATTAAACCCCTGGGAGATTTGCGCGTACCCGCCCATTTCGGAAAAACTGGCATTTTGCTGGCGCCAATCCGCGTAGTCTCCCGGAGACAAACGTGCGCGTGGAGCCTGCGGTGGGTAGGTATTCCAGATTTGCACCAGGTTTTCCGGTTGCGGATAAGGCAGGGGTCGCAACAGCACATTCTCGACCACGCTGAAAATCGCCGTGTTCGCCCCAATCCCCAGCGCCAGCGTCAACACCGCGACGGCAGCAAAGCCCGGATTCTTGGACAGTGTCCTGACCGAGTAACGGGCGTCTTCGAGAAGATTGTCGATCGGGCCTCTCCCGTCGAAGAATCGATGACAACCAGCGCAAACAAAGCGACCTGCATCAGCTTCTTGCTGCCAGGCCTTATGGCACGATGAATTCAGGTCGGCGTTCGAGAATCCTGCCTTCGTTTTGCTCGCTATCTTATCTGACTGTGGCCCAAAATTTTACGGAATTTCGAAGTTGCAGTTCCTAAACAAAACGGTCCGCTTCCCGCCGAACCGGTGGACGAGGGCAAAGTCCCGCAAGGATGGAAAATGCGCCCGCATTTAGTCCCACGCCCATGGAAAACGGCAACACTGTCACGCCAGTCAGCGCCGGCCCATGAATCGGACGTGGATAACACCGGTCGTCCAAAATCCCGCGACAGGCGCCCTTTGACTCAGTGCAGCGCGGCGGCGAGCGTCTTGACGAGCAGCGGTTCCTGCTCCGGGAAAACCGTGCGTAAATCAAGAGCGAGGCGATCGTCTTCCACGCGGGCGATGACGGAAGTTCCGGCCG
>Ga0307471_100000880_pt1 | contig 15947 bp, 13 predicted proteins | sample atmos_gasesAM3C__2_FD_204566 | JGI IMG/M metagenome (GOLD analysis project Ga0307471, IMG submission 204566) | Hardwood forest soil microbial communities from Morgan-Monroe State Forest, Indiana, United States - atmos_gasesAM3C_515 | ecosystem: Environmental > Terrestrial > Soil > Temperate... | reverse complement strand
GTGAAAGCGAGCATCGATGAGGATGCGAGTCCTGAGCGAGCACAGCGAAGCGAAGGATCTCTCTGCTTTCCCGCAGCCCCGCGGGATTCTTCCGTCTTGTCTTCGGCTGTCAGCTGTTGACTCGGCTAAGTTCTTTAGAATGCGCAGTTCCACGATTTCATCGCCTAAACCCTTTAGAATGCGCAGTTACGAAAAGGGGCACTTGTAACCCCTTTAGAATGCGCAGTTACAAGAAAAGGTGGGGGGAGGGGGTAGCAGGGTTGACTTACAACTTAAAACTTGCAACTTACCACTCGCCGCGGCGGCCTCACTTCTTCGGAGCAGCGGCTGTCTTGGCGCCGGCTGCGGCGTCCACGCCGAAGTCCCAAACGAAGAGGTTCATGCCATCGGGCAGGATTTCCGCCAGGGCGTATTCCCCCGGAGGAAGCGGCTCGCCCAACGTAAAGCGGTACACGGTCGGGGCAATCTCCCACCGTTGCAGCGACATGGAGTTGCGCTGCTCCTCAACCTGTTCCCCGAAGAGGCTCTTGATGGACTCGAGTTGCCGCTTGCCGCCCTTGACGGTAGCGCGCACCAACTCGACTTCCGGGCCGGACTCGCCCGGCCGGCCGCTTCTTTCTATGGGTGTGGTGCGATCCGGGTCGGGCGGCGCTTCGCGCAAATAGAACTCGACATTCGTGGCGCCCACCCGCAACTTGGCGCGCGGGCCGGGGATGTCAATGTTGCGCTTCCCCGGCACGATGGGGATGGGGGACATGATTTGCTTGAACAACTGCTTTTTGTCCTGCCGGATTTCCGTCCCGGCCTGCTCGAGTTGCGAAACGTGCTTGCCGTCAATAACGAACATGCCCTCGCCCGGCGGCAGAAATACGCCCGGAGCGACTTGCAGGCTCGCGTCCACGTCCATAACGGTGTCAATGCGGTTCGCTTCTTCCTGCGAGTGGACCTTGTTCGCGAGGGCCTCGTTCTCAGTCTTTTCTGTGGCTTCAACTTTTGCCGTGGCGTCCCAGTCCACGAAGGCGGCGGGAATCTCTTCCCACGCGCCCCGTTCGACGCTGTAGTAGCGGACGCGGTCGCCTTTGCGTTCGTAGCTGCGCACCAACTGGAACGTGCCGTCTTTCAGCATGAGCTTCTTGCCCCGCGGGAGGGCGTAATGGCCTCTGTCCTTTTGGGACGCCTGGTCTTTGGAGGGGCTTTGGGGGGTTGAGCTCTGCGGCGTTGCGCTCTGTGGCCCTGGGGCGGATGTTTGTGTCGCGCCGGACGAGGCGGATTGGGCTTCGCCCGGGCTGTTGGCCTGTCCCCCCAGCGGCAGGCTTCCGTCAGACTGATGGTACCCGGCCACAGTTGTGGCCGCCAGGAACACAAAAAGGCACGCGGCTAAAGCGATTTGCAGGGAGGTCATGGCTTTCTGGGAAATGGGATGCATGCCAATCAGCCCGGTTTGCCCTCGCTGGCCAGCATACGCCTCCGCGTTTCGTCTGTACAACGGGTGCTAGGGATTGGGGGTTGCCAAGGATTAGCCACGGCATGGAAGCTTCAAGAGGGGCCCAAAAACACGAATGGCTCTCTGGACTTCAGAGAGCCACTAAAGAGAGCCACCAAAAACCGTATTCTGCGTTACCCCGTTACCTCTCAGCCTAACGCCGGGGCGTTAGTGGGTGCACTTGGGAAACAGAGTCACCAAAACCATCAGGTCAGAAAGGGTAAAGAGCCACTGATCCGCCCTGATGCCAGCCGCTTCCGCGGCGCGGGCGATGAAACCGAGGTGACGGGTCTTGGCGAAATTGTGGACGTGCTCGACGCAGATCCCCGTCAGGCTCGAAATCTCCGAATCGGTGAAAATCTTTTGGCTGGACTTGACTGTAACCATGGCCTTACTCCTCGGACTTGGAACCAATTTATGCTTTCACCTTCTTAGACGCTGTGAACATCGTATTTGTTGCAACGGAATAAGAGCAATAGTAGTTCCGTTCCGAAAGCAAAAAACCTTCCGGCTAGTACTTTCCTCCAAAACTAAGAAAAATGGGCGCTTTTGCGCACATTTTCCAGGAACAGCGACTAGTACGAAAACTCGGCAAAGAGATTCGAAGGGAAATGAAAGGGAAAGAAAATTCTACTTATGCGGAGTCGTTACAATTTTTGGAAGGGCTACAGCAATCTGCTTCATCTGTTTTGCGTGCCTCACCTGATGCGAAGCGATCACCTGGAACCACTCCAGTAGGTTGAACGTGCCAAGAAAAGGATGAGGCATGTGATATTTTCTTAGGTCCTTCCGCTGAGCCTCGTCCATAAAACCCCTGGTTTGCGCGCGGACCTCGCGGAGCTGCGCGAGCATTTCGCCCTTTTCGCGAAGGAGCGCGGGGTCGAGGGGAATAGGCGTTTTGCGCGGGATGAGGCGGGATTCGACCAGCGCCATGGGGAAGTGGAAGCGCTTCGAAAGGGGCCTCGGCTTAGGTGGGTGCTGCAGCACTCGGCCGGCGTTTTTGATGATGGCGCGCTCGACCTGGATCAGGTGACAGACAAGCTCGCCGGCAGACCAGCGGCCTTCGGCGGGGCAGGTTTTCCATTGGTCGGCAGGGACGGCATCGGCCGCGGCCAAAAATTCCTTTTCAGCGCGAGACAGATTTTCGGTGATGGATTGGAGCAAGGGCAACATCTTACTCTAGGGATAGCGGAGCGCGGACGAACCGTCGTAGCGCTGATGGTCTTTCCTTGTACAGCTGCACCAAGTCCTCCATCCGACACAGTCATCTCCGTGTATCCCCCTCTGCGATTTGCCTAAAAGTCTTCCAGAATCCACAAATTCGAACTCTTGGAACTTCCTCCGATGGCCATATGCTTTCCATCGGGCGATGCCTCAGCCTGCAGGAACGTATTGCTCCCATCGAGCTCCCAGAGTTTCTTCCGCTGCCCGGCAAGATCAATGTACAGAAGTTCCGCTCCCTGCAGGATGGCGCTCGAAGCATAAAATCCTTCACCTGTGGGCGACCACGTCAGTGTCCTTAAGTGTGCGCCGCGAAGGGAGATCCGGCGCATTCGCTGATCGCGAAACGACAGAACGTCCACCTCTTGGCCGAACTCTTCAAACAGGGCCACTTGACTGCCATCCGGAGACAGCACCCAGGCAGTTTCGTCCGCGCGGGTCCGCAGCACCTTTCCAATCTCATTTCCTTTGCCCTTCATAGGATCCAATTCCGCAAAAATGAGCTGGTCCTTATCAGGCGCTACCTCTCCGATCACACATTTCCCCTTAGAGGCCCGGCTGCAAACCAGAACAAAATTCTTCCCTCTCCACACTTCCTCTTCCCTGTCCCCTGCCAGTGCAACCCGCTTTAGCCGCATAACATCGCTTGGGTCGGCCGGATCACGTTTCTGATATAAAACCCATTGGTTGTCGGGAGTCAATGTGACATTGAAAACGCCGGCTTCTTCCGTGTATACCGCTTCTGCCTTGCTGTCCCCGAGCTTCTGTTTGAAGATTTCCCACTGGCCTTCCCGGTTCGATCGGATGAACAGCGACCGTCCGTCGCTGCTCCACCCGAGCGTTGAAGAGAGATCCTCCGTCAGTGTGATCCGGCGGGGAAGGCCGATGGTATTGTGGACCGGATCGTAATCGGCCACAGACACAGTCGTCAAATCGGAAGATCGCGTAAACGCCAGCTTCTTGCCATCCGCTGTCTTGCTCAGGTTCGTAACGCAAAACCCCGCCCAGTTCGTAATTTGTTCCGGTCCGGATACCACCTCGGCGGTGTTCCGGTCGAGTTTCAACTCCCAGAGATTGCAACTAAGGCCCTGAATGTCAGGAACGCCGCCGACAAAGATCACTCTTTCACTCGAGAGCCAGATCAAGTCCTGGAAGCCTTCCTCCAATTCGCTCACTGTCTGAATGACAGGCCCGCCTGCCAATTCGTGAGTCGCCCCGCTTTTCCGGTTAAGCACTTCGATATGCGACTCGTTCCGCCCTGCAACCGCCACGTTTCGGATATACACAAGGCGCTGGCCATCCGGAGCCCAATGGATTGCTCGAAAGCGGCTCGATTCCCCGCCCCTCAAAAGAAGTGTCTGTTTTCCACTCCGGCAATCCGCTACCCAAAGGTCGTGATCGTCGTTCTCCGTCAGGGCCACCATGCTGCCATCCGGTGAGACGCCCCAGGGATTCGCCCCATCCGCTATTTTGCGCGCCGCTTCCCCCGCAGTTGAAATCAACCACAACGCCGCCTTCCGCTGCGGCAGTTCCGCGATGGCAAAAAAATGCGTTGAGTCGGCCATCCAATACCCGATTTGCCAACTCGGTGGCGATTCCTTATAAACTTCTGGATTGGCTATGCCTCGCGCATCTCCGCCCTCAACCTGCTTTATGTGTATCCCCTCGAAATCCGTGAAGGCTAGTATTCTTCCATCGGGCGAGATCGCTCCTCCCGTCACTGGGTTTTCGTTTGAGTTCACCGTAAGTTGCTTTTGCCTCCACATCCCGACTGCCCGCGCCTTCGAATGTCCCGCTCTTCCCGGCCATATCAGTATGGCCGCCACAATCAGCGCCGCCGCGCCGGCTAGCCACAATGTGCCGCGCCCGCGACTTTTTCCTAAATCGGCTTCCGTCTTGAGTTGCGCCAGAGCACTGCGCAATTCGCCGGCGGACTGAAACCTCTCCTCGCGCGTCTTCGCAATCGCCCGGTGGATCAACTCTTCCAGTTTTCTTGGTGTTTTCGGATTCAGCGAGCCGACTGGCGCTGGCTCATGTTCGAGCACCTGGCTCCGCAGTTCCGCGGCGGTGTTTCCCGAAAATGCCTGCCTGCCTGTCACTAGTTCATACAAGACCAGCCCAAACGAAAACAGATCGCTCCTCGCATCCAATGATTCCCCGCGAACCTGCTCCGGTGACATATATCCCGCGGTGCCTACCGTTGTCCCCGTAACTGTCAGGTCCTGCGACTGCTCCCGCTTCTGCTCTCCGCGCTCATTCTCAGTCTCCGGTTTACCTTGCTCCCAACGCTTGGCGAGCCCGAAATCCAGTAGCTTGGCCGTTCCATTTGCCGTCAGAAAAATATTCGCCGGCTTCACGTCGCGGTGGATGATGCCCTTGTCATGCGCCGCGCTCAATCCGTCGCAGATTTGTATTCCGATATCGATCACCGTGTTCAGCGGGAGCACTTCTTCGCGCTGGCGGTCCGCCTGACCAGTTCCACCCCCCGCAATCACGTCCCGCAGCGTTTTCCCTTCAAGTAACTCCATCGCCAAGAACGGCTGTCCTTCGTGCTCCTCGATTCCGTAAATTGTGCAGATGTTCGGATGGTTCAGCGCCGACGCGGCCCGCGCTTCACGGGAAAATCGCTCCATCGCCACGGTATCTTTGGCAAGCTCCTCCGGAAGGAATTTCAGGGCCACGGCGCGTCCGAGCTTCAGGTCCTCTGCCCGGTACACCACACCCATTCCTCCTCCTCCCAAAACCCCCAGCACTCGGTAATGCGAAACCTTCTTCCCAATCAGTTCCGTAGCCGCCACAAGCTTTTCTGGCTCGGGGCGTGCTTCCGGGCCGCGCCACTCCACACTGGTTTTCCAACGGTAGCCTTTGCGCGCCAGCGTTTCGATAAATTGTGGATTCTTCGCGGTGTCACCCAACGCCAGTCTCAGGCGGTTTATTGCCGCGTGAATGCTGTGCTCAAACTCCACGATCGTATCGTTTGGCCACAGCTTCTTTCGAAGCTCTTCCCGCGTGACCAATCCTCCGGGATGCATGAGAAGCGAAAGTAGAATCTGGAGGGGCTGTTCAGAAAGGCGGCTCCGTACTTGGCCTGCTTGACGCAGTTCTCCCGTCCGGACGTCAAGTTCGAATCCGGCAAAGAGCGCTTTCTCTCTTGGTTCCAGTTGACCTGGCACGGCACCCTGCTTGTTCGGGATTCTAGCACCAACCCTCCGCGCTTTACCTTCCTCCTGTCCGCTCGCAACCCTCTCGGTTATTGGTACTTACAGCCAAAGACCAAAATATGAGGGTTTTGTGAGTCTCCTTGCATTGTTTCCCTGCCCGCTTTGTTCAAAAGTGGCAATTCGTTATTCCCCCAAATTCAAGGAGGACCTTGTGATTCTCAAAAGCAAGCCCATGCAGTTCATCGGCATCGCTGTGCTTTTCGCGGCTGCGGCTCTTTGTCCCCAAGCTGCTTCCCAGCAACTTCCCGTCGCCGGCTCTGCCGGTCACACCCGCTACCGCATCGTGTTCACCGGGACGTTTGGCGGTCCAAACGGACACTTCGCCATCAACGGAACCCATATCCTCAACAACGACGGAACCTTCCTCGGCTGGGCGGATGATTCGCTGCCCGATCCCTTCGCCCCCGATGGCTGCTGGGACGGCGACGACTGCTTCCTGGCGCGTGCCTTTCATTTCAAGAACGGCACAATGACGGACCTTGGATCGCTCGCTCCCGGATTCAACAGTGACGTCAGTTGGCTAAGCCCCAGTGGTCTGATCTCCGGCGAATCCCAGACGGGACAGGTCGGCCTTTGCGGGAGTGACCGCTGCTGGCTGATGCATGGAGTGCTTTGGGCACACGGCAAAATGACCGATCTCGGCACCTTGGACGGAGGCCCCATCAGTTTGACCACTTCGGTAAACGATTCTGAGGAAGTCGCTGGCTTCGCGCTGAACACCATTCCCGATCCCTTCTCGATGTTCGGCCTCCTTCAAACTAGAGCTTACCTTTGGAAAGATGGAGTCATGAGGGATCTGGGTACGCTCGGCGGACCGGACGCGATGGCGCTGCGTATCAATGAACGCGGCCAAATTGCCGGAAATTCCTATCTCGGAGTGGACCCCAGCGATGCCTGTGTTTTTCCCCTTCGCACGGGCGCCTTTCTTTGGCAGCAGGGAGTCATGACCGATCTCGGCGGTTTCGGCGGCACTTGCACCATGGTTGGCGACATGAACAATCGTGGCCAGATTGTTGGAGGTTCTCTGCTAAGTGGAGATCAAGCTCAGCATGCCTTTCTCTGGCAAGGCGGCAAGCTCTCGGATCTCGGCACGCTAGGCGGCAACTTTGCTTTCGCTCAAGCCGTGAACGAAGCTGGCGACATCGTTGGCTCCCAAACGCTGCCACCCGATGACGCCACTTTTCACGCAACACTTTGGAGCGGGGGGCGCATTTTCGATCTCGGCGCTTTGGGGCCGCAGCAATGCAGCTTCGCCTCCAGTGTTAATTCGCAACTCCAGGTTGTCGGAATCAATTCCAGTGATTGCGATTTCCGCGATGATCCCAGTCTCCGGGCGATCCTTTCCGAACGCGGCGGGCCTGCCATCGATCTGAATACGCTGATTCCCCCCAATTCTGGCGTTCAGCTCAGAAACGCCTCGATCATCAACGAGCGAGGCGAAATCGTTGCCGTGGGTGTCTTTCCCGATGGAAGTCACGGACCCGTTCTGCTCGTCCCATGCGAGAGCGATCCGGATTCTTCCGCAAGCGCGCAAGCGGACACCTGTCAGAACACCGGCCTGCCTCTCAGTACAACTGCCGCTGCCATCGTCTCGGCGCTATCCATGCCCAAACAATCTCCATGGATTCACAGCGTGCTTACTCGACTGCAAAACAAACACTTCTTCGGCCCGATTGGCCGGATTCCTAAACGTTAGTGGATCGCTAAATCTCGTTCACCCGCTCGCATCCCGACTCCTCATGACATTTAGGGGTTGCGAGCAACAGAATTAGACTTCTGGACCGCCCTCCGTACCTCAGGGTAAACCCTTCGAAGCTCAGGACAAGTCGGCCTGTTCGAAGGCGTGGGCGAGTTGGAGGACGCGGGCCTCGCCAAAGGGCGGGCCGAAGATTTGGAGACCGACGGGGAGTTTCCCGTCGATTTTGCCGCAGGGGACGGAGATGCCCGGGACGCCGGCGAGGGAGCCGGTCACGGTGTAGATGTCGGCGAGATACATTTGGAGCGGGTCGCTGGTGCGCTCGCCGAGTTTGAAGGGCGGGACGGGCGAAGTGGGAGTGAGGATGGCATCCACTTTGGTGAAGGCGTCGCGAAAATCCTGGGCAATGAGCGCGCGGACTTTCTGACCCTTCAAATAGTAAGCATCGTAGTAACCGGCGGAGAGGACGTAAGTGCCGAGGACGATGCGGCGCTTCACTTCCGGGCCGAAGCCGGCGCCGCGCGTCTTGCGGTACATGGCGAGGAGGGAATCGTCGGGAACGCGGAGTCCGTAGCGCACGCCGTCGTAGCGCGCGAGGTTGGAGCTGGCTTCGGCGGTGGCGATGATGTAGTAGGCGGCGATGGCGTAATCGGTGTGGGGCATGCGAATTTCGACGAGTTCGCAGCCGAGCTTGCGGAAAAGCGCGATGCCTGCTTCGATTTTTTGGCGGACGCCGGGGTCCATGCCTTCGGCGAAATACTCTTTGGGGATGCCGAGGCGCGGTCTCTTCAGAGGTTTCGCCAGTTCGGCGAGGTAATCGGGAACGGGCGCAGTGGTCGAAGTGGAGTCTTGAGGATCGCGGCCGGCAATGGTTTGCAGGATGGCGGCTACGTCACGCACTTTGGTTGCTAAAGGGCCGATACGGTCGAGCGAAGAAGCAAAGGCGATCAGGCCGTAGCGCGAGACGCGACCGTAGCTGCCCATCATCGCGGGAATGCCGCAGAAAGAGCCGGGCTGGCGGATGGAGCCGCCAGTGTCGGTTCCAAGAGAGGCGACGGCCAGGCCTGCGGCCACGGCGGCAGCGGAGCCGCCGCTGGAACCTCCGGGGACGCGATCGGGCGCGACGGGATTTTTGACCGGGCCGTAGGCGGAGTTTTCGTTCGAGCTGCCCATGGCGAATTCGTCGCAATTCGTTTTGCCGAGGATGACGGCACCGGCGGCTTCGAGGCGTTCGACGGCGGTGGCGTCGTAAGGAGGAACGTAATTCTCGAGAATTTTCGAGCCGCAGGTAGTTTTTGTGCCGCGGGTGCTGATGACGTCTTTGATGGCGACGGGGACGCCGGCAAGAGGCGGGAGCGGTTGGTTCGCGGCGATGAGTGAGTCAATGCGATCGGCTTGACGGCGGGAACGTTCGGGAGTGAGGGCCAGGAAGGCGTTCAGGTCGGGATTTTTGGCTTCGATGCGTTTGTAGAAGTCGGCGAGCAGCTCGCGGGCGGAGATTTTCTTTGCCGCGAGGGCGTCCTTCACACCGTCGATGGTCCAGTTCGTGGGCACGATAGAGATTCTTAGATCGAAGAGAGATTTCTCACTCCACAAGCCAACCGATTCGCGAGAGCGAATCGGGAGAAAAGGCGTTGGCTTGTTCCGTTCGAAATGACGGTTGAGTGCTAAGGCGGACGGTCATCGCTCGATCACCTTGGGCACGCGGAAATAGGGCGGCTCGGGGTCGGGCGCGTGCGCCAGAACGTCTTCCGCTACGGCGCAGGGCACGGTCAAATCCTCGCGCAGAGTGGCGTCTGCGGCCTGGTTTTCAGCTAACACCTGAGCCATCGGCTCGACTCTGGTGGTGTCCAGCTCGTTGAGCTTGCCGATGTACTCCAAGATTTCGTCGATTTGTGCGCGGTAAGTTTCCAGCTCGGCCTCAGTCAAATCCAAGTAGGCCAACTCTGCGACCCGCAACACATCTTCGCGCGAAATTTTCATGTATGGAATTTTAGCACAGCGTGCATCGCTCTCGACGTTCACGGCATCACAGGCGGTAGGGTGTGAGCATGCGAACCGCCGGTGCTTTTGTCTTTGCATTAGCCTTTTGTTCGGCAGTCGCGGGACAACAACAAACTGTTAGCCGAGCGCCTCTGCCCGAACAGTTCGAACTGGGCGTCCACACTTTCTTTGACTTTGGCCCACCCTTCGACTTCTATCAACTGTATATAGTCAGATCTGCGGAAAATGGAACCAAAGTTGAAAGATTGATTTTTACGCCAGCCGGAACTAAGTGTTTGGCCCCTGCGAAACTTGAGACGTCTTCGGCGTTCCTGCGCGCATCTGTGCGAGAACTCTTGGCGAACAAGAATCCTTGCGCAATACCCGACAAGGATCTGAAACGCGAACTCAAACGATGCAAGAAGTGCTCCGTGTTTAGTGGCTCCAATGTCAGGATACAAGTGCAATGCGGCGGCCAGACTCGCCTGATTCGATCCGACATTCTGGATCGCGATATGTTCGCTCCGAACCCGAACACGCCTGCAAATACCGCCTGGACGATGAAGCTCATAGACAGGTTAAATCAGGAACTCGGTCCGGGCGTGATGGAGAAGCCAGTGTTTCCATCTTCCGATGAATCCGCGGGTAAGGTTGATGCCCAGCAGTCGGCCAACGCGGGTGTGTTGGCAGACATCGCCCAAGGCCAATACGATGTACTTTTCCCCGAGTCTGACATCAGACTCGCTGCGCTTTACCGCGAGACACAAAAGCCCGCGCCTCCATCGCCGACCGTGAGGCTGAAGACGCCGCCCTCCGTTGCACCAGAAGCTTTAGTCGTGCCGATCTTTCCGCCTCTAGCCAGAATGACTCGAACCGAGGGAGATGTGATGGTCGAATTTGAAATTGGCGACGGGGGTATTCCGAAAGGCGCGACAGTCCTTGAAGGACATCCACTTTTGCGTGCAGCGGCTCTTGACGCAGTGGGGAAGTGGAGATTTCCTGAGTCGGCGGTGCGTCAGAGGCTGCAAGCGACCTTTGAATTCTCGCTTAATTGCCACGAATAGGCGGCTGACTAACGCGAAATCGCCGCAACGGTTTTGCGGGTGTATTTCTTGGCGATGTAGTTGTCGACGAGGGATTGGAAGGCTACTGCGAGTTCGTCGTAGGTGCCTTCGAGGGTGACGTCCTTTTTACCGTCGATGTAGACGGGGCAGCGCGGCGCTTCGCCAGTGCCGGGCAGGCTGATGCCGATGTTTGCGGCTTTGGATTCGCCGGGGCCGTTGACGATGCAGCCCATCACGGCGAGCGTCATGTTTTCGACGCCTTCGTATTGGGTTTTCCAGACGGGCATGTTGTCGCGGATGTAGTCCTGAATCGCTTCGGCTAATTCCTGAAACGTGGTGCTAGTGGTGCGGCCACAGCCGGGGCAGGCGGTTACGCTGGGAGCGAAGGAACGCAGGCCCAGGGCCTGAAGCAGTTCGCAGGCGGCATAGACTTCTTCGCGGCGATCGCCGCCGGGGCGAGGCGTGAGCGAAATGCGAATCGTGTCGCCGATACCTTCGTAGAGCAGCACGCCGAGAGATGCGGCCGACCAGATTTGGCCCTTCATGCCCATGCCCGCTTCCGTGAGGCCAAGGTGCAGCGGCTGCTCGGTTTTGGCAGAGAGATCGCGGTAGACCGTGATGAGGTCGCGCGGGCGCGAAGTCTTGCAGGAAATGATGATTTGGTCGTGGCGCAGGCCGGATTCGAGCGCGAGTTCTGTCGATTCCAGCGCGGAAATCACCATGCACTCGTTGATGATTTCCTCGGAATCTTTGCCGAGGTTTTTGTCGGTGTTTTCCTGCATCTTGCGCATGACCAGCTCTTGATTGAGCGAACCGCCATTCACGCCGATGCGGACGGGTTTTCCATTGTCCACCGCGACTCTACAGATGGTGGAGAATTGCTCGTCGCGGCGCTGGCCTGCACCGACGTTTCCAGGATTGATGCGGTATTTGTCGAGCTGCCTGGCGCATTCGGGGTACTTGGTGAGCAGGACGTGGCCGTTGTAGTGAAAATCGCCGATGATGGGCGCGCGGCAACCGACGTCGAGCATGCGCTTCTTGATTTCAGGCACGGCTGCGGCCGCTTCTGGTACGTTCACGGTCCAGCGCACAATTTCGGAGCCTGCCTCGGCCAATTCCACGGTTTGCTTGAAAGTGGACGCGATGTCGGCGGTGTCCGTGTTGGTCATGGACTGCACGACGATTGGGGCATTGCCGCCCACTTGGACGTGTCCGACGTTCACGCCGTACGTTTTGCGACGCGGATGGCGGGTGGCCGCTGCGTCAAAGCCTGCAATTTGGGTGAGCATTCCTTTCAATTCTAGCGTGAATCCGCCCGGGCGGGAAATCGGTCGTGCTGGAATAGTCGCACAGATCACAAATGAGGCTGCGTGAGGGGTTCAGGAGCTTACAGGCTTGCTGGAGCGGAGGTCTTCTGAAGGTCCACCAAGCGCCACGACGGTGTGAGCTAGTTTCTCCAATTTGCTGCGCAGGTCGTTCCATTGCTCGGCGCCAACCGTGGAGACCAATCTTTCCTGCACCTTGCGCCACGCGGGCAAACTCCGAGCGAGCGCGCGCTCTCCTATGCGAGTGAGCGCCAGGAAGCGCTGCCGCATGGTTGACCGATTCGAAATGGTGATGAGCCCTTCTTTCTGAAGAGGACGCAGGCTGCGGGTCAGTGTGGTGGGGTCAATCACGAGGACATCAGCAAGGGCCCCGATGGAAACAGGCTGGTTCTTAGCGATACCCACGAGGATGGTGAACTGCGTGGAACGCATTCCGGTTTCCTGCAGGGCCGCGTCGTAGGCACGAGTCACCGCACGAGCGGTTCTGCGAAGGTTGAACGAGGCGCAGTAGCCCGTTCCGGTGAGGTCCAGGTTGCCGACGCGTGGCATTTTAGTTGAAGTTCCCCCTTGACTTGTATATACAGCTTAAAATATCCTCTTGCTAGCGTGCTGTCAAGCACGCTTCAACGGACTGCCTGGTGCGGCGTCCTACTGCGAGGGGTCGGCAAAATCAGGGTTTGGCCAGCTTTCTGCCGGCCAAAGGCGGATTTTCATGGACGCGCAGAGGATTCACGCACCGACTTCAGAAGCACACCATCCAGCAAGTACAACGCCGGCCAGTTTACCTTCGCACTTTATCCGCTTCGGGGGCTTTTATCTGGACTTGCAACGAGAAGCGCTGTTCAAGGATGGCGCGCGTGTCAAGCTGCAGGGGAAAGTTTACCAAGCGCTCGTGGCGCTTATCGAGCACGCCGGAGAAATCGTAACGCGCGAAGCGCTGAGGATGCGATTGTGGCCTGAGGGCACTTACGTCAATTACGACGCCAACGTCAACACCACGGTGAACAAGCTGCGGCAAATCCTGGGCGATTCGGTAGAGCAACCGATCTTCGTGAACACAATTCCGCGCCTGGGCTACAGTTTTGTGGGGAAAATCGAGTATTTGGAGCAACCCCTGAAGCTCCGTGAGATGTGTGAGAAAAAGAGCGCGTCCAGCGCTTCGCCAGAGGACTCTTCGAGAGGCAGATTCGCTTTTCTGCGATGGTCCGTCGGCTCGAGATGGTTAACTGCCGGGATCGTGGGACTGCTGATCTTCGGAATGCTACTAGGGGCGGGTCTGGTGTTACACGCGCACCGCTGATGGATTGAGACGCGGGCGGGCGCCTGGGTTTCCCGAGACACGGTGACGGGGTCATAGCGAACCGCGGAGGCCGAGGGCGTCGGCCTGTTCGCGCATGGCTGTGATGCAGAACTTGATGTGGTCTTCGAGGGGGACGCCGAGTTCTTCGGCGCCTTTGCGGACGTCCTCGCGGGAGACGCCTTTGGCGAAGAGCTTGTCTTTCATCCGGCGCTTCACGGAATCGACTTCGAGATCAAGGATGCTCTTCGACGGCCGGACGTAAGCGCAGGCGGTGAGGAAGCCAGCCAGCTCATCGCAGGCGAAGAGCGTGTGTTCGAGCGCGGATTGGCGAGGCACGTTGCAGTAATCGGCGTGCGAAAGGATGGCGCGAACGATTTCCTCGGAGTAGCCTTGCTGGCGGAGAATTTTTGCGCCTTCGGAGGGGTGACCCTGGTCGGGGGAATGCTCTTGATTGGGCCAGCGCTCGTAGTCGAAGTCGTGAAGCAGCGCGGCCAGGCTCCAGGTTTCCTCGTCGGCGCCGGATTTGCGGGCGTAGGCGCGCACGCAGGCTTCGACGGCGAGCATGTGCTTGCGGAGTGATTCAGACTGGGTGTATTCGCAAAGCAGCTTCCAGGCGTCATCGCGCGTCGGCATGCGGTTCTCCCCCGATAAAGAACAACTAGTGTAACGCGGGGGAGTAAATAATGGGAAAGTCGCAGGGGACACCCCCTCCCCTTTTTTTTGTAACTGCGCATTCTAAAGGGGTTACAGCGAGGCGTTTTTGGAACTGCGCATTCTAAAGGACTTAGCATGGTAGATTGCGGAACTGCGCATTCTAAAGAACTTGGCCAAGCCAACAGCCGACAGCTCACAGCTGACAGTTGAAGAAGAGGCGAGGAATCCCCGCACGGGGCTACGCCCGATGCGGGGCACGAAGGTAGGGGCTTCACTAATACCTGAGGAGATTCTTGGAAAAAGAGCCCCTCCCCCCTCCGTTGCACGGGAAAGAGTGTGCAAACAGTTGATTGTAGAGGGGTTGCAGCGCTAAGTTGCGCGCAAAGAGTGCGGAAGTCCATGATAAGAAACGCGTTAGATAGAGACCATGCAATGGAGGGACTCAAAACGGCGGCGTGTGAGCCGGAACTTTCAGGCGCAGCCGAAGACCTCAATCGAGGTTTAGGGTGAACACTTCGGGGCTCAGTGTAAATAAACACGTAGAAAGGTAGCATGGCGGATATCAACTAGTCAAGTATTAAGTGGGGAACGGGCGAAATTGGGGGTTGAATGGTCGGGATGGCGGGGTGAATGGCGCGGAGCGCCTTTTTCCATAACCCCGCGTGCAAAGTATCTAGCGTGTTGTAGTATAGAGTGAATGGACAAAGGATATACGCCCCACGAGCGCTTTTCCCTCAGGAACCATCCGGAATTCAATGAGAAGTGGGTTCAAGACCTCATTGCTAATGATCCCTCAATATTGGGCCTCGGTGATTTGGTGCTGAGAGACCGTGAGAGGGTGCAGCCACGAGCGGGGCGTCTGGATTTATTACTGCAAGACCCCGAATCGAAGCGCCGCTATGAAGTAGAGATTCAATTGGGCTCGACGGACGAGGCTCACATCATTAGGACAATCGAATATTGGGACATTGAGCGCAAACGCTACCCTCAATATGACCATTGCGCGGTGCTCATCGCGGAAGACATCACGAGCCGATTCCTCAACGTCGTTTCTCTTTTCAACGGGACGATTCCACTTATCGCCATCCAAATGCAACCTCTAAAAGTGGGGGACAGCATCACGCTGGTGTTCACGAAGGTTATGGACGAGTTAAGCCGGGGGCGTATCGACGAGGACGAGGATGCGGAGTCGACTCCTACAGATCGAGCTTATTGGGAACAGCGTGGGTCAAAGGCGACTGTTGCACTTGCTGATCAGCTCCTCGTTCTTCTGAAAGAGCTCGACCCGAGTCTTGAGCTCAAATATAACAAATTCTATATCGGTCTCTCGAAAGATGGGCAGCCATATAACTTTGTGTCTTTTCGCCCGAAGAAGAGCCAGCTTCATTTTGAGGTCAAGCTACCGGAGTCGGAAGAACTGGACGCGAAGATAGAAGAGGCTGGCCTTGATACTCTTGAGTATAACAAGAGGTGGAATTTCTACCGTCTGCGGTTGACAAAGGAAGAGATAAAGTCAAAAGCGGATTTCTTGAAGAATCTCGCCCGCGCAGCTTATGAGCGGCGCTCCTCTCTTTGAATTGAAGGTAATGCACAGCCAGAGGCTAGAGGAGAGGCCAGCCGGGGATGACCTTGTCGATTTCCTTCATGATGCGGATGGTTTCAGACAGGGCGACGACGATTTTCTGGTAGTGGTCAATATCGTCGGAGGAGAGTTTTCTGCCTTTTCGGTCCTTAAGCCACTTTTCACAGACTTGATAGCCGCCAATGTGGAATTCCCAGACTTCTTTAGGCACGCCCTCAAAATACTGTATTGAGTTGATGTGAACGCGGCTGGACTTGATTCCGATCTTCGGGTTGGCTTCGACGTAGGCGACTTTGTCGACGATGTTGTCGTCGGATTGCTCGTACTGAGTGATGAAGTTATTAAGCTCGGGGGATTCCATCAGGTGCAAGGAAACGAGTTCGGCCCCCTTTTTCACAAGAGCGACAAATAGGTTTTT
>Ga0307471_100000879_pt1 | contig 15954 bp, 12 predicted proteins | sample atmos_gasesAM3C__2_FD_204566 | JGI IMG/M metagenome (GOLD analysis project Ga0307471, IMG submission 204566) | Hardwood forest soil microbial communities from Morgan-Monroe State Forest, Indiana, United States - atmos_gasesAM3C_515 | ecosystem: Environmental > Terrestrial > Soil > Temperate... | reverse complement strand
TCGAATATCTCCTCACATCGTCCGGCGCCTCCATCGAATCTTTCCATCTCAGCCGCCTGAACGCCGTCGCCAACCTTCGCAAGGAGCTGCACGAACTTTTCGAGGAATGGGTCGAGGCCGAAGTCCAAGCCCGACTGGCACAATGGCTGCTCGCTCGCAAGAATTCTGAAAATCTCGCGGCCGCAGGCTCCATCACAATCGCCTCTACCGAGAACCGGAACGCACAAATCGCCGCCACTCCCTCGATCAGTCGCTCATCCAGTCGCTCACCCACGCGCTCGCCCACTCGCACCACAACTCGCCGCACCGCCGCGGCTGATTCCGCTTCGAGGAGTTGCGTCGTCCGCTTGAACTCAACCGCCTCAGATGATTCAAACCGCTCCTCGCTTAAATCCCGCATTCGCGGCCGTGCTATCGGCGCAAAGAATCAAGCCGCCCGTACCGTCCCCGCCACACTCACACGCCGTGCTCTCATCACGCGCCCCGCAACCGTCAGTCGCACACCGCGATTTCCAGCCTTCGTTCATCTCGTTGCGATACCCGAATCCGCGAACATTTCCATGTCCAATAGAGCCACCACAACCCTCCTGTCATTCCGCCGTCCAAATCGCAACAGCATAGCCATCTAATCCCCAAACAGCCCAGCAACCCCCTAACAGACGCGCCACAAACACCCCCATTTCCAGAACCATCGCCCCGCATCAGCCCAAATCATCTAAGAAAGTCCCCAACTCAACCAATGAACGCAACGCCCACGAACATAACCTATTCATTAGCGGAAGTTTCAACAGGGTGGGGGGCATTCTTGCGGCCGCTGATGCGGATTTGTTGCACCTGCAATCACTGCGTGCGCACTTCAAGCGGCCTGAAAAGATTTTACAAAGTGCCGAGATTTAAAATGCGGTGGAACCCGGGGACTCAGGAAGCTGGTGCTACGGAACGCGGCGGCCAAGATTCGAGTAACTGTTCTTTGCGATAGATGAGGGCGTTGATGTCGTATGGGGCCAGTTCGATGTTGTGACCGTGTGTGATGGCATCGGTAGGGCAGGCGTCAACGCAGTAGCCGCAGAAGATGCAGCGGGAATAGTCAATATTGTAGACGAGGGCGTAACGCTCTCCCGCGGAAATGCGATTGGCTTCGTGGTTTTCAGCGGCTTCGATGTAAATACAATTCGCGGGGCACGCAGCTGCGCAAAGAAAACACCCGACGCATTTCTCAAAGCCGTTTTCGTCGCGTTGCAGTACGTGAATGCCGCGATAGCGAGGCGCGACGCTGGGGGGGACTTCCGGATAGCGCTCGGTGGTGGTTTTGCGAAACATCGTGCGCAACGTGATGCTAAAGCCTTTGTAGAGCGTTGAGAATGTTTCGCCGACTTCGCGGATTATGGACGCCATCGCGGATGCACCTTAGCAAGACTCGCGCAAACTTTGCAAATCAGCCCGATGAGCAATAGACCTTTCGCATTACTCAGCATGCGAACTCGAAGTTCTGACATGAACAAGCTCGCAGCAGAGCGTCCGCCAAAAAATCAACAAATCAATCAATGATGCTGAATGAGCTTCAGAATATCGCTGTACATAACGAATCCAAAAATGCCCAGAAGGAAGACGAGGCCAACCTGAACGAAGCGTTCCTTCACAGTAACGCTGAGATCGCGGCGGAGTACGCCTTCGATCGCGAGCATCAATACATGGCCGCCGTCGAGAATCGGAATGGGAAGCAGGTTCAGCAAACCGAGATTCAGGCTAATGATAGCCATGAATTCGATCAGGCGCATCGGACCGCCCTTGGCGGCGCGTCCCGACTCTCGCGCGATACCAACGACGCTCTGAAGCTGGCGAATCGAGACCTTTCCAGTGAAAAGTCCGGCAAGGACGTCGAAGATCTGGCGCATTCCGCCGGCCGTGGCCAAACCCGCGTCGGTTATTGACGTCACGAAGCCCTGACGGTGATAGCTATCATTGGTGCGTGGGGAGACGCCGATCTGCCACACCGACTCGCCGTCGCTACCCAGTCCATGTGTTGGAGTAATTTCAAGGGGGATTTCTTCCCCGTCGCGCCGGACTACAAAGTTAATCAGACGGCCTTCGGAAGCCCTTACGACCTCGACCAGCTGTGGCCAAGTTACGACCGGCTTGCCATCTATCGAGGTGATAGTGTCTCCCGGTCGCATGCCCGCTTTTTCAGCGGGAAAGCCGATGGCAATCTCATCTGCTATCGGAGGCATGGCCGGATATCCGAGAACATTAGAAGCGTCGGATTTGCCTAATGGGACAGGAACCGTAATTTCCTGCTCGGCGTTATTGCGAGACACGGTAATCAAAGCAGAACTTCCCGGCTTCGCTTTCGCAATTTGCTCGAATACCTTGTCCCAAGTTGACGTTTTCACACCGTTCACGGCGAGGATGCGATCACCCGCCAAAAGATCAGTCTTGACGGGCGGATTTTGCGGGATGGCGGCGACTTGCGGCGACTGCTGCAAATATTCCGGTTCAGGCACTCCCTTCAGCCAAAATATTCCCCAGAAAATTACAAACGCGAGAAGAATGTTCATCGCCGGTCCAGCCACTGCGATGAGGACTCGTACCCAGCGAGGCTTCGACAGAAACTCGTACGGCGCTCCGGTGCGTTCCTCCACCGGGTTGTCTCCGGCCATCCGAACGTAGCCGCCGAAAGGAAGCGCACTCAAGCGATAGTCCGTGTCGCCGCGCTTGACGCCGAACAGTCTCGCGCCAAATCCAAATGAAAAGACCTCGACCCGAACGCCTGCCAATTTTGCGGCGATAAAATGTCCCCATTCGTGCACGAAGATCATTATGCCGAGCACAACGCTGACGGAAACCAGAGCGATTAGACCATTCTGCAAGTCAACCATGATTGCCTCATTAAGATTGTACAGCGTGGCGCGAAAACAGGCGAATCAACTTCGTGCAGTCTCGCGCATTTCCCAACCCGAAAATCATCTGCCTCGACATGCTGGTTCTACTTCTTCTTACGCTTTGCTATTGCCTCTCGCGCGAGACGCCGAGCTTCGAGGTCCGCCGCCAGCACATCGTCAATCTTATTTATCGGCGTTCGTGGCATTCGCGCGAGCACATCTTCGATCACGGTTGCAATTCCAAGGAACGGCAGCTTGCGATCCAAGAATGCCGCGATTGCTATTTCGTCCGCGGCATTTAACGCGCACGGCAAGAGCCCACCTTCGCGGATTGCCACTTTTGCTAGCTCGAGGCACGGAAACTTGCGAGGCGGAACATCCTCGAAGTCGAGTTTGCGCAAAGTTGTCCAGTCGAGAGCACATCCGTTCGACGGAACGCGCTCCGGATAGGTTAGCGCATATTGAATCGGCACGCGCATATCGGTTGGTCCGAGCTGTGCCAGGATTGAACCATCCACAAATTCCACCATCGAATGGATTGTCGACTGCGGATGGATGACGACGTTGATTTTGTCGAGGCCCATGCCGAAGAGCCAGCGGGCTTCGATTACTTCGAAGCCCTTGTTCATTAAGGTGGCCGAGTCGATTGTGATTCGGTTTCCCATTTTCCAGTTGGGATGGGCGAGAGCCTGCTTGGGGGTGACGTGGCTCAGCTTCGAAATAGGAGTTTTTCTAAATGGGCCGCCGGAAGCGGTAAGCACAAGTCTCTTTACTTCGCGATTCTCGCCAGCTCTCAGGCACTGGTGGATCGCATTGTGCTCGCTGTCAACTGGGAGTAGCGCCACGTTGTGCCGCTGCACTGCGGCCATCACCACTTCCCCAGCCGCGACAAGGACCTCTTTATTGGCGAGAGCGATCTGCTTGCCGCATTCGATTGCTTTGTATGTTGCTGGCAGACCCACTACCCCCACCGCGGCCGACACTACAAGTTCGGCGTCGGGGTGAGTGGCGACGCGTTCGATTCCCTCGGGGCCGAATAGAATCTCTGGCAGCGGTTGGCGAGAGCCGCTCAGGACGGCACGGAGCTCACGCGCGCCTGCCTCGGTGCCTACTGATACGACTTTCGGTTTGTGGCGCCGGACCTGTTCTGCCGCGAGAGCGACATTTGACCCGGCTGCAAGGGCCACAACCTCGAATCGGCCTGGAAGCGAATCGACCACTTTCAAGCATTGCGTGCCGATCGAGCCGGTTGAGCCCAGAATCGAGATGCGTTTCATGTGGCAGCGATTTTATAGAGGATTGCGAGATTTTGCGAACAGCAAGCGAAGGGGAGTGTTTACGATTGGTACGCGTGGTCTTGATATCGCGGACAAAAGCCTGAAGCGAGCGGTGTAGAATTTAGGGGTGACGGCGCATGTTCGCCTTTCGAATGGCGCGTTTTGGGGCGTTTTCCTCAACAAGTCAGGAGATGACTGATGGCTGAGATCAAGAGCTCTGTATCGGGCGTGGGCGAAGCCAGTTCGGAGCGCCGACGCACGCAGCGCGTCCAGATCGCAATGCCCGTAATCGTACGAGGAACGTCCGGCACGCAGAATTTCGAGGAAGAGACCTATACGGTGGCGGTTAACGCCAATGGGTGCATGATCAGAATGACGAATCGCGTGGCGCGCGCCCAGCAGGTGGCGATTGTGAACCCCAAGACGGCTGAAGAGCTCCCCTGCACAGTCTCTTTTATTGGCCAGAAAGACGCAGGCAAAATGGAAGTCGGGATTGAATTTTCCGAGCCGTCGCCTTTGTTCTGGCGAATCGCGTTTCCACCCGAAGATTGGGATCCCTCCGAGCGCAAGCGCGCTTCGAACGCTCCGCCTCCGAAGTTGCCGACCTCGACGCCCCGGCGTTAGAGAGGCTCGCAGCACCACATGGCCCGCACGCGATCGAATTGGTCCGCCGACTTGCGACCAGAAGCCAGCCCATTCGTGTCTTGTCATTTTGCAAACCATTGGTAGGCTGCCCAAACGATGGGGCTTGCGAGGATGAGACTATCGATGCGGTCGAGCACCCCTCCGTGTCCCGGCAACAAATTGCTGGAATCTTTTACAGCGGCGCTGCGCTTCCATGCTGATTCGATAAGGTCGCCCATTTGTCCAGCGACGTTTGCGAGGCCGGCGATTACGAGCATTTGAGTAGCTTCCATCTGCAGCCACTTCGCAAAGAATACTCCCACGAGAAGCGACGCGAGCAAGTTGCCGAGCGCGCCTTCCCAGGTTTTATTGGGGCTCAGCGCGGGGGCCATGGGAACCCGGCCCAGTCCTTTGCCGACAAAGTAGGCGAGAATGTCACCCGCCCAAATGAGGCAAAGCGTGAAGAGCACCAGCTTCCGACCGACGAGACTGATCTCATTGATTCGCACCAGGTAGCTAAACGGCAGAATGACAAACAGAAGACCGGCCGAACTGATGGCGATTGCCGGAAGCACTTCGTGGAGGGCCCAGCGTGTGGCGAGTCCGATTGCGACTGCGCCGAAGACGAATACCAAGAGCACAGCTTCGATGGAAAGGACGCCTCCTGCGGCGCTGCGCACGATTGAATATCCTTGTGCAAACGAATGAGTTTCAACCTGGCCAAGCGAATATTGCGCGTAGAACAATCCAGCGGCGCAAACAATCGTCCATTTGCGAAACGGCCGCATTGCGATCCGTTCGCCAAGATCGAAAAATTCGAGGAGCGCAACGATTGCGATTAAGGCGGCTACTGCTGCCAGAAGCCACGCCGGCCCCCACCACACCAGCGCGACGACGATCGGAATCAGGACGAGAGCCGTAAAAATGCGAAGGAGCATTCGGCGTCAGCCCTTGGCCGCCGCAGAGCGCTTGTCATGTGAGCTGCGTTCGTGTTCCGGACGCGTGGCGGTGAGGCCGCCGTAGCGGCGCTCGCGTTTCTGATAATCGATCAGAGCTTCGAGAAGACGTGCGCGTGAAAAATCAGGCCAGAGCGTCTCGGTGACGTAGATTTCGGCGTAAGCAATTTGCCACAGCAGAAAATTGCTCACGCGCATCTCGCCACTGGTGCGGATGAGAAGGTCGGGGTCGGGCAGGCCTGCCGTATAGAGGTGCGACGCAATCTCTTCTTCATCGGCGCGGAACTCCGCTTGGCCGTTAGCGCGGGCTTTTTGGAGCATCGCGTTAAAGGCATCCACGATTTCCGCTCGCGCGCCATAGTTCAGCGCGACGACGAGGTTCATGCCGGTATTAGTGCTCGTCATCTGCGTCGCGCGATCAAGATCTTTGAGAACGGCGTCCGGTAGATCCGATTGGCGCCCAATGATCGTAAGACGAATGTTGTTCTTGTGAATGGTGGGCAATTCCCTTTTCAAATATTCGCGCAGGAGGCGCATCAGAAAGTCCACTTCCGCTTGCGGGCGAGTCCAGTTCTCGCGGGAAAAAGCGTAGAGAGTAAGGCATGGCAGTTTCAGGCGCGCGCAGGCTTCGATAATCTCGCGGGCCGCTTTCACGCCCCGCTGGTGGCCTGCTACCCGGGGTAGGTGCCTTCGTTCGGCCCAGCGGCCATTGCCGTCCATGATGATGGCGACGTGGTTGGGGAGGCGCTTGGAATCGAGTTTGTCGAGAAGCTCTGTTTCCTGGCGGTTGGCAGGCTTCCAAAGTTCGGGTGTTTTCACGGGGAGATCACTCGAGGGGTTGTCCGCGACGGAAAGTAGCACACGCAGAGTATGGGCGCAAGATTAGGAGGTTGCGGGAGATTGGCGTGCGAGCTTGGAAGCCCCTTTTACCGCCGATTAGAAGTGGTGTCGGAGTCATGTTTTCAGTGGGTTAGGGGGAGTTTTAATCGCGGAACCGTGGATTAGAAAGGCTGGCATGAGTGATGAACGGTGAGTGATCGGGGTTCGTGATGAGCTGGGAGGAGAAGATCTGGCGGCAGTGAGAAGTGATTCGAAAATCGTCAAAATTTGCGATTGGGAATTTGCAGGGGGCTGAGTTTTCTATGACTTAGATGAAATTCTAATTCCAGATTTGCGATTAGAAGCGGAGGGGATTGAGAAGGGAGACCCTTCGACTCCCTTTGGTCGCTCAGGATGACAATCCTGGTCGGATTGTCATTTGCGATTAGAAATTTGGATGGTAGCGATGCGGCGGCCTCGGTGGGTTGGGTCCGAGGCTTAGCAACTGCGCACAGGCCCCTCGTGCCTCTGGGTAAACAGGAGTGCCTGTGCCACTCAAGGCAAGGTTGTGCCCAGGGAGCCGGGGCTGCGGCAGATAGCGGCCTTTGCGTCGTCATATGAAAACGATCGATGGTAGCAGGATTATAAATATTAAGCAATTGGTATAGGCGCGGCTGGCGAAAGCGGACGGCCATTGCGAAAACACCTGCAACACGCGGCAAGGGCCTGCTACCGATTTTCGGGTGGTAACGTCTACATGTTTGATTCCTGAAACAAACCTCAACCAGGGTAATAAGTTAAGGCGCATGTGATGGCTCGACTGGGAGGGATTTGCCTGTCGGGTTTGACCCCTCTCGAAGCCAGCGAGCGGCGCAAAGGATGAGAAGAACATGCTCAAGAGTTGGTCGAACCTCACCGCACTAACGCTTTTGGCAGTCACTTGCCTTTTTGCTGAGACTCCGCCACGCGTGCAGACGTTCCCACTTCACGATACCGCCGGGCTGATTGCGCCTAACGTGAAAACGGAAGCGGTGAACTATCTCGGGCGGAAATCCGTGCGGATCACTATGGAGGGGGAGGATCACGAGGGGCTCGCGCTGCTGCCGGGAACCGACTTTCAGGATGGAGTGATTGAGGCGGATATTGCGCTGAAGACGACGGTGCCGCCGGGCGTGCGGCATCCGGGTTTTGTGGGGATTGCGTTTCGCGTGCGGCCCGACGCATCGCATTACGAGCTGTTTTACCTGAGGCCCGGGAATTCGGAGGCGCCGGATCAGCCGATGCGCAACCATTCTGTGCAGTACAGTAGCGAGCCCGGCTTCGGATGGTATCGGCTGCGCCGGGAATGGCCTTCGGTGTATGAGTCTCATGCGGAACTGGCAAAAGAGACTTGGACAAAAGTGCGGATCGAGGTGGCTGGCCGCAGCGCGAAACTCTTTGTAAACGGGTCTGACAAGCCGAGCCTGGTGGTGGAGGGATTGAAGGGCGAAGACTTGCGTGGGGCTGTCGGGCTGTGGAGCTTTACCGGTGAAGAATCATATTTTTCGAATGTACGGATCACGCCGGCCGAGCCACAGAAATTGGAGAACGGCTCGGACGTGGCGGGCTTGTGGGAGATGCGTTATTCGAGCGACTCAGGCGCAATGGACGCGCAAATGGAATTGCATCGCGACGGAGCCAAAGTGACCGGGACATGGTCTGGCCCGCTCGGTGAAGGTCGCGCGATCACTGGCACCTGGAGGAACGGCTATGTGGAGCTTTCGTTTGCGGGTGAATGGCCGAAGGAAAGCCCGCGCGGGGCGCCGGGGCCGGTCGATGCGTTCATTGCCGGTTGGATTGACGGCGACTCGGGCAAAGGGCGGATGCGTGTGCAAGGGCGTTCCGACGGATCGTGGGTGGCCAAGCGGAAGCAATAACCGTCTGACCCGAACCGGCCCTCGAAGCCAAATCGAAACTCACCTGCAGAGAAGCCAGCCGAATGGTTCAGGTTAGCATCTTACCCAAGTCCATCTAGAACGTCCTTAAAATACCTCTAAATTCCAGGTCCATCGCCTGCTCCCAATTCTTGGGTGAGCGCGTCTAACCGGGTGCGAGCGCTCAGGTCAAATGTCTACCCAAAGAGGCAAAGAACGACTCGAGCTGTTGCAAGGCACTCTGGATCTATTGATTCTGCGCACTTTGATCTTTGGAGCGGAGCACGGGCAAGGGATCGCCCGTGCGATTCAGCATACGTCGGACAAGGAGCTGCTGGTTGAGCACGGGGCCCTCTACCCTGCCCTGCAGCGCCTCGAAGAGCGCGGGTGGATTTCCGCGAAGTGGGGCACGTCCACTAACAACCGCAAGGCCCGCTTTTATTCGCTGACGGCTGCGGGCCGCAAGCAACTTGCGAAAGAGACCACGAAGTGGAACCGGCTGACGGCAGCCATCGCGCGGATTCTGGCGTCCGAGGAGGTTTAGGCCATGTTCCGAGAAATGTTCCAGGCAATTTTCCGGCGAGGCCGAAAGACGAGCGATTTCGGAGCGGAGATCGAAGCACACATACAACTCGAGACCGAGCGCCTGCGCGAGGAGGGGCTCAGCGAGGACGATGCGCGAGCCGCCGCGCACCGGGCTTTTGGCAATACGACGCGCGCTCAGGAGCGTTTTTTCGAATCGGGCCGCTGGATGGGGTGGGAGCATTTCTGGCAGGACGTTCGCTACGCAGTGCGCATGCTGCGCAAGGCCCCGGGGTTCACTGCGATTGCGGTGTTGACGATTGCGCTCGGCATTGGAGCGACGACAGCGATTTTCAGCGTGGTGAACGCCACGCTCCTGCATCCCCTGCCTTACCCGCATCCGGAGCAATTGGTGAGCGTCGAGGATGACCTGCCGGGAGTTGGGGCGGAGAACGTGGGTATCTCGATTCCCGAGTGGCAGGATTTTGAGCGTTCCGGAATCTTTCAGCATGTCTCGCCGATCGGGGGCGGGTCAGTGAACCTGACAGGAGCGTCGCAGCCTGCCCGAATCTTTTTTGCGGCGGTGCCGCCGAATTATTTTGCGCTGATAGGAGTGAAGCCGCTGTTGGGCCACTCGTTCAATCCGGAGGATCACACACCGGGATTTACTTTGGAATGCCTCATCAGCGACGGGTTATGGAAGCGAGCGTTTGGAAGCGACCCGCAGATTGTGGGGCGAAGTGTGCGGTTGGATAACGATCTATATCAGATCATCGGCGTGATGCCGGCCGGTTACCACGATCCGGGCCGAACCACGGAACAGAGAAACACAGAAATGTGGCTGGCAACTGGTTTTGCGGGCCCGCCTGCTCCCGTGCCGCAGCGCGACGCGCGAATCCTTCCGGATACAATTGCGCGCATCGCACCCGGACTGACTGTGCAGACAGCCCAGAGCCGGCTGGATGCCTTGGTCGCGTCGTTGAGTAAGCAATTCCCTGTCGATTATCCGGAGCAGAGCGCATGGAGAGTGCGGCTAGTGCCGTTGCAGGAGACGGTGGTGGGCGGTACGCGACAGTCGTTGATGCTGCTGCTTGGCGCTGTGGGACTGGTGCTGCTGATCGGTTGCGTCAACGTTGCGAATCTGCTGCTCGCGCGTGCCAGCGCGAGAGGACGCGAGATGGCGGTGCGGCAGGCACTGGGGGCCGCGCGAACGCGTTTAATCTCGCAGCTGCTAACAGAAGGATTGCTCCTTTCGTTGGTGGGAGGAGTGGTCGGATTGGCGATTCTCTTCTGCACGAAGGGCTTTTTGGTGCGACTGGTGCCGGACAGCCTGCCGCGGGTAAATGACGTATCGATCAGCTGGCCCGTTTTGCTTTTTGCTCTCGTCGCCTCGCTTGCAGCCGGCGCAATTTTCGGGCTGGCTCCGGCGTTGCACGCGAGCCGGCCGGATTTGACGCATACGCTCAAACAGGAAGGACGGGGCTCGACAGGTTCCGGCGAACAGGCGCGGACGCGGCGGGTGCTGGTGGTTACGGAATTTGCGCTGTCGCTAGTGCTGATGATCGTGGCGGGACTGATGCTTCGGAGCTTCGCGGATTTGTTGAGCGTGCGGCCGGGTTTCGACCCGCAGAACGTGATGGCGGTCCGAACGTGGCTGCCTGTGCCGAACGACCCGGACACCGACATTTACCGGACGGCTGCTCAGGAGGCGCCGTTCATACGAGAAGTGATCCGTCGCGGCAAAGCGCTGCCCGGTGTGCAGGAAATCGCCGTGGGTGATACGGCATCTCTTCCGCTGGGGCACGATCGAAATAGTTTGAATCCATACCTGATGGTTCTGGAAGGCCAGGAAACCCAGGAAACCCAGGGCAGGCAGGGCCTTCTCGTCAACGTTACGGAGGTGACGCCGGAATATTTTCGCTTGTTGAGCATGACGCTCCAGCGGGGCCGCCTGTTTTGCCAGACAGACGACGAAAAATCTCCTCCCGTCGCCGTAGTCAACGAATCCTTTGCGCGGACATACTGGCCGAACGGTGATTCCGTTGGCCAACATCTTAAGCTGACCAATGCGCGCGGCACGGCGGTGAACCATTCCTGGACGACTGTGGTCGGCGTGATTGCAGACGCTCGAACCGAGTCGCTGGCAGAAGCGAGCGCTCCGCAAATCTACTTGAGCCTATACCAGAGGCATCCTAAAGACTTGGCGATATTTGTGCGCGGACGGCTGGACGCTGCGGCGACGCCTGTCGCATTGCGGCGAGAGGTGCAGGCTGTGAACTCGGAGCTTCCGGTTTTCGGCGCGCAAACGCTGAGCGATGCGTTGAGCGCTTCTCTTTCCGAGAGGCGATTCTCGATGGAAATCATCGGGCTGTTCGCGTTAACGGCCTTGCTGCTCGCGGGGCTGGGAATTTATGGCGTGATTTCGTACCTAGTAAGCGAGCGGACGCACGAGATCGGGATTCGGCTCGCGCTGGGGGCGCAAAGGAGCGACATCCTGCGCATGGTGGTGCGGCAAGGATTGGGGCTGGCGATTGGCGGGGCGGCGGTAGGGCTTGTTTGTGCGCTGATCGTGTCGCACTTGATGGCGGGGATGCTGTATGGCGTAAGGCCGACGGACCCAGTGACGTTTGGGGGTGTGGCGCTTATGCTCATCGGCGTCGCGCTGCTGGCTTGTTACATTCCGGCGCGGCGGGCGATACGCGTCGATCCGCTCGTTGCGCTGCGTCATGACTGAGCTCGGAGGGATTGGGCCATGAAGATGAACCACAAATTGGTGCTGGCTGTGCTGGTTGGAATTTCGATTGGAGTGGCCGGAGCGAAGGCGATTCACGCGCAGCAGGAGAAAGCGCCGCCCGGGTACGTTATCTCGGAAGCTGAGGCGATACTGGATGTGCCCACGGTTCAGAAATATGGACAGGGCGTGGCGGAAACGCTGGCGCCTTTCAATCATCACTTTATCGTCCGTGGCGGCAGGCCGCAGTCTCTCGATGGCGGTGAGGCGCCGAAGGGCGTCGTGGTGATCGCTTTCGACAGCGTGGAGAAAGCGCGCGAGTGGTACGAGTCGCCAGCCTATCAGGCGATCAAACCGCTGAGGCAAAGCTCTACGAAGGGCTGCATGTTTATCGTCGAAGGCGTCACGCCCTAGCGACGGGAAGATAATCGCCGGGCCTCAGGTCAATTCCGGCCGGGGCCCGGCCGGAATGGGACCTGAGCTACGGTTTTAAACTGAATCGTTGAAGACCCAAGCTTAAAGCAAATCGGTGGCGGGCCTGAGCTACGGTTCTTCGAACTGAATCCGTGATGCTGCTGCGGCTGCGTTGACTTGATTTGGGTTGCAGCCTAAGATGTGCGCCATCCATGCCGGATTCCCTGCCCCTTATTGGCCGCACGATTTCGCACTACCGCGTTGTTGAGAAGCTTGGCGGCGGAGGGATGGGAGTTGTCTATAAGGCCGAGGATATTGAGCTTGGCCGCTTCGTGGCGCTGAAGTTCCTGCCAGATGACGTTGTGCGCGACTCGCAAGCTCTCGAACGCTTTCGCCGCGAGGCTCGCGCCGCTTCTGCTTTGAACCATCCGAACATTTGCACGATTCACGAGATCGGCCAGGCGGACGGGCATCCGTTCATCGTGATGGAGTATCTCGACGGCGCGACGCTGAAGCATCTGATCACGGGCAAGCCGATGGAAATGGATCGGCTACTCGAGATCGGGATCGAAGTGGCGGACGCGCTGGATGCCGCTCACGCGGAACGGATCGTGCATCGCGACATCAAGCCGGCGAATATTTTTGTGACCAAGCGCGGGCACGCGAAAATTCTGGACTTCGGCCTCGCGAAGGTCACTAGCTCGAGCAGGGTCGGTGTGTCTTCCGACGGTTCTACCACTCACGGAGTAACGGAAGCGGATCTTACGAGCCCTGGGACGGCGTTGGGAACGGTCGCGTATATGTCGCCCGAGCAAGTGCGGGCGAAGGAACTCGATGCGCGGACGGACATTTTTTCCTTCGGCATCGTGCTGTACGAAATGGCGACGGGTTTGTTGCCGTTCCGCGGCGAAAGCTCAGGCGTGATCACCGAGGCGATTCTGAACCGGGTTCCCGTGGCGCCGGTTCGCCTGAATCCCGATCTCGCGCCGAAGCTGGAAGAGGTGATCAGCAAGGCGCTGGAGAAGGATCGTGAACTGCGCTACCAGCACGCCTCCGAACTGCGCAGCGATCTGAAGCGCCTGAAGCGGGACTCGGACACAGGCCGAACTCCGGTCCAACCCTCCGACCCGGAAGTATCGCAAGACAGGGAGCCGAGCTCAGCTCGCGCAGGTATGGATAGCAGGGGCTCGGATGGCGGAGCATCCGTTGGGAAGAGTTCCGATGGCAAGAGCTCCGGGCGTCGCGCGGCGGCCGATGTATCCGCCGAACCTGAAGTAACGAAACCAGCCGCGCGTATCGCGTGGAAGAAAATCGCGCCGGCGGCGCTCGGCGTGGCCACACTGCTGGCGGGGGGCCTTTACTGGCGTTCGCGGCACGCGGGCACGCTTGGTGAAAAAGACACGATTGTTCTCGCTGATTTTACGAATACGACAGGCGACGCCGTATTTGACGGGACATTGAGGCAGGGCCTCGCCGTGCAACTCGAACAATCGCCGTACCTGAGCCTGGTTTCCGACGAACGCATCCAGCAAACGCTGAAGATGATGGGGCAGGCGCCCGACGCCCGGCTGACTCCCTATGTTTCGCGGGAGGTTTGCCAGCGCACGGCCAGCGCCGCCTCGCTGAACGGTTCGATTGCGCAGATTGGCTCGCAGTACACGGTGATTCTCAAAGCGATCAATTGCGCGAATGGCGAAACTCTGGCGAGCGCGGAAACGGAAGCGCCGGACAAGAGCCACGTTCTGGACGCACTCAGTAAAGCGGCCTCGGAGATACGCAGCAAACTCGGCGAATCCCTCAGTACGGTGAAAAAATTCGAAACACCCGTGCAGGAAGCATCTACATCTTCGCTCGAAGCGCTGCAGGCATACAGCCGGGCTCGAAGGATGATGAACGCCAACGATTTCCCGGCCTCGATTCCCCTTCTCCAGCGGGCGATCCAGCTCGACCCCAATTTCGCCATGGCCTACGCCACGCTCGGAACGAGCTACAGCAGCCTCGGCGAGATGGGCCTCGCGGCGGAAAACGAGAGGAAAGCTTTCGAGCTCAGAGACCGCGTGAGCGAGCGGGAAAAGTATTATATCGACTCGCATTATCAGGAAATGGCCAGCGGTGATGTCAATAAAGCCAGTCAAACGCTGGAGCTCTGGCGGCAAAGCTATCCGCGCGATGAAGCGACCATCACCAACCTGGGCGTGATGTACGGGATCCTTGGTGACTACGAAAAAGCTCTGGCGAGCGCGCAAGAGGCATTCCGGATGGACCCCAGCGGGCTGAATTATTCGAACTTGGTCAGTTCGTTTTTTGTCTTGAACCGTTTCGAAGAAGCGCGCGCGGTAGCTGAAGAAGCGCAGGCGAAAAAGTTGGACTCCGCCAATCTGCACGTGGCCATCTACCAGCTTGCGTTTGTTCGGAACGATCGAGAGGCCATGGCGCGAGAAGTGGCCTGGGCGGCGGGTAAGCCCGGTGTGGAGGACGTCTTGCTTTCGAACGAGGCTGACACCGCTGCGTACGGCGGGCAGCTTCGCAAAGCGCGCGACTTCTCGCGCCAGGCAGCCGCTTCGGCCGAGCGCGCGGGAGAAAAAGAACCCGTCGCGGAATATCACGCACAGGCGGGTCTGCGGGAGGCCCTCTTCGGAAACTCTGCGAAGGGCCAGGAAGGCGCCTCCGCCGCCATGGCGCTTTCGAATGGCCGCGAAGTGCAATTCATCGCGGCGATGGCCTACGCGGTCGCCGCCGACACAAATAAGGCTCAAGCGCTCGCGAACGACCTCAACAAGCGCTTCCCGGAGGACACGGTGGTGCAGATGAACTACCTTCCTTCGGTGGGCGCGCAGATCGCACTCAATCATCGCGACACGTCGAAGGCGATTGAGCTGCTGCAACCAGCGATTCAGTATGAGCTGGGCCAGATGGGAAGCGGCGCCATCTCGCCGTCTATTTATCCGGTGTGGGTGCGAGCCGAAGCCTATCGTGCTGCGGGGCAAGGGGCTGAAGCGGCTCGGGAGTATCAGAAGATTCTCGATCACCGCGGCGTGGTGGTGAATGGACCCATCGGAGCGTTGGCGCATTTGGGGTTGGGGCGCGCGTACGCGCTGCAGGGTGATACGGCGAAGGCACGCGTGGCTTATCAGGATTTCTTCGGGCTGTGGAAGGACGCCGACGCGGACATTCCCATCCTGATCGCCGCGAAATCCGAATATGCGAAATTGAAGTAATGGTATCTTTCTCGCTCTAACTGCCCGTCGGTACGACTCCTGCGCCTTCAATCATCAGGATGACAGTTTTTTCCGGTGCGCGTGTGCGATGAACCACTCCACGCGGCACCGTGAACCCTTGCTTGGGCATCAGTTCGACGGTGCGGTCTTCGAGGTCGATCAGGAAGCGACCGTCGACGACGTAGAAGAATTCGTCTTCGCTGTCGTGTTTGTGCCAGTGAAATTCGCCCTGCATGATGCCGAGGCGGACGACGCAGTCATTCACCTGGCAGAGAGTTTGGTTGTACCACTTATCCTGGCAGGCTTTGACGAGCGGATCGAGATCGACGAGCTCGAGCGGACCGAATTTTGTATTTAGATTGATGGAATACGGGGCTTGACTGGCCATGCTTCTCTCCCTTGGCTGCAACGCTCTGCATATTTTATATCCGTGCGGGGCGAGGGAGTAGCGGGGTGGGAAGTGGAGAAGCGCGCGGTGAGAGACAAAGCGGTCTGCGTCGCGATCGAGTAAGAAAGGCAGACGTACGAAATGCCCACGACGAAAAAATCGTCGTCGTGGCTACCGGCGCTTCAATGATGGAGCAAGTGTTGGAACGGGTGG
>Ga0307471_100000877_pt1 | contig 15966 bp, 14 predicted proteins | sample atmos_gasesAM3C__2_FD_204566 | JGI IMG/M metagenome (GOLD analysis project Ga0307471, IMG submission 204566) | Hardwood forest soil microbial communities from Morgan-Monroe State Forest, Indiana, United States - atmos_gasesAM3C_515 | ecosystem: Environmental > Terrestrial > Soil > Temperate... | reverse complement strand
GCTGATTTTTGCTGCCGGTCCAAAGGCGTCCGAGACGAGTAGTGTCGCCGATCAAATCAAGAAGCACGAGCAAGACTGGGCGCAGGCGGTGGTAAAGGAAGGTGCAGCCTCGGTGGATCAATATGAAGCCGATGACATCATCACCACCGACTCTACGGGCCGCGTTACCAACAAAACCCAGGACAAGACGGATTTGGGTTCCGGCGATTACCAGATCCAATCCGAAGAGCTCAGCGACCTGAAAGTCCTCGTTTATGGCAACACCGCTGTCGCTGCCGCAACCAATAGGATGAAAGGAACCTATAAGGGGCAGGATCTAAGCGGCGACTATCGCTTCACCGACACTTGGGTCAGGCGGAACGGCAAGTGGCAGGTGGTGGCATCGCAGTACACCAAAGTGCTGGGGGCTTGGCCAAGCAAATAAATATGAATAGCTTTGCCGAGGAGAAGGAAACATCATGAAGCACCGTTGGATCAGCATCGTTAGCACAATGGTTTTGTTCAGCGCGGTTTCCCCGGTGCTCTTCATTGCTCAAACCGATCAAACCGTGCAGACGGAAAAGGCTCCCGGTCCTTACGCACGCATTGCGATCATGCGTGCGCTTGACTGTCACACGGTCGAGCTGGAGGCCGGGTACATCCGCCATCTCGAGTGGCACCGGCAGGCCAAGGACACCTTTAACTGGTACAGTTATTCGGTCTGGGCATCAACGGAACGGCAGCGCTGGATCATCTACGCGACGTTCGGACATACGGCCGCCGAGCTGAGCAACCCGGTATCTCCGGCGGAAGACGAGCGGGACAACCTCATCAACGTCCTGCCACATGCCCAATTCCTGGGAAATGGCGTCTATGAGTTCCTTCCGGCACTTTCACGCGGGAATGGTGTGCCGACTCCGACTCTGCGGGCCGAGTACACAACGGTCGAGCTCAAGTACGGTAACGGCAAGGCATTCGAGGCGGCGCTTGCCGCCGAGCAATCAAAACTGCAAGGAGAGACGCTCTGGTACCGACTGGTCGTCGGTGGAAACATGCCGCGCTACGTTCGCCTCCGTCCGCGCGCGAGCCTGGCGAGCATTCTAGACGAGCGCGCTGATCAGGCCCTTCCAGAGAAAGTTAACGGCTTGATCTCGATGATGACCGTCGAGACCCTGAATCTGCGGCCGAACATGTTGGTTAACGTCACACCTGAGCCTGCGCCCTAAGCAGAGGATTTCAAAACCCTATGGTCTTCGAGCGGAGGACGAAATGAACGAAACACCGCAGCAGTACACGCAGCGCATTCTTGGCTATGTTGAAGGCAAGGAGCCTCTCGCCGTGCAGGCCGCAACTGTCGAGAGGCTCGACCGCCTGGTCAAGGGTCTGTCCACGTCCGAGTTGCGCAAGCGTCCCGCACCGGAGAAATGGTCGGTGAGTGAGATCGTGGCCCATCTTGACGATGCGGAGATCGTCACTGGGTTCCGTATAAGGATGATTCTCGGCGCCCCGGGGGCTGCCATCGCAGCCTACGATGCGGATTCGTGGGTGACCAGCGGGCATTACGAGAAGCGCGATCCGCATAAATCAGTCGAGCAATTTCGCATGCTCCGCGAAGCCAATCTTGCCTTGCTTGAGTTGCTGACACCCGAGCAGTGGAAACACTACGGGATGCATTCCGAGCGCGGACAGGAAACGATTGAGCTTATAGTCCGCATGGCTGCGGGGCACGACATCAACCACCTCCAGCAGATCGAGCGGATCTTGCCAGCGAAACGGAAATAGGCGGAGCCGCTCAGCCGGCGGCCTTGATCAGTTCGCTCTGAGCGAAATTCCGGCGGTGCGCGTCGGTGGCGCCAACCATGGGCAAGTGTGCTCGCGTAGAAGCAGTCGACGTGGGCTCGCGCGAAATGTTCGAAGCGATGAACAAGGCCATTGCATTTCACGCCATGCGTCCCGTGGTGGATCGGGTGTTTGGTTTCTCTGAGCTTCGAGACGCCCTTACCTATCTGAGAGAGGCACGCCACTTCGGCAAGGTTTGCCTGCGGGCTTAGTTTTAAGAACTTTCCCGAACGTGACGGAAGGAATTGACATGCAACCCATTAGCTGCGTCCTTGGCTGTGCAAGGAGAACGGCCCAATGAGTCAATTTTGGAAGGACATTCGCCGGAGTTTACGCACGTTACTTAGCTGCCCTAACTTCATGTCCGGCACGCAGAAAAAAGAGGAGCGTCTTGTTGTTCGCCATCGCGTAACGGATAAGCAGCGTTTGGAGCCAAACGGAATCACCGCCTATGACACGCCTAGTGCCTTGGATAATTCTTGCAGGAAGGCGCATCGTGATTGCATGGATAAAAGCGCGCCCCGGGCGATGAGATACTCGAACTTACCGCGCGTGCGCCGCCGCGCGCAGTCGGCTTCGATTGCAGCTAGATGCGCCTGAGTACGATGGAATGCGTCTTGAAGAAATTGCAGCCGTAGTTTGTTACCAATCGCGCCGAGAAAGCGAATCCGCGTCCGCAGAGGATCAGGGGGAACTCCTGCCACCCACTCCGGAATCGGGACGCTTAGCCATTGTTCCAAAGCCCACGAGCCGGAAGGGGTGATTGAAATCCGATGACCACGCCTTTTCCCCGTCAGACAGACTTTCGAACGAATCAGCTTTCGCCGTAACAGACGTTCAATCAGGGGATAGATGGTACCGGCGCTGCCGCTCCACTGCGGGTTCGGAGACTCCAGGAACACTTTTCGAATGGCGTACGGGGTAGCTGGGCCGTCTACAGAAAGCAGGCCGAGCACGCACCCTTCGATTTCACTCAACTTGTTCTTGGGAGACCGCAGCTTCTTGATTCTGGTTAACATCATACGAATCGTACCATATGTCTCCGCTATAAGTAGCCATTGACTCGATATAGCTCGAATCGTACTATACGTCCAGTAGTTCACCCGACGCGGAATGAGGACAGTCCCATGGTGAAGAAACTTGCGATATCAATTTTGCTGCTGGCAAGTACCGTGCCCGCCGTCGTTCAGGCCCAGATTCACGTTGGTCCGCAGGTTCCGGCGCCCGCCGGCATCGAAGTCCCCCCGAATGGCGTTACCATCCCGATGCAAGATATGGGAGGCCGACCCGTTGTCGAAATCAAGATCAACGGGAAAGGGCCTTATCGTTTCATTCTTGACACTGGCGCCGTAACCACAGTGGTCAGTGATGAGTTGAGTCGCGAGCTGTCTTTGACTCCCCCTGCCGGCGTGCAGGTTGCATCCGCGGATGGCGGACCAGCCCCCGCGATTGTGCTGATCCATGACCTTCGTATCGGCGACGCAACGCTAGAGGGCTTGATTGCCGCGGCAATGCCGTTGGGCGGCCTATTGAAGGGTGAAGATGCTCCGCGCGGTATCCTGAGCGGCGCCAGCTTTCCGGGCTGCCTCCTCATCTACGACTATCCCGGCAAGCGAATCTTGATTAAGAGAGGAGCCCTGGAAGCCGCCGATTCCAGAAGCATTTTTCAATACTCTGAAGATCAAGTCCTGCCCACAGTTCCCCTGCGCATTGCCGGTCATGACACACAGGTTCACCTGGACACCGGCTCCCCCTTTGGTCTGGTCTTGCCGGTGAAGTTCCTCACCGAACTTCCGCTTGCTTCACAGCCGCGAGAGGCCGGCAGGGTTCGCACTGGAGGAGGCGAGTTCCCAGTTTCGACCGCGCGTGTGGACGGGACGATCGAACTCGGCAAGTACAACCTTGATCTCGGCGAAGTCCGTTTTAGCGATGCGCGTCCCGGCCCAGGCCCGAGCATCGGCAATCTTGGGTACGAGGTCCTGCGGCATTTTGTGGTGACGCTGGACTCACAAAATCGGCGCATCAAAATTGACCAATGAGCCGGACGCCAGGGCGGAAAGATCGCCGAGCATTGGGACGCGGATTGAAGCACGAGCCCGGCCATTCGCCGTGTCGTATTTGTGATGAGCTTAACGCCTTGAGTCGACAGTTAAAAGGAACCCAATGAAGCGACTGCTTCACCTCTCGATGCTGTTCGCGATCCTGACACAGTGTAATGCACAGGAGTTCAAGTCAAACCTCGCGCTTACGTCCGGGAAGAGCTCGTTCAACATGCCTTTCGAGCTCGTCGACAACCGGATATTCATTGACGTGCAACTCAACGGCAAAGGGCCATTTAAGTTCATCCTTGACACGGGGGGATATGCCCAGGTGTCTCTGGAGGCGGCCCGCGCCGCTATGCTTCGTCTCGACGAGCAGGAACAAGGAACAGGTGTGGGACAGACCAGCGTTACAGCATGGAGAACAACCATTGCCGAGATGCGAATCGGCGGCATTCGACTCACTGACCAGGAAGCCCGAGCGTTTTCATATGCGGACGCTCGGCATGTATTCGGTTCGAGGCAATTCGATGGTGTGATCGGACTGCCAGTTTTCGAGCACTTCGTGGTCAAGGTCGACTATGAGAACCACACGCTCACTTTTACCGTGCCAGAGCGCTTCGCGTACAGCGGAGAAGGTACTTTGGTGCCGTTCGAACTCACCAGATTTGTTCCCCTTGTGGATGGCGAAATCGACGGTGTCACGGCTAGGTTTGGAATCGACACCGGTTCGCGGTCCTCGCTATTATTGGCCGGGCCGTTTGTGGAATCCAATGATCTAAGGGAGAAATACGCGGCACGAGTTGACGCGGTTACCGGATGGGGAATCGGCGGGGCGGTCCGGTCGCAAGTCGCGCGAGCGAAGACTCTCAAATTAGCGTCTGAGAAGATTCCAAACATCGTAATCCTGCTCTCGTTGCAAAAGAGCGGCAGCCTGGCCACGTCTCGCGACGCTGGTCTTGTCGGCGGAGGCGTGCTAAAGCGTTTCAACATCACGTTCGATTACAGCCGTAGACGGCTCATTCTGGAAAAGAACCACAACTTCGACACGCCCGACAACTATGACCGCGCCGGAATGTGGCTGAGCCTGAGTGAAGACGGGAAATCTTTTGAGGTCTCCGATGTGGTGGCGGGTGGACCGGCGGCCAAAGCAGGCATCAATGCTGGAGATCACATTCTTGCCGTTGACGGAGAATCCGTCGAGAGCGTGGATTTACTTTCACTGAGAATGGAGATCGCCAACAGAGTCTCTAGAAAACAGTTGCGGCTAAAATTGAACTCGGAGGGCAACCTTCGCGACGTAACGGTGATGCTGCGGGATCTCCTTTGATTTCCGTCGTCAAGCTGGTGCGCGACGAACAGGGGGCGAGCTGGTTTGTAATCAGAAAGGCATCCCAGCATTGATTTACCTACGGAATCGGGACGTTGCACGCCAAGAGCAAGTCGTTCCCCAGATCTTCATCGCCAAGACGATGAGCCGACGCCGGGAGGGCGTCATGAAGCCTTAGTCTGGCCATAGCTGGTGCCAGAAACTTGTCCAAACTGATTTGTTGATTCCAGAGAACTTTTCAACAAGTTTCTGGAGAGTCGACTTGTGGGAAGTGATCTCCGCCCGTGGCATCGATCCTGGACGGATTACAGGTCAGTTCAGTCCGCTCACCCGGCACTTAGCTGCCAGTCCTGTGAAGCGGTCCCGTTCTAGGAAGTATCAACGATCGCATCATTGGGCGGTTAGGCGGCGGTTTTCCCAACCGCCGAAGTAAATTCCTGGTAGAGCTCTCGTTGATTTTGAAGGACTTATTTCTCACGGCGCGCACGTTTTCGCAGTTAGACTGAACCAAAGACGCACCAGGGGAATTTCAGAATCTGTGCTAAGCTGTTGAAAGCAAACCGCGGAGAGGTGGCAGAGTGGCTGAATGCGGCGGTTTGCTAAACCGTTGTAGGGGCTAAAACCTCTACCGGGGGTTCGAATCCCCCCCTCTCCGCCACAGCCCAAGTCGCCAATAAAAATGCGGCGATTTGCGCCTTTCTACTACCTTTGCCGACGTAATTTTTATTCAATGGTATTCTTACAGTTATGTTCAATGGCTTCTTAAAATTCGGATGCGCCGACCGCCGCAGGATGCCTCAGAGGTGAGTACGAACAGGGCAGGATGAATTATGATATCGATCGCCGTTGCCTACCAGGAGGTCGGGCTGGACATCTCCATTGCCCACACCGCCGCAGGACGCATATACATGGAAGCGCGGAAATTTCCCAAGTCGTCCCAGGCTTCCGGAGTGCGAAACCAATAGCCTTTGGTTTCGTAAACCACATGATAAATGCCCCAAGCAGTGTGGTAAGCCTGGTCTTTTAATCCTTCACTCAGGAGAAGCGCGGCCAGCCCGAAGCTGGTACCCGCCCAAACTTCCTGGGCCTGCTCGTTGTCGCGAATGACGCTGCCGTCCGCGGCCATACCGTTCGCGGCACCCATTTCGCCTTTGCCGAATTTCATAACATTGTTCGCGAAGATTTTCTTGAGAGCGGACACTTGCATCGCTTTCGGCACGAGATCGCCCAGCCCGGTCATGTTAGCATACCATTGTCCGGCGAGTTGATCGGACTGAATGCTGTCGCGATACTCGCTCTGTGCGTCATAGCGGAAGTATTCGCCGTTCCAGAGCTTGTCGATATACGTCTTCTGGGCCCGCAGGAACAGGGTGTGATAGTCCTCAGCCGCATGGCTATCGCCGAGTACGAGCGCCGTTTCTTCCGATGCGCGCAACGCCGCGAGCCAAAGTCCTCCGCAGTACGCGCTAACTCCGCGAACGATCCACGAGTCGTACGTCTGGTCGGGATAGCCACTGTTTTCCGGTATGCCGCCGCCGCGATCAAATTGCTTGAGATAGGTCATGGCCGCTTGAACGGCCGGCCACATCTCACGCAAAAACTCCTTATCGGTTTTTCCTGTTAGCACGTAGTCGCGATATACCATCAGAACAAATTTTGAATTCAAGTCCTTCCAGTCGTTGGTGTCCTGCCAGCCCGGTTCATTGACGGAAATAAACGGGTCGCCTTCGGGAACACCCAAATCGTGAGGCACTGCGCCGATTTTCTTACGCTTGTGCAACACCGGGCTGCCGGTCTCCTGGGTTTTTGCGACCCATAAGCCCAACTCTGGATATTCGCGCGGGACGGTCTTTGCGAATTCGCGCAGCACCTGTTTGTCGATGGCCGGCCAGAATTTGAGGAGAGCCACGGAAGCGTAGAAGCGGACATCCAACGTTCCGTAATAAGCGTAATCAAAACATTCGAGCAAAGCGAAAGTGGCAGGGGCATTGCGATCGGAATCCTGCGGACGCCCCCAAAAGGTGCCGCCGTCTGTGAGCGTGTAGAGTTCGTTGAAGAGCATCGCGCGATACCACGCGGGCTTGCTCTCGTCCTCAACGTAAGGCTTCTGCCAAGCATCGATAGCACTGCTCCATTCCGAAGCTTGAAGCAAGCCACCGCGAGCAATTGCCCAGGAGTTGCTGCCGCTGGCACCGTAGAAGTCGGTGTACTTGCGATTCCATTTTCGCCCTTGGCCAAACTCCACGACGGGGAAATCCCAGGCAAGCACCATGGGTATGATTTTCTTTTCGCCGGGTTGCAGCGTGAATTTGACGGCAATGGCACCACCTACTTTTTCACTTGCGCTGACCCAGGAGGTGTCGTTATTCGCCAGTGTTCCATCTTTGGAGAAAGGAGCCCACACGGATTTGCCGTCACCGTCGGCGAGAAATTGTGTTTGATAGAAAACCTCGACGCCCGGCGATTCGAGGGCGGCGATAGTGAATTCGCCGTCCCATTCGTTTACGACGCCGTCGGCACGATTGCGGTCGAACACGATGCCTTTAATCGTACCGGCGGAAGGTAGGATTTCCCGGCGAAAGTGGTTTTGATTGCCTTGGCTGAGCGCGGATTGAAAGTCGTGCGTGTATGCTCGAAACCATCCGCCCATATTGGTCCAGGACAGCAAGACGGAAACGGTAACTGCTTTGTTGGTCGGATTTTCCGCGTGCCAGCGGTAGACGGCAACCGGATAGCTGGATTCCTTGTAATTGCCGGGAAGCACCGGAGAAAATTGTTCCAGCACGACATGGGCGGGGAATTTGTCCCACTTGTAGTCATTCCAGGATTTCGGAAAGAGTGCGGCGTACTCGCCCGCACCCACGGGGTAGTCCCACTGCCAACTGGATAGTTCGCCGTTCCTAGGATGATCGGTCATGAGCACGCGCGCAGCACCGGCGGGGTCGCTGATAACTTGCTGAAACATGGCGAATTGGTTGGCAGGCACGGAAACGTATTTGTGGACGCCGCTCTTGATATGCCACCGTGCGAAGTCGCCGCGATAGGTGCGAGAAAAGGTGCCGGCACCAAATCCGCCGACCGGGGCGCCCTGCCAATAGCCATCGTCGATGTCGGATTTGTTTTTGCGAACGCCGGGATTTTCGAGCGGTTGCCCGAGAGGCCGGCGCCAGGCAATTTTCGGGATTTCGTCGCCCAGACTAGGCTGCGGGATCAGCAACACGCACAGCGAGGAAGTTGCAGCCAGCAGCAAGAGTAAGTGCTTTCTCATCGAGCCTCCGAGGGCGCGGGTGTGTACAGTTGGGTGGAAGCCGTTCCTATCGACCACTATTTTTCCCAGAATCCTTTTTGAGTGGAACCGGTCTGCCAGTATTGATTGAAGCCGATGTAGTCCGATGGGAGGTTGGCAAGAATTGTTCGGCGCAATTCGAGAATGTTCACAGTTCCCAGATTCTTGTAGAGAATTTTACCGTCGGGCGCCAGGAGGACGGTATAGGGAACCGCGGAATCCCAAGCCGGGTCGAATGCCGCTTGCATGGCGGCGGTGTCATTCGAAGCAAACAAGAGGTTGCGGCTGGTGGCGTGTTTTTTTTCGAGCATCCTCATGACCCCGTCTTTTTCATCGGGCATGTTGGCAGACACGGTGATCAAATCGAAATCGCGAACCTTGTACATCTGAAAGGTTTCCTGGAAGTCGACGAACTCGTCGATGCACGAACCACACCAGGTCGCCCAGAAACTAATTAACGTCATATGTTTAGACGGGTTTTCACGAAGATGCTTCAAATCTTCGGCCGCAGCCATCTCCAGTTTTACCGGCTCCGCCGCGATCTTTCGCAGGGTCGCCTCGCTGGACGCAGTTTTCTCTTTCCACTTGGTCGAGCACCCGAAGACGCCGGTGTGTTTTACGGACACCTCGCGGTTTGCCAGCAAAGCGTCGATGGCGTTGCGCGCGTCCTGAGTATTCACCATTTCCATACGATAGCTGTTGTCCATGCGGCCCTCGTAGCGCAGTTTTCGGTCTTTGTCGAAGACGAAGACATGGGGCGTGGCCTGAGGGCCGTACGCGCGAGTAACCGATTGGGTTTCGCCGTCGTAGAGGTAGGTGTAATGGAGATGTTTGTATTCGAATCGAATTTTCATCTCGTCGAGACTGTCGCTGATGTCGGAGGAATCCAGCTCGTCGATGCGAAGCGCCTTGGGATCGTTTGGCTCGATGGCCACGACGGCGACGCCGCGAGCCTGGTAGTCGGCCTCAAGTTGTTGAATGCGCTGCTCGTACATTTGTGCGATCGGACAGTGATTGCAGGTGAAAACGATGACCAAAATCGGAGCGGCCGCGTAGTCGGTAAGTGTGTGGGTCTTTCCATCTACGCCGGGCAGAGAAAAGTCAGGAGCTGCGGAGCCCAGCGCAAGAATGGGATGACCGGTCGGAGTCGCTGACACCACCGTCGAGATGTCTTGAGCGGCTTGTGACAGCGGGAACGCCAACAATAAAGTGAAGAGCAGTTGCCACATAGACCTCCAACCTCCGTTTCGATAATCCTGGCCGAAATCCCTCGTCGATCGCGTCGCCTATCGCCTTCGCGATTCCGATGCGGGCTCGACCGCGCTGGGATGAATATTGGGGGGTGGCTCATTCCCAGCCCTCCCGGATTGAGTCGCCAGCGGTCTTGGGGTTACATCGGCATTCACAAGCCCCATCGCCCACTTGATGGCTTCCAAGTACATCTTCTGGAGCCGAGGATCGTCCCAATTTTGCTCGACGTGACCAAGTGTGGAGTAGTAGACGCGCCCTCTTCCATACATTTTTGCCCAGGTAACGGCGAAATCGCGGTCCTTCCGGTGAACGCGTGGATTATTCAGATCGAGTTTGTTGGCGTCGAGTCGCATCAGAACGCGGACCTTATCCCGCGAATAATCTTTCATCTGATAGATTTCGTCTTTCAGAACAAAGGATGCCGGCCACTGCTGCATGCCAGGGAAGTTCGGGTCTTCGACAAGAATTGGGGCATCAAACGTGACCCAGGGATGTTCGTCGAAATATCCGCCGATCATTTCCCCATATTCAGGCCAGGAGGTGAACGTGATCGTCGCGCTGTGCACGCCGATAAAGCCTTTTCCATCGTCGTGCACGAATGAGAGCAACGCCGCCTTCTGGTTCGGATTCATCTCAAGCTCTCCGCCGGTATAGAAAAGCACGGCGTCGAAGTCATTTAGATTCTTGGCGTTGTATTCGAGCTTCTGTTTTGTGAGTACTTCGGTGTCGGTTCGAATCGTCGTCGTCCACAGGCCGGACTCACGGCCCAGGCGTTCAATCGTAGCCATGGCGTGCGACACCGACTCATGTCGGTAGCCTTTTTCTTCGCCGAGCACAAGGAGATGCTTCATCGGTTGGGCGCCGGCTGGTGCTTGAGCCTGGCATCGTCCGCTGAACGCCAGGCAAAGAACGATCGCAATCAATCGAAAACTGGTCACTCGAAGCCTCCACGATGCCGGCCGCTGACGAGACTACTTTTCGTTCCCGAGCCAGAGAATCGCATTTTCGAAAAGTTTGTTTTGGATCGGGTCGCCATAAACCATGGGTCCGTGGCCCATGTTGATGTAAAGCATCCTGTATTTTGTATTGGTCCACACGACGGGAAGATCGCCTTCGGTGATGATGTCCTTTTTTCCGATCGGATAGTTGGAAGGATCGAGCGTCAGGAGAACCCGGACAACATTGTTGAGGCGAGGACTGGGCTTCCAGAGATACCACTCATTTGCCGGGGCCTCGTACGTTTCAGGCAGTCCCTTGGTCACAGGATGCATGCGATCATCGACAGTCAGTTTCGCCGGCAGGACGGGCCAATTGTTGGTGTAAAACACAGCGCCGCCGAGAAACTGGACGAACCACGGCCAATGCGTATCTTTGTCATTGTATGCAGCGACGTGGAAGCCAATCCATCCGCCGCCGTGTTCCATGTACTTTTCGAACGCCGCGCGCTGCTGGGGAGTCTGAGGGAAGTTGTTGAGCCACAGGATCAGGCGATAGGGCTTCAAATCGTTTTCGTTGAGCTTGTTCCAGTCGGTGGTGATATCGAGTTGAAAGTTATGTTTTGCCGCCAAGTCTTTGTAGAAAGCGAGGGCGTCGTTGGCGGTCTTGACGTGATCCGGCTCAACGTCGGTGGAGTAGAAAGCCAGCACTTTGAAGGCCAGTTCGGTTGCGCCGGCGAATCCGCTCGAGAAAATCAGGGCACACGCAGCCGCCAACGCGCTGCGAATAACGGCAGACAGGGATGTTCTTCTAGTATTGATTCGAATCCCAGATCGGTTCATTTCTCGTGACGCTCCTGCTGACCGGCAGCCCAAAAAATGGCATTAGTGAAAATCCGGGTGAACGCTGGATTGCTGAAGTGTTCCGGGCGATGACCCATGAAAATGTAAACGTTCCTTGCTTTCATGTGTTCGTTGGTCCAGATCACCGGATGATCACCCATCTTCTTGTCGGTGGCCGGCGTATAGGTGTTTTCATCGACGCTGGCGAGCACGTGGACATTCGGCCGTGGCGTGGTGTCGTAGGTGTACCACTCTTCGTTTTGGATCACGAAAGGCGATGCAACGCCTTTCATCACAGGATGATTTCTGTCCTCGACGTTGACTGCACCAGTGACGAAGCTTGCGATGTAATCCTTGAAGCGGATGCCTCCCATGAACTGGTGAAACCAAGACCACATCTGGAAACCGTCGAACTCTCCCAGCAGCGTGGCGTGGTGAAATCCGATCCAACCACCTTTGCCTTGTTCGATGTATCTGATGAAGGCGGCCTGCGACCTGTCGGTCCAATTGTAGGGAGGATAATTCAACTGGATGAAAAGGTTATATTGTGCGAGAAACGAGTCGTCGATTTTCTCGGTGTCTTCGATGTAGTCCACGGCGAAGTTGTTTTCGCTTGACAGCTTATCAAGCCAAGCCTTTGCCGCATCCACGAATGGTTTGTGGATGCCACCGGGTTCGGCAAGTGCGAGCACACGGAATCGAACTTTCTTATCCTGAGCGGCCAACAGGGGCGCGGCCGTGAGGTGCCCTGCGAAGCAGGAGGACGCAAGAGCGAGCGCGAGGAATTCCCGAAGCACCCTGGCATGCGAGTTGCGGCCGAGTCGGTTCATATCAGTGAACGTGTATCGCTCCCGGCGAAGATATTTCCTTCGCAGGCATGGCCGCGTCAAATTTCAAATTGAAGAAGCCGACCATCATTTCATCCCAGCTTTGCTGGCCCCAAATGACTGCCTTTGCGGGATCCGGATTTTCTGGATTGTTCGGCGAATTGTCGAAATGCGCGGTGCACTCAATTTTTGTGCCTTGTGGCAGGTCAATCGGATCGGCAAGGTTGTACCAAAGCTGCCAATGCCAGTTATAAGCCGGGACGCTCAGAATGGTTTCCGTTTTACCATCCGGAAATGTCAGCCGATATTCAAAGGACTTGCCGCGGGCGTGCATGTGCGGGTGCAGACCGACCAGTGTTACCGGCTTCTGTACCTCAAACGACGCATCCACCTTGTAGTCCGGGTCGCCAGGAGGAATCTTGAATGTCCCGTTTGAAGCGGAGAGCGTCAAGATGCGGTCTTTGGGCACGGATTTCGAAAGTACGAGGCCAAGCTTGGTCTGGTCTGTCGTGGGCTTTCCGTTTGGCGTGTAGTGAACCTCAAAGACGATGTCAGAACCTGCCTTGATGAGCTTGCCTTCGCCAGCGCGTAGAATTTCGGCGGGCTGTCCCGGAGCGTATCCGACGAGGAAATCGCTCGGCAACGCGCTGGTATCGGTCTTGCCATCGGTTTTCGGAGGCGCGGTAAAGAATACGCCGGGCTTCTGGTCCTTGAAATAATCGGAGCCGGGCTCGCGAAGATACGCGATGATGTGATGAACTACCGCGCGATCGGTTGGGCGTACTTCGAGTGCCTGCACCCATTTGTCTTCGGTAAAGCCTGTAGGAACGATCACATACTGGTAGTCGATGACCCCGGTGGCGGGGACCGAGAAAGGTTTGGGAAGTTGCAATACGACGTCTGGTGTGGGGATGCCCCAGCCCGGTACAAAATCCTTCATGGGAGGCGGCATGTCCTCTGTGGCGCCTTTTCGCGCACCTCCATTGACCCACGTCACCAGAGTTCGAATTTCGTCCGCAGACAACGAGCGTTCGTTGGCAAAATGTCCGTACCGCGGATCGGCAAACCAGGGCGGCATGATTTTCCTTGTCACCACCATCTTCATCACGGCGGCCCAAGGCAGCGTATCTTCGTAGGTGAGCATCGAAAACGGAGCCGCTTCGCCCGGCCGATGGCAGGTCTGGCAGTGTTTTTGCAGAATCGGAGCGATATCCTTGGTAAATGTCGGGGGAGCACTCGTCTGTTCCTGCGAACGCGATTGCTCTGAGAGACAGAATATCGCAGCCAAAAGAACGGCGAAGCCTGCGACTGAGCGTTCAACTACTGCCACTTTGGTTCTCCTTCCACGATTGTGATGTACCGGTCGATGGGAAGATCGCTGAAGCGCTGCGTTCCGCGCCCAGGGTGCGGCCACTGCACCTCGACGGAATCGATTGCCGTCCGTTTCCCCAATCCCAGAACCATGCGCGGATCATGCGAAGACAGGTAACTCCCGCCGGCGACTTTCATCCGGCTGCGCCTCAAATCTCCTGATTGATAGGTGACACGCGCGCCGATGGCGTCGGGATTCGACTTTTTCCCGACCAGTCGAATTCCCAGCCAGTGGTTCTGCCGAGCCGCATTATTTCGAAGCAGTACCGGCGCACCGTCGTTGACGGAAATTAGAACGTCCACGGCGCCGTCATTATTGAAGTCGCCGAGCGCCAATCCGCGGTATGACATATTCGTAGCAAAGACCGGCCCGCTCTGTCCGCTGACGTTTTGGAAGGATTTCCCAGTGTTGTGAAACAACATGAGCGGCTCTTCGTAAGTGACCTCGCCGTGCAGAGAGCTGATAAGGTCATCCGGATTGCCGTTGGCGAGAAAGAGATCTAGATCTCCGTCATTGTCATAATCAAAAAATTTCAAACCCCAGCCGCTCATGAATCTTGTGGCCTTGCCGATACCGCTAGGAAGTGCCAAGTCGTCAAATGTTTCGTCATGATTATTTTTGTATAGGGCGAACAGTTCGCGGTCCAGGTTGCTGACGAACAGATCCATCCAGCCATCCTGGTCAAAGTCGGCGGAGTCGACGCCCATGCCTGAACGCGCCTTGCCGTCCGCACTGTAGGCGACCCCGGCGGCTGTGGCGATCTCATCGAACTTTCCGTTCCCTCGATTGATGAACAGGAAATTGGCGACGGTATCGTTCGCTACCCAAAGGTCCATCAGCCCGTCGTTATTTACGTCTGTAGCGACGACTCCCCAAGCCTTGCCCAGGTGGCCAGCGATACCGGAATCTTTGCTCACGTCAGTAAAAGTACCGTCGCCGTTGTTATGGAAGAGCCAACTGGCTTTCGGCGAATAAACTTTGGGGATGCAGTAGTGGCGGCGGCCGTCCTCGTGGACACCGCAGGGCTTGTTCAGTTCCTTGCTGAACTCCACGAAGTGGCAGACGAACAAGTCCAGACGACCGTCATTGTCGTAGTCAAACCACACCGCGCTAGTTCCCCAACCCAGAGCGCTCAGGCCAGCCTTCGCAGTAACGTCCGAAAACGTCCCGTCACCGTTGTTGTGGTACAAGATGCTGTGCGGATACTGCGTGACGTATAGATCGGGCCACCCATCCCCATCGTAATCCCCCACCGCGACTCCCATCCCATACGCGTTTCCCGACACGTCGGCCCTTTCGGTGACGTCCGTAAACGTCCCGTCACGATTGTTCCGGTAGAGAGCATTGCGCAGCGGCTTCGCGGGAGTCCAAAAGTCGCACGCCCCGCTGTTGACAAGATAAATGTCCATCCACCCGTCGTTGTCGTAATCCAGAAAAGCGCAGCCGGCACCCGTGGATTCCGGCAGGTACTTCTCGGAGGATTTCCCGTTGGTGTGTCTCCAGCGGACGCCGCTTCGTTCGGCGGAAATCTCTTCGAACGGATAACCGTCTGCGTCTCGGAAGCCCGCATTGCGCCAACCCGGAAGCAAGAAAGCTCCGGCGCTCATTCCGGCCAGAAACCCGCGCCGCGTCAGCCCCCGAGGGCACCAGCTATCTCGCATACCTCTCCAACTTTGAGCGAATCCCCTTCACGGTGCAGTCTTCCTTTTGTACGATATGGGCAAGCGCGGCTATCGCGGCTTTTCGTCGACCGGCGCGGTGGGAGAAGTCGCAACGAGGCTTCGGTGAATGGCAAACTCTCTCTCCGCCTCGTCTTTTTGCCCCGAGCGGCTCAGCGCCGTTGCCAGGTTGAAGTGCACCGCTGGATTTCCGGGTGTCAGTTTCTCCGCCACGCGTAGCGGGTCAATCGCCTCTGCGTATTTCTTCACGGTCACCAAGCACGACCCCCATTCCAGATACGCCTCGGCAAGAGTCGTATCGAGCTTTGCAGCTTGCGAAAATCTTGCGATCGCCTCATCCCAGTCTTCGTCTCGACGCGCGAGCTCCCCGAGGACGTAGACCGCACCAGCATTCTTTGGATCGATTTCCAACTCTTTCTGGAATTCCTGTTTGGCACGTTCGGTGGATTTATCGCGGGCATCGGGTCGCGAGAGCAATAGCCTGCCCAGGAGAAAATGAATGCCGGGGATGCCGGGATTTTTTTCGATAATACCTTCATATTCGAGCTGGGCCGCGTCCCAATTCCCTTGCATCTCAAGCGCTTCA
>Ga0307471_100000876_pt1 | contig 15969 bp, 12 predicted proteins | sample atmos_gasesAM3C__2_FD_204566 | JGI IMG/M metagenome (GOLD analysis project Ga0307471, IMG submission 204566) | Hardwood forest soil microbial communities from Morgan-Monroe State Forest, Indiana, United States - atmos_gasesAM3C_515 | ecosystem: Environmental > Terrestrial > Soil > Temperate... | reverse complement strand
TATTGAACGGCGTCGACCGGGTGCTGACGCGCATCCCCGGGGTTCAGCTCATGTCCTGGATGTTCACCTTCGAGCTGTTGTCCACCAAGCCCGCAAGCTGAGGTGCGCGTGAGCAGCGATGTGACCCGGCTGGGACAGTCCTCGCAGGTCATCCGGCGGCTGGCGTTCGGCTGCGAGCAACTCGGGGGTTATGAATGGGGTGCGGTCGATCCGCATGAGATCGCCGCGGCCATTGAACTTGCGATCGGGCAGGGGGTCACGCTGTTCGATACTGCCGACTGTTACGGTCGCGGTGAGTCGGAGCGCCGGCTGGGACGGGTGCTGGCGCCGCACCGCGAGCGCGTCATCCTCGCCACCAAGTTCGGTGTACGCTTCAGCGACTCCGGCAGCGTCTGGTACGACAGCAGTCCGCAGTGGGCGCAACAGGCACTCGACGCTTCTCTCACACGTCTCGGTACCGATACGGTCGATCTTCTGCAGATGCACTACTGGGACAGAGTGACACCGCTGCACGCGACGTTCGATCGCCTGGAGCGGCTGCGTGAACGGAGCAAGCTCCGCTGGTACGGGATCACCAATCATGTGCCGGACAACATAGTGCCCCGGGACTATCCGGGCCTGGTGAGCGCCTCGCTCGAGTACAGCCTGGTCGAGCGTACTCATGAGCGCGCGGCGCAGCAGCTCACCAGGGGCGGGCTGACGTTCCTCGCCTACGGCAGTCTCGGTCAGGGCATCCTCTCCGGCAAGTACCGCGCGGGTGATCGTTTTGGCGCCGGCGACCGGCGCTCGCGTCCCCGCTACGGCAACTTTCACGGCGAGCGGTTTGTCCGTAATGCGCAGATTGTGGAACTCCTGAGGTCGAAGGCCCGCGAGCTCGGCGCCTCGCCGAGTCAAGTGGCGCTCGCCTGGGTCCTGCATGGGATTCCCGAAAGTGTTGCACTCGTGGGCATCAAGCGCTCGGATCAACTCCGCGATGCCCTGGGCGCGCTGCGGCTGAGTCTGCCCAGGGAGACTCTAGCCGCGCTCGATGAAGCCTCGGCCGGCGCCGGCGCTGGCACCGGGCCCGGTGCAGCTGCACCGTGAATTGCGGACCCGCTAACGCCCAGCGCGCCGGTTATCCCGGCAAGCGACTGATCGATCTGCTCGGAGCAGGCAGTGCGCTGTTGCTGACGATGCCGCTGGTGGTCATCGCGGCTGGGGCGGTGTGGCTGTATGACCGGGAAAGCCCCTGGTACATATCGGAGCGGATCGGTTGGCGCGGACGGCCTTTCAGGTTTCTCAAGATCCGCACTATGGTCCCCCAAGAGAGCTCCAATGCGATCGACACTACGGTGGCCGGAGATCCGCGGGTCACACCGGTCGGCAGACTCATCCGGGCGCTGAAGCTCGATGAATTGCCGCAGTTCGTGCACGTGCTCACGGGCCGCATGAGCCTGGTCGGTCCCCGGCCGAATGTGCCGCGCGAGGTGGCGCTCTACACCCCCGAAGAGCGCGGTCTGCTGGCCGCGCGACCGGGCATCACGGACATCGCCTCGATCGTGTTCGCCGATCTGGCCTACGCACTGGCCGACGTCTCCGACCCCAACATCGCGTACAACCAGCTGGTGCGGCCGTGGAAGAGCCGTCTCGGCCTGCACTATGTCCGCAGCGCCTCATTTGGTAACGATGTATGCATTGTTGGTTACACAGTCAGTGTATTGTTTGCGCGCCGCTGGACCCTGAAAAGACTCTCGTCACTGCTACGCAGAAGCGGCGCGCCCGAGGATCTGTGGCGCTTCGTGTTGCGCGACCAACCGCTGCGCCCGATGCCTCCGCCGGGCGCGGACGCAATCGTCACATCCCGTTCGCTGGAGTAGACTCACCCAAGGGCGCCCGGCAATCCGCCGCCGGCACTACCTTGGGGGGGGCGATGAGAAACCTGGAGCGCACTGCACTTGTGGCCCTGGCGATGTGTCTACCTGCTGGTGTGTTTGGCGCGTGTGGCCATTCAGTCGGCGTCGATTTCTGCGGTCCGGACCTGCTGCGCCTCATTTACATCAACGCATCGGGCCTGGTTTACGTGCGACCGACAGGTCCGCTCGTGCCTCTGCCCTCCGGGTTCGTGTGTACGCCCGTCTCGGGCGTCTACTTTGTGCTCAATCCCAACGCCGCGAACTTTCAGCAGATCTACTCAGCGCTGCTGAGCGCGCGCGTCGAGGGGGCCACGGTGACGCTCGTGGCGGATCCGGCGCAACCGACCTGCACGATCATGTACGTCACACTCTGAGCGCACCGGCGGGCCGGTGCCGCCGACAACGCAGCTGGCGCTCTCGTTCATGCTCGGACAGAATTGCGCCAACTCGCAGCCGCAGCAGGTGAGTCGCTGTCGCGGCTAACTGGAGGAGCTCTCATGAATCGTCGCGATGCGATCACGCTGCTGGCAGGACTGGGCGCGGCCGCGCCGTTCGGACGGGCGCGGGCGGCGAAGCCGGCGGGCGGCGACGTGCGCAGTTACGGCATGCGTCCCGATGCGAGCCCCGCGGCGAACGCCGCAGCGCTGCAACGCTGCCTGAACGCCAATACCGGTGGGCAGGTGTCAATTCCCGGGGCCGATGCCGACTATCAGCTGACCGGCAGGATCACCGCGCCCGCCGGCACATCCATAGCGCTGGGCGACGGCGCCCGTCTGCGCTGGGTGGCTACGGAGCCCAATGGCAGCGCGTTCCTAAGGGCACCGACGCGGCCTGGAATCGAGGTGCAGGGAGACGGGTTTCGCCTAACCGGCAAGGGTCAGATCATCGGGCCTTCCCCGGGAGTCTATGTTGCGCGCGAAATCGGCATCCTGTGCGTCGGCAATGGCAGCGACGGCGCGCATCGCGGCTTCGAAATCGGCGAAGGCGTTGAGCTTCGCGACTGGGGCTCCCATGGCATCGCCGCGCAGTTCGTGCGGGATGTGCGCATCGTGCGCGCCAAGATCACCGGTTGCGGCTACGCCGGGATGCAATTTCTTTCCTGTCAGAACGGGCAAATTCTCTCGAACGTCGTCGGGCCGATCGATCCGGGCACCTCCGGGAATGCCTACGGGATCTCCTGCACCCACGACTCCGCCAACTACGGCGAGGACCCGCACGCGGCCGAGGATGGCCGCCTGGCCGCCAATCCGTTCTGTATCGGCTTCGAGGTGGCGCACAACACCGTCAGCGACATACCACAGTGGACCGGTATCGACTTTCACGGCGCCTACGACTGCCAGGCACATGACAACCACGTGTACAACTGCCGCAATGGTGTTTTGCTGCAGGGCAGTTCCGGCGCAGGCGTGGAATTTGCCGGCGAGCGCAACTCGGTCGTCGGCAATACGGTCACCACCAGCCGCATGAACGGCGAGCCTACGACCGTGAGCGCCGTGACGCGCCTGGGTATCAGTGTCAACGGCGGCAAGCGCATCCACCATCGCTCGATCGTCGTACGTGGCAACACCATCGACGGTTACGGCGACAGCCACGGCACCTCGTTTTCACTGCAACACACGTACACGTCCGACGTCGAGATCAGTAGCAACCATGTCACCAACTGGCGCGGTTACGGCTGTTACAGCGCTTACTCGGACGGTACGATCAGTGGCAACGAATTCGGTCCGGTCGCGGACCGGATCTCCACGGCCTGCATTTTCGTTGCGATCGGCGGCCACCTTAAGATTGTCAATAACCGGCACGTCGCCGATCCGGGGCATGCCGCCCTCTACGGCGTGGTGATCAACACGGCCACCGATCCGCCCTACGTGATTTCAGGGAACGACTTTCGCGCGGCCAGCGCGCAGCAATACGCCGGTCACGGTGGCGCGCGCATGTCGGCTGCGCAGATCGTGAGCGGTCAGCCGTGAACATCAACCCATGTTGTCGAAGATCTGCTCGATGCGAGCATCCCAGCCCTCGGACCCGTAGATCGAATCGTGGTAGATGTACTGGGGTCCGAGCGCGCCGCTGATCTGCGTCGACAACATCTGTGGCACGGCGGCAGTGCCCCGCGGATCGAGCACCGCCAGATTGGCCTGCGCGATGGGCGTCTGCAACATCGTGGCGGCGTTCTCGATGACGGTCAGGCCCGCCTGCGGCCCCGCGCCCACGTACGGGATCCGCAGTGCATAGGCAAAGGTGGGATCGAGTAGCAGGTACGCGTTATCGAGCGCGTTTGAGATGATCAGTTGCGAATGGAATCCCGTGTTCAGCGGCACGTTGTCGAGCCACACCAGGAAGTGAAGGCTCGCCTTGGGCGGCGAACTGCCGGCATCCGTGTCCGGAGGGATTAGCTGCGGATCGCCGAGCAGCGCTAGCAGCGTCGCAAGCTTGCAGAAGTGGCCGCAGGCCAGCGCCTGGGCGGTCAGCAGCTGCTGCATCGTTGAGTTCATCGGGTCGAGCGCGGTGCTGCCGGAGGGCGCGGCGTCGAATGCGACCAGGCTGGCGAAGGTGGCCATGCAGCCCGAATCGCTCAACGAGGCGAACGGTGCACCGAGCTGCGACTGGACATACGTCGAGGACGGGGTACTGCCTCCGAGCGTGCGGTAGGCACGCAGAAACGTTTCCGGGCGCGCCACGATACCGGCAAGAACGCTCGCAGGCACTTGGAACATCGGGGTACCCTCAGAGGTGATGTTGTTCGCGGGCGGCGGCACCGGCGCCGCCGCTGGAGTGGTTGCTGCGCCGCCTCCGCCGCATCCGGCGAGCGTCCAGAATCCCAGCGAGCCGAGCGTGATCCGCAGAAAATCCCTGCGGTCCTGGGGTCGGGTCATCGGTGCAGTTCTCCCACTCGAGGTCCGTTAGCGCATCACGCAGCCTACTGACGCGCCAGTACGCGGACTGTGAACCGCCTCGCGACTGACGACACGGAGTGCTGACGATCGAGACTTCCAGGCACGGAAAACGTGCAATTTCGTGGCCGGTTGACCCGTGACCCAGGGACCGGCCGGGTAACGGACCTGCGATGTTGCCGTCGGCGTCTCGCGCTGGTGAGCAGAGGAGCGGCGTACAATGGCGGCCACAGCTGCTATAACATACCACGTTTAGTATTGACTGATCCCGGCCGATGACCGTACCTCCCCCGACTCGAATGCCTCAACCTACGGCGCTCAACCGGCGCGGTTCGGCGTCGTCGGTGTGATGGCTGCGTCTGACAGTACGGTCCCGGTCGCTCACCTCCTGGGAGTCTTGCGTCGTCGCTGGAAGCGGTTGCTGACGCTGCTACTTCTCATCACCCTCGCCGGCCTGGTGGCGGCTCTCATCATTCCCCGCCGCTACGAAGCGGAGCTCGTCGCGCTGCCCCGGGGGACCGACCGCAGCGCACTGCTCAACTCGCTCACCGGTCAGCTGGGAGGACTGGCGGCCCTCGCGGGACTGGGCAGCGGCGAGAGCGGGCAACGCGCCGAAGCCATCCAGATGCTGCAGTCCCAGATCCTGGCGCGCGAGTTCATCCAGGACAACAAGCTCCTGCCGGTGCTTTTCGTGTCCGACTGGGATGCGCAACGCCAGGGCTGGAGCGGCCGCACGCACACGCTCAACGACGCAGTAGAGGTTTTCGACCGCCGCATTCGCGGGGTGATCGAGGACCGCCGCACCGGCCTGGTCACTGTGCGCATCACCTGGCGCGATCCCGGGCAGGCTGCCTCCTGGGCCAATGAAATCGTCCGCCGCGCCAACGATCACTTGCGGCGCCGCGCGGTCGCGCGCGCGCAGAGCTCGATCGATTACCTCAAGCGCGAAGCGCGTAACGCCGACGCCGTTGAAATCCAGCAGACCCTGTATCGCCTGATGGAGGAGCAATACAAGAGTCTGCTGCTGGCGAATGTCAGGGACGACTATGCGTTTTCGGTCATCGATCCGGCGATTGCCCCCGACCCCGACCAGTACGTCTTTCCCCGGTTGAGCCTGTTCACGTTCGGCGGACTGTTCTTCGGCGTGGTCCTCGCCCTGATCCTGGTGTTCATCGAGGCCTCGCAGCGCCCCATCCACGGTAGTGAAGGGAGTAAGGTGCAGTGACTCATTTGCCGATTAGCGGTCGGCGGATCCGCTTCGCGGTCGTGGGTTGCGGCCGGATTGCCGCGAGTCACTTCGGCGCGCTGCGCGAGCATGCGCAGAACGCCGAGCTGGTCGCGGTATGCGACCCCGACAAGGCGGCGCTCGACAAGGCGGTGTCCACCACCGGTGCGCGCGGCTTCGCGAACCTTGGTGAGCTGCTCGAGTCCGCCGCACCCGATGTCGTGGTGCTGTGCACGCCGAGCGGACTGCATTCCCAGGAGGCCATAAAGGTGGCCCAACGGGGCATTCACGTCGTCACCGAGAAGCCCATGGCGACGCGCTGGAGCGACGGTCTCGACATGGTGCGGGCGTGCGATGAGGCGAGTGTGCGGCTGTTCGTGGTCAAGCAGAACCGGCGCAACGCCACGCTGCAGCTGCTCAAGCGCGCCGTGGAGCAAGGGCGCTTCGGACGCATTTTCATGGTCACCATCAACGTCTTCTGGAGCCGGCCGCAGCAGTATTACGACTCCGCGCGCTGGCGCGGCACGTGGGAATTCGACGGCGGCGCGCTGATGAACCAGGCGAGTCACTACGTCGACCTGGTCGACTGGCTGGTTGGCCCGGTGGAGAGCGTCCAGGCGTACACTGCGACGCTCGCGCGCAACATCCAGGTCGAAGACACCGCAACCGTCGGGGTGCGCTGGCGTTCCGGGGCGCTAGGCTCGATCAACGTCACGATGCTCGCCTATCCGAAGAACTTCGAGGGCTCGGTGACCATTCTGGGCGAGACCGGCACGGTGCGTGTCGGCGGCGTGGCCGTCAACGAGATCCAGCAGTGGCAGTTTGCGGACAGCCGTCCGGAGGACAAGGACATCGCGGCGGCGAGCTACGTGACGACCTCGGTATACGGATTCGGTCATCCGCTGTACTACGAGAACGTGATCAAGGCGCTACGCGGCGAGAGCGAACCGGAAACCGACGGCCGCGAAGGTTTGCGGTCGCTCGAGATACTGATCGCCAGTTATCTTTCGGCGCGCGACGGGCGGCGCGTGGCGCTGCCGCTGCAATACTGAGACGCGGATCCGGTGTGAGCGCCAGTGCATCGCTGCAAACGCCAGCGCGGCGGCTGTTGGGCGACGTGCTGCTGATCGCCAGGGGTACGGTATTCGGTCAGGCGCCGTTCGTTCTGGTGACGCCATTCATCACCCGGCTGTACCCGCCCGCCGAGCTCGGAGTCTACGGCCTGGCGCTGGCGTTCGTCGGCGTTGCCGCGCCCGTCGTCGGTCTGCGTTTCGAACTGGCCGCGATCTCCGCGCGTGACCGGGACGATTCACGCGCACTGCTGCTGCTGTCTGCTCTGGCGATCCTGCCTGTAAGCTGCGCGTGCGTGGTGCTGCTGTGCGGGCTCAAGGTGCTGGGTGTAGGTTCGTACAACGCGCTGTCGTGGTGGCTCGTGGCCGCCACCGGCGCCACCCTCTTGGCCGCCGGCGCCTATTCGACCGTACGCTGCTGGCTGGTGCGCCGGCACCGCTTCGGTCTGGTCGCGAGTTCCCTCACCCTGCAGGGGTGTGTGCGGGCGGGCATCCCGGTGATCCTCGCTCCGCTTGGTGCGGGCGCGCCGCTACTCATTGCCGCGGAGCTCGTCGCGCGCGTGAGCGCGATCTGGCTGATGGTGTATCGGAGCGGCTTGTTCACCGCCCTGCGGGGCTTGCACATTCCGGCGGCTGCACTGCGGGAGCGGGCGGCGAGGTTCTGGAAGTACCCGCTGCTCCTCGGCCCATCGGCCCTCATCGATGCGGCGGCCACGGCGCTACCGGTGCCGATACTGGCGACCTGCTACGGACTTGGCGCCGCAGGCAAGTTTGCGCTGGTGCAGCGCTTGGTGATGCTTCCGGCGGCGCTCATTGTTGGCAGTGTCGGGGACGTCTTTCACGCGCACGCTGCCGACATCGTGGGCCAGCGCCCCGGCGCCGTCCGTAAGTTCCTGGCGATGACCGCGCTGCGGCTGCTGCTGTTTGCGCTGGCCGTCTATGTTCCGGTTGCGCTGCTCGCGCCGCTCACGGCCGGATGGGTGTTAGGGGGGCAGTGGGCGGACGCCGGGCCTATGATTGCCGTGCTGGCGCCGCTTTGCATTGCGCAGACGGTAGTGAGTCCCATCAGCCGCGGCCTGCTGCTGAGCGGACGGGAGGAGCGCAAGTTGCTGGCCGATCTTGCCTGTCTCGCGCTGCCCATTGCGACCCTGTACCTCGCCAGCGGGAAGCCGATGATCGTCGCCATCGCCTGCTTCTCCGCCGCCGCGGTGATCGCCTTCGTCATTTACTACATGGTGATCGTGAAGTCTCTGCAAACGGGCCCAGGGCTGCGCGCGACGCTGGACCGGCTGCCGCGCTAGTGCGATCGCAAGGACCGGATCACAGTATGTGCGGCATTGGCGGTTACGTGGATCCTCGTGGCGCGTTCGATGGCCAGAGGGTGCTGACAACCCTGGCGGCGGCGCTGGCCCATCGTGGACCTGATGGCGAGGGATTCTTCACGCAGGGCCCCTTTGGCCTCGCGCATCGACGCCTCGCGATCATCGATCTGTCGGAGGGCGGTGCGCAGCCGATGAAGATCGGGCCGATCGCTGTGGTGCTCAACGGCGAGATCTACAACTACCGCGAGCTGCGCGAGGAGTTGCGCCGCGAGGGACAGCCGTTCGCAACTTCCTCGGACACCGAAGTACTCGCCCGTGCGTACCTGCAATGGGGCGAGCGCTTCGTGGGGCGCCTGCGTGGCATGTGGGCCTTTGCCATCGTCGACGGGCGCTCGCAAACACTGCTGTGCTCGCGCGACCCCTTTGGGATCAAGCCGTTTTATTACGCTGCGCACGACGGCGCATTCCTGTTTGCTTCTGAGCCGCAGGCGCTGATCCGTGCCGGGGTGCCGGCGCGCGTCAACCTGCGAAAGGCGGCGCAGTATCTGGCGCTCGGCGTCTCCGACGATGACCGCGACTGCTTCTACCAGGGCATCGTGCAACTGGGTGCCGGCGAGACTGTCGTGGTGAGTGCGGACGCCGCGGTCCGTGCCGCCGGCACCCCGGACGGCGGCACTCCCGGCGAGCCTGCCGCAGCTTCGCTGGAGGAGTTTGCGGCGTGCCTGCAGGATTCGATCCGCCTGCACCTGCGTAGCGACGTGCCGGTGGGCACGTGCCTGTCGGGCGGCCTGGATTCTTCCACCGTGGCGGCGCTCGCCAGCCGCGCGGTGGGCGAAGCCGGCGGGCCGCGTTTCGCGGCCGTCACCGCCGCCTCCGGCGACCCGCGCACCGACGAGCGGCAATACGCAGCGGCGGTGGTCGATCACTGCGATCTTGTCTGGCACGTCGTGACGCCGACCGCGGATGAGTTTGCGCGCGAGATCGACGAGTGCATGCGCGCGCAGGGCGAGCCCGCCCTCAGCCCTTCGGTGTATTTCCAATACTGCGTCATGCGGGCGGCGCGCGCCGCGGGCCTCAAGGTCATGCTCGACGGCCAGGGGGCGGATGAGCTTCTGTGCGGCTACGAGCGCTATGTGCCGGCCTGGGCGCTGGAGATTGCCCGCAGCTGCGGCGGCTTTGCCGCGCTCAGGGAATTCGTGCGCATGGCGCGCAATTCCCGCCCCGGATTGCTCGGCATGAGCGCACTGGCTGCCTACGTGCTGCTGCCGCCGCTGCGCCGCCGCGTCGTGGCCGCGCGTAGCGCGTTCCTGCGAGCAGAATTCTCCGCCTGCGTCCTCGAAGTAATTGCCCGCATCTCGCGTGTCAACCGCCGCTTGCACAGTGCCCGGATCGCGGACATCGCCGAGTTTTCGCTCCCCGCACTGCTGCGCTACGAAGACCGCAACTCGATGGCTCACTCCATCGAAGCGCGTGTGCCGTACGTGGACCGCGAGGTTGTGTGCTGCGCGTTGCGCCTGCCGGACGCCAAGCTGCTGCAGGAGGGGTTTACGAAGTATCCCTTGCGCACGGTCGCCGCACGCGTGCTCCCGGCGAGCATCGCCTGGCGGCGCGCGAAGATCGGATTCGAGCCGCCGACAGAGCGCTGGCTGGTCGCGCTCGGGGATCGCATGCAGGCCGAAGTCGAGTGCAGCCCCCTCATTGCCCGCCTGTGCGGCCGCGTGCCGCGCCTGCGGAAGCTGCCGCTTGCGCTGCAGTGGCGCTTATACAATCTGGCGCGCTGGCAGCAGTTGTTTGCTGTCGGGGGGAATTGAGTCTTGGGTACGCCCGCGGACTGCGCTCACCGCCCGCCCTGGCCCGCCGCGCGCAGGCTGCAGCTGCCCTCCACCGCCGTGCTCATCACCATGCTGCTCGGCGTGACGCTGCAATGGGTTATTGCCCGGATCTACGCGAGCCTGATCGTGGAGCTCTTCGGCGGGGCGCGCGTTGCACACGCCACCGGCGGGCTGGAGATCCCCATCTCCTACGCGTTGACCGCCATGGCGAGCGCCGCGTGCGCTCTCTACTGCGAGCGGCGCTCGGGTCCCAGCCGGGTCATCGTGATCATCCACCTCGTTGCAGTGATCATCCCGCTGCAAGCCCTGGTGGCGGCCCACTTCGAGCTGGCGCGCCCGGAGTTTGCCGCCACAGTCGCGCTGGCGTTTCTGGGCGCGCTGGCGTTTGCCGCTCTCATGCCGGAGGTGCAGGCGCCGCAGGCGGGCAGCGGCTTTCGCGTCACGCTGGCGATCGTGGGCCTGCTGCTGACGATCTACGTGTTCGGGGCCCTGCTGGCGCGCGGCGGGCTGGCGCGCATCAATTTCGATCTCAGCGCGGTCTATGAAGTGCGCGAAGGGTTTCTTGAAGACGTCGCGCCGTTGCTCGGCTACCTGGTTCCCTGGCAGGGCTACGTACTGAACCCAGCCCTGATGCTTATAGGCCTGAGGCGCCGTTCCCTGCTCATCAGCGTCAGCGGACTCGCCCTGCAGCTGCTGCTGTTTGGCATGACCGGATTCCGCGCGTTCCTCCTCATTCCGCTGCTGTTGCTGGGTTTTTATTTGATCGGACGGCGGCGTCAGCTCGCCGGCGTGGCGCTCGCCGCAGTGATCGCCGTCGTCGCTGTGGCGCTGGCACTGTACCTGTGGCTCGACGAGCCGCTGATCCCGGCGCTGCTGGTCGACCGCGTGATCGTGATCCCGGCGGAGATTCACTACTGGTATTACGACTTCTTCGGTGTGCACGGACAGGCGCCACTGCAGTTGTCGCAGTCGATTCTCGCAGCGGTAAGCTCGGCGCACTACAGCACCCCGATCGCCGAAGTGATCGGCTGGAAGTACCTGGGCAGCGCCGCGTCGGCCAATGTCGGCCTGTTCGGGGATGCGTTCGCCAACTTCGGCTTCGCCGGGTGTGCCATCTTCGCGTTGTTGTTTGCACTGCTGCTCAAGGCTGTGGATGCGGCCGGCCGCGCCACCGACGCGCGCGTGGCCGCGGCGCTGGTGGCAATGCCGGCGTTCCAGCTCGTGAACTCGGGATTGCTCACGACGCTCCTGACGCACGGCCTCGCGCTGACGATCCTCGTCTTGTGGAGTCTCGCGCCGGCGGAAGCCGGCAGCGGTAGCGGCGCTGGCATCACGGAGGATGCCCCTTAGATGTGCGGCGTCTTCGGCGTTATCTCCGAGGTTGCCATCGAATCGGGGCTGCTCGAGAGGGCAGAGGCCATCCAGAGGCACCGCGGCCCGGATGCGCAGAACGTGCAACGCCTGCAGGTGGGGCGCTGGCAGGTGGGGCTCGCACACCAGCGTCTGGCCATCATCGACCTGTCGGCGGCTGGCTCGCAGCCTATGCGCTCGCCCTCAGGGCGCTCGCTGATCGCCTACAACGGCGAGGTTTACAACTACCTGGAGCTGCGGCGCGAGCTGGAGAGCCGCGGGGTGGTGTTCCACACCCGTACCGACACCGAGGTCATCGCGGCCGCCTGCGAGGAGTACGGCGTCGCGGATGCGCTCGGGCGTCTGAACGGTATGTGGGCCTTCGTATGGATCGATCTCGCCAACGACCGCATCGTCATCGCGCGCGACCGCTTCGGTGTCAAACCGATGTACCTGCACGAGCGCGATGGCATGCTCGCCTTCGGCTCGGAAATCAAGACGCTGGTGCGTGCTCTGAATCTGCGCTGCCAGGTCAATGTGCGCGCCGTTGCGACGTTCCTGCGCGCCCTACAGCAAGATACCAGCGAGGAAACCTTCTTCGAGGGTGTCGTCAAGCTCGCACCCGGGCATTACGCCGAGCTCGACGGTGCCGCCGCCACGCTGCGCCCGCGCATCAGGCGCTACTGGTCCCTGGAGGTCGGGGGCGGAGCCGTGCCCACCGAGCGCGCGGCGATCGAGGAAGCGCGCGCCTTGCTCGCGGATGCCGTGCAGCTGCGCCTGCGCAGCGACGTCCCGGTCGGCGTGCTGCTCTCCGGTGGGCTCGACTCCTCGGCGATCGCAGCGCTTGCCAGCCGCTGTCTCGCGTCTGAGGCAGATCTGACTTTCATCTCCGCAGTGTCCGACGATCGCGCGACGGACGAATCGCCTTTCATCCGCGCGGTCGCGCGCCATCTCGCGCGCCCGGTGCGCGAGGTGCGGCTCGAATTCCCTGCTGAAAACCTCCTGCCGCTCATCGGCAGAGTCACGGAGCAGTGCGATGAGCCAATCGGCGGCTTCGCGTGCGTGGCGCAGAACCTGCTGATGGAACGGGCGCACGAGCTGGGCGTGACCGTGTTGCTCTCCGGGCAGGGAGCGGATGAGGTGTTCTGCGGCTACCGGAAATACGCAGCCTTCCAGCTGCAGTCCCTGGCACGCTCGGGCCAGTGGCTGGCGGCGGCGCAGCTGCTCGGTGGATTCGTGCGCCAGCGGACCGTGTTGCATCAGTTCAACGTGGCGGAGGCGCGCCGTTACCTTCCGGACTGGCTCACCCCGCCGCTGCACGATGTGGGCGGGCCGGCACTCGAAGGAACGCCGTTGCTATGTCCGCCGCTGGGAAGCCGCGCTGATGTCCGTGACCGGCAGCGCGTCGACATCGAGAGCCTGTCGATCCCGGCTCTCACCCACTGGGAAGACCGCAATTCCATGGCCTGGTCGCGTGAGGTGCGCAATCCCTTCCTCGACTACCGTGTGGTCAGCTTCGGCGTCAATTTGCCGATGAGTCTCAAGGTTCACGGTGGCTGGACTAAGTTCGTGTTGCGGCGGGCGGTCGCGGACCGGCTGCCGCCCGCGATTGTGTGGCGTCGGGACAAGCGCGGATTCAGCACCCCGGAAGCCAGAATGCTGCGCAACGAGCTGCGCCCGAGGGTCGACGAGCTCCTGGCGCCGTCGGCGGAGATGGTGCGGCGCGGGCTGGTGGATCCGTTGGCGGCGCGTGCCAGGTTCGCGGCGTTCTTGCGCGGTTCGTACGCCGTGAGCCAGGCGGTGCCCAGCCGGGACATCTTTCAGCTCGTTGCGCTCGAGCTGTGGCTGCGCGCTTACCGGGAGAATCTGAGTGGCTGACGCCGCAGTTGCGGCCGCTCGCGCCACTATCAGGGTGGCGCACCTGACGTCGGCGCACTCGCGCAACGACGTGCGCATTTTCCTCAAAGAGTGCCGAAGTCTCGCCGCAGCGGGTTTCGAGGTGTTCCTGATCGTGGCCGACGGGCAGGGCCCGGCGCTGGTCGACGGCGTGCGCATCCTCGATGTCGGGCCGCGTTCCCGGCGCCGGGTCGGTCGGGCGCTGCTGACGGCGGCGCGGGTGTTTGCTGCGGCGCAGCGATTGAGCGCCGACATCTGCCACTTCCACGACCCGGAACTCATGCCTTGGGGTCTTGTGCTGCGCATGTCGGGTGCCAGGGTGGTGTACGACGCGCATGAGCACCTGCCCCACGACTTACTCTCCAAGCACTATCTGCCCGCCTCGCTCCTCGGGCCGCTGTCGCTCATCGTCGGGCGCTGCGAGTTGCTGATGTCCCGCGGAGTGAGCGCCATTGTGGCTGCCACTCCCGACATCCTGCAGCGCTTCAGGAACACGCCGGCGCTCAGCGCCGGCGTGTACAACTTCCCGCTGACGGAGGAACTGCTGCAGACAGGGAGTTGGAACAGCCGGGAGATGCAGGCCTGTTATATCGGTGGAATCAGCGTCAATCGCGGCATTCGGGAGCTCGCCGCCGCGGCCGGCCGGTGCCGTACGCGCGTCGTCCTTGCCGGGCCGCTGTGGGACGGCTTGACGCTGGAGCAGGCGGCCGCCATGCCCGGCTGGGATCGCGTCAGCTATCGGGGTGTCATCCCGCGGCACGAGGCGGCCGACCTCATGGGCAGGTCGCGCGTCGGTATCATCACCTTCCTCCCCACGGTGAGCCACGTAAACGCCTTACCAAACAAGCTGTTTGAATACATGTCTGCGGGGATTCCGGTCGTGGCGTCGGACTTTCCGCAGTGGCGGGAGATCGTCACCGCGACCGGCTGCGGCCTGTGCGTCGATCCCACCGATCCGGCGGCGATCGCCGCCGCGGTGGATCGGCTGGCCGATGACGCCGAGTTCGGCGCCGAGTGCGGCCGCAGCGGCGCGCGGGCGGTCGCGGGCGAATTCAACTGGTCGTCGCAGGCGCACAAACTGCTCGAGTTGTACGGCCAACTTCAGCCGCGGCGTGAGCAATCGTAACTCACACGCTTGCGCCTGAACGTCAACTGAATCGCGGCTTCGGCGTTGGGGGAAGACCTTAGTGAAGTTGCCAGAGCGGCTAAGTGTCGCAACGCGGCGGCAGGTCAGAGGGTCGCCTGACTTGCGTGTTTCATCTACAATCGCCAGGCGTTTGGGATCGGACCTACTGACAGCGTCACAGGATCCGTGGCAAATTGGTCCGTGGCGGAGGTGGCATGAAGGACAAACAGGCGGCCGGAAGGCCCCCATCACTGGGAGTCTCCGCCGCCGCCGCCATCCTCGCACTCCCCCGCGAAACCAAGCGTCTCATCATGGCGACCACCGATGCGGTCGCAATCCCGACCGCGCTGTGGGCGGCTCTCGCGCTGAAGTTTGATCGGCTCGACCCGGCGCTGGAGCGCACGCTGGCTTACTTCCTGGTCGCGGTAGCCTCCGCGCTGCTGTTCTTCTCGGCACTCGGTCTGTACCGCGCGGTGATCCGCTTCGTCGGGCCCAAAGCGATGCTCACCGTGGTCGCCGGAGTCAGCCTCTCGGTGCTGGTGCTCGCGGGGTTCGACCGTTTTGTGGCCAGCCACCAGATTCCGCTGTCGGCGTTCGGCATCTACTGGGCACTCGCGCTGCTGTACGTGGGGGGCAGCCGCTTCGTGGCCCGCTATCTGCTGTTCCTGCACACAGGCACCAACGGCAAGCCCGTCGCGCGGGTGGCGATCTACGGTGCCGGCGACGCCGGGGCGCGCGTGAGCTCGGTGCTGCTCGGGGGACCGGACTTTGAGCCGGTGGCGTTCATCGACGACAAGAAATCGCTGCAGGGCAGCAACATCAATGGCATCAGGGTGTACGGCTCCGATTCCCTGCAGGAGCTGGTGCGTCATCGCAAGATAGACCGGATCCTGCTGGCACTGCCGTCCGTCTCGCGCCGCCGGCGGCGCGAGATTCTGACGCAGCTGGAACCTCTGGGCGTCCACGTTCAATCGCTGCCCAATCTGTCCGACCTGATTTCCGGCAAGGCGCAGATCAACGAGCTGTGCGACGTGGATGTGAGCGATCTGCTGGGACGGGATCCGGTCCCGCCGAAGCCGAAACTGTTTGGCTCTTGCATCCGCGGCAAGTGCGTGCTGGTCACCGGGGCGGGGGGCTCCATCGGCTCGGAGCTGTGCCGGCAGATCATCCGCCTGAGCCCCAGCCGCCTGGTGCTGTTCGAGATGTCGGAGCTCGCGCTTTACAACGTGGAGCGCGAACTCGAGGAGGTCGCCGCGCACGAGAAGTTGTCAGTGGAGATCGTGCCGCTCCTGGGCAATGCACATCACCGGCACCGGGTGCGCGAGGTCCTGTCCGCCTTCGGCGTGCAGACCGTCTACCACG
>Ga0307471_100000875_pt1 | contig 15970 bp, 14 predicted proteins | sample atmos_gasesAM3C__2_FD_204566 | JGI IMG/M metagenome (GOLD analysis project Ga0307471, IMG submission 204566) | Hardwood forest soil microbial communities from Morgan-Monroe State Forest, Indiana, United States - atmos_gasesAM3C_515 | ecosystem: Environmental > Terrestrial > Soil > Temperate... | reverse complement strand
TCGAAACCGCGGAAGGCTGCGCCGAGTGGGTGCACCGCCGCATCCGTGAAGACTGGGGCTTCCGCGATCCGCCGGGGATGACCATGGCGCAGCGCTTCACCTCCCGCTATCGCGGCAAGCGCTACAGCTTTGGCTACCCCGCATGCCCCAACCTCGAAGATCAGGCTGGCATCTGGAAGCTGCTAAAGCCCGAGGAGATCGGAGTGCAGCTCACCGAAGGATTCATGATGGATCCCGAAGCCAGCGTCAGCGCGCTGGTGTTCCACCATCCCGACTGCACCTACTTCAGCGTAGGTGACAATCTAGAAGAATTGCGTTCGTAAGACAGTCCCGAAATGAAAAGACTTAGCGACGAGCAGGTTCCCCAGAAATGATTTTAGTAGGACAGGCAAGCTGCCAAAGAAAGGTGGATTTCAGCGGAAAGAGCCCGGCTTCATCCCTTAACGAGTGGATTCGGTAGGTTATGCGACGCCCCGAGCTTCAAGAAAACGTGGTTCAAAAGGCGTCTCCACACATCAGTTGTTCGACAATCTCGCAGATAATGTGGCCCGTGAGAATGTGGCACTCTTGAATTCGCGGCGTTTCTTCCGAAGGAATGCAAATGGTGGAATCGGCGATATTTCTTAGCAGTCCTCCCGATGCTCCCGTCGTCGCTCTGAAAGGGACGCAAGCACACTGGTTGCTTACAAGGTAGAAAACGGGGCGGATAGCGTGGTTGACGCTAGAAGGAACGGGCAAAACGCGGGAGGATTGGTCGTTTATGGTGATAGTGTCCGAGAGCTTCGCCCCATCAGCTGCCGACACGACGGAGTTTCTGAACACTATGAATTCCGGTTGGTGCAACCGCCCTTCAAGGGTTTGGGCAAGGGACGGTTTCCGCCCGGTTGACCCGCATGAGCACGAGCAACCGCAGCGATTTAGTTGACGATGACGGTTAGATTTGTCGGAGGCGCGGGGAGACTGCCTAGGGTCTGTTCTATGTCCAACTTGCTAATCGTGAGTTGATAGGATTGCGAGCTGCTGCCACCGAATTCCGTGCCGGGTTGCACTCCCATGAGCCAGGTAAAGCTGGAGTTGCCGTAGTCGGTAGTAGCTGTCTTCATTAGGGTGAGCATGTCAAACCTCATTTCCTGCGACGCCAGACCGGGAAGAGTGTGCGGCGTGAAAAGCATATTTTGGCCTGGGTGGCCATCCCACTCGTCCCAGCTAAACGTAGCAGGACTTCCATTTATAATCACTGATTGATTGATAGTCTTGACCAGTGGCTGACCTGTTCCGGCGGGAAAGCTATAATACGGAAGGACCATTACTTCCAAGCAATTTGACTGCGCTGACGGCTGGTTCGTTTTGCACACCCATTGATCAAACAGCATATCCACATTACGACTACCTGTAATCGTGCCGGTGAGAGCATAGGATATGTCAACTATCAGCGAGGACACGGCGGAAAGCTGCTTGGGGAATTGTGGGGCTTGCCCATTCCAGCAGTCACTGTAGTTGTCGCATCCGTAAAGCAAAAAGGGATAGCCATCTACGCCACTACCGGGTAGACCGCTCAAGTTGATGGTTTCGATGAACGAGCCGCTGCCAGTATAGTTTTGGACGATGGTGCCGCTGCCACCGCTCACGCCAAAAGCATCCGGATAGAACATCCAAAGAGGCACCGAACTGTTCGTGGCCAAATTAACCACGCTGGTGCCTTGCGCACCGCCCGCGGTGTAGGTGACCGACAGAGGGCTGCCGCTATTGAGCAGGGAATCCGACGTGATCAGCGTCTGAGACTGAGATCTTGCCGTCAGCGACAACAACGACGCGAGGAGTATGGCCATAAGGAATGAGAACGGACGGCGAAGATGGACGGTACGCAGATGGGGCATCGTTCCCTCTCCCTAGGCTACGAACTCGGACAAACCTACCAGAGAGCGCGGCTCAAGACTACTGCATACGAGTGCTAGTGCCAGAACGCATCTAGTAGGGCATACTTCCTGCACTAAAGTACAGGAGTTGCCCGTCGTTTTGCTCACTCTTCTGCGCTACTAGCTTCCTTTGAGGTAACAAGACGGTGGCAAGGGCCTCCTGCACTTAGGCGTTGCTTCGTATCACTGCGGCGATAGCATTTCGTCGATTGCCGAGGTTATAGCCGTTCGCTGGTTGGAGCGATATCAGTGGTCATTTCCAACCTTCCTGACATAGGACTCCTGCTGCTCTGCCTCCGCGGCCCAACAGGTGTCGTTGTTCGCCGGAATCGGTGGACAATCGTTTGATCTCCGCCCACCCCCGGGCGATCACCTTGCCAGTCGGTAGCGGTGCAGATGACCCGCGAGTGCTTGGGCAGCGGTCGTCAGTGAGCCATTGCCGCACCAAGCTGGAGTCGCCGTAGCCGCCCGCGGCGATGGCGCGCGATCCGTCAATGCCAGGGAGTGCCGAAAACGGGGAAGGTAACCAAGGGGGGAATCGATGTCCCGGACTCTGGGGGGCGGGAGTGTTCGAGGCAATCGTGATCATGCTCGCGGCCTTAACTGGGGTCGCGCTTACGTCCTATCCGGGGGAGGCGAGTAGTTTGCATCCGCCGCCCAGGCGGTGATCGCGGCACGAACCATGCAGACGCCAGTGGTTCCCCGTGATTTGCGGAATGATCCTGACATGTTGTCGTGTCATAGACAGCGCTGGCCAAGCGGTCGCAAGGCGACCGTAGGAGCTGGTTTCGTCCCAGTTGTTGCCTGGTGAGTGGCCGCAGAATAGTTGGGGTCGCAACAGAGGGAGGTTCGGCTCTCCGGGGTGATCTCAACCGTGGTTCAGTTGATTGCGTTGTAATGTCGCATACACGATCGTGCCAGGTGGTGCTGGTTTTTTTTGTAAGGCAATTCGGAAGTGGAACCGAAAAGAGAATCGGGCATACCCCCGGGGAAGTACGCTCGATAGGTGACCCGATTTGGGTCGTTCCTTGCACCGGCTCGGCCGCCCCGGCCTTTCGCCGCCATTTGCGCGCCGAGCAGCTGGCCAAGAAGGCTCACGCTCAATTCTGGCTAGCGGACTGAGACGCTTCCGGCAGGGAAGTTAGCGAACATGACATCGCTGGATCATGAGAGCTCTTGTTCGGGTCAGATGTATCCCGGCCGGTCGAAGCTAGCCCTGGAACTTAAGCTCAAGCGTCAAACCGTTCTTCTGGATCGCGAGCCACTCACGTCAACCCGATCGCATTTCCGAACATGCCCAGCATGGCTTGAGCTGCGGAATTCTGCTGCACGTGTTGGAGAACCGCGTCGACTGATCGCGACAGCGGTTGCTCTCCCGAGAGGATTAGATCCGCGTACTTGGATGTCGGCCGCACATGGAGCGCAGCCATGGGCTGAACAGTTTGCTTGAATTGCGTAATCACCGATTCCACCGTACGGCCCCGTTCCGCGACGTCCCGGAGTTGGCGACGGCGCAGGCAAACATCGTCCGGAGCATCGACAAAGACCTTCGTGGCGGTCAGTTCTCGAAGTTCGGGCCAGTAGAGGGCAAATAAACCCTCGATGATCAAAAATGTACTCGCAGCGAAACTCTCACCTCGCGGAACGCGTGTATGTGTTGCAAAGTCATAAACGGGCCGCTCCACGATCTCGCCGCGGGTGAGAGCGTGGACCTGCTCAACGAGGAGCTCGTGATCCAATGCAACAGGCGCATCGAAATTTACGCAAGCTCGTTCCGAGGCCGTCAGCGCAATCAGGTCGCGGTAATAGCTGTCCAGCACCAGTACCGAACAAGGGAGCTCATAGGCTAGCGCTCTGGCCAACTCCGTCTTCCCGGCACACGACGGCCCAGCCACGGCAATGATGTACAAGTTGGAGTCCACAGTTGTGCCTCGTATTCTCGCAATTCAAAACGGGCAGAACGCGGGCCACCACGATCTGCTCGCCGGATTCGTTCTTCTGCTTCTTGGGCCAGGAAGGCCCAGCCTGTTTGACGGATTTACAACGGGCAAAAGAGGAGAAGGCAAATGATCTTGCCTTCCCGGGTTGCCGGACGAAGCTGTCGGTTCATTTCCTAGTGGCCTACGCCCCTCAGAGCGACGGTCTGCGGGCTGTTGGCATTGTCAGTGAGCCTCAGGTTGGCCGTCAGTGTTCCCGTGTTGGTTGGGGCAAAAGTCACGTTAATGACACAGCTAGCGCCCGGATTGAGCGTAGCGGGGGCTGGGCCGCAGGTGGTGCTTGATACCGAGAACTGTTTCTGATTTCCTCCCGTGATGTTCCATGAGAGGTTAATCAGTGCCCCCGTCCCGGTGTTGGCAACGGTCACGCCCTGCGTTTGACTGCTCCCCTGGCTCACGGTACCAAAGTTGATGGTCGATGGGTTCAGAGTAACGCTGGGCGAGTTCACTGTCTGAGAGACACTCGCAGAGCTACTGGGGTTAAAGTTGCTATCCCCACTGTAGAGGGCTGTAAGCGTCCGTGATCCGGCACTCGTGAAAGTGATCGAGCAACTCCCCGTGTTTGCAGTAAGTGTCCCCTTGCAGGATTGTCCGGTGCTCGCATTCACGGTCACGGAACCGGTGGGTCCGGCACCAGTTCCCGTAGCCGCGAACGTGATGCTGATCGCCTGGCTTAGGGTTGAGGGGTTGGGAGTGTTCGAGGTAATCGCCACGGTGCTAGCGGCCTTGGCTGCGGTCGTCCTCTGGGTGTTAGCCGGCGGAGCTGAGTAATTCGCATCCGCCGCCCAGCTAGCCGTCAGCGTGCAAGTGCCTGTGGCGCTAATCATAGTCACCCCAGCGCTAGCACTGGCTGGCGTACCAGTGACTGCACCGACTGTGCAGACGTTAGCAGTCCCTGTAATTATCGGCATAGTGCTAGCGTTCGTCGAGGCCATCACGCTGAATGCGGTGTTATAAACGGCGCTCGCCGGCGCACCAGTAAAGGTGACCGTCGGCGCTATTTTCGCCGTCGTGGTGGCCTGCGTCAGCGGTCCAGCGGCGGAGTAGTTGGCGGTGGCAGCCCAATTTGCCGTCACCGTGCAAGTGCCCGTGCCCGCGAGCATTGTCACGATCGCACTGGCGCTGGTTGGCGACCCGTCAACACTACCTACTGAGCAAATCCCCGTTGTCCCTGTTATGGTTGGCATAACTGGCGCATTCGTGGTCGCGGTTACCGTGAATGTGCTGTTGTAAGGTGCACTAGCAGGCGCTCCCTTAAAGGTTACCGTCGGAGCGCCGGTTGCCTGAACTGTCAAGCTAGCCGTGCCGCTCGCTGGTGCGGACGCAGCCTTGATCGTCACCGTTCCTGGGCTCGCTGCGGAAGCGAGACCGGCTACGTTTACGGTGGCGACCGAAGTGTTGGATGACGACCAAGTCACGAGATTACTAACGTTCCCGCTACTCCCGTCAGTATAGGTTCCGGTCGCCGTGAACTGCACAGATGAACCAGCCGTAACCGTCGTAGAACTGGGAGTGATGACGATCGAGGCGAGGACTGGGCCGTCAATACGCCCTGCTACAAAGTTGTCGAAGATTACGTCGGTATTCGACGGCGCTCCTCCATTCAGATCGATGTAGTACAGTCCGGGATAGCCGTTGATGAGCCCCGAGGTATCGGTCACGGTGGCAATCGTCGTCCCGTTCAGCTGCATGGTGACGGTAGTCCCAAGCACTTGGCACCAGACCTCGTCGTTGGTAGCGGGAGTGATCGGGCTCAAATAGAGGCTGGTCGGCACCCCGCTCGGAGGCAAGCTCCAGATGCGATAGTGATAGTCCGAGGGAAAGTCCTGGGCATCCCAGCCACAGGCAATGTAGGACTCGGGGGTGGAAGGAGTTGCGTTAGCCCGTAACTCAATCGACGCCTCCGGGGTACTGGAGGGTATGGGCGCAACCACCGTCGCCGTGGCGTACTGATCACTCGGGAAGGTGCCGTAGCCGGTGTAGAGAGCGCAATCCTGGGTCCAGTATCCGCTGCCGCCTGCTTGGTTGTTTTGGTAGACCAACTTACTGTAGGCGCCGCTGTCGTAGGCGCAGCCCGTCCAGTTTGACCCGAGGTACCCACCGCCGGTTCCGGTGAAACTGTCGTTAACCAGTGGCGTGTAGCCCTGGGCAGCCAGTACCGTCAGATTGGCCGTACCGCTATCCGCTCCAGTCGAGCCCGTGATCGTAACCGTCCCGGCACTCGCCCCATAAGCGAAACCGGTTGGATCTACGGTTGCGACCGACGTGTTAGAGGACGACCAGTTGCTGAGGTTCACGATCGTTCCATCGGCATAGGTTGCCGTCCCTGTGAACTGGAGATATGAACCAGCCGTAGCCGTCGCAGAAGTTGGAGTGATTGCCAGCGAGACCAGGGCCGGGCCGCTCCCGGCGGCAAAGTTGCCGAAGATCACGTCGGTACTTGTGGGCCCCCCGCCATTCGGATCGACGTAGTACAGCCCGGGATAGCCGTTATTAATCCCGGATGTATCGGTTACGGTGGCGACCGTCGTTCCGTTCAGCTGCATGCTGACCGTCGTCCCAAGCACTTGGCACGAGATCACGTCGTTGGTGGCCGGAGTGATGCTGCTTAGCCATAAACTGACAGGCCCAGGCGCACCGGGAGAGAGACTCCAGATGCGGTAGTGATAATCAGGCGGGAAGTCCTGGGCGTCCCAGCCACAGGCAATGTAGGCCTCGGGGGTGAGGGGAGTTGCGTTAGCCCGTAACTGAACCGACGCTTGCGGGCTCCTCGACGGAGTTGGGGGGGCTACGACTGTGGCCGTGACGTACTGGTCGCTCGGAAAAGGGCCATAGCCGGTATAAAGCGCACAGTCCTGGCCCCAGTATCCGCTGCCACCTGCTTGGTTGCTTTCGTAAACGAGCTTATTGTAGGCACCGCCGTTGTAGCCGCAGCCGGTCCAGTTGGGGCCAAGATAGGTACCGCTTGTGCCACCATTGAAGCTGTCGCTGACGAGTTGGGTTTGCGCGAAACAAACGCCGGCGGAACTGATCACCACTAAGCAAATTGCCGCTGCCAATAACGCTTTCATTTGAGTTGCCCTCCGTTTGAACCATTCTTACTTCGCGGCCATCGGTGCCCATGACGAGGTCTGATGACCAAAAAATTTTGATGAAATTACAAACGAATGAGTCCTGATCCTGAGGCTGCTGCGCCAGTCTGTGGATGAGGACAGCAATGATCCCCGCGGCGCAGTGTGGCCGCACTTGACCGTAGAAGTGGGGTCATATCCGCGGACTGATCTGCACATAGCTCAGCTGCCTAAATTCCGACTGCGTAAGACCAAAACTCGCGTGGGATTCGATGTCCTCGCTCGTAAGAGGGCCAGGACTTCTGAAAGAAGAACCGATTTGCGCGATCTCAAGCGTGTCACGCGCCGCGATTCGCGAACAGTTCTGCAGTAACCATCGTGCTCAGCACTGATTTTGTGTCCGGCCATTCGGAAACAGAACCAAAAATAAAATCGCGGCACGTCGTGACCGGGAAGTCGCGGATGATTTGCCGGATTTTACTTTCGGTCGTGCGCAAGTTCACATAACACTTAAAGTGCCGCCAGCCTGGCATAGGTATACGCGGGTGCTGAGTATCAATCTCGCGGGGATGAACATAAAAGACCAGCGGGGCTCCGTTAGCCATCACCCGTCTGGCCATGTGCCGGATCACGCGATACGGGAACAGGCGTAAGTAGCCGCCTCCAAAAAAGCACATTCTCACTGGCCCGAGTTCCGCGACGGTCGGTGGAATTTCTATCAGCGCCTCACCTGGCACGAAATGCGGACGAAGCGGGCTATTCGGATTGCCTCCGTGGCCGTGCCGTGCTGGGAAAACGGAAGAATCATAAAGATAGCCACTGGCAGAGAGTTCGGCAAAAAACCAAGGTATCGCGTCGGTGGAGGAGAACCCTGGCGCGCGATAGCCCACAACGCGGGTTCCACTGATGTCTTCCAGCAAGAGACGCGAGTGCAGCGCGTCGGCTCGGAATTCAGTTTGAGTCATGCTGTATGCGAGTCGATGCGCGTAGCCGTGCGAGGCAATTTCGTGTCCGCGAGCAACGGCCTCGCGGACTAAGTGTGGAAAATGCTCAGCGATCCATCCTACGAAAAAGCAGGTTACATGCCTCCCCTCCTCGCTGAAGACATCCAAGAGGCGTAGGAAATTAGCTTCCACTCGCGACGGCAGCCTCGACCAAGAAGAGATGTCGGGCACCGCAGGCACGTCGAGGATGTGAAACCAGTCCTCCACGTCGACGGAGAAAATGCATTGTCCGGATTTCTGCATGGGAAAGGACTTACACCCCGGGAATATGTCCCACGAGCTTCGGGCCGAGGACGTTAGTAAGTGAGACGGGCAAGCGCCGCCACATCCGGCTTGTCACCTGCATACCGACCGGCCGGGCCCCAGGCAGGCTCGCCCGACGGTTGAGCCAGTAACCCCAATGCAGCTGGTTAGGCACGGCACCCCACTGCATTTTGAATTCGTACGTGCCGGAGCCGCGGCTGGAACGCCCGAAATCAAGAAACTCGTACCCCTGCTCGGCTGCGAACGTCAAAATATTCCAGTAAAGAAACATATTCGGCTTCAGACCGAGGAACTTGCGATAGGAGGAAGCCCATGCCACTTCGAGGGTTCCGCGAAAGCCAAGCAGGAATGCCGCTGCAACCGTTTCGCCCCTCAGACGCACAACACAAATGCGGGTCTCCGCGGAAAAATGACTTAGAATTTCTGAAAAAAAATGACGCGAATATGATGGGGATCCGAGGTCATGCATGTTGCAACGGTATACTTCGTAGAACTCGGTCAGCAGTGCTGATCCGCCGAACTCCGCCGTCATCCCGAACGTCAGTGATTTCCGCACCAAGTTGCGAGTTTTCTTCTCTAGGCCGCGCAACCGCTCCTCGCTGTTCGCCTCAATACGTAATACTGCACCCACCTTGTCTTGCCGCGGCACGAGCGGCAAGTCGTGTTGTGTAAGATGGCGGAGCTCAAGATACTTTGCGTTGGTTCGACGCACGGCCTCGATAGCGGAGGTGAGGAGCAGGCGTTCGATCTCGGGTTCGTCGGCGACAATGCCTCCTCCCTTCAAGTGCGGCATGGACGATAGATAGCTGCGCAACAAGCATTTTTGCCATATCAGCGGCAGGATGCCGCGGACCGCGCCACCTTCTTCCGCGAGCAGGTAGATTGCCGGCCAGCCGAATACCTCCTGAAACACGTATTTCCAAGCCCAGCGGTGGTAGTTCGTGCATTCCGCGTGGCTGATCACAAACTGGTCCCAGCGTTCCCGATCCTCTTCGCTACAGACATGAATTCGCGTATTAGTCATTGCCGTACGAATTGCACAGGTCGCTCAGATGTGCTTGCGCCAGGCAGCCCTGCGGTGCTGGATGCAGGAGCCGCGCGACGATTTTTGAAACACCGATAATGATTAGGCTATGCAGCAGTTAGAGCATCAGTTGCGGAGCATGCAGACCAGCAGCCTGCTCCATGTATCCGTAAATGTCGCGAATGCTTTTCAGAGGAAAAACGGGAGGCCGGTTGCTCAGGAAAACGGCATCCGAATATGGATCGTCCGGGTGGTAGCCGTGCATACCCGTAGGCAACCAGTTTCCGGAATGAAAATCGCTGCGATAGAACATGCACCCGCTATTGAGGAGAAAAATGGTGTCTCCATAGCGCCGGTCGGGGAACAAGACGCCCAGGTCTTGCAGTTCTCGATCGCCAAGAATGCGACCGCACCTTTGGCGCATTAGACAGGCACTAATGCTTGTGCGCGATTCCTCATTAAAGAACCAAAAACGGGCCATCGTGGAGTCATACACCACAAGGTAGTCGTCCGGCATCCTCCACCCGAGTGCATCAATTTCCTTCATAAGGTCGTACCGATTGGTTACCGGGGCCATGCCGTGATCGGAAAAGATGGCGATGGAAGCGTTCGGGTCGAGACGTAATGCGGTTTCGCACAGCCGTCGTAGCTTCGCTTCGTACTCAGTGAGCATTGAGCGCAATCGCTCGGGCTGAGCCCAGAAAGCGTGCAACTCGGCATCGAGCTCACACAAGTAAACAAAGAAAAACTCAGCGTTGCTGTGCTCCAAATCACTCTGTGCAAGCTCAAGAATTTCTTTGTCATTCCAGTGATGGTACGAGTAGACCCGGTACGGGATGCCGCAAGCAACCAATCTGTCGAAAATTGACGGTGCACCGGAGATGCCAGCAGGTTCGTAAATGCACCGGCGTTCGACCCAGTTAAAGAACGGCATCAGCCTCGGCTTCACATAGCACTCGAACTGCGGTCCCATATGAAAGATGTGTTTTCCTGCCTCTTTGATCAACTTCTGGGAAACGCGGTGGTTGACAAGCTTCTCAGGAAAATGACGCAAATGGCGCAGCCATGCGAAAGGTGATTTGGCGGGGTCGTAGTAGAACAGGTTCCAATGACCGTGTTGGCTGGGCGACTGCCCGGTCAGCAAGCTTGGAATGGCACCCGAACTGAATCCCAAAACCGTCCTTAATGGCTGCCGGAACACCAGCAGGTCATCGAGGAACGGTTGACCTTCAAGAACCTTCCAGCCCAAGGCATCGACGAGCACACATAGGGAGACGCGGCGATTGCGAGTTCCAGTTGGGGCGGTATTGTTTATGGTCGTAGTCATTCTCTCAGCTCTCACGCCACGGCGCTTACAGAGGTCGACTCTACGGTCGACTCTAGCCTCGCCAAACCTAGCTCGCGCGCGGCATTGTCGTGGTAAAGCTTTTGCAGAATCTCGTCACACAGGTTTAGTCCGTAAATCTTCCATGAACCCTGCCACGGGTAACCGGGATAGTCAAAAGACTCATCTTCGGTCTCAAGAAACCGGAAATATGTGCGATAAGACTCGACCGTCAACTTCGTATCCATCCCAAACATGACGCGGTCTTGAAACTGCTGCAGGAATTGACTAGCACGGCGGGGCTGGCGCCCGAGCTCCGCAATACGTCCGCCAAGTTCGACCACCAGGTTCGGATACTTTTCCATCCATTCTGTTACTTCGTCCAAGTCCTCCGAATGATTTGCCATGTGCAATCCCCAAAAACGAGTGCCCGGGTGCCGTTCGAAGACCCGGTTGCGTTGAGCGAGCAGCTCCGATTTTCCGGGGAAGCCCTTGCCAAAAAAGCTCCAATCGGGATGGACAACCAGCTCCTGGTATCGTTCATTGTGGCGATCGACCCGGGTGAAGAAAGCGTCGGGATCGGCCGTATGGATCGCGACGGGCAGACCCCATTGCCCGGCCTTTTCCCACACACAGTCCAACCGGGGGTCATCGATGCGGACCAGTTTGCCACGCCGGTCCCGAACCGTAAGTCCGAGATCCTTCAAAACCTTGACTCCCTTTGCCCCAGTTTTCCGAGCCTTGTCGAGCATCTCTACCAGATAGTTCGGTTCGTCAAGATGCGTGTAGTCGATCTGGCAAAAAACAATGAATCTGCCCGGAAACGCCTCTGCTAGGTTGTGCAATGACCGGCGTAGCCGCTGGCCCCAGCCGCCGGTCAAGTTGATGGCAGCTTGAACGTTTGTTTCGTCCATTACGCGGATGAACTGTCCTGGGTCGACGGCGCGGGGCATCACGATGCCATCGTTCAGGTGACAGTGGACATCAATCACCGGGAAGCGCGCGCGGCGGACCTCCGTAGCGTGCACACGGAGCACTGTGTCTGGAGCAAAGTCGCGCAGCAGCAACTGATCGCGAGCCGATGCCAATCGCAACTGGCTGTAACCGATAGTCGCTGCTGCGTTCGAATCTGCTGCGGGCGTACTCGCCTGCCGGCTAAAGAGCGCGAGCACAGACCGCAAGAGTTTCTTGAGTCGCCAGCCAGTTTCGCGGAATTCGTATTTAAGTGCGTCGATAACCATTTATTACGACCTCAGGAGCGAGATGATGAGACTAGAACATGAAAGTTATGCGCGACCAACTTCGCCACCACGCGCCACGACAGTTGCTGCTCGGCTTCGGTGGGAGGTAACGGAAGTCTCGCTGCCATTGCCGCGAGTTTACTTGGCGTAATTGCTGGTCTTGGCGTGCTGAAGAAGAGTTCGCTTGCGACGTCGTAAACCAGGTAGCGCGGCGACATGGAGTATGCAAAGCGTGCCCAGCGAAGCCCGTAGCGGCAAGCCGCCGACGGACGCACATACGCAGCACGCACCCAGCCTTTGGTTCGGGCCAAGATCGGCTGTCGCGCGGCGACTGCCGCGAGCAAGTCCGTGCGGCTAAGGTGGGGGTCCAAGCCTAATATGCGACCGAGCGCCCACCGCCATAGCACCTCGGCATCGGAAACCGCGTCACGCCACTGCGGAAACTGGTTGGGTCCGTCAACCGTTTCACCTTGCAGCTTCAGCTCGGTGCATTGCGAGACGAACGTGCAAAAACGCTGCAAGGGAATGGGTGTCGGAGGAGCGTCATTGGAGGCGGCAAGCTTTTGCAGGTGTGCCGCCCTGTCCCGGTAGCTCGGCGCGTATTGTCCAATCGCCAAAAGGTAGCAGGCGGCCATGGCGAGATAGAGCTTTGCGATGCGGTACCGCACGGCCGTGCAATCATCGTCGAAGCTGTCTGCTTCCGCTGCCGACTGAAGCTGCTCGATCATTCGGTTACAAAGGAGCCACCAGCCGTCCTCTTCGGGAATCTGCGATGCCGCAAATCGAGGTATGAGGTGCAACGCCTCCTCATCACCCCAGACAACAACGCCACGCTCTCGGAGTTCATAGGCGTAAATGTGCGGTCTCATGTTGCGCAGGTTGGCAGCAGTCGCGGTTACCACGACTACCTTGCACCTGACTCCTTGCGCTAGTAGAGTGCCTTCAATATCGCGCTCCAGTTCTGCCACGCGAAGAGGCACAGAACGATCGAAGACAACCAGGAACGTTGCGTCCCCCAGCACGCGCCAGCTCGCACCCTCTCTTTTTAGTGTTGCTTCGCCGCGGGACATGCTTCCCGTTAGTACAATGGCGCGAGCCTTACGGCCCACGGCGGCGGCGCACAACCTTGAACTCTCGGTGACAATGAGCGCCTTTGCAGCTCTCATATCCTCAGGTACCGGCGCCTGCGTTGCGCGCGGCGCAAACTCCACGTTGTGGTTAAAAATGATGATCGCTTCCTCTATCATTTGGTGCACGTGTTGGTGGTTCCGTCCGCAAACAAGGCCATTAGAGGACGCGAAGGAACGGCTCGCCTGCGGATCCTTACGCTGGCGTCTCCTTCGCGCACGCGTAGGAGGACGACATTGCACTTGGCGAGCCAAGGGCACGTCCGCGGGCCCTACCCTGTCTCCACGCTCGGAACGGTTCCAAAGAGCCGCGCTTCAATGACCCAATGGTGGCCATGACGGCATAACCGATCTGGAGCCAGGCAAACGACAGGTCATCCCGCAAACCGCGGCGCCAGTTTCGCAAGCGCATGTAGGTGCTGGACTGACCGTGTTCGTCAAGCCAGTGTGCTGTTGCTCGCCCGGCGGGGCTCCGCTTGTGGAATAACCGGGCCTTTGGTGCAATCACCAGGATTGCGCCTCGCGGTAAACGGGCACAAAAATCGATGTCCTCGGCGAGCGAGCAGCCGGTGAGCTGCGGGTCGAAGCGCAAGTCGCGAACCACGCTTCCACGAAAACTCATTACGCCGCAACCAAATTGCTTGACTCGCTGTGGACCTTGGAACCGGAGAGCATCCGCATGCCAGTAAACCGGCTGACGATCGTCATGGAATGCACCTCTCACAAACACACTCTCGAATAAGCGGCGCGAGAGTGAAGGAACCGTGTAATTTGTGATGATTCCTGACACCCCGGCGACTTCTGCCGAGTATGCGAGCACGATCTGTTCCACGTATTCTGGTTCGAGAATGACGTCGTCGTCCAGAAAGAGCCAGATGTCGCCTGTCGCCCGATCCATGGCGAGGTTACGCGCCACAGCCGCTCCAGAAATGTGTGGGGCATAAATGTAGTTGACTGGTATCGGAACGCTTGCTGGTTCGAAGGAAGGAACAGAACTCTGGTCGACAATGATAATCTCATCAGGTCTGCGAGTCTGAACGATTAGGTCTTCCACGGTGCGCCGCAAGTCGTCTGCACGGTTCTTGGTCGGAATTATGACCGAGACCTTCGGGACGCTTTCATTTTCCCAGCCTTGTGTCTGCAAAGCAGATGGACTTATGTTGCGCATGTCGCCTCCACACAGCTCGGGCGTATTCATCGGCAAATTCGCGGAAAACATCGGCATGTCGCACTCTTCGACCGAATGGTACTCCCTGTCATCGAAGATCGGCTTCTGTGCTCGGAGGACTGAGTTCCCCAGCATGGCGCAGCACCAGCCAGCTCAGATGCTGCCGACCGTAATCCCGTAACCAGTAACGCTCGGACTTCGTTAGCCCGCAAAGCCACGCACATACGAGAAAGATAATAACGTGCACTCCCACCGTGGAAGCGAACAGTGGGGCAGTTGTTTCAGAGCCGATGGATATCTTCCCGGCAGCGACAGCAAACAGCAATCCGACCACGAACGGGCGCCCCAGGCCTTTGCGCAAATATTCCCACGCACTCATCTCGGCGGCCTTCAAGGCGTACCGCGGCTGAACGATCATCTTTACGATCAGCATTGGGACGATGGTTCCCATTGCAACGCCAATTAAGCCATATGACATTCCCCAGATAACACTGAGAACAATATTGACCACCCCCTCCGCTATCGTCCACCAGCCGAGCGGGCCATGCCGGCCTGTCGCAATCACGATCAACAGCGTCGGATGTTGAGCTAAGTTGATGGTGTATCCAACCGCGAGGACGACGACGAGCGGATAAGCTGACACGAGTTCCTTGCCCACCCAGAGGCGCAACAAGGAACGACCATCGACCAGCAACAAAACTCCACCTAGAACTGAAAGCAGCCCCAACAGACGAGTGGATTGCAGCAGAAGTTCACGCAAGTCTTTCTGGCGATGCCCTCCGTCCAGTTCCGTCATTGCACCCAATACGGGCCCACCTGCAGCGATGACAACTGATCTGAAACATTCGATTAGACGAGTCGCGACGTTGAATGGCGTAACCAAGCCTATACTTAAAACCGAGGCAATAACGGCAGAATCCGAATAGAACCGCAGATAATCGCCCACCGAGACGAGTAGTGACCGCATGCTGAACCCGAATAACTCACGAATGCGGCTGACAGTAATCAGAGAAAGGTTCAGATGCACTCGTGGATCGGCGATAAGAACGAAAAAGATGTGCTGGCCCAGAGACAAAAATGCAACTACAACCGTAGCGATTGCGATCGCCAGAATCCCATAACCCAACTTTAACAGGGCGATGATGACGATGCTGCGCGTGACAGTGTTGGCAATTCCGGCGGCATTGTACAAATCCCAGCGCTGGTGTGCGGATATATAAGTCGCCAGCATGCGCGTAGGGAACATAATCGCCACGCTGGTACCCAGGAGGAATAGCAACCAACCGAGCACCCGAGGCGATGCACCCTGAAGGCTGACGTGGCCAGGCAGAAACACTGCCACTCCGACCGACAGAGCGCATATCAGGACTGCTGTCCCGGTAACCAGCAGCAGTGCTGAATTGAACGTTCGGTCCACTTCGTCGCGAAGCGTACCACCGCGAAACAGCGCCACGTATCGAAACATGGCAGCGCGCATGCCGAGGTCGAGTAAACCGTAATAGTCGAGGAAAGAGCTGGCGAGAACCCATACCCCATAGTCGACGACACCTAGGTGGTGAATCATGACAGGCGTAAGCAAGGCGGTGCTACCTGCCAGGACCAGCAATCCAAACCAATTAGACAGAATGCCGCGAGTCATATTGCTAGGACCGTGTCCCTCTGTAAGGTTTGCTGAGTCCAGCTAATACCGCGCTCAGATCATTTTCGGTGCTCGGCTCGGGCCTCTGTGGGGATGAGAAGTTATCGTCGTGTGCAAAACGATATTCTGTGTTCTGAGTGCCTTGATCAGTTGATGAACCGCACAAGTCGAGATACATTCTCTCGGTACTCCTGA
>Ga0307471_100000874_pt1 | contig 15975 bp, 16 predicted proteins | sample atmos_gasesAM3C__2_FD_204566 | JGI IMG/M metagenome (GOLD analysis project Ga0307471, IMG submission 204566) | Hardwood forest soil microbial communities from Morgan-Monroe State Forest, Indiana, United States - atmos_gasesAM3C_515 | ecosystem: Environmental > Terrestrial > Soil > Temperate... | reverse complement strand
GGAGCGCAGGTTGCCCGATTGCATGTGGCGGGCGGCATCGGACACATGGGTTGCGCCGTCGGCAGTGTCGTTGACCGCGGCATCAATCACTCCCTGATCTACGCCGTGCCAGAGGATACTCGTGGAACCCTCGACCAGCGGCTTCACCAACAGCGTGGCGTAGAGTTCGTCGATGTAGTATTTGTGGACAACGGCTTCGTAGAAACCGCCGAGAGACTTGGCAATTCTCTGAGGGAGAAGCGGACGCTTGACGTACAGCAGCCAAGCCACGTACCACCCGAGGCCAGCTACGGCGACGGACACCGCCATAAGCGAGCGCTCCAATAAATGGGACGCTTCCGCAGCGTGCTCAGAGAGATCGCCGGAGGCGAACACCGGCGCCAGGAAACGTTCGAAGCGGCCGCCAATCCCGATCCAGCCGCCCACAAACGAAAGCAGAGCGAGGATCATCAGGGGCACCAGCATGATCGTCGGACTTTCGTGCGGACTGCTGTGCCCATGGCCGGAGTGACCGTGAGCGTCGTCATGCCCATTCGCGGCTTCGCCGCGATAGTCCCCGTAGAAAGTCATGAACAGCAGGCGGAACATGTAGAACGAAGTCAGGAATGCCGTGAAAAGGCCAATCACCCAATAGAGAGGATTTGCCTGATACGCCCGAAAGAGAATCTCGTCCTTGCTGAAGAACCCGGCAAAGGGTGGGATGCCGGCGATTGCCAAGGTCGCAATACCCATCGTCAGATAGGTCACTGGGATGAACTGGTGCAGGCCGCCCATCTTCCGCATGTCCTGCTCCCCACCCACCGCGTGAATCACGGACCCCGCCGCGAGAAAGAGCAGACCTTTGAAGAACGCGTGAGTCATCAGGTGGAAGATTCCTGCGGAATACGCTGCGACGCCGCAGGCCATGAACATGTAGCCGAGTTGCGAGATCGTCGAGTAAGCGAGGACCTTCTTGATGTCCGTCTGGGCGACGCCGATGGTGGCCGCAAACAGCGCGGTCAGCGTCCCGACGATAGCCACCACCGTCAGCGCATTCGGCGCATGGTCGAAGATCACGTGCGAGCGTGCAACCATGTACACGCCCGCCGTGACCATGGTGGCCGCATGGATCAGGGCGGATACCGGGGTAGGGCCTTCCATGGCATCGGGCAGCCAGACGTAGAGCGGAAGCTGGGCCGACTTACCCGCTGCACCCACCATCAACAAGAGTCCGATCGAGGTGAGCAAACCAAAGCCGACCGTCTCGACCGGCAGATCAGATGCGGCCGCGAAGACCTGGCCGAAATCGAGCGACCCAAAATGCTTGATCATCAGGAACAGCGCGATCAGAAATCCGAAGTCACCAATGCGGTTGACGATGAACGCTTTCTTTCCCGCCGAGGCCGCCGAGTCCTTCGTGAACCAGAATCCGATCAGCAGGTACGACGCCAGGCCCACGCCTTCCCACCCGATGAACATCTGCAGGTAGTTGCCCGCCAGCACCAGCGTGAGCATGAAGAACATGAACAGGTTCAGATAGCTGAAGAAGCGGTAGAAGCCGCCCTCTTCCCACATGTAGCCCACGGCATAGATATGGATGAGAAAGCCGACGCCGGTCACCACCAGCAGCATCACCAAAGTGAGCTGGTCGAGATAGAACTCAAAATTTACCAAGAAGTCGCCAGAGCGGATCCAATGCGCCAGGAACTCAGCGTGCGGCAGCGCAAGCGAGGAGAACCGCACCGCCACATAAAGAACCATTGCAAAGGCGGCACCGCAGAACGTCAACGCGACCGCGCCGACGGCTTGCCGCGTAAGCCGGCGTCCAAAGAAGGCGTTGATGGCGGCGCCGACCAGCGGCAGAGCCGGGATCAGCCAGAGATGGAGGCAAGGCGTCATAGTTTCAGCAGGTTGACCTGGTCGACGTTCAAGGTCTCACGCGTACGATAAACGGCGATGATGATGGCTAGTCCGACCGCCGCTTCCGCCGCGGCGACGACCATCACGAAGAAGACGAATACCTGTCCACTCAAATGCTGCCACTGGGCGGCGAAGGCGACGAACGCGAGGTTCACGCCGTTAAGCATGAGTTCGATCGACATGAAGATGGTGATGATGTTGCGCTTGATCAGGAAGCCGATGACACCGCACGCAAACAGGATCCCGCTCAGGATCAGGTAATAGGAGACAGGTACCATCAGCTCTCCTTCCCCGGAGGCGGAGTTTGCGCTTCCGGCCGGCTGGCCAGCACTACAGCACCCATGATCGCGATGAGGACGAGAATGGAAGTCAGTTCGAAAGGCAGCAGGAAATCGTGAAACAACAGGTTGCCGATGGTCTTGGGATAGCCAGGCAGGGAACCGAGAGCGACCGAGCCGGTCTCGGAACGCTTGAGCAATGCCCAGGCCACGAGCAAGCCACCCGCCAGCACTCCGGGTACGCCCAGGATCATCGCGACACGGCTGCCTTTGGTGCGCTCTTCTTCGCCAGCATTCAATAGCATGATCACGAAGACAAACAGCACCATCACAGCCCCGGCGTAGACGATCACCTGCACCACGGCGACGAACTCCGCGCCCAGCAGCAGATACTCCACCGCGAGCGAGGCCATCACCACCACCAGCGACAGCGCGCTGCTGATGGGATGCGTCTGCGCGAGCAGGTTAATTGCTCCCGCCACGCAGATCGCTCCGAAAACCAGGAAAAGCACCAGATGCAGCATTCTTCCGTTCCGTCGCGCGGCTAAGCCGCGGTTGTGCACAACTACGCCCGGTAGGCCACAATCAGCGCGGTCACCACCAGATTTGCGATGGCCAGCGGGAACAGGAACTTCCATCCGAAGGCCATCAGTTGGTCATAGCGGAAGCGGGGGAGCGTGCCCCGCACCCAGATGTAAATGAAGAGGAAGACAAACACCTTGGCCACAAACCAGAAGGTCGGCAAGAGCGCCTGCAACAATGCCGGCCCAAAGACCGGCCCATGCCATCCCCCCAAAAACAGGAGCGTCGCCAGGCAGGCCACGGTGATCATGTTGGCGTACTCCGCCATGAAGAACATGGCGAACTTCATCGCGCTGTATTCGGTGTGGTAGCCGGCGACGAGTTCGGTCTCCGCTTCCGGCAAGTCAAACGGGATGCGATTGGTTTCCGCGTAAGCCGCCATCAGGTAGATGAAAAACGCGACGAACTGGCCGCCGTACAGAATGTTCCACTTCGGCAGAAAACCCCAGAAGTGCCCGCCCTGCGCCTTGACGATCTCGCTCAAGCTGAAGCTTCCAGACACGATCAGAACACCCACCAGCGACAGGCCGAGGCAGATTTCGTAGCTCACCATCTGCGCGCTCGCGCGCAACCCGCCGAGCAGGGAATACTTGCTGTTCGACGACCAGCCGGCCAGCGCTACGCCGTACACGCCGACCGAGGTGATCCCGAGGATCACCAGCAAGCCGGTATTCACGTCCGTGATCTGCATGGGAATGTTGTAGCCGAAGATCGGAAGTGAGGTTCCGAACGGAACCACGGCGATGGAACTCAGCGCGCAGACCACCGCGATCATCGGAGCCGCGATGAATAGCGGCTTGTAGACGTGCGGTGGCGTCAGGTCCTCCTTCAGCAGGAACTTCGCGCCGTCGGCCAGTGGTTGCAGCAATCCGAATGGACCCACTCGGGTAGGACCCCAGCGGTTCTGCATGTGGCCGACGACCTTGCGTTCCAGCCAGACCGTATAGGCGACGGCCGTGAGCAGGATGACCAGCACCAGCACGGTCTTGATCAACGACGCGATGAGGAAAACTGGGAGACTCAGCAATTTTGCTTACCTGGCCTAATCAACAACCGGCGAAACTTGAAACCGGGAACACTAGGCGCTGTCCTTAGCTCAATCGGCGGCGACATCTGACGGAGCCGGTGGCTTGTGATGATTCTCCATGACGGCGTTCAGCGTCTTCGAGTATCGACCGAGCGTGCCGGAACTGAACAGGTCGTCATTGGCCGGGACAATCAGCTCGGATTTTCCAAGCACGCCCGGCCCGCCATCGGAGAGCGTCGTGTGCTGGTCGTTTCCGGCCAGCAGGTTGCTGCGCGAAACATCGTAGCCCGACACCAGTCGCTGGATCTCATCCAGAATTGCCGCCGGCTCAAAGGGGCTCATCTTCGGTTCGAGCCCGTGGGCCTCCAACCACACGGCATGGCGGTCGGCTTCGCCCGACTGCGCGCCGCGCGATTGGCCCATGTCGGTTCGCTCTCCCGCCCCGAAGGGGACGAGTTTGTGCACGTCGAATCCCATGGCGTCGGCGATGCGCACGATCATTTCAAAGTCGCTCTTGCTGCCGCTGACCTCGCCGGCCTTCTTCACCAGTTGCACGTCGCCACAAGTGTTCGTAACCGTGCCAGATTTTTCGTAAGCGCTGGCGGCTGGCAACACGACATCTGCCATGAACGCCGTCTCCGTGAGAAACATATCCTGCACCACGACGAACGACTTATCGAAAACGAAAGGATCGATGGAGAAGCGGCGGATGGGATTGGAGCCGACGACGTAAAGTGCTTTCAACTTGCCGACCTTGGCGGCGTCGACCATGCCGGGAAGCGTCAGGCCCGGAGTGGTCGGGATGCTTCCCCATTCCGTGTGAAATTTCCCGGTGTCGGCGACTGGGTGGTAGCCGGGCAGCAGATCCGGATAAAGACCCATGTCCGCTGCTCCGCGCGAGTTGGCATAGTCCGCGAGGCAAACGAACTTCGCCCCCGAAATGGCCGAGCCGAACTTAACCAGAGCTGCGACGTCGTTCCCGCGAATCTCCGAGCCAAAGACAATGATAAGGTTCTGCTCGCCGCGCAGGGTCTCGCGTAGCGCAATCCAGGCTTCGCGATTCGTTCTCTCGCCGGCGATGGTATCGGCGGCCGCGTCGTTGCCTGCCAGGAAAGCTGCGACCTCGCCCTCGGTCCCGCCCGGAACCTGATGGAAGCCCGCAGCCTGCCTTCCCAGCTTGATCGGCCGCGAGTTAATCAGGTAGAGCCGCGAACCATGCAGGCGGACGTTGTTACGGATCTGCCAGGCCAGCAATGGATGCTGATCGGTAGGATTGTTGCCGATGACGAGGATCGCGGGCGCGTTGTAGACCTCGCGCATGCTGGCGGTGGCGTCCGATTTGCCGTTGAGCGCAGCGGCGAAAGCAGGGAAGTCGGCGGTGCGGTGATGGTCGACGTTGTTTGTCCCCAACACCACGCGCGCGAGTTTCGACAGCAGGTAATTTTCTTCGTTGGTGGTACGGTTCGAGCCGACCACGCCGAAGGCAGACCCGCCCTCGTTGTCCCGTACTTCGGCAAAGCGCTTGCCAATCAAAGCAAACGCTTCTTCCCAGGTTGAGGGGGTCAGCGTGCCGTTCTTGCGGATGAGCGGCTGCGTCAGGCGTTCCGCGTGATCGGCGAAATCGAAGGCGTACCGTCCCTTAACGCAGAGAAAGTCGTTGTTGATGCCGCTCTTGTCGCGGTTGTCGCCACGCACGATCTGCATACCGGTATCTGACCGGCGAACCCCCAACGTCGTCTTGCACCCATCGCCGCAATGCGTGCAGATGGTGCCGACGTGCTTCATCTCCCACGGGCGGGTCTTGTAACGATAAGCTCCCGAGGTGAGCGCACCGACCGGGCAGATGTCGATGCACATGCCGCACTCTTCGCACTCCAGGTGGTCGTCCTGGTTGGGCGCGATGATCGAACTGACGCCGCGGTTCTGCACGCCCAGCGCCCACACGTCCATGCCCTCGCCGCAGACGCGCACGCAGCGGTAACACAGGATGCAGCGCGGGCGGTCGAAGAACACCACCGGGGACCATTGCTGCTCCTCCTTGTGGTTCTTCGCCTCCATGTACTTGGACTCGGCGGCGCCGTAGGAGAACGTCATGTCCTGCAGTTCACACTCCCCGCCTGCGTCGCAGACCGGGCAATCCAGCGGATGGTTGCCTAGCAACAACTCAACCATCGACTTGCGGGCCTGGCGCACCTCGTCATTGTCGCTGGTGACGACCATGCCTTCGCCGACCACGGTGGTGCAGGCCGTCTGGAGCTTGGGCATCTTTTCGATCTTCACCAGGCACATGCGGCAGGCGCCCTGCAAAGACAGGTTGGGGTAGTAGCAGAACGAAGGCACCTCGATGCCCGCACTCTTGCACGCTTCGATCAGCAGCGTTCCCGCGGGGGCCGTGATCTTTTTACCGTCGACTGTGAGTGTGACGTCAGGCATTGGGGAATTGGGAAATTGAGTAATTGGGTAATTGAAAAAGCATTATGCTGACTTTCTTGCTGTTTGTTGCGAGGCGGTTAGGATCGCCGCCAGTTCCTTTGCTTCCTGCAACAGTCCTTCCCTCATCTCTAGCTTTTGTAATCCCGGATTCTGTCAACAGTTCGAGCCAGAGTACAGCCTCGTCCGCCTCCTCTGCGACCACCCCAATTCGAGCGATGAAGTCTGCTTTCGATCGTGCTCTACAAACCGCCCGATAGTTCGCCGCGACCGAGGTTCCACAGCGCAGAAGCTGTTTCCCCAAGACCTGCGTATCCGTCCGGTACGGCAAAGAACGAAATAGTCGGATAACTCGTAACGCAAATGTCTTGGTGCGATCCCGAAGCTCCTCCGTCCGCGACTTCATAGCAATTTACACAATTAGCAAATTTCAAACTTACCCAATCCTTCTCAGTGCGCCAACACAGGCAGCTGCTCGACGACCGCGCCTTCCTTCTCGAACGGGCACGGCCTGCCTTCCAGGTGATCTTCAAACTCTTTGCGGAACTTCTTGACGAACGCAATGGTCGGCATCGCGGCTGCGTCCCCCAGTGGACAAAAGGTGCGGCCCAGCATGTTCTCTGACAAGTACTGAATGTTGTCGATGTCTTTCTTCAAGCCGCCGCCTGCGTGGAGGCGCGTGAGCGTCTTCTTCAACCAGTCGGTGCCTTCGCGGCAGGGGATGCACCACCCGCAACTCTCGTGCTGGTAGAACTTGATGGTGCGCAGCGCGAACTTCACGATGCACGTTGTCTCGTCGAGCACCACAACCCCGCCCGAGCCGAGCATGGACCCGGCCTTGCCCACCGAGTCGAAGTCCATCGGAATATCGATCTCTTCCGGAAGCAGAACGGGGGTCGACGATCCCCCGGGCACAACCGCCTTCAAGGCGCGGCCGCTGGGAATGCCACCCCCGACGCCGTAGATCATCTTCTTAAGGTTGTAGCCCATGGGGAGTTCGTAAACGCCGGGCTTCGCCAGATTGCCGCTGAGGCAGAACAGCCGAGTGCCACCGTTCTTCGGCGTGCCCAGATTCGCGTACCACTCCGCACCGCCAAGAATAATGTGGGGCACGCTGGCCAGGGTTTCAGCATTGTTAATTACGGTTGGCCCGCCCCATAGCCCGACCACGGCAGGGAAGGGAGGCCGGATCCGCGGAATGCCTCGCTTGCCCTCAAGCGACTCCATCAGCGCCGATTCTTCGCCAACCTCATAGGCGCCCGCACCCCCGTGCCAGAAGATGTCCAGGTCGCGCCCGCTGCCAAAGATGTTCTTTCCCAGGAATCCGCGAGCATAGGCATCGGCAATCGCCTTCTGCATGATGATCGAAAGGTAGCGGTACTCGCCGCGGATGTAGATGTATCCCGTCTGCGAGCCCACGGCGAGCGCCGCAATCATCACGCCCTCCATTACGGAATGCGGGTCGTGCTCAAAAATCAAACGGTCCTTACAGGTGCCGGGCTCGCTTTCATCGCCGTTGCACAGGATGTACTTCGGCTTGGCCGATTGCTTGGGCACGAACGACCACTTCATCCCCGTGGAGAAACCGGCTCCCCCCCGCCCGCGCAGCCCAGAGTTCTTCACCTCGTTGATGATGGCGTCAGGTTGCATCGCCAGCGCTCTCTGCACCGCCTTGTAGCCGTCGAGTTCGAGGTAGCGATCAATGTTCTCCGCGCCTTGACCAAAGCGCCGGGAGACGACCTTTACCTCATCGGGATGGGAAACGAGAGAAGCCATTCTGTGATTGTGGAATTGGGTAATTTAGTAATTCGGTAGTTTGTAAATCGCTCCCGGACGGCGCGGTTTTTAATTACCCAATTACGAAATTACTCAATTACCAAATTCCTGATTTGCTCAATTGCCTCACCCTTTGTACCCGTCGAGAACCTTATCCAGTTTCTCGGGGGTCAGGTTCTCGTGGAAGTCGTAATTCACCTGGATCGCAGGCGCCCAACTGCAGGCGCCGATGCACTCGACCTCTTCCAGGGTGAACACCCCGTCTGGGGTCGTGCCCTTGTGACCGATCCCGAGTCTCTTTTTGCAGTGCGTGAACAGTTCTTCTCCGCCGCGCAGCATGCAGGCGATGTTGGTGCACACCTGCACGTTGTACTTGCCGCGAGGCCTGGTGGTGAGCAGGGAGTAGTAGCTGATCACGTTGCGCACCTCGAGTTCGGTCAATTCGAGCCGGCCCGCGATCTCCTGCACGACCTCATCGCTCAGGAACCCGACTTCATCTTGCGCGTAAAGCAAAGTCGGGACCAGCACCGAGCGCTTGGTCGGATAATGCCCGATCATCTCGGAGAAGCGCTGCTCGAATTCGTCGGAAAATTTCATGGCCGCAGGTTCTTAGAATGCCAATTACCAATTACAAAATCACTCAATTTCGCAATCTTCCTACCGGTCGATTTCCCCCAGCACAATATCAATTGACCCGATGGCCGCCACCACATCGGCGATCAGGCGCCCCTCGCACATCGTCTGTAAAGTTTGCAGGTTCGCGAAGCAGGCTGAGCGCATGTGCACGCGATAGGGCTTCGCGGTCCCGTCACTCACCACGTAATAGCCCATCTCACCGCGCGGCGATTCCACCGCCTGGTACACCTCGCCGGCAGGAACCGAAAAGCCCTCGGTGATGATCTTGAAGTGATAGATGAGGGCTTCCATCTGGGTCTTCATCTTTTCGCGATCGGGCAGGACGACCTTGGGAGCGTCGGCCTTGATGGGGCCTTCCGGCATCCCGTCGAGCGCTTGTTTCACGATCCCGATGGATTCGCGCAGTTCCTGCACCCGGCAAAGATACCGGTCGAAGACGTCGCCTTCGGTGCCCAGAGGCACCTTGAACTTGAAATTCTCGTAACCGGTGTACGGCATGTCGCGGCGCAAGTCGATATCGACGCCGCTGCCGCGCAAGGTCGGACCGGTTGCGCCCAGGGCAATCGCGTCTTCCGCCGTGATCTTTCCGACACCCTTGGTGCGCATCTGCCAGATCGGGTTGCCGGTCAACAGGTTTTCGTACTCGTCCACCTTGGAAGGGAAACGGTCGGCGAACTCGCGCACGATGTCAAAGAACCCCAACGGCGGCTCGAGGGCGATGCCTCCTATACGAAAATAAGAAGTCATCATGCGCTGTCCGCTCACCATCTCGAACATGCGCAGGATGTCCTCGCGCTCGCGGAAGCAGTACAGAAACACCGTCAGGGCGCCGATGTCCATGGCATGCGTACCCAGCCACACCAGGTGAGAATTGATGCGCGTGAGTTCGTTCAACAGCACCCGCAGCCACTGTGCCTTGGGCGGGATCTCCAGCCCGAGCAACTTTTCCACCGCCAGCGCATAGCAGAGGTTGTTGGTCATCGGGCACAGGTAATCAATGCGGTCGGTGAGCGGAACCACCTGCTGGTAGAACTTCGCCTCGCAGGTCTTTTCGATCCCGGTGTGCAGGTAGCCGATGTCGGGCATGATGCGGACGACGTTCTCGCCGTCGATCTCGAGCAGCACGCGCAGCACGCCGTGCGTAGAGGGGTGCTGCGGCCCCATGTTCAGGATCATCGTCTTGTCCTGAGCGGGCTCAATCACGGGAGTGGGCGTGAGGTGCGCCATTACCGGTAGCCCTCCACGGGGTAGTCCTTGCGGAGCGGGTGGCCTTCCCAATCTTCGGGCATGAGGATGCGCCGTAAATAAGGATGGCCGGTGAAGCGCACGCCGAACAGGTCGAAAATCTCGCGCTCGAAGAAGTTCGCGCCCGCCCAGACCGACGTAATGGATTCAACGACCGGGCTCGAACCGTCCAGCCGGACCTTCAACCGCACACGGTCTTTTTTGGCGATCGACAGCAGGTGGTAGACCACCTCAAAGCGCGGTTCCGACGGATACCAGTCGACACAGGTAATGTCGGACAGGAAGTTGAAAGGGAACTGGGGATTGTCACGCAGCAGGGCACAGGCTTCGCGGATGGAAGGCCGGTCGACGTAGATGGTCATCTCGTCGCGGTCGAACTTCACCGCCTGTACAGCGGCAGCATTCCACCCCAGCAAGCGCGACAAGGCCGGATGGTTCTTCAGTTGCCCGACGTCGGAGATGGGGGGAGCGAGGGGCATTACACCGAACCTCGCGTGGCCGAAGGCTTGCCCCAGTCGAGCACTCCCTTTTTCCATACATAAAAGAAGCCCACCAGGACGATGGCGATGTACACCAGCATCTCCCAGAAGCCGAACATTTTGAGGTCACGGAGGATCACGGCCCACGGATAAAGGAAGACTGCCTCAACATCGAATAAGATAAAGAGCATCGCCACCAGGTAGAACTTGACGGAAAAGCGCTGGCGGGCGTCGCCGATGGGGGCCATGCCACACTCGTAGGGCGACATTTTCGCCGGGGTGGGGCGGCGCTTACCCAGAAGCCACGACAAGCCCACGATTCCGACCGCCACAGCCGAGGCCGCGAGGATATGAATCAGTAACGGCAGGTAGCGGGCGAAGTAATTGTCGGGCATAGCAGAGCTAGATATAATTCGCGCCAAGTATAGTTGCTTAAACGTTCTAGATTAGAGTTCGTGGGGAGTAGTGTCAAGCGACGCAACCACGGATGTGATCGCGTTTTGAGCGTCGGTCAATTTTCGCTCGCATTCTGAATCGAGTCCGCATGATTTTTGGCTTCAACACCGATGTGAAGCAGGGCGACACGGTCTACCACGTGCAAAGTGAGGCTCGGGAAAACGAGCTCATCTTGCAGACCCAGGTGTTTGTGCGTGGCCGCTGCATCGGGAAACGAGCCACTCCTTACGCCGAGCGATTGGCCCAGGGAGATTTCACCGACCAGCACAAGGAACAGATCCTGCGTGACCAGCATCGCCTGGTGCTCGATTCCATTCGCGAAGGTCGTCTCGAAAGCGTTCTGGACCGCAAGGACACCCCGGAAACACTGGCCGCAGTGAAGGAACTCGACCTGCAATGGGTCAACGCCGACTCGGTCCACAGCGACAGCAGCCTGACCATGCGTCTGCGGGTGACAGAAGGGGGCAACTCTGTGCAGGGAGCACGTCTCACGTTCCGCTTCGCGCGTCCCGACGCCACGCCCTTCTACACCCAGGCCGTGACCGATTCCGCAGGTAACGCCGAAATGAAGATCGAATTGGAAGAATCGCGGTTACCCGATGCCTCGGTCCTGGTGCAGGCCAACTTCTCCGGCCGCAGCGCAACCCGCAAGTTCCGGCTGCGCAAGATCGATTGACCATCCGAAATTTCCGATATCCCTTATTTGTTTTTTGATTTCCTGAATCAAAATACAGCAACCGAGTTGGGCGCTTTCGCAATTCCAACCCCGTGCTCCGCCCAGCGGTTGCACGAACCCTTCGGTGCCTGCGAAGATCAGCAGAGATGAAACTTCTCATTAACGGAGAAGATCGCAGTTTTGACGGCCCGCTCTCCTTGCAAGGGCTGGTCGAGCAATTGGGAATGAAAGCGGATCGAGTGGCGGTCGAGTTGAATCGCGATCTGGTGCCGCGCGCGCAATGGCCAGCGACTCCCCTCGCCGACGGGGACCAGCTGGAAATCGTGCACTTTGTTGGAGGTGGATCATGAAAAAGATGAGGATGTTGGCATTTATCGCGCTCCCTTTTCTGGGGGCTCTGGGATGGGCGCAGGGCCCCACCCGATTTCGACCGGGCTTTAACCTCTTCTCCAAAGAACAGGATGTACAGGTAGGCCAGGAAAATGCCGCGCAGGTCCGCAAGCAGATGACGGTCATCAAGGACCCGGTGCTGAGCGAGTACGTCAGTCGCGTGGGCAAGCGCCTGGTGAGCGCGCAAGAAGCTCAGGAGAGCGGGTTCCCGTTCACCTTTGAAGTGGTCGCCGATCCTTCCATCAACGCCTTTGCGCTGCCGGGCGGGCCGATGTTCATCAACACAGGCCTGTTGCGGGCGGTGGATAACGAGGCGCAGCTGGCGGGGGTGATGGGACACGAGATGTCGCACGTCATATTGCGGCACGGCACCAACCAGGCTTCCAAGACCAAGCTCATCGAGTTGCCCGCGGTTCTGGCCTCACAGATGTCGGGGGCTTCCATGATGGGTCAACTCGCGCAGTTGGGCATCGGCCTGGGCGCCAACAGCGTGTTGCTGAAATTCTCGCGCACCGCCGAGAGTCAGGCTGATCTGATGGGTTCTCACCTGATGGCGGAGTCGGGCTACAACCCCATCGAAATGGCGCGCTTTTTCGAGAAGCTCAACGCCGAAGGCGGACAACGGGCACCCCAGTTCCTATCCGATCACCCGAATCCCGAGAATCGCCAGAAGGCAATCGAAGAGGAAATCACCCGGCTGCCGCAGCAAAGCTACGGCTACCAGACCGGGGAGTTCGAGCGCATGAAGCAGGTCGTGGCGAAGATGCACGAACCGAAACCGCCGGCGCCGGCCCAGACCCATTAGGATCACGATCCTACACGGCGAGGCACGAGTGAACCTGCACGCGCCTCACTGCAATCAGAATCCCGCAACCCCTGCCTTTCTGAGAACGTCCGGAACACCCTTAATTACTACCTGTGGAAGACTCTTTCTTGACACTGACCAAAGTAGACCTAAAATGTTTCAAACATTTGACACCATTGTTGTTTCGAGGGTAGGCAAAGTCGGATTTTGCAGACCGAATTCACATCCCGGGAAGTGGTCGCACTCACCGCCATCACGCCACGCCAACTGCAGTGGTGGGATGAGCGCGGAATCGTGGTTCCCGCCCGTGATGGACGTCGTCGTTTGTATTCGATGGAAGATCTCTCCGAGATTGCCGTGATTTGTGAGTTGCGGCAGCGCGGCTTTTCTCTCCAGCGCATGCGCAAGGTGGTGCGCTTCCTGCAGCGCGAGTTCGGCAAGCGTCTGGCCGAAACCGTGAGCGGCTCCTCCGACTACCACCTGCTCACCGACGGGACGAATCTCTATCTGGAGACTTCAGCCCAGCAGATTGTCGACATCCTTAAGAACGCTCGCCAGCCCATGCTGGCCATCTGTCTCAGTGACGCCGTGCGGCGAGTGCGTGCCGAGATCAACAGTGGCTCAAAGCACAGCAAGCCCGCCGCGAAGGTGGGCGGGGGCGGCAGCCGGAGAGCGGTTTCGTAGTGCGTGAACCCAGGGGAGGGCACATGATCGGCGAACTGGATTTCTTGAATGAATGGATCCCGGAACAGATGGTTCCCGGTACGCTATTCGTGCTCGAAAACGCCGGTGAGATCGGGGAGAAAGAAGATCCCTACTGGGCCGTGCTGGCGTGTCCTTCCTGTGGAACGTTGGGCTTGGTGACGCGCAAGCAAGTTGCCGGGCTGTTACCGGTGATCTGCGGCTCCGATCAGTGCTCGGCGCAGTTCTTCATCAATGAGAGCGAGATTGTACCGCGCAAACCGATCTAGTTCACAGCGCGGACCCAAGCGCGCCTACCTCGACCCCGCCTTCACCCGGTCCAGTCGCACCGGTACCTGCTCGACAATCTCGATATCAAAGCCTTCCAGTGCAGCGACCCGCCTGGGGTGATTGGTCAGCAACCGAATCCGGCGAAGATTCAAGTCCGACAGAATCTGCGCCCCGATCCCGATTTCGCGCTGCGTCTTCCGTTCACTCTCCGGCAAGGTCGGCAAAGCGCGGTCGCGGTGGAAGGTGAGCACCGTCCGTTCGCCGATCTTGTCCATGGAGAAGCCCTTCGACGTCTGGTGCAGATAAATGATGGCTCCGCGTCCCGCTTCCTCGATGGCTTGCATCGATCCTTCGATGGTGGCGTGGCAATCACAGTGGGTCGAACCGAAGACGTCGCCCATCACGCAGTGGGAATGCATGCGGACCAGCACCGGTTCCGCGGCATTCTCGATATTTCCGCGGATAAGGGCCACGTGCGACTCGCCGCCCTCCACTTCGCTTTCGTAGGCGATCAGGCGAAACTCTCCGTGCCGCGTCCCCACCAGCGCCTCGCCCACCCGGTGCACGTATCGTTCGTGCGCCATGCGGTAGCGGATCAGTTCCGCCACCGTCAGCATCTTCATTTCGTGAGCGCGACAGAATTCGACCAGGTCCGGAACCCGGGCCATGGTTCCGTCGTCCCGCATGATTTCGCAGATGATGCCCGACGGGACCAAGTCGGCCAGCCGGGCCAAGTCCACCGCCGCCTCGGTCTGCCCAGCACGCACGAGCACGCCGCCTTTGCGGGCTCGCAGCGGGAACACGTGACCAGGCCGCGCCAGATCCGACGGGCGCGTCGCCGGGTCGATCGCCACCTTGATGGTGCGGGCGCGATCATAGGCCGAAATCCCCGTGCTCACCCCGTCCCGGGCGTCAATTGCCTCACAGAACGCCGTTCCGTAGTTCGAGGTGTTCTCCGCCGTCATGGGCCCGATGCGCAGGTGTTCCAGCCGTTCTTCGGTCATGGCCAGGCAGACCAGTCCGCGGCCGTACTTGGCCATGAAGTTGATGGCTTCGGGGGTGACCTTCTCGGCTGCGAGGGTCAGGTCGCCCTCGTTCTCGCGATCTTCGTCGTCAACTACCACGATCATCCGGCCCGAGCGGATTTCCTCGATCGCCGTGGGAACGTCCGTGAAAGGAGGCTGGGGGCTCATATGCTTAGGATTCTAACAACAGAAATGCTAGCCGGCGCGGCCCGAATGAACCAGTTCGCTCTCGGCACCGCGGAACAGGGCGCGCAGGGCCCGTACCACCCACCGCACCAGCAGAACAATGATCGCCAGGAAGACCAACGCAATCCCCGCCGCCAGGTACGGATGCTGCGTAGCGAACCACGTCAAAAAAATGGCCAGCGCGTCTTCTCCCAGGCTCAGGCTGATATTCGACAAGGGCTCCGGAGACGGTGTGACCGCGGCCCTCACTGCGGTCTTTCCGCCATGCGCAGCCAGGGCGATGGCACCGCCGAGGAGAGTCGCGATCAGCTGTTTCTCAGGTGAAAGTTGCGCCGTGGCTCCGTAGGCCAGCAACGCTGCCACCGGCACGCGAATGAAAGTGTGCAGCGCGTTCCAGAGGAGATCGAATGCAGGCACCTTGTCGGCAAAGAACTCAACCAGGAACAGTGCCCCACTGCCCCCGATCACCCACCAACTTGTCAGCAGGTGCAAAGGTGCGGGTAGAGGCAAGACGCCGGCATGCGCCAGCAGGCCGAGCGTCGCCACGGTGGCATAGACGTTCAACCCGGCAGCGAAACTGATGGCCACCAGCGCGGCGGCGATTTCGTTGGGCGGCAGTTTGACGGCATCCAGCATGACGGAGATTTCCGGCCGGTTCCCCCGAGCGGGCGCGCCTTAGCATAGCCCCATTTTCGGGCAAAGAAAAAGGGCCGCCACCACGGGCAGCCCTGAGGCAATCCGGTCGTGCTGTTTAGAGGGTGGACTCGATCTCGAATCCCCAGGCTTCCAAGAGGGGTTCGGGAATGTACTTGGAGTTCTTGTTCCGCCGTGCCCACTCCCGCAAACGCGTCGACCGCAGATACTGGTCGGGGGAGAGCTTATACTCACGCACAACTTGTTCGAACTCGGTGATCGTGGGGGTGATCGGCCCAATGGGTTCCGGCTTACCCCAATTTGGGTTTCCGCGTCGCTTTGCCATGAAAATTACGCCTCGTAGCTGAGATAAATTCGACTGCTTGGAGAAATCTGACTTCTAACCCTTAGATTCACTGGACCTTGGGCTGGATTCACTGCAAAACGCCAAGGGTCATTACAACAAGAGATCCAGTTAAC
>Ga0307471_100000873_pt1 | contig 15978 bp, 16 predicted proteins | sample atmos_gasesAM3C__2_FD_204566 | JGI IMG/M metagenome (GOLD analysis project Ga0307471, IMG submission 204566) | Hardwood forest soil microbial communities from Morgan-Monroe State Forest, Indiana, United States - atmos_gasesAM3C_515 | ecosystem: Environmental > Terrestrial > Soil > Temperate... | reverse complement strand
GTCGGCGGAGAGTGAGGAGGGAAGGCTGCTGATCAAGGAGAACACTTTTCCATCTTGCACGTACCCGACACTGAGCGGGTCTGCGCGCGTCCCACGGCTGGGCGAGTGTGCGGACAAGCTTTTCACTTGGCCGTTACTCATCCGAGATAAGAACCGGATGCGCTAATAAGCGCCCGTCCGAGTCCGTGCGGGGGGCGGTCAGCAATGATCGTCCCTACCGCGATCTCATCGCCCTGTCCCTCCTTGGCCTCGTCCGCGCTCTCGCCTGCCCGAAAACATGTCATTTTGGGTTGTCTCTGTACTTGCGCCCGGCATCTAACGCTTACGATTTGTGGAGGTATTGCCGAAGCCCCTCGTAAGGAGTTGTGGCGGGAAGCCCATTGATCCCTGACTTCCCGGAACGTTCCACGTGAATCTGGGGGTTTCATTACTCTTCGTCCTTTAGACCTCTGGCCCGGAGGTGCACATTGGGATACACGTTTATCAACATCTCCAAGCACGAGGAACCAACTGAGAAGTCGTACTGGAAGCTGTGGCTAGTTGGCATTTTCGCCGTGCTGACTGCTTGCTTTCTCCATTGGGGTGGATTTCTGTTGGTCGCAGGGGATTCCGTGCCGGAACACGTCGATGCAGCCGTGGTCCTACAGGGATCGATTGCCTCTGAGAATGCGCGAACAGCCGCAGCCATGGCATTGTTGCAGCGCGGTGCCGCCAACCGAATCGCAATCAGCATACCGAGGGAATCGCATTGGGGCGAAGAAATACCCCCAATTGCGCGCCCGTACCTCGAAAAGAAGTATGGGGCTGAGTTGGCCGGGAGAGTCGATTTCTGCAGTACGGAGCCGGACGTGAGCTCCACCCAGCAGGAAGCGCAGGCGCTTAGCACATGCATCCAGGAGCATGGGTGGAAAAGCATTGCGCTGTTAACTTCAAACTACCAGAGTCGTCGGGTTGGATTGGTTTGGAGAAAGACTCTGCCGAAGGGTGATGGGTCAGTTTACGTCTCGGTGGCGGGTGTGCCCGATCCCGACTATCAACCGCGTGGATGGTGGCGACAACGACTCTACGCGGAAACCTGGCTAAGGGAGTCTGCCAAACTCGCGTGGGCCAGTCTGTAGGCTGCACCCTGGCGGCTGTGTCGCTGTGACCGGTACCCCTTCAATTTGGTTGGAAATTCGTTCGTTGGTGAAAAATCCCCGACAGCAGTCATTGACTAGCGGTCAAAAGGCGGAATCTGTTAACGCCAACTACGTCGCGTCAGGGTAGCGGCGAGTTCGGTGTGCAGGCAATTTCTCGCGTAGCTGCGCGTGTCTATTCATTAAGGCAGTGTCCCCTACCATCCGAGCAATGTTATACGCTATTGGAACGAGCATAGCTTTGGTTAGGCGTACATCGAGGTCAGGGTTAGCCAGCGCATCCTCCACCACTCCGAAGCACCCCCGATGATCGTCCTTCTGAAGCAAGCCGATCAGGCGGGCAGATGGGCCTGATACTGCCGGATTTGCTCGGGCCCGAGCTGGTCGGGCGACTGGTGAAAGTGCTCCGCAAACTCGCGGACGATCCGGACGGAGGTTTTTGCGGTACGATGGGAGTGATTACGACGCTGGAGTTCGTCCAGCAGCTTTTTGCGAAGTTGGGTCACAGGGACCTCCTTAATTTCTGTGACCCAACCTTACCTCAACCCTTCCTCACTTCTGAATCACGAGCACGCGGCAGCGTCCGCCGCGCCAGCGGCTTCGTCCAAATCGCCTTTCCACTCATTGCCGCCGTGTTGAAGGGATTTTGGGCTCCCAGCGTCAGCGGCAAGCTGCAGGATTGCTAATCGTGCCGTGGCTGTGGGCGTAGGTTCGGGCGGCGAAGGGCAATTCCCAGAGCCGAACTCTCCCGATGTGGAGATTATGTTTCTTGAACTCGTAGCTTACGACCGACGCAATCGCAAATTCCCCGGCCATCGTCGCGCTGGCGCGCGCAGAAGTGGGGCGATTTCCGGAGAGTCCCGTCGCGACGCCCTCACGGAGACAGCCTGAAGTTCGACCAACCCAAAGTGCTTCCGTAATCGCATCCCCGGCAATGGATGCGCCGTACACTCCGGTGCTGATCCAGAACACCCCGTCCGCCGTTCGAGGTTGGTCGGTTCTTGAGAAGGACGGGGCATCGGGCAGATCCTGAGCGAAAGCCGCCGCCCCACACAGAACGAACATGGTTACTACGGTTCGCATAGACTTCGGCCTAATAGAGAGCAGGCGGGAGGCCACTGCTAAGTCGGTAAATTGTTGATTTGGAAGTACGGAGATTTTCAGACGAGGTGAAAATATTTGCCGATTGTGGATGCCGAACCGATTGTGGCACGTGCCTTTGAGCAGGCTGCGCTGAACGCAGGGGCTAGGTCAAAGAGCGTCTGACCGCACCGGGTACATGAGTGGAATCGATGATTACAAGAGTCGGACTGGCGCGTGTAGTTCTCTTGGCGTAAAACTGAGGGTAAGGAGGCGTGCTCCTTCGGAGGATGCCATGAGAACCCGCGCCGATTCGGTGTTCATATCGGGCGTGCTTTTTACGGTCGCGCTCGTTTCCCTCATCCCAGCAGCCCTGTGCAATGCCTTAGCCGGACGTGAGCTTGCGACGCTCGATGCAGGCTTCCGGGCGGAGGCCCAAACGGCGCACGATCTCGGTATTGCTTGTCTGGTAATTATTCTCATCGGCGCGATCGTCATATGGACGGGGTACGTAAAGCGTGCGCGGTCGGGGTGGCTTGTGATGTTTATCGTAGTGTGGTTTTGGGCGTTTCCACTTTTCATACTTCCGTTGGCTTCGGCGTTAGTCCACGGACGAATCGTCCTGACGTTCTCTGAGACGCTCTACGACGCGATCTCGGAAGGAGCAGGTCCTCGAAGTGCGGCGGAGTCTGTCCTGATTTTTTCATTGATGGTGATCGCGCTGCTTCTGCCGATACGGGGATTGTTTGGCGACATCGCAGTAGAGAGACCGATTCCGCGGCCATCAGCTAAGCTGGTTGGCTTTTCGGCGATAGGCGTTTTGCTCATCATGATTATGCCGTATGTTTGGGTACGCGTTGGCGTCCTGTATGAAATTGCGGCCACCGAATTAAGTTTGACGCAGCGATTACCTTCACCACCTCCACCCCCCCGCCCCATGTAGGTGATTGACGTAACACTCTTTGCATTGACCCACACTAACAAAATGGTCTGCTGGCGGGTCGCGTACATATGGTGCGGTCAATTCCGTAGATCCTTCGCTCCGCTAAGGATGACAGTCTCGATGTGTACCACGGAGGGGATAGGTGCCGCGAGCGATGTATGCTGCGAACTTGCGGAACAGCACGCTAGAAGGTTTTGGCCGAGTCGAGCAGGATCGTCACCGGGCCGTCGTTGACCAGTTCGACGTCCATCATCTCCTGGAACCGCCCGGTCTCGCAGCGCAGGCCAGCCGCCCGGATCCGTCCCACGAAGTACTCGTAGAGTTCGCGCGCTTGCTGTGGCGGGGCTGCGCTGTCGAACGACGGCCGCTTGCCCCGGCGGACATCGCCGTACAACGTGAACTGCGACACCACCAGCACGCTACCGGCAGTCTCGCCGACGGCCCGGTTCATCTTGCCACCGGCATCCTCGAAAATGCGCAGCCCGATCGTCTTGTCGGCAAGATAGGCGGCGTCGGCTTCGGTGTCTTGGTGGCCCACGCCCAGCAAGACGAGCAGGCCGGAGCCGATTTCACCGATCGCTTCTCCACCAACCGTCACCTTCGCCCCCCTGACCCGCTGAATCACGGCGCGCATGGTCAAAGAGTGTCCAGCTTTGCCCGGTTGCTTGCAAGCGTGCCTACCCTGGTACCCGCGTTGACCCCTTTCCGCGCCAGCGATTAGGATGCTGAAGGACTCCAGCAAGGGCCGAGGACACGCCGTACCTGTTGGGCGGACGCCGAAAACGCTCGCGCTTCCTTTACACCTGTTCACGGGGACCATTACACTAACCGTTCCTCTCTTCCTACATTTCCCGGAGGTGGTATTCCTATGGCGTCGATCGATGAGAAGGTAAAGCAGATTGTGGTGGAGCAGTTGGGCGTGGACGAAGGCGAAGTCACCCCGAAGTCGTCGTTTGTGGATGACCTGGGCGCAGACTCGCTCGACCAGGTCGAACTGGTGATGGCGTTCGAAGAAGGCTTCGATCTGGAAATTCCCGACGAAGCCGCCGAGAAGATCCGCACCGTGCAGGATGCCATCGATTACATCGAAAAGCATTCCAAGGTCAGCAAGTAGGACATTCGAACCAGGACCGCGCAGCGCGGCCGGCGAGGAGAGCTAATGGCAGCCGTTGACGAGAAGGTAAAACAGATCATCGTCGAGCAACTGGGAGTCGATGAGGGCGAAGTCACCACCAACGCGTCGTTCGTGGACGACCTGGGCGCCGACTCGCTCGACACCGTCGAACTGGTCATGGCATTCGAGGAGGCCTTCGACATCGAAATCCCCGACGAGGACGCGGAAAAAATCCGCACCGTGCAGGATGCCATCGACTACATCGGCAAGCACTCGAAAGGCGGGAAGTAAGTTTGGCGAGGCGGGTCGTAGTTACGGGCATCGGCCTCATCTGCGGCGTCGGAAACACCACAGATGAAGTCTGGAAGAATCTGCTGGCGGGGAAAAGCGGCGTGGGCCGCATTACGCACTTCGACGCTTCCCAGCACGCCTGCCAGATCGCGGCCGAGGTCAAGAACTTCGATCCCCTGAATTTCGTCGAGAAAAAAGAAGTCAAGAAGATGGGCCGCTTCATCTATTTCGCCCTCGCCGCCTCCGACGAGGCGATGAAAACCAGCGGCCTCGAAGTCACTCCTGAAATCGCCGAGCGCGTCGGCGTGCACATCGGCTCCGGCATCGGCGGATTCGACGTCATCGAGCGCGAACACCGTGCCCTGCTCGAAGGCGGCCCCCGCAAGATCTCTCCCTTCTTCATTCCCGCAGCCATCGTGAACCTGGCGGCGGGCCACGTCTCCATGCGCTTCGGAGCCAAAGGCCCGAACGAGGCCACCGCCACCGCCTGCACCACCAGCGCGCATTCGATTGGCGACTCGCTCCGCATCATTCAGCACGGCGACGCCGACGTCATGATCGCCGGCGGCGCCGAAGCGGCCATCACCCCCATGGGAGTCGGCGGTTTCGCGGCCATGCGTGCCCTCTCCACCCGGAATGACGAACCGGAGAAGGCCAGCCGTCCCTGGGACGCTGCCCGCGATGGCTTCGTCATGGGCGAGGGCGCTGGCATTCTGATCCTGGAAGAACTTGAGTTTGCCCAGCGCCGCAACGCGCCGATTCTCGCCGAACTGGTTGGCTATGGCATGAGTGGCGACGCCTACCACATCACCCAACCCGCTCCCGAACACGAAGGCGGCTTCCGCGTGATGAAAAACGCTCTGCACGACGCCAAGCTGCAGCCCACCGATATCGGCTACGTCAATGCGCACGGCACTTCCACGCCCATTGGCGACGTGCTCGAAGCCCACGCCATCCGCAACTTCTTCAGCCACCGCAAGGTACCGGTAAGTTCCACCAAGTCGATGACCGGACACCTGCTGGGCGGCGCCGGCGGCCTGGAAGCCGGCGTTTCGGTGCTGGCGCTGCGCGATCAGATTCTGCCGCCGACCGTGAACCTGGAGAATCAGGACCCCGACACCAAAGAGATGGACTTCGTCCCGAACCACGCGCGTAAGGCGAGTCTCGACTACGCCCTCTCCAACTCCTTCGGCTTCGGCGGCACCAATGGGGCGATTGTGTTCAAGCGCTGGTCCTAACGGAAAGGCCTTTAGCCGCAAAGGGCGCAAAGGTCTCGCAAAGAAGACGAGGCCATCCCCACGAGATTTGCAAGAGACGGGAGTAACCCGTCAGTCCACCCCGCGTAATGACACTTTTGTACCCGGAAATGGCCGGAAGGAACCTTTGCCAAAGCCCTTCTCGCAGGCCAGAATAGGGTTTCCAGCGAGGTTCGGCCCCACTGCTATGGACAACGCCCTCGGCACCGCCTTGGCCCCCATCCCCCAGACCAAGAAGGCTGCAGCACGGATTGCCTTAGTCGATCTCAAGGACGCTACCAAGACCGTTCTGGTCGACTGCTTCAAGCAGTTCGGCATCCAAACCGTGCTGATGCCGGGGAACTCGGCCGAGCGCCTGCAAAAGGAAAAATTCGAGGCTTGCGTCGTCAGACTTGGCCCGGGTGCGCAAGCGGTGATGGAAGCCATTCGAACCTCGCCGTCCAACAGCCGCATGGTGATCTACGGCCTCGGGGGCAGCGCGCAGGAAGCCATGCGCTACTCCAAGTACGGCATCAATGCGATTTTCCAGGAGCCCGTTGAGCGCTCGGCGGCTCTCAAGCTCGTTCGCGCCACGCAGATGCTGGTGCTCCACGAGTTCCGCCGCTACGTGCGCATTCCGGTGATGACGGAAGTTGCGGTGCATGTTGGAGAAAGTAGAAAAATCACCGCCACCAGCATCGAGGTGAGCTCTGGCGGCATGTCGATCAGGACCGCGGAGGAAATAGGCTCCGGCCAAAGTGTGGAAGTCTCGTTCGCGCTGCTCACCCTGCCTCGTGTCTGGGTTCGTGGAAACGTGAGCTGGAAGAAGCCCAAACACTCCTTCGGCGTCCGCTTCGACGTCAATGACGACCGCCGCCGCAAGCTGAAAGAGTGGATCGACGCTTACTTAGAAGGGTAGATAGCTGTCAGCTGTCAGCTGTCAGCTCTCAGCCGTCCGCATTCAGCCTCTGAAATTCGTCTACACTCCTCAGCTGGACAATCCGGGCGAAAGCCAAGAACTCCTTCCCTTTACAATGTCGTCGTGAGTGCCAGCCCCACCCGAGCCACGGCTAAGCCCGTCGCCGACCGCCCTCCCTTTACCCGCTGGCAGGATCTCCTCCTCACCTTGATCTCTTGGGCGACGACGATCGCGGTCCGCCTCATCGGCCCCACCATGCGCTTCTCGGTTTCTTGCGAAGAACACTCCCCGCGCAGCCTGGAGCAGCGGCCCTTCGTTTATTCCTTCTGGCACCAGTGCACTTTCGCGGCGACTTATCTGTGGCGCGATCTCGACATCCGCGTGATGAGCTCGACCAGCTTCGACGGAGAGTTCACCGCCCGCATGATCCGCCGCTTCGGCTTCCTTCCCGTCCGCGGTTCCAGTAGCCGGGGCGCGGTGCGCGGCTTGCTGGGCATGCGCAAACATATCGAGGCGGGATGGACCGTCGCCTTCACCATCGACGGCCCGCGCGGCCCGCGTTTCGTCACCAAGCCCGGCCCCGTGCTGTTGGCGCGCGCCTCGAAAGTCCCCATGGCCGTCTTTCACATCGCGATCGACCGCGCCTGGGTCCTGAACACCTGGGATCGCCTGCTGGTCCCGAAGCCCTTCTCCCGCGCCCTGATGCGGGTGGGTACGCTGATCCCAGTGCCCGAAGATATCGGCTCGGAAGACCTCGAGCACTACAACGCCCTGCTGCAATCGTCGCTGGACCGCGTCAAGGCGTTCGCTGAAGCCAATGTCGACAAGGTGGGTACGCCCGATTTCCCGTTCTTCCGTCGTCATGCGCTCGGCGGCACGTTCCCGATGGGGTGAGTCTGGGTTCGGAGGGAGGGTCAATGCTTCTAAGAGGATTTCAGCAGTCACCTGTTCGCTAAGCTCTTCTGAAGGAAAGAACACGGTCGCGGCCCGCGGAATCATTTCCGCTTTGCCAAGTGCGCTTCCCCTTACTAAGGGCTTACTAGTACGACCCTTTGGAGTAGCTCACCATTTGACTGCTAAAGATGGCAGCAGATCGCCCGGCCCGCAATAGGTCGGCCCCTCACGGCACCATGTTTCAACGGCCCAAGAAACATCTGTAATCCAGTAAAAGTTATCCGGGTAGAGCGTGCCTGTTTTTGTGAAGGAATGCTGGCGACCAGTGTCGCAGCCATCGCAGAAGCAGAGCGACACGTACGCGCCCGACCGGCAGTGCCACTTGGCATCATGGATCGCCTAGTCTATTTGTCTGCTCCGTTGCGCCTCTAGGGTTCAGGGCCGAGAACGTCTCTGGTTGTCCAACATAAAGTTTGGACCCTTTAAGTCTACATCTGCCAAAACACTGGCTAGATCTAGTTGTGGTTCGATTTCTTCAACTCCACATCCTCAGGAGGGATGCGCCATGACGACTCGCAGAACACGTCTCATCCTTACTGATTGCGATTGCCGCAATCACGATCTGTCCAACCTCCTACGCTCAAACTTTGATCGGCAGCGCCGGAGCGGGTTGGCAAACCTGGACGGTCACGCCCATCAGCTCTACCCAGCCCGACCTCAATGACAGCGGAGCGCCTTGGTGGGATCTTCAGTGGGCAGCTGCCGGCAGTTATGGGAATAGCTCGTTAGCGGACAAAAATCCGGGGTTCTGCAGCACCGCGACCGGCGATTGCGTGGGAATGGCCAGCGGGGCGTTCGCTCCGGGGGCATTGCCGTTTTGAGGGATGCCTTACGACTCGGTAAATGACACAGGCGGCGCCCGCGACAACAAAGTCTATTTCCACAGCACAGGCGGGTATTTAAGGCCAACCTTGTATCTCAATGCGACTGCGAATCCGAATGAGGTCAACGACTTTGGCTGGTTCGAGACGAATGCAACCGGCACCTTGGTGGGGACCCGGCACAAGCTATTCAGCGGGACTGGGGTCACCAAGGATCAGATCCCTACCCCGACCGGTACCAGCCTCGTCTACTCGCCAACCCGGTATTTCGGTTTCTATTAGAGCGACGTTAGTGAACCGGCTTGCCCCGACGGTACCGATCTGTTTAGTAATCCTAGCTGGACCGACCAATGCGGAAATGCCGCGCTGCCAGTGCACGGGTGTTACGCGTATTCGCTGTTCGGGCTCAATGACCAAGAATGTGTTGACGCCACAGGTAACCAAGGGGATCACGATTTCGTAGTGTTCAGCGCAAATGCCACATCCACCTCCCATCCAACCTACTGGATCGCGGGTGAAGATCCTGCGGATTGCGCCAATAATGACGGTGATTGCAACCTTACGGTGGTCAAGGTGATTCCGGTACTCTCAAACTAGGTTCGAAACAAAGTTCAGGCGGGCTGAGGCTTGGACGTTATTCTCATCTCTCCACCCGGCCCGCCCTTCGTATGCTTCGGAGGGTTCGCTCTTATGGGTTCGGGATTGCCCCTTTACCCATTTCGAGCCTGCGATTCAGTTTTTGTCGGTTCTTCAGGGTAGGGTTCGACTCTTCGACCGATCCATTAAGGCAGTGTGATCCCTCTTTTTCGGCCCCGTTCATTCTCCGCCACATCGGCAACTCCACCATCGGCATGCAAGTCGTCCTTAATAAGCGTTTCCCTATGTCTTCTCCCAAGAATTCATTGAGCGCACAGCAATACGGGCAATCGGACGGGTGGACTTGGAAGACGAGGAGCCACTTACAGATTGTCGAAAACAGGCGTCACCGCAACTTTGCGCCTTTTGTTTCCAGACAAGCGAAAGGAAAGCACATGTGTTAACGCGATTTCAACATCAGTTAGGCTTGAACGCATGTGGAGCTTATCGAAAGTGTTTGCCTTGCATAAGCGAAGGCGAAACGAGTCTGATGAGTGCCCAGAGCAAAGGGATCAACCAGCCAATCACCGGTACGAAATACACGAGAAAAACCACAACCGTCACAAGGCCCCACGCTTGATGCTCTAACCCCATGAGCCAACCATGCGAGAGCCATGTCCACAACAGCGCGATGCTGAACCACATACCTGAGATCAGGAACAACGTTCTTGGACGTTCTTGGACGTGCTTTGCCGGTCATTTCACGTCGCGCTGCAAGAGCGACCAGGTTGCGAAGAATGGCCCGCCAGTACCAGCGGCGTGCCGCTAAAAGTCCGGTGGATTGTGCGCGCTCGTTGAACTCCTCCATCAGATCACCAAGAATCTGAGGCAGGTGGGGACTGCCCAAGCAGGAGAGCATTCCTGAAGCTGCGCGGGGTGGCTGTAGATTCTCAGGCACGGGCGGCTCCTTTCTCGGTTCGGAGTCCGGCTGACAACTGACGGACAGCCCGATCCATAGCGGCAAGGGCACGGTGACCTGCTGAAGTGACGCGATAGAGGCGCTTACCGCGCCCGCCGCGCTTCGCCGTCGGCTCGCCCATCCACGACTCGACGAAGCCCTTTTCTTCGAGACGATCAAGGCCTGTGTAGATGGCGCCGACAGCCACGTCCTTATCAGCGCATTGGATCAGTTCGCGGCGAACCGTAGCTCCGTAGGCATCGTCTTCAAGACGGAGGATGGCAAGCAGCAGGAGGTGTTCAAAGCCGCCGAGCAGGCGATCACAGGCCATAACAACTGCAAAGTAGTATAAAAGGGTTGGGCTGTCAAATGCTTTCGAAAACAACTCAAATGGCGATAGCAGCGTCAGCACTCGTTGGCCTCTTCGTATTCCAACCGCCCAGCTTTCAATCCCCCGCGCGTTGACTTCCCGCCCCTTCCCAAGTAAATTTCCTGAACCGATTTTCAGCTCTTTCATATTCTTAGGTTCGCGCATTTCCGTCCGCACGGACGGGAATTGGGAAGCGGGTGTGAATCCCGCGCTGCCGCGCAACTGTGAGCGAGGAAATTCGCAGCCGGTCACTGGGGAAATTCCCTGGGAAGGCCGGATGCCCACATCGGACGCCGCGCGTCCTTACTCGCGAAGCCAGGAGACCGGCGCGAACCGCCACCACCAACAATCCCTTTCGCGTGTCAAGGAGGATTGCATGCACGTGCTCCGTGCTGTTGTTTCGCTGGCTCTTCTTTCCCTTTCGGCCTTCGCCGCCGATCTCAAGCTCAAAGTCGTTGACCCGAATTCCGTGGCCGTTGTCGGAGCCGAGGTTTCGGTCTTCCCGCAAGGCCAGTCTGTGCCCTCAGCGGTTGTCCTGACCTCGAGTGAGGGCGTGGTTTCGATCGCAGGACTGAAAGACGGCGCATATCGCGTCCAGGCACTCGCTCCCGGTTTCGCCGCGAAAACTCTGGACACATCTGTTCCGCAGTCCTCGGCGCTTACGGTGAGCCTCGCGATCGCAGCCACGTCCGAGCTCGTCGTTGTGACCGCGACCCGCACGCCGGTCCCCGAGCTTGCCGGGGGTGCGAGCATCTCCACTCTGGAAAGCGGCCAGCTCGACGCGATGCGGCCGGTCTCGGCCTCCGACGCCGTGCGCTTTCTGCCCGGCGCGGTTGTGAACACGGTCGGCCAGCGCGGCAGCCAGTCTTCGCTGTTCGTGCGCGGCGGCGATTCCCGCTACAACAAGGTCATCATCGATGGCGTGCCGGTCAACGATCCCGGCGGCATCTTTGACTTCGGCGTCGTGCCCATGTCGGGCGCCGATCGCGTCGAATTCCTTCGCGGCGCGCAGAGCACGCTCTACGGTTCCGACGCCATGACCAGTGTTGTGCAGATCTTCAGCCGCGGCGGAACCACCGAAAGCCCCGAACTTCGCTTCGGCGCCGATGGTGGCAACCTCAATACCGCGCACGGATATCTTTCGCTCGCCGGCGCCCACAATCGATTCGATTACAACCTGTTCGGCGACCAGTTCAACACCGAAGGCAGCGGCCCCAACGACGACTACTCCAATTCCCTGCAGGGTGCGAACCTCGGCGTGCGCCTCAGCGATCGCGCCTTCTTGCGCGTCCGCACCCGTCATTCCAACAGCCGTACCGGTGTGCAGGGCGAGTGGTACTTCGACGAGATTCCACCCGTCCCGCCCGAGAGCAACGAGCGGGCCCGCCAGAACAACCTGCTTACCAGTGCGGAACTCACCCTCGTCGGACCATCCCGTTGGCAGCATCGCTTCACCGGCTTCGATTACAACCACCGCACCCTGAACGAGAACGATGTCGTCGATCCTCTGCGCCAGTCGCCCTTCGGCGAAATGGATTTCATTTACCGCAACACCTTCCATGCCAATCGCGCGGGATTCGAATACCAGGGGGACTACACCGAGCGCAGCTGGGCGCACACCACCATCGGCTATCAGTTCGAGGATGAAGGCGCCTACCTGAACAGCGCGACCGCCGCTACGCAACACGGCCTGCGCCTGAATCACGCCCTCTATGCCGAGCAGACCCTGACCCTGGGCCGCGTTTCATTGATTGCCGGTGCCCGTTTTGCGCACAACGAGACGTTCGGGAACAAAGGCGTCCCGCGCGCAGCCCTCACCTTCCAGGCGCTTCGTGGCGGCGAGATCTTTTCCGGCACGCGCTTCCGTTTTTCCTATGCAACTGGAATCAAAGAGCCACGTTTCGAAGAAGTTCTGCCTAGTCCGCCTTTTGTCCTCGGCAGTCCCGACCTCAAGGCGGAAGAGAACCGCGCCTTCGAAGCCGGCGTGGAACAAGATTTCCTGCGCGGGAAATACGCGCTCTCGGCGATCTACTTCAACAACCAGTTCCGCAACCAGATCGACTTCCAGACCATCGACCCCACTACCTTTGTTGGCCAGTACGTGAACATCAACGAGTCGATGGCCCACGGCGCAGAAGTCGAAATCAAGGGTCGCCTTACTACGCGCCTTGCCCTGAACGGTGGATACACCTACGACTCGACGCAGGTTCTCGAAGCGCCGTTCGCGTTCGACGCGTTCCATGCCGCGGGCGCCCCGCTGATCCGGCGCCCCAAGCACTCTGGAAGTTTGTTGCTGAACTATCTCAGGAGCCGGTGGGGTGCAAATCTGGGAGGGAGCTTCGTCGGACGTCGTCCGGATTCCGACTTCTTCGGCTTCGGCATCGACCACGCGCCGGGGTACGCACGCATCGACATCGGGGGCTGGTACGCCGTGCACCCGCGCGTCACCGCGTACGTGAACGTCGAGAACGCCCTCGACAAGCAGTACGAAGAAGTCGTGGGATATCCCGCACTGGGAATCAACTTCCGCGCGGGACTGCGCTTTCGGATCGGGGGAGATTAGGGCTCTCGAACCATGCTCAGAACAGTCTCCCGTTCCTGCGATAGACGAGTCCGGCGGTGGCCCGGAGGTAGGTTTGCCGCCCGTTGGGGAGAAAGCTCACGATGTAGTCTCCGCCGATCCGGAACGACAAACTTTTGATCTTGACCAGAGGCAGCGACAGCGGGTAATCCGCTCCGCCGCCTACGATTGCGGCTGCCGCTTTGCTCGAGGTCGAGTACGTCGGGGCCAGAAAGGTCAGAGCGTTTCGGGTGGTCTGGTCGACGACCAGGTCGTTGCTCGCCATGCCTCCCATGGCGTGGAAGAACGGTTGAATCTTGTGGTTCCGCCACGGCATGAACACTGGGCCCCCGGCGACGGTGTACAACTTGGGCAGGAAGGTCGAGGTGTAGGTACCCTCGTGGGGGATGTAGCCTAGCGACTGCATGACCGCCGAGGTATCGACGCCGAGGGGCCCGTTCATCACCCCGCCTTCAACCACCGCACCCCAGCGGCCGGAGAAATTCCTCTGCAGCGATAGAATTCCGCCCGTCAGGTTGAGGGTGTGATCGGCGGAAACGTTTAGACGCCCGTAGGGGGTGTTCAGCGCCTGGACAAGGTCTTGAATGGGGCCGAAATCCGCCCGCACGTATTGATAGCCGCCGTAGATTTCCCAGGTAGGATGCTCCGCCTGCGGCTTGGATTGCGGCGGCTGCTGCGCACCGGCGAAAACTGACAGCAAACCCAGAGTCATCCCCACCAAACAAGTTATTCTCATCCGTTCTCCAAAAAAAGTTCAGCCCTCTGCATGCTCGCAAGAAATCTCGATGCGAAAGAATCCCGGAACTGTGCGATGGTAAAGACTCTGCAGTGCCACGTAAAGTCACGCACTCCGCCTCAGCTCAACTCGTCCCTTGGCTTTGACGCCAAATGCACCAGGCGGGTTGGCGAGGGTAGGGCGAATTTCCGATTGTAGCGGAGAAACGGCGGGTTGACTTGCAGGGGCTAGCTGGAAAAGCGGCGCCGGGGGAGTTCTTCTGCCAGTGGAGCGGATTCGGGCGCGGCCTTCTTGCGATGGTTCCCATTCGCGGACGGCGAATCGGGCTGGGGATCCGAAGGCGTTGCTTGCGATCCGCCCAGGTACTTCTCTCGTACCACGACCAGTTTTTCCAGTTCGGCCGCGCCCAGGGGTTGCGGATTGCCGAGTTGGTGAGTGACCAGCGCGATTTTCGCGAAGTGCTCGACCGTCTCCATCTTCATATAGGCCTGCGACAGGTCCGAGCCGTAGGCGACCACGCCATGATTCGACATCAGGATGGCATCGTATTGCGGCACCAGCGGCGCCAGCGCGTCGGTGAGTTCCGGAGTTCCGGGCGTGCCATATTTGGCCAGCGGAATCGATCCCAGCCCGATGACCACTTCGCAAACCAGCGGCTGGTTGAGCGCCACTCCCGCGGCCGCGAAGCCGGTCGCCGTGGGCGGGTGCGCGTGCACGATCCCTTTCACGTCCGGACGCAGGCGATAGATCAGCAGGTGCATGCCGATTTCGCTGGAGACCCTTCGTCGTCCCGCCAGAAGGCGGCCTTCCATGTCGACGATGACCAAGTCCGACGGTCGCATTCCACCCTTGCTCATGCACGTGGGCGTGGCCAGGATACGATTCTTCTCCAGGCGCACCGAGAGGTTCCCGTCGGTCGCGGCCACCAGCCCGCGATCGTGCAGCATGCGTCCGTAGCGGACGATCTGCTCCCGATATTGGCGTTCACTGGCCATGGGTTTGCGAACAGAGGAGGGCCTGACCCGCTCATGGTACCGCAGGCTCTCCGGTTCCGACAATCCAAATTCGCGCACTGGCAAAACGATTTGTCGCGGGCTTCGATCGGCCTGCCCATGTAGTCAGAACTGCCACGCTACCCCCAAAGACCCCCTATAATCGGGCCTCGCGTGCAGGTATCCGACTTCCACTACGACCTTCCTGCGGGGCAAATCGCCCAGGAGGCTTTGTCCGACCGCGCCGCTGCGCGGATGCTCCACCTGGATCGGGAAACCGGGGCTACCAGGGACCTCGTCTTCCGCGACTTCGCCGGCCTTCTGCGGCGCGATGACCTTCTCGTGTTCAACAACACCCGCGTGTTTCCCGCCCGGCTCTACGGCCGGCGCAGTGGTGCAAAAGCCCACGCGATCAGTCCGCAAAACCCGGCCGCGCACGATTTCCTTCAGGGCCGCGTCGAAGTTTTGCTGACCCGGCAACTGAGTCAGGATCCAAACGAGTGGGAGTGCCTGGTCCGGCCTGGCCGCAAGATCGGCGTTGGCGAGCGCCTTTTCTTCGGCGAGCATGAGGAACTGCAGGCGGAGGTCACCCGGCGGGGTACCTTCGGCGAACGCCAGATTCGTTTTGCGCCAGTCGCGAACTTTTTCCACTTGCTCGACCGGTTCGGGCACGTTCCTCTGCCCCCCTACATTGCCCGCGCGGACCGCCCCGAAGATCTCGAACGCTATCAAACTGTCTACGCCCGTGAGCGCGGGTCGGTTGCCGCTCCCACCGCCGGGTTGCACTTCACGCCCGAAATCCTCGCCCGCATTCGCGAGCGCGGCATTGAGACCGCTGAGATCACGCTTCACGTCGGATTGGGGACGTTCCAGCCGGTGCGCGTGGAACGGGTGGAGGACCATCGCCTGCCCCAGGAGCACTATTCGATTTCCGCCGAGGCTGCCGTCCAACTCAACCGCACGCAGGAGCAGCGCCGGCGGATTGTGGCCGTCGGCACCACCACGGTGCGCACGCTGGAATACGCTGCTTCACGTTCGCCCGATGGTCGAATTGTTTCGGAGACGGGCGAAGCGGACTTGTTCATTCATCCCGGCTACGCCTTCCGCGTGGTGGGCGCGTTGCTGACCAACTTTCCCCTGCCCGACTCGACCCTGTTGATGCTAGTCTGCGCGTTCGGCGGGAAAGAGCAAGCGCTGGCCGCCTACCGGCACGCCGTCGAGCAGGGTTATCGCTTTTACTCTTATGGCGACTGTATGTTCGTGGAGTGAACG
>Ga0307471_100000872_pt1 | contig 15978 bp, 10 predicted proteins | sample atmos_gasesAM3C__2_FD_204566 | JGI IMG/M metagenome (GOLD analysis project Ga0307471, IMG submission 204566) | Hardwood forest soil microbial communities from Morgan-Monroe State Forest, Indiana, United States - atmos_gasesAM3C_515 | ecosystem: Environmental > Terrestrial > Soil > Temperate... | reverse complement strand
CCAGCGCTTTGATTTGCATGGTGGCCAGGGACTGAATCGAACTGCCGGCACGCGGATTTTCAGTCCTCCAAACTCGTACCCAGAAGCACCCAGGAGTACCTAAGACAACCTGTTACGCGAAAACGGCCGCTCGGTAGGTGCTCCCGGGGGCTTGCGCGAGACCGCTTGTGTCCAGCGCGATGGATCAGCGAACGACGCAAAGGGCCTTCAAGTACCTGATGCTCTTGGTGCCGGCGAAGGGCGAGTAGCCCTTCGCTCCGAGGCATCTCGCCTCCGGTACTGTTGGCGTGGTAGCTCAGCACCTCGCCGCGACGCCACAGGTCACGGTCGCGTTACTCCTGATGCCTCCGCAGCTCCTGTTGACTCTTTGCAGTTCAGCTTGGATCTTTCACGTCCTCATGTCTGCCACCTCCGACTCTTCTCACCCTGCCCCCTCGGTGTTTCTGAGCTACGCCTCGGAAGATCGGCCGGCAGCGCAAACTCTCAAGGAGGCGCTCTCGGCGTTTGGACTTGATGTCTGGTACGACGAGAGTGGCCTGGACGGAGGAGATGCATGGGATCACAAGATCCGCAGGCAGATACGCGAATGCGAATTCTTCATCCCGCTCATTTCCGCTCAGACCGAAGCGCGTCCCGAGGGCTATTTCCGCCGGGAGTGGCGGCTGGCCGTCGAAAGAACCCTCGACATGGCCGATGATCACACCTTTCTTTTGCCCGTCATCATTGATGACACCATCCAGGCTGGTGCACGGGTCCCCGAGAGGTTTCTCTCGGTTCAGTGGCTGCGACTCCCGGGCGGGCGACCGACACCCGCGCTAGAGGCGCTTTGCCGCCGACTAGTCTCGGGCCAGCCCGTCGTCGAGCCTCGGAAAACGAAGTCGAATCATCCGGTTGCGAACCGCTCGCAGACACGCACACGCGAATACGCCCAATTCCCAAGTGAAGAGCCCGGACAGCCGATACGGTTCTGGGTACAGGTGGTTGGATGGGCGTTTCAGTCCGCCTGGATATTCTTCAAGGGATTTCCCAGATGGGTGCGGATAGGTATCTACATTTGGCTGGCTATCGCCTTGATGTCCAAAGGTTGCATGCCGCGGGACAAACACGTCGACAGAACTTCCTCCGGAGACGCCAAGGCGCTCAAAGAGATTCCTGGCAACTACGACCAGAGCCTGAGCAACCCCACTGACACGGACCTTGGCAGCCAAATCGCACGGGAGGTTACGGCTAAAGTTGGCGAGCGCCTCGGGGCTGGGAGGCCGCTGCTAGCGATACCCTTCAGCGCGCCTTCTGACGAGCTTGCCGCCCAAAAACTCGCCGAGTCGACGTTCGCTCAGGTGTATGGGAGAGTGGAACTCTCCCATCATGGTCAGGTGGCCCTGACGAAGGAACCGCTTTCTGCTCCCGACTTGTCAGCAGCCGTGGCGCGGGGACGCGCCCTCCATTCGAAATATGTCCTTTATGGCGCCGTTGATGCGCCCGGGCAGAATCTGACCGTGAGGATGGTGGCCGTGGCGGATGGCTCTCTGCTGTGGTCACAATCGTACTCGGTGGCCAACGCCGACCCCGCTAAGATCGCGGCGGAGGTGAGCTCTAGAGTGCCCAGTCTGAGTGATTGAGCCATGAGAGGCCCTCAGGCTAGGCGCCCACGTCGTCCGCGAAATGCCTGGGAATAACCACGGCCATCACCTTTACTTGCTGCGGAGCAGCTTTTTTCGGTTGCTGATTACGCGAGTTAGGCACACGAATTATTGGACAAGAATCTGTTCCCCAGCCGCTATTCGACAGTTCCACGGCGCACAAAGGAGCCGACCTAATCGTAAGAAGCAAGAAGCGGATGCTGAGGTCGTCGGACGCCGGGAGGAACTGTTAGGCCTTGCTTGAGTGCGCAGATCGCGATACTAACGTCAAGTGCACATCACAGCGCGAGGAAGCCCCCTATGTGCGTAGCGCGCATTTTCACACGGCGGATCGCGCTCTTACTGAGCCTCGCTCTTTGCGCAGGATCTTGGGTCCACGCTCGGCAACAACTGATCGCGTTCGTCAACGTGACCATCGTCCCCATGAACCAAGAGCGCGTGATACCCGGACAGACGGTAGTGGTCGAGGGCAAGCGCATCGCGCAAACCGGACCGGCGTCATCGATTAGGCTGCCCGCCGGTACTCTAAAGATCGACGGCCGAGGCGATTTTCTCATGCCAGGACTGGCAGATATGCACGTGCACTTGATCCGGTCGCTCGATGCCGTCAAGTCTCAAACCTTGTCATCGGCGCAGCCAGCCTCTCACACCATAGCTCCGCTTTCCGCATCCGACGATCACGAACGTGAAAACCGCGCGTTGGGGCTGCTGTTCGTGTCGAACGGGATCACCAGCGTGCGAAACATGTGGGGTGACTCTGCGATTGATACCTTCGCAAATGAGGTCGAGTCGGGGCAAGTGCTCGGACCACACGTCTATTCGACAGGCCCAATCACGGATGGCAGCCCCTACGTTTGGCAAGGCAGTCGCGTGGTGCAAAGCGAGTCCGAAGCCGAAGAGGCCGTGGACCAAGATATCCGAGAACATCGCATTGCCCTAAAGATCTACAACGGTCTGTCAGCCGACGCCTATCGATGGCTGGTCGCGTCAGCTCGGAAACGCGGTCTGGCTGTTGTGGGTCACGTCCCCGACGCCGTGGGATTACGTGGTGTGATTGAGGCTCGGCAAGATTCCATAGAGCATCTTGACGGCTTTCTCGAAGCTCTGCAGCCCGACCCGACTTCGGCAGCGAACGCCACAACTTCGCAGCTCCTCGAGAGAGCCGACAAGGGCAAGCTCACTGCGCTGGTGGAATCCCTTCGGGCTGCCAACACCTGGAATTGCCCGACTGTAGTGCTGGTTAAGAACATCGGGGACGATGCCGAATTCCAACGGAAGATCAGCCTCGTTCCTCCCAGCTTGATCGAGCGATATCGGAGAGGAATGCCTCAGTGGCATGTACATATGGAGGTGACACAACGGGTCTATGACCTTTATCTAGCGATTGTGCACGCCCTGCGCGCGGGCGGAGCCGGACTCCTACTTGGAACTGATGCGCCCAAACCTACCGTGTTGCCCGGTTTTTCCCTGCACGATGAGCTGCACAGCTTCGTGCAGGCGGGTCTGACCCCCTATCAAGCACTTCGCGCGGGTACGAGCGATCCGGCGATCTTTCTGCACCAAGAGGCGGACTTCGGAACGATCAGATCGGGACTGCGCGCCGACCTGTTGTTACTCAAAGCGAATCCGTTGGAGAACGTCGACAACGTCGACAAGCGGGTCGGCGTGATGGTCGCTGGACGCTGGTTTACCGAGGCTGAGCTACAACGGCGATTGCTTGCGTTGCGGGACAGCTATCACCAGTGAGGGTATCCACGCGGCTTGAAGTTCCCTGAATTGATGTGTTACGCATTATCGCGAGAGTACAAGCGTTCAACATCGGAGCAGCTGCTATGGGCTGTTGGGAGTGAGCCTTTCCGCCATCCTGACGAGCGCCGCAAAAGAGTCGGCCCTCATCTTACGCATGATGTGCCCGCGGTGAATTTGAACCGTGTACTCGGTGATTCCTAGTTTTGCCGCAGCTTCTTTGTTCAACAGGCCGCTGACTAACAGTGGCAGCACTTCGTGCTCTCGTGGCGTGAGGGAACGGTAGCGCGCGAGAAGATCCGCTTGTTCGAGGGCTTTCTGCCTGGCGTTTCTGTCCTTTTCCAACGCGAGCTCGACCGCCGCCAAGAACACACACTCCTCAAATGGTTTGGTAAAAAAATCACTTGCACCTTCCTTCATCGCGGCCACTGCCAACGGAATGTCGCCGCGTGCGGTGATAAAAATGATCGGTATTCCACATTGTTCGACCTTAAGCCGCGCTTGCAGCTCGATGCCCGACATGCCTGGCATGCGAATGTCGGCGATCAGGCATGACGCCTGGTGCTTCGCCCCAGAATCCAGGAACCGCTCCGCTGAATCAAAGCAAAGCGTGGACATACCCTCCGACTCGATCAGATCTTTCAGCGCGCTTTGAACCGACTTGTCATCATCGAGGATTGCCAGAAGGCTCGGGGCCTGCTCGATATTCATGAGCCAACGCTAGCCCCTTCAGCAAGGTCGCACAATCGGACCATGGGCAAAAAAATACGACTCGGGTGGTAGTCGACTAGAACCAGAGGAAGGCGGAACTGCAGGTCGCTTGTGAACGAAGACTAGTCACGCTATTGAGGAAGAATGGCTTTGAGTTTGTCGGCCATACGCACCAATTCAATCAGCGACCTGGCTTGCATTTTCTGCATGACGTTGCCTCGGTGGATCTTTACAGTGGCTTCGCTGGCTCCGATTTCTGAGGCAATCTGTTTGTTCAGCATTCCAGCGACTACGAGCCCCATGACCGCTCGCTCTCGCGCAGTCAAAGTCTGATACCGCTCGTGCAGGTCGTGGACTTCATCCCATTGTTCTCGCGCCGCACGATCAACCTGGAGAGCCTGCTGAATTGCGTCCAACAAATCCTGGTCCCGAAAAGGCTTTGTCAGAAATTCCACCGCACCCGATTTCAACGCCCGGACAGACATAGGTATGTCACCGTGCGCCGTGATAAAGATGATGGGAATTTGTATACCGACGTCAGCCAACTTGCGCTGAAAATCGAGCCCACTCATCTGGGGTAGCCTTACGTCCAGAACCAAGCAACTCGGGTCAGAGGTCCGCTTCTTGTTCAGAAACTCCTGGCCCGTCGCAAAAGACTCTGCGCGCAGACCGATCGACTCGACGAGATCGTGGACGGCCTGTCGCACGCCACGATCATCATCGACGATGAACACGGTGGGCACACCTGCTGATTTCATTCGTCAGCCTCGGCCTCGCAGGGGAGAATGAAATGGAAGGTTGCGCCCGCGCCGTGATTGGCGGTGGCCCACACGCGCCCCCCGTATGACTCCACGATCGAGCGGGTAATCGTCAGACCCATACCGGTCCCCTGCGGTTTGGTCGAATGAAAGGGGTCAAAAATCCGTTCGGTGGATTCTGACGGCAATCCTATGCCGGTATCGCTGATAGAAACAAATAGACGACTCTCGGGATTCGATCGCGATCGGATCGTCAATTCGCCCCCGGTATCTTTCATGGCCTCGACCGCGTTGAGCATCAGGTTCATGAACACTTGTTGAAGTTGGACGCGATTCGCCAGGATGTTTGGCGTATCGGTCTCCAGCTCCGGGTGGATGGTTATGGCATGCCGCTCCGCTTCGCTGCTCAGTAGAACGGTAATCTCTTCGACAATTTCCCTCACGTCTACGATCTGTCGCTCTGTCGGCGCTCCCGTTCTGTAGAAGGACCGCAAGCTGTCGATGACGTTGCCTGCGCGATTAGCATCCTGCTCAATCCTCACTGCAGCTGCGCGTGCTCTTTCCAGGTCGGGTGGCTCATGCGCCAACCAGCGCAACAGAGCGTTGGCGCTCGTGATCGAGGCGGTGATGGGTTGCTTGATTTCGTGCGCCAGCGCTGCGGCCAACTCTCCCATCATGTTGATACGATTGATGTGTGCGAGCTCATTCTCTAATTGGCGTAGCCTTTCCCGCTCCTCCTCGGCGCGCTTTCGTTCCGTTATATCCATAGTGATACCCACATACTCACCCATTTCTCCGGAGGGAATGTGATGCCCTATGGTGCGCAGAAATCGGATGGTTCCGTCGGGAAGACAAATTCGGAACTCGCGGATCTCGTAGTCCGTGCGCGTGTGAATTGCATTCGCTAGAGTTGCCCTCACAACCGGCTCATCTTCGGGATGAACGGTTTTCCAAAAACTCTCGAGTGGTAAAGGGCCCTGGCTGGGTTCAAATCCATGTAGGCGATAAATTTCGGCCGACATATGATGATTTTGCCCAGTGTGGAAATTGGTCGCCCAACTGCCGATGTGAGTTAGGCTTTGCGCTTCCGCAAGGTATGCCTGTTGCCGTCGCAATTCCTGCGTTAGTAGTTCCTGCTCTGTAACGTCCATCGTCGTGCCGATGAACCCTTTGAAGACTCCTTGTTCAACGACGGGAACCGCCACGGCGCGAACGTAGCGCAATTGCCCGTCGGGTCGAACAATCCGTTCAATTTGATCGAAGCCACGGTGTTCCTCTTGCATGCGTTTGATGGATTCAGCGATTGAGGCGCGGTCCTGTGGATGTACGAGAGCCAGGTACTGGTCGACCGTGGGCGCTCCGTTCTGCGGATCCAAACCGTAGATCTTGTACAGTTCGTCGGACCAATAGTGACCCGAGTCGTTGAAGGCCCAACTGCCCATATGAGCGAGGCGCTGTCCTTCGCTGAGATAAAACTGACTCCGCTGCAGAGCTTCCTCTGCGCGCTTCTGTTCAGTGACATCTTGGACGGTACCAAACAATTTGCGCGGCCGTTCCGACTGCTCACCGTTCGACTCGACTGGCAACGCGCTCCAGCGCTTTGAGGTAATGGCATGCAGTGTACGGACTTCGCCGCTCGGACGAACAATCCGAAACTCAGCAATGGGGTACGCCCCGGCAGAAAGGTCCACGTCTACTCCGCCGTAGAGGGACTCTCTGTCATCAGGGTGGACCATTCCGCGGTTTGTGGCCAAGTCCATTGCACGTTCTTGCGGCTTTAGGCCAAAGATGCGATAGGTCTCGTCCGACCAAACGATCACATTCGTCTCGAGGTCCCATTCCCAGTGGCCCACGTGAGCGACGCGTTGGGCTTCTTCATATCTCGCGTTGCTTTCTTCCAACTTGCGAGCCAGCGCCCGGCGTTCTTCTTCGGCGCGCTTGCGTTCGGTCGTATCGGTGATTACGCCCATGTATTCGAGATTGCCAGAGCTATCTCTTCCGGCGTGGGCAACCGCGTGGATGTATTTGACGATGCCGTCCGGCAATAAAATTCGATGCTCGACATCCAAGTCCATGGCGTTCTTGACGGCATGTTCCTTGAGCTGCTGCATGCGATCACGGTCTTCGGGGTGGATTCTGTCGAACACCAGATCGAGTGTTGGACTCGTTTCGTCGGTGAATCCCAGGATTCTACGAGTTTCTTCCGACCAAACGAGCTCGCCACCAGTGACTTTCCATCCGAATGTTCCCGAATGGCTCAGTTTCTGAGCCTGTTCGAGGTATTGCCACCGTCTTTGCAAGTCAGCCTGCGCTTCTTTCAGATCGTCATTCGCCTTCCCAAGCATGCTCCCGCGCTCAGCACTTCGAGCTCTCACGATGCGAAGTGCCTCACCAAGCTGTTTTCGGGCTCGGTGCCAGCGACTGCGCAAGCCATTTGACGAGGCTGACATCCTATACATCGCCGTCTCCTTGCTCAGCGTTGCGCAGATGAAGCGACCGAATCAATAGCGAAGGGAGGCGAGCGTCCATCGTCGCTTTCCATCGTCGACGTTGAGTGACGCGCCCCACGGTGCGCATCAGACTCAAGTGGCCCTCTGATAGCGATGTGCTCCGCGACTGTGAGGCGGGAGGTGGTGATGTTCTTGCTCATGTGCGGTCTCATTGTCCGCTCGTTCGACCGTGGCAAGGATAGCACTCGCGAATAGCTCGGCGCTCGTGAAGCGCCTACTAGGAACATGTAATAGCGAGCCAGTACGACGCCTTCTACGATGCAGCCGAGTTGCTCCATGTTCCTGGAGAAGGCGCGATGAAAACCATCACAACACACTATATCGACGGTGCGCTCGTCGAATCCCATGGCCGCGAGGTCATGGAAAGTATCAATCCGACCAATGGTCAAGTGATCGCCCGCGCTACGTTGGGTGACGAGGAAGATGCGCGACGCGCCATTGCCGCCGCCAAGCGAGCGTTCGCACGTTTCGTGCGGACGACCAAAGAAGAGCGCATGGAGACTCTACGCAGGCTGCACAGGGCCGTCTCGGCGCGCGTCGATGATCTCACCAAGACAATGGTCGAGGAGTACGGCGGTGTTGTGCAGTTCGCAGCGCCCCTCGTGCAGGCGGGTGCCGACGTGTTCCTCTCGGCCGAAAAGGCCCTCCGCGAGCTGGCATTGACTCGGAGTTGGGGCAAGACAACGGTCACTATGGAGCCGGTCGGCGTTGCCGGTCTGATTTCACCGTGGAACGCGAATGCGTTTTTCCTTTGCATGAAACTTGCCTCAGCAGTCGCCGCCGGTTGCACGGTAGTCATGAAGCCGAGTGAGTTGAGCGCTTTGCAAACGCGCGTGTGGCTGGAATGTGTACACGGGGCGAAACTTCCGCAAGGGCTTTGCAACGTTGTCTCCGGTCGAGGAGAGGTTGTCGGAGCGGAGCTCGTGCGAAATCCCGACGTGGCCAAGATTTCCTTTACGGGTTCGGCCGCTGTCGGAAGATCGATCATGCGCGAAGGTGCTGCGACTATGAAGCGCATCACGCTTGAGCTAGGAGGTAAGTCGCCTAACATTCTGCTTGATGATGCCGACCTCAAGAAGGCGATCCCGAATGCGTTCATCATCGGGTTTCTGAACAATGGTCAAGCTTGCGTCGCTGGGACTAGGCTCCTTGTGCCGAAGAGTCGCTTCGAGGAAGTCAAACAGACGATCTTGGACACCTTGCCCGCCTTTCCAGTCGGCGATCCGGCCGACCCAAAAACCGCCGTCGGACCAATGGTGAACCAGAAGCAATATCAGCGCGTCCAGTCCTACATTCGCAAGGGTATTGAAGAAGGCGCAGAGGTGCTTGTCGGAGGCGAAGGGCACCCGCCCGGACTTGAGTCGGGCTATTTCGTCAAACCTACGGTATTTGTCAATGTGAAGAATGATATGACAATCGCCCGGGAAGAGATTTTCGGGCCCGTCCTCTCGGTCATCACCTACGAGGACGAAGAGGATGCGATCCGGATCGCCAACGATACGGAGTACGGCCTCCACGCTTACGTAAGCGGCACGGACATTCAGCGCGTGCGCCGCGTCGCATCTCAGATCCAAGCCGGCCGCGTGGCGATCAACGGCATGCTAGACGATCAACAGGCGCCGTTCGGCGGATTCAAGCATTCCGGCATCGGCCGTGAATTCGGAACGTTCGGGATCGAGGCGTTTCTTGAACCGCGGGCCATCCTGGAGTGATCGGCGGCACGGCCTGACGCCATCGGTAACAACTCGTGACGACGCACATCACGCTTTCTCCCGGCGAGGCTGCTGCGGATCGCCTCGCCATTCGGGAACTCGCGCGCCATGTCGTGACGGCCGGGGATTCGCGGCGCGAGTCCTCGCTCGAGCACCATCCCCGCGCCGTCGCGGCTATGAGCCTCACGCAGCTAGTCGGCGCCGGCGGCTGCGAGGCAAGAGGGGACGCGTCGAGTGTGGTGCTGCAAGGATCAATCATGAGAAGAATTGCGTTCGACATCCCACAGCGACTAGCGCTGGTTTCAGCGCTGGCTATGTTCGGTTGCGGCCAGAAGCCCGCGCCCACATCCGCATCGCCACCACCGCCGAAGGTTTCGGTTGTCACCGTCAAGGCGCAGTCGGTGCCGGTCATCACCGAGCTGCCTGGACGCGTGGCTGCTCTTCGAGTGGCGGAAGTGCGCCCGCAAGTAAACGGCATCGTCCTGAAGCGATTGTTCGTACAAGGCAGCGAGGTCAAAGCAGGACAGCAGCTCTATCAGATCGATCCGGCGCCCTATGAGGCGAGCTACCACAGCGCGGTCGCGGCGGCGGCCTCGGCCCGTTCGTTGGCGGAGCGCTACAAACCGCTTGTGAAGGCCAACGCGGTCAGCAAGCAGGATTATGACAACGCCGTTGCCACCGACCTTCAAGCGCAGGCGGCATTGGAGACGGCGCGCATCAACCTGCGCTATACCAAAGTCCTGTCGCCCATCTCCGGTCGCATTGGCCGTTCGACGGTGACCGAAGGCGCGTTGGTCACCGCAAACCAACTCGCTCCGCTGGCGACGGTGCAACAGCTCGATCATGTTTATGTGGACGTCACACAGCCCAGCGGCACGCTACTGCGCCTCAAGCGCGAGGCGGCAGCTGGGCAGTTGCACCAAAACGAGGCCGGCCGGACCCGGGTGAGTCTGCGCCTGGAGGATGCCACCGACTATGCGCAAGCCGGGACGCTTCAGTTCTCGGAAGTCACCGTCGACGAGAGCACGGGCTCGGTGACGATGCGCGCATTGTTCCCCAACCCCGACCGCATCTTGTTGCCGGGCATGTTCGTGCGCGAGCGCATTGAGGAAGGCGTTCGTCTGGGCGCGTTGCTGGTGCCACAGCAAGGCGTCAGTCACAACGAGAAGGGCGACCCGACTGCGCTGGTGGTCGCCGCCGACAACACCATTGCCTTGCGCGTCCTGAAATCGGATCGCGCAGTCGGCGACCGATGGCTGGTGAGCGAGGGCCTTCAGGAAGGCGATCGGATTGTTGTGGAGGGACTTCAACTCGCACAGCCCGGTGCCAAGGTCCAGCCGGAAGAATTCCGCCAGCCCACGCAAGCAAGCCAGGGCGAACTCCTGTCGGCCAATCAGAAGTAGGAAACAGCGATGGTCAGGTTCTTCATCGACCGTCCGGTGTTCGCCTGGGTGCTGGCGATCGTCGTCATGATGGCTGGTGCTTTGGCCATCACCACCCTGCCGGTGGCGCAATACCCGAGCATCGCCCCACCGGCGATCTCGATCCAGGTCACGTATCCCGGAGCATCGGCTGAGACCGTGCAAAGCACTGTGACTCAAGTAATCGAGCAGCAGCTTTCCGGCATCGACCACCTACTGTACTTCGGGTCCGAAAGCGACAAAGACGGAAGCATGACAATCACGCTGTACTTCGAGCAGGGAACGAATCCCGACATCGCTCAAGTGCAGGTGCAAAACAAGCTGCAGTTGGCGACACCGCTGTTGCCGGCCGAGGTTCAGGCCCAAGGCATTCGAGTGGCCAAGGCGACACGAAATTTCTTGCTCGTGATCGGCTTCTACTCCGCCGACGGCTCGATGAACAACGATGACATCAGCGACTACGTCGCGTCGCACGTTCAGGATCCGATCAGCCGCACGCCCGGTGTCGGCGACTACCAGTTGTTCGGATCCCAATACGCCATGCGCATCTGGCTCGATTCGGCGCGGTTGGACAACTACGGCCTGACACCCGTCGACGTGAATAACGCTTTGCAGGCGCAGAACGTACAGGTTGCCTCCGGTGAGCTGGGCGGTCTGCCATCGGCGATCGGCCAGCGCCTCAATGCCACCATCGTCGGTCCACAACGGCTTCAAACCGCAGAGCAGTTCGGACAGATTCTGTTGAAGGTCAACCCGGATGGCTCGCAAGTTCGCTTGAAGGACGTCGCCCGCGTCACCTTGGGCGGCGAAAACTATTCGATCTACGTCGAGTACAACGGCCACCCGGCGTCGGGTCTCGGCATCAAGTTGGCCACGGGCGCCAACGCGCTTGATACGGCCCGGGCGATTCGCGCCACGATGGATCGACTCCAACCGTTCTTTCCATCCGGCTTGAAAATGGTCTACCCCTACGACACCACGCCGTTCGTAAGCGTCTCCATCGAAGAAGTCGTGAAGACGCTGTTCGAGGCAATCGTGCTGGTGTTCTTGGTGATGTACCTCTTCCTGCAGAACTTCCGCGCCACGCTCATTCCGACGATCGCTGTACCGGTGGTGCTGCTCGGCACTTTTGGCATCCTTGCCGTCGCAGGTTTTTCGATCAACACGCTGACGATGTTCGGCATGGTGCTGGCCATCGGCTTGCTTGTTGACGACGCCATCGTGGTCGTGGAAAACGTCGAGCGCGTGATGGTGGAAGAAGGTCTGTCGCCGAAAGAAGCCACGCGCAAATCGATGGACCAGATCACCGGTGCGCTCGTGGGCATCGCTCTCGTGCTGTCGGCGGTGTTTCTGCCGATGGCATTCTTTGGCGGCTCGACCGGCGTGATCTACCGGCAGTTCTCCATCACCATCGTTTCAGCGATGACGCTGTCGGTGCTGGTGGCGCTGGTCTTCACGCCTTCGCTTTGCGCCACGTTGCTGCGCAAGCCACACGACGCCGAGCACGAACGCAAGCGCGGCTTCTTCGGCTTGTTCAACCGAGGTTTCGCGAGCATGAATCGGGGCTACGAGCACGGCCTCGGTCACGTCACGGTTCGGACAGGACGCTACCTCTTGGCGTATTTGGCCATCGTCGTTTGCCTAGGGGTGCTGTTCGCGCGCGTACCCACATCGTTCTTGCCGGACGAGGACCAGGGCATCTTGTTCCTGCAGGTCGTCGAGCCGCCGGGCACGGCCAGCGAGTTGACGCAGCAAACACTCGACGAAGTGCGCGATTACTTCATGAAGGATGAAGCGGCCATCGTTAGCGACGTCTTTACGGTCAACGGATTCAGCTTCGGAGGCCGCGGCCAAAACGCCGGTTTGGCGTTCGTGCGGCTCAAAGATTGGAAGGATCGTCCGAACGAGCGAGACTCCGTGTTCGGCCTTGCCGAGCGGGCCAATCAGCGTTTCCATGGCATACGCAGCGCTTTCGTCATCGCATTTCCGCCGCCGGCGGTGCTCGAACTCGGCAACGCCACCGGCTTCGACTTCGAGTTGGAAGACTTGGGCAACGTCGGACACGACGCGCTCATGAAGGCTCGCGGCCAGCTGATGCAAATTGCGGGAAAGGATCCCGCCATCGGCTCACTGCGGCCGAACGGCTTGTCGGACGAGCCCCAGTACAAGCTCGACATTGACTGGGAAAAAGCCAGCGCTCTTGGCCTGTCGATCGACGACATCAGCCGAACGCTCGGCATCGGTTGGGGCTCGGCCTACGTGAATCAATTTGTCGATCACGGCCGCGTCAAGCGCGTCTTCGTGCAGGGCGAGGCCGCGTCACGCATGCTGCCGCAGGACTTGGACAAGTGGTACCTGCGAAATGCGGCCGGGCGGATGACGCCGTTCTCCGCGTTCTCTTCCGCACACTGGAGCGTCGGCTCGCCTAAGCTGGAGCGCTACAACGGTACTTCTTCATTGGAGTTCCTCGGTACCCCGGCGCCGGGTCGCAGCAGTGGCGACGCGTTGGCAGCGATGGAAGCGGCGGTAACCAAACTGCCGAAAGGCATCGGCTACGAATGGACGGGCCTGTCCTACGAGGAGAAGAAATCGGGTTCGCAGGCGCCGGCGTTGTACGCGATCTCGCTGGCTATCGTGTTCCTGTGCTTGGCGGCGCTCTACGAAAGTTGGTCGATTCCGGTTGCGGTCATGCTCGTGGTGCCCTTGGGGATCCTCGGCACCGTGAGCGCGACCTTGCTGCGCGGGCTTGGCAACGACGTGTTCTTTCAGGTGGGTCTGCTGACCACGGTTGGGCTGTCCGCCAAGAACGCGATCCTCATCGTCGAGTTCGCGAAGGCGAATGTCGAGCACGGGATGGGTTTGGTCGAGGCGACGGTCAGCGCTGCGCGGCAACGCTTGCGCCCCATCCTCATGACTTCGTTTGCTTTCATCTTGGGAGTGATGCCGTTGGCGATCGCCACCGGCGGCGGTGCAGGCGGACGTATTGCCATCGGCACCGGCGTGATCGGTGGCATGGTCGCCGGCACGGTGCTCGCGGTCTTTTTCGTGCCGGTGTTTTTCGTCGCAGTGCGTTCGGCCTTCAGAGGACGACGGGCCCGCGACGACGCGGGGCTCGCGCGGGTCGCACTGCAGACCTGAGCAATGCAGTACCTGCACAGGTTCGGTGCGATCGTTATGGGAACGATGACGCTGTCCGCGTGCACGTTGGAGCCGGGATACGTTCGGCCCGACGCACCCGTGACGATGCCGGAGCACAACGTCGTTTCGGGTGTACCTGCAGAAGATCTCGGTTGGCGGACGTTCTTCCCCGACCGGCAGTTGCAGCAGCTCATCGTGCTGGCCCTGGCCAACAACCGCGACCTGCGCGTCGCCGCGCTGAACGTCGAAACCGCGCAGGCGCGCTACCGGATCCAGCGTGCCGATCTGTTTCCGACCATCGCGGCCAGCACGACGGAACAATCCAACCGCATTCCCGCCAGCGTGCTTGCGGCCTCGGTACCCGGCGGAAGCGCTCTTGTGCAAGGCAGCGTTGTCTCTCGCTCTTACACTGCGGGCGTCGGCTTCACCGGCTTTGAACTGGATCTCTTCGGCCGCATCCGCAGCCTCAGTCATGCCGCCTTGCAGGAGTATTTCAGCGTCGAGGAGACCCGACGCAGCGTCCAGATCGCCCTGGTGTCAGAAGTCGCCACCGCTTACCTGGCGCTGCTCACGGATCAGACGTTACTGGACATCACGCGCCAGACGCTGCAGAACCAGAACGATTCTTACGAGCTGACGCGGAAGATGTTCGAACGAGGGACCGCTACACAGCTTGCTCTTCGCCAAGCCGAGTCAACCGTGGACGCCGCCCGCGCGAACTTGGCGCAGTATGCGCGCGCGCTCGCTCAGGACCGAGATGAGTTGCAGCTATTGCTCGGCGCTCCCATACCGGAAGGCACCGATTTTTCTGCCGGGCTCGACCGGACAGACGTCGTGTCGGCAGTGGAGGAAGCCATTCCCTCCGACGTTCTGGTCAAACGGCCGGATGTGCTTGCTGCCGAACACCTGTTGAAAGCAGCCAATGCCGACATCGGCGCGGCGCGTGCGGCGTTTTTCCCCGCGATCGAACTGACGGGCAGTCTAGGCAGTGCCAGCACGGAACTTTCCGGTTTGTTCAAGCACGGCTCCCTCGCGTGGACGTTCTTTCCTCAGATCAGTGTTCCGATCTTCTCAGGCGGCGCCAACGACGCCAACCTTGAGGCGGCCAAGGTGGCACGTGCCACTGCGGTAGCGCAATACGAAAAAGCGATCCAGATTGCGTTCCGTGAAGTGGCCGACGCGCTCGCGGCCCGCGGTTCCCTCGACGAGCAGCTGGCGGCGCAACAGGCACTTGTAACTGCCTCGCAGGATGCCTACCACTTGGCACAGATGCTCTTTCGCGGTGGCGTTGTCAGCTACCTCAGCGAGCTTGATGCGCAGCGTTCTCTTTATGGCGCGCAGCAACAGCTGCAAGCCGTGCGCCTCGCCCGTCTGGAGAATCTGGTGACGTTCTACAAGGTCCTCGGTGGTGGCTTGCGAGAAAACTCGGCAAACGTATCGGCCGCTCGATACCCATAGCCAGGAGAGGACAATGGGCGATCGGTCCGAGCGTCAGGCCACTCTTTCAGGAGTCGACTCGACACATTCCAATGCGCCTGCGGAGCCAGGACATCTGTCGAGCGGTGAACATTCGCAACAGTCACAGCCAACCATGCTTGAACTCAACAGCGTTTTACTCATCGTAATGGGCGGCCTCGCTGCGCTCTTCACAGCCATGGCGTTTTCGTTGTGCTTATCGTAGACGGCAAGGGCATCGATCGTTCCTCAGCGGGCTACTCTCGTGACACGGGCTGGTGTTGACGGTGACAGATCTTGTGTCCGTTTGATTTGATGGTGGCCAGGGACAGAATCGAACTGCCGACACGCAGATTTTCAGTCCCTGTTTCAAAGCGCACTAAATACCTGACTACACTCGGAAAATCCCTTCGGCAGTGTCCAATCTTTTCCCGAAATTCGGCCACTTGACCCGCCGAAAGGCCGGGAAGCGACCGAATAATATTGGACGCTCGAGGAGCCCCCACCCCATCAACTAAGCCGCCGCGCGAGCGTCGCGGTCAGCAAGGTCTGCGCCTTCGGGGCAATGTGATCCAATGGGACGAACGAGCCCGGTCAAGGTATCAGCCCACGCACTGACCGCGTCGAGAGATCGTCAATGTGCCGAAATGCCGGTGCGATCCTCTCAATCTGATGGGAAGGTACTTGGTACTCTTCGAAATACACCTTCCATTCGCGTAGGATCCTCCAAATCTTGGCGATGCTCTCGGCGGCGGCCTCCGCGGACAAGGTGAACATCTCGCGACCGGCAAAAGCGTTGTCGAGGGTTGCGATCCGTCCCTGCGGCCCGACGCCCAGGTGCAAGCGCCGCTCGGGCGCCAAACTCGCTCGCGGCATGACATCGTACA
>Ga0307471_100000871_pt1 | contig 15989 bp, 15 predicted proteins | sample atmos_gasesAM3C__2_FD_204566 | JGI IMG/M metagenome (GOLD analysis project Ga0307471, IMG submission 204566) | Hardwood forest soil microbial communities from Morgan-Monroe State Forest, Indiana, United States - atmos_gasesAM3C_515 | ecosystem: Environmental > Terrestrial > Soil > Temperate... | reverse complement strand
CTGATCATCAGCGTGGTGATGGGCGTGATCCCCGCGCACCTGCTCTTCTTTCTCACCGGAGCGCCCGTGTAGCCGGGCGCGGCGTCACTCGAGCGCGAGCGAGGTGTCCGGTTGTGTCGCCGGTGCGTCCGCCAGTGTCAGGCCCACGCCGGTGAGGATCAGCACGCCCCCGCCGAGGGTCGCCGTGGTCGGTGAGCTGCCCAGGATGAGAAAGCCGAGCAGCGCAGCAAGCGGTGCCTCACCGAGAAACGCCACAGACACCGTGGCTGCTCTGACGTGGCGCAGTGCCCAGTTGTACACGGTGTGACCTCCGAGCGTGCAGACCACCGCGAGCGCGAGGCCCAGCGCAGCGGTGCGCGAGGACGGCAGGTGCGCCGTGCCGCCGACCGCGGCCACGCTCGCCGCAACCACGCAGACCACTGCGTACACCGTCGATGAATATGTGGTGACGCCAAGGTTCGCTCGCACACCTCGACCGATCAACAGATAGCCGGCAAGGCACACCGCGCCGCCCAGGGCCAGCAGATCGCCGAACAGCGCCGTGGCGCTGAGACGGATGTCGCCGATACACGTCACCAACGTGCCGAGCAGCGCGAGGCCCATTCCTGCAGCGGCGCGAGGCGGAACACGATCGCCGAGCCAGCGCCGTCCCAGTGGCGTGACGATCACGGGGTGCAGCGAGACGAGCAGGACGCTCGCCGCGATGGTCGTGTAGCGGAGCGATGCGGTCCAGAACAGGAAGTGGCCCGCGAGCAGCACGCCGCTGGCGATCACGAGCCACCGCCGCTCGCGCAGGCGTGAACGGGTATCGCTGTTGAGCTCGCGCAGTGCCCACGGCGCCAGCAGCACCGTCGCCATTCCCATGCGCACCCAGACGATGGTTGCGGGGTCGTCGCCTGCGATACGGATGAAGACCGCCGAGAACGAGACGGCAGTCGTCGCAGCGATGAGCGCGAGGGTCGACGCCCTCGGCGTCGTCAACTGGCGGCGGCCTCGTCGGCCCAGCGGTCGTAGAGCTCGGCGAGCGCGCCGCTCAAGCGATCATGCTCGCGTCCGGTTTCGGCGCCGCGCTGCGCATCCGCGAATGTGGTCGGGTCCAGCAGGCGCTCTTTGACGTCCGCGAGCTGTGCCTCAACCTCCGCGATCTGGCGCTCCAGGTCCGCGAGTCCCTTTGTTGCGGGTGGGGCGCTGCCGCCGGGCCGGCGCCGTTCGGGAACCGCTGCTGAGCTCGCCCGCTCCGCATCCGCGCGCTCACGCTCGCGCACTCGCAGCAGGTCGCTGTACCCGCCGAGCACCTCGCGTACGCGTTGCGGTGCTGCGGGGTCGTCGCTCTCTTCGATCGCCCATGTGCGAGTGGCAACCGCGTCGATCAACGCGCGGTCGTGCGTCACGAGCACCACGGCGCCGGGATAGCGCACGAGTGCGGCTTCGAGGACCTCCTGTGCCGGGATGTCGAGGTGGTTGGTCGGCTCGTCGAGCAGCAGGAGGTTGCACTCCTGGAGCGCGAGCTTTCCCAGCAGCAGTCGCGCGCGCTCGCCACCGCTGAGGTCGGTCATGGTCTTGGCGACGTCGTCGCCGCTGAACAGCAATGCGCCGAGCATCGTTCGTGCACGTTCTGCGCTCACTGCGTGCTCCGACATGAGGCTCGCGAGCACGGTTGCGTTCTCAGTTTGCGCTGTCGTCCCATTGCTACTCACCGGCCCGAGCCCGAGGTCTTGCCGGTACAGCTTCGAGATCGTCTTCGGGCCCAGGGTCACCGTGCCGGCGAGGGGTGACAGCGACCCGGCGAGCGTGTGCAGCAACGTCGACTTGCCACTGCCGTTGGGCCCCACGACTGCGATTCGCTCTCCGGGGACGATCGTGGCCGGAGGCAGCGACACCAGTGGTGCGTCCCAGCCGGCGACCACCCCGGTCGCTTTCAGCACGACGTTGGATGACGGCGCCGCGTTGAACCGGAGTCGAGGGCGTCGGTCGTCGAGAGGTGCGGCGACGCGCGCGAGGCGGTCGAGCTTGGTCTGCCGCCCGCGCGCCTCACGCGCTCGCTGCCCGGCCCGATAGCGGCGGATGAACTCCTCCTGATGCGCGATGTACGCCCGCTGCGCCTCGAACTCGCGGTGTCTCGTCTTGCGGCGCTCGGCGCGCAGACGGACGTAGTTCGTGTACGAACCGGGGTACATCTCGCCGGCGCCGTGAGCAATCTCGAGCACGCTCGTGCACACGTTGTCGAGAAAGCGACGATCGTGCGAGACGAGCACGAATGCCGTGGAGATGCCTCGCGTGAACTCCTCGAGCCACTCGATCGCCGACAGGTCGAGATGGTTGGTGGGCTCGTCGATGAGCAGGAGATCGGCGTCCTGCACCAAGAGCTTGGCCAGCTCGAGCCTGCGCTGCTGGCCACCGCTCAGCTCGGACGGATGGCGCTGCTGCATGGAGGTGTCCAAGCCGAGGCCGCCCAACGCCTCGCGAGCGCGCGCCTCCAGCTCGTAGCCGCCGGCGTCCTGGTATGCGTGCTGGAGATCGCCGTAGCGCTCGAGCTCAGCGGTGGTCCCGTTCTCGGCCATGGCCTGCTCAAGGCGCGTCATCTCGGCGTGCGTCGCGACGAGGTCGCCGCGCGACAGCATCACCTCGTCGAGCACGGTCCCGGCGATCGGCTGCGGCGCGTCCTGCGGCAGGTAGCCGACGCGCAAGCCGCGGGCACGCTCGACCGCACCCGCGGTTGGGTCGCGCAGCACCGCGATGATCTCGAGCAGCGACGTCTTGCCCGCGCCGTTGGCGCCGACGACCGCCACGCGGTCGCGCGACTCGATACGCAGCGCGATTCCCGAGAAGATCGTCTTGGCGCCGAACGCGAGCCCGACGTCCTCACAGACGACGAGCGACATGACCCGAGTCTACGTACCGCGGCGCGCTGCCAAACGCGGCGGGACAAACGGAGACCTCTCGAGGGGGCACGTGGTCGCGCCGCCCTCGCTCAGCCTGACCGCGGCGCGCCTTGAGCAGGGGCGGCGAATCGCAGCACGGGCATGCCGCCGGTGGCTATGTCGCAAGGCCGACTGCGGGGACGTGGCCCGCGAGCGTTCCTTGAGCCGACTGCACGAGCGAGTCGAGCGTCACCGGGCCCTGATAGCGGTCGGAGACGACCCCATCGCTGTTGACGAAGTAGATCCACGGGTCGGTTTGCAGTCCGAAGGCGTCGAATGCGGGGGTGACCTTCGCGGTGGCGCTTGGGGGGCCCGCCGGGTAGTACGTCTCGATGTGCTCGAAGAGCAGCTGCGAGCAGAACTGCTGGCACAGTTGCTGGAGGACCTGCTTCGTCGGACCGCACGTCTTGGTCGGGCAGAAGGCAGGGTCGCCGAAGTACAGCACCATCGGCTTGTGCTCGGCGACGCCCTGAGCAACGGTTTCGCTGTGCCAGCTGTCCGGGGGCACGCCGCTGTCGATAGTCGCCAGGGTCACACCGGGATCGCCGAGGACCGCCTGATGGATCGGCGGAACCGACGCGCCGACGGCGACCTCCGATCCGTGCAGGCTGACGGTGACGAACGCGTGTCCCCCGACCGGTTGACCGTTCCTCCCGGTCCCCTTGACCACGTACTCGAACTGCCCGACATCCGGGAACGATGCGATCCCGGTGTAGACCGGGATGCCGCCATACTCGGGAGCGATATTGGCGAGGGGTCGCGTTTCGACGCCTCGCCCTGTCGCATCGACCACTTGCAACGAGACGTTCGTCGCGCTCACGGGATTGCGCTGGTCGTCGAGCAGCGCGACGCTGATACGGTTGACGCCGACGAGCAGCGTTGAGTTCTGCGGCGACACCATGAGATTCTCCGCTGAGCTCGGTGTCCCCTGCGATGCAACCGCACCGCATCCGCTGAGCGCAGCCATGCCAAGGGAGGTGAGCAGCAGCGCTGCTCTACTCATCGGCAGGTGTCATGTCCGGCATGTCGGCCGTGTCTTCGCTCCGCGCCGGCATCGCCGTCGCGTCGCCCAGTGCACCTTCACGCTGCAGGATGCGGCGCACGATTGCCACCGACGCGGCGTATGTGGAGTCCATGCCGAAGTACGACAGTCCTCTTGCCCCCAGGGTGCGTGCTTGCGTGAACGGCGTGTCCGACGCGTAGTGGATGACTCCGAAATCGACGGGGAGCTTCGAGAAGTTCACCGGCTCGTTGGTCGGGTACCGGGCGGGCTCGGTGATCTCGTACATCGCGTTGCAGTACGGACCGGCCTCCATCTCGACGACCGTGAACGCTTCGCGGTAGTAGAAGTCGAGATAGCCGCGGTTCTGCAGGAACGTCCCCTTGACGCTGACCGTGCGCTGATTGTCGAGCCCGCTGCCGAAGCGCAGATAGGGCGCGATGTCTGAGACCTGGAAGGCGTTGTCCAGCCAGTACGCGGAGCCGCTGTGCTCGTCGTGGACAACGCTCGAGATCATCACGTCGCCGACGTCCGCGTTGAGCGTCGCAGCCTTGCCGAGGATGTAGACGCCGCGCAGTTCGGCGACGGTCTCGGCCACCTCGCGCAGGATGTTGTACGCCGCGAGCCCGAGCGGATAGTCGATGCACACGATCACCGCTCTGCTCGCACGCAGCGCTTCGCTGTCGACGGGCCGGAGGCGATCGTCGAGGTTGCCCATCACGAGCCGGTCGAGAGGGATGACCTGAGCGGCGACGTCGAGGGCCGTGCGGCTGGCAACGTTGATCACTCCCGCTTCGCGCTCCTCGCGGCGAATCGCGCTTCGCTCTGCGTCACCGAGATTGGTTCTGAAGCGGCGCCTCGCCACGTAGTACAGGAAGTTGTCCCAGCTGCCCTCGGCGTCACCGTCACGAAACCTGCGCAGCTCCTTGCGCAGGTCCGCGGGGCCGTCGTCGTCGAGGCTCTGCACAAGCTCGGCTTCGTGCTTGCGCGCGAGTCCCGTGACGAGGTTGGCGACCGAGTGGGAGTTGCTGCTGACGAAATAGACGGGTCGGTTCAGCAGCGCCTCCGAGCGCATCACGCCGGTCACCTGCTGCCACCAGCGGCGCGTCACCCGCGCGTAGCCGACCTGGGTGCCGCCGAGAAGACGGATGCGCAGTGACGTCGGCCGGGCCGCGATTTCCGCCAGCCGCTCACCGAATGCGGCGCCCCACGACTCGCGCAATTGCAGCCAGTCGTCCTCGCCGCCGCCCAACGCGCGAGCGCACTCGGCTACGGTCAGATCCTCGGTCCGCTCTGGCCCTGCCGCGCGAATCGCGACGTGCATCTTGTTCCACTCGATCTGGAAGGCGACCAGTGTCGGCACCAGGTCATCGACATCCGATGCGCTGGCGATGAGCACCGCGAGCGTGTCGTCACCGTCGTCGTACCAGCGGCGGCGCCGTCCCGGCGCTCCGACCTCGGCCCAGTCCTCGAGCCTGCCGAACCCGTGCCGCGCGAAGACCTCGGGGGACTGACCCATGACCACCAGGCCGCGGTGGTGGATCGCGTCGGGAACACGGCGCAGCGCGTAGAGGAACGCGCCGAGGTCGAGCTCGGGCGAGTCCGCGAGCGGGTGGAGGCTCGACCCCATCGCCTTGTGCGAGGGCTCGAGCACGCGCAGGCGGGTCTCGCCGCTGCTGCGGAGGATCGTCGTGTACGTGCGGTGGTACACGTCGACCGCCTCGGCGAGGGCGGCCTCGGACTGGTTGGGTCGGAGCGTCGTGCCGCGCTCTGCGGCGGTCGCCCCGGGGGCATTGCGGGCGAGTTGGTGAAGTGCCATCACTGACCATTCTCCACCCCGTCCGGGGCGATGCCGCCCGAATTCGCGGAGCCGGACCCCGCCTCGGCGTGGGTATCCTCCGCGGGCGTGGGGACGATCGCGGTGACCGGCTCGGTCGCGTACGACACCATCATGGTGTTTCCAGGGCGCTTTCGCGATCACATCCTTCCGGATCACACGCATCTGCTCAACGTCTCGTTTCAAGTCGATCGCCTCGAGCGGCGCCGCGGCGGCACCGCAGCCAATATCTGCTACACGCTCGCGTTACTCGGCGAGCGACCGCTGCTCTGCGCCGCCGTCGGCGCCAGTGACTTCGAGGACTACGGCGCCGTGCTTGAGGCTCGCGGGGTCGACACCACCTCAGCGCTCCGCTGCGCTGATCTGCCGACCGCGACCGCCTTCATCACCACCGACCTCGATGACAACCAGATCACCGCTTTCTACGCCGCGGCCATGTCGCGTGCGGCGGGGGTCGATCTGAGCCGTATCGAGGGCGTCGACACCGTCGTGATCGCCGCGGACGCGCCGGATGCGATGACGCTGCACATAACGCAGGCGATCGACATGGGCGTGCGCATCGTGTTCGCGCCGGCCCAGCAGATCCCGTCGCTCAGCGACGAGACCCTGCATGCGGGGTTGGAGGCGGCATGGCTCGTCGTCGGCAACGACTACGAGATGAACCTCATCGCGGACCGCACCGGTCGGCGCCTGTCCGAGATCCGGGCGACCTGCATGCTCGCGGTCACCCATGGAGCCGCCGGCAGCGCCCTGCACACCGCGGAGGGCACCGTCGAGGTTCCGGCTGCTCCGGTGTCCGAGGTCGTCGATCCCACGGGCGCGGGCGACGCGTACATCGCGGGCCTCCTCGTCGGGCTGCGGCGTGGCCAACCGCTCGACGCCGCCGGCAGGATCGCCGCCGTCGCCGCCGCGTATGCGGTGGAGCAGCGAGGGCCGCAGGGCCACAGCTTCATGCCTGACGACTTCGAGGCGCGCTACAGCGCCGCGTTCGGCAAGACGCTCATCCTCCCCGCGGCGGGCTGAGCCCCCCGACCGGGCGCTGGCTTCGTCGTCGGCGGTACAGTGAATCGCATGGAAGAAGCCGTCATCGTCAGCGCCGTCCGGACGCCGGTGGGCACGTTCGGCGGGGCCTTCGCGGATACGACGGCGACTGAGCTAGGCGCCATCGCGGTCAAGGAGGCACTCCGTCGAGCGGGCACTGAGGCTGCGGACGAGGTGCTGATGGGCAACGTGCTGCAGGCGGGGCTGGGCCAGAACCCTGCGCGCCAGTCGGCGATCGGCGCGGGCATCGCCGACTCGGTGCCGTCCACCACGATCAACAAGGTGTGCGGCAGCGGACTGAAGACGGTTGCGCTCGCCGCGCAGGCGATCAAGGTCGGTGACGCCGAGTGCATCGTCGCCGGCGGCATGGAGAACATGTCGCGCGCGCCGTTTCTTCTTGAGAACGCCCGCTACGGCTATCGACTCGGAAACGGACAGCTCGTCGACGAGATGATCCGTGATGGTCTCTGGTGTGCCTTCGCGGACTGCCACATGGGCAACACCGCTGAGAACATCGCCAGCGAATACGAGGTGTCGCGCGAAGAGCAGGACGCGTTCGCGGCCTCGTCGCAGCAGAAGGCCGAGCGGGCCATCAAGGAGGGCCGGTTCAAGGACGAGATCGTCGCGGTGCCGGTCGCGAAACGCAAGGAGACCGTGCAGGTCGACACCGATGAGCACCCGCGTTCCGGGACCACCGCGGAAACGCTGGGGGCACTGCGCCCCGCCTTCGACAAGCAGGGCAGCGTCACGGCGGGCAACGCGAGTGGCATCAACGACGGCGCGGCCGCGGTCGTGGTCATGAGCGCGGCCCGTGCCAGCGCCGAGAGCCGCCCGGTGCTCGGACGCATCCGCGCGTACGCGAGCGCCGGTGTGCCGCCGCGCATCATGGGAATGGGTCCCGTGCCCGCTGTCAAGGCAGCGCTGGCCAAGGCCGGCGCCAACCTGCGCGATGTCGATCTCTTCGAGCTCAACGAGGCTTTCGCGGCGCAGTCGGTGGCGGTGGCTCGCGAGCTCGCTCTCACTGAGGACCGTGTCAACGTGAACGGTGGTGCCATTGCACTCGGTCATCCCATCGGCGCGAGCGGCACACGGATTCTCGTCACCCTCCTGCACGAGATGGCCAAGCGCGACGCTCAGCTCGGTCTGGCCGCGCTGTGCATTGGAGGCGGGCAGGGCATCGCGATGGTGATCGAGCGCTCCTAGGCGCGGCGCCACTAGCCGACTGTCGCAGGCTCCTCGGCTTCGACCCCGGCGAACACATCGGTCTCCGGCACTATCACGGGTTTGCGCGAGATCACCAGTGAGAAGTACTCGTTGGCGAACTGGCGCGCGACCTCGTCGGGCACGCTGAGCATCGGCCAGTCCTCGGAGATCTGGCTGCGATGCGCCCGCAGCGCGGCACGCTTTCGATCCAGCGCAGGAAGTCCGTCGATGGTGGTGGTTACCAGCTCATCCGGTGTCAGGAATGGCGCCTGTTCGGGGTTGTCGAGTCCGAACGGCGGGTCCATTCCCGCGGCGCGTGCCATCTCGACGACCTTGCGCATCTGCGAAACCGGAAACGCCGTGTAGTACAGCTTCTGGACGAGCCAGCGATCACCGGACTCCGGGTACATGGCTGCGTGTGCCGCCTCGACCGCGAGCAACGCGCCGCGGTGCGCCTGGATGTGGTCGGGGTGACCGTACCCACCGTTGGCGTCGTACGTGACGACGACGTGTGGCTTGAACCTGCGGATGTGCTCGACGATCCGCCGGACCACGTCGTCGATGGGGGCCATCCAGAAGGCGTCAGGAACGTTGTTGGTGGGTTCGCCGGCCATCCCCGAGTCGCCGTAACGAAGGAAGTTCAGCTCGGTGACGCCGAGGATCCGGCATGCCTCGGTCAACTCCTGCTCGCGTATTTGGGCAAGCCGCGGGCGCGTGGTCTCCTCGGGCATATCGGGATCGACGATGGTGGCGAGCTTGCCGTCGGTGCAGCAGATCAACGATGTCGGGATGCCACGATCTGAGCAGAGCGCAAGCAGGCCGCCCATGGTGATCGTCTCGTCGTCCGCGTGCGCGTGCACCGCGAGCAGCCGCAGATCGGACATCGCGCCTACTCCTCGCGCACCGTGACACTGCGGATGACGTCACCCTGTCGAATGGCGTTGACAACGTCCATGCCTCGCGTCACCTGACCGAACAGGTTGTACGACTTGGTGAGCCGATGCCGGTTGTCGGCGGTACTCACGAAGAACTGCGAGCCGTTGGTATTCGGTCCGGCGTTGGCCATCGCCACGGACCCGGCGATGTACTCGCCGTGCACCGGCTCGTCGTCGAACCGATACCCCGGACCACCGCGTCCGCTCCCCTCCGGGCAGCCGGCCTGGATCACGAAGTCGTCGACGACGCGATGAAACGTGAGGCCGTCGTAGAACCCGTTGCGGGCGAGGAAGACGAAGTTGTTGACCGTCATCGGCGCTTTCGACGGATCCAGCACGATGTCGATGTCGCCGCGCTCCGTGCTCAGTGTCGCGACGTACCGGTGCGCCGGATCGATCACCTGCTCGGCCTGCGAATACTGCTTCGGCATCGCCGCAGCAGTCTACCCAGCGAGCGCCGTGATTCCGCGTGCCGAGCCGGGAAATGGTGATCTCTCGAGGGGGCACGCGATCGCGCCGCCCACGAATCGCGTCCTGGTCACGCTCCAGCACTAAGGGGGCGGCGCGTCGCTGACATCTCGGCGAGCGCGGCGCTCCGACCACGGTCCGGCTCGCCTCCGATGATCACCCCCTACCGAGAGACCACCATGTCCCGGCCCGCCCGCGGAATCGCGCTCGCGATCAGATGGCGGCGGTCGAAGTCGAAGCAGCCGAGCCGGTGCGCGGCCCGGCGCGGCGGTGGGCGTGCGGCCGCAGATCGGTGCCCGGCGCGGACATCAGCTTCTGGATCCGGGCGGTGGCATTCGACAGCAGCTTCGTCTCCTGCGCGGCCGTGATCTTGTGGGCGCTCACGGCCTTGTCGAGTCGCGTCTTGATCTTCGCCAGCACCGCCTGCTGGACCGCGGCCGAGTGGCTGCCGGCGATGTCGTTCAGGCTCTTCCCGGAGCGAAGCGCCGCGACGACCGCCTGCCGGGTCATGCCCGTTTCCCTTGCCGTCTCCGCCATGAGCGTGCGCAGGATCGGCGCCCGATGCAGGCGGTGCCGTGCTGCTGCCGTGGGCGCGCCCGCCGACGACTGAGCTGCGAAGGCCGCACTTACCGGGGTCGCCGCCGGCGCTGGCGAGGCGGTCAGCGCGTAGCCGATCCCGGCGCCTGCCGAGACCGTCGCGACGGCCGCGCAGATGCCGACGGCCAGCACGTGCCGGCGGGCGATGCTCGCGGCGCGACCGCTCGTTTTGAGCAGATAGGTGAGTGCAGTCGTCATTTGGTGTTTCCTTCGTTTGGGAGGTTGGCTCCCGTCATTGTCTGTGGTCCGCCTCGCCGCCGCCTTAGCCGCGTCTGAGAAGAGCCGCTGCGGCGTGCTGATAGAGTTCTCCGCCGACCAACGCGTCAGTCACTCCGGAGACCCCTGATTTGAAGGTAGTCGTCTGCGTGAAGCAGATCCCCGACCCGAATTCCCCGGGTCGCCTCGATCCGGCGACCCATCTCCTCGAGCGTGATGGCGTCGAGGCGGTGCTCGACCCTGGCGACGAATTTGGGGTCGAGGCCGGTTTGCAGCTGGCCGAGGCCCACGGTGGGGAGGTGGTGGTGGTCAGCATGGGACCGGAGCGTGGGATCGACGCAGTGCGCAAAGCGCTGGCGATGGGCGCTGCCAAGGGCATCCTCATCAGTGACCCGGCGCTCCAGGGGTCGGACGCGCTGACGACCGCTCGCGTGCTCGCGGCTGCGATCCAGCGCGAGGGCTTCGACCTGGTGATCACGGCGACAGAGTCGACAGATGGCTACACGGGGATCGTGCCCCAGGCCATCGCCGAGTTCCTCGACGTCCCGGCGCTCACGTTCGCCAAGGGCATCGAGAGCGACGGCTCGAAGCTGACCGTCAAGCGCCAGACCGAGGCGGGCTACGACGTCGTGGAGAGCTCACTCCCCGCTGTCATCAGCGTGACCGCGGGCGTCAATGAGCCGCGATACCCCTCGCTCAAGGGGATCATGGGCGCGAAGTCGAAGCCGATGGACCGGCTCACGCCGCCGGACCTGGGTCTCGACGGAGCGGGTGGAGCGTCCGCAGGTGAGGTCATCGAGTCGGTGGAGCCGGCACCCCAGCGCGCGGCCGGCGAGATCATCCAGGACGACGGCGAGGCGTTCAAGCGCATCGCCGACTTTCTCGCCGAGCAGAAGGTGATCTGATATGCCGCTGGGCAAGGTGTGGGTGTTCGCGGAGATCGCCGACGGCAAACCCGTCCCGGTTGCGCTGGAGCTCCTCACCAAGGCGCGAAGCCTGGCGTCCACCGTCGAGGCGGTGGCGTTCGCTCCCGGCGCCGAAGCGGCCGCGACCGAGCTGGGCGCGCACGGCGCCACCACCCTGCACGCGGCCACCGATCCCGCCTATGGCGAGGTCCTCCTCGGCGGTCCCGCTGCCGAGGCGCTCGCCACACTGGTCGAGCAGCACAAGCCGGACCTGCTCCTGTTCGGGATGACCTACGACGGCCGTGACGTCGCCGGGCGGCTGGCGGCGCGGCTCGGGAAGCCGGTCATCGCCAACGGGCTCGACGTTTCGGCGAGCGCACAGGTCACCGTGCACTCGTCCATCTTCGGTGGCACCCAGAACGTCGCCACTCGTTTCGACGCGGGGCCTCCTGCCATCGCCATCATCCGGCCGAAGTCGTTCGCCGCGGAGCCCTCCGGCGGTCCACCCGCGCAGGTGTCGGCGTTCGACGCGCCGGTGGGCGACAAGCATCGGCGGGCGACCGTCACCGAGCGCGTGGCGGACGTCGCCGCAGGGCCGAAGCTCGAGGACGCCTCGGTGGTCATCAGCGGTGGGCGCGGTCTGGGCGACCCCAAGAATTTCGAGCTGCTGCAGCAGCTCGCGGACGCTCTTCACGGAGCTGTCGGCGCCAGTCGCGCCGTGGTCGACGCCGGCTGGGTGCCGTACGCCATGCAGGTCGGCCAGACCGGCAAGACCGTCAAGCCCGCCGTGTACATCGCGGTCGGCATCAGCGGCGCAATGCAGCACACGGTCGGAATGAAAGGCGCTAAGACAATCGTCGCCATCAACAAGGACGAGAACGCGCCCATCTTCAAGCTCGCCGACCTCGGCGTTGTCGGCGACGCCCTCAAGATCCTGCCCAAACTCACCGAGGAAGTGCGCGCTCGCGGAGGCTGATCCGCAAAGGTCTGCCCGCGGACTGTAGTCGCCAATACTGTCTCAAAAGCGAAAAACCGCGGTTATACTCGGCGGGCAATGGACGACAAGGTCATAGTCGACCTGCTGGGCCAGGTCGGCAACCTGTTCACGTCCAGCCTGGAGTTGAAGGAAACCATCGACTTCATGCTCAAGGCTGCGGCCGATCTCGTCGACTCTGACGCCGCGACCGTGTTCCTCGTCGACGACGAGGGCACATCCCTTTCTGCAATCGCGACTTTCCCGTTTACGGAAAACCTCGGCCAGGTGGCGCACTTTGCACTGGGTGAAGGCATCGTCGGATGGGCGGCGCAGCGGCGCAAGGTCGTGTCGGTGGCTGATGCAACCAAAGACAGCCGCTTCAAGACGCTGGAGATCGGTTACGCGCCGCGGTCGTGCCTGGTGATGCCATTGGAGTCGCCGCGCCGTCTGGTCGGCGCGCTGACGCTGGCGCGCCGCGAGGTCCAGCCCTTCACCAGCATCGAACAGGCGCTCATGCAGATCATCGCCAACCAAGCGGCGATCAGCATCGACAACGCGCGACTCTACACAGCGCAACAGCATCAGCTCGCCGAAATCGCAGCGCAGAAGCGAGAGCTGGAAATCGCCAACGCGCAGATTGGGGAGATCTCCCGGCTCAAGAGCGCGTTCCTCGCCAACATGAGTCACGAGTTGCGCACGCCACTCAACGCGATTCTCGGCTTCAGTGAGATCTTGAAGGACAATCTCGTCGAGCTGACTCAGGACCAGCGACAGGAGTGTCTCGAAAACATTCATGCTTCTGGCAAGCATCTACTGGAGCTGGTCAACGACGTCCTCGACCTCAGCAAGATCGAGGCCGGGCGCATGGAGCTCGCCTACGACCGCTTCGAAGTGCAGAGTGCGGTGCGCGAGGTGCACAACGTGATTCGCTCACTGAGCGAACGACGCGACATCGACCTCGCCATCAACGTACAACCCGAAGATCTCGACGTCCGCGCCGACAAGAGCAAGTTCAAGCAGGTGCTCTACAACCTCCTCAGCAACGCGATCAAATTCACGCCTGTCGGCGGCCGCGTCTGGGTGAACGCCAAGGCGGACGGCGGCGAGCTCGTGGTCGACGTCGGCGACACCGGCGTCGGCATCCCCACCGAGCACCAGTCGCGGATCTTCGACGAGTTCTACCAGCTCGACAGCGCCACAACCCGGCAGGTCGAGGGCACGGGCCTCGGCCTGTCACTCACCCGGCGCTTGATCGACCTGCACGGGGGCGAGATCTCCCTGCAGAGCATGCCGGGCGAGGGCTCAGTGTTCACCTTCCGGCTGCCGCTGGCCGGACTCGACGTGCAGAACGGCTACCGCCACAACCGCGTCCTCCTGGTGGAGGACAATGCGAGCAATCGTGAGCTGGCCAAGATGGTCCTCGCCGGCAACGGGTTTGATGTCGATATCGCCATAGACGGCGACGAAGGCCTCCGCAAAGCTCGGTCGACCGTTTACGATCTCGTACTGATGGATGTGGAGCTACCTGGCATGGACGGCTTGACCCTGACCAGGATGCTTCGCTCCGACCCCAAAACGGCGACGATGCCCATCGTCGCGCTCACCGCCAACGCCATGAAAGGGAGCGAGCAGGAAGCACTCGCAGCCGGCTGCTCCGGGTACATCAGCAAACCGATAGAGGTGGCCAGTTTCGTGCAACGCATAGCAGCATTCATCGATACTCCGGTTTCATGACGACCGCCGCCGCCAAAACAATCCTGATCGTCGAGGACGACGCGCCCAGCCGCGAGGTCGTGCGCCTCGCGACCGGCGCGCAGAACCACACGCTGCTCGAGGCGCCCAACGGCGTCGAGGGTCTCGCGATGGCGCGCGCGCAGAACCCGGACCTCATCATTCTCGACGTCAACCTTCCGGGCATGAGCGGGCTCGACGTCTGCCGGCGGCTGCGCGCGGAGGGGTCGCGCGTGCCGATCATCATGTTGACGGCGAAGAGCGACACCATCGACGTCGTGGTCGGTCTGGAGCTCGGCGCCGACGACTACGTCACCAAGCCGTTCGAGGTGCGCGAGCTCATGGCGCGCATCGGCGCGCACCTGCGCCGCAGCGAGATCTCCGCGCAGGAACAGCCGCGCGACCGTTTCGAGTTTCCCGGACTCACGATCGACCTCGGGCGGCGGCAGGTGTTCCGCGACGGCGAAGAGGTGCTGCTCACGCTCACGGAGTTCAACCTGCTGGCGCTGCTCGCGTCTCGTCCTGGACAGGTCATGAGTCGCGGGGAGCTGTTGCGACGGGTGTGGGGCTACGAAGTCGAGATCGAGACGCGCACGGTCGACGCGCACGTGTACCGGTTGCGGCGCAAGATCGAGCCCGACGCCGAGAAGCCGACGTATATCCACTCCGTACCGGGCATCGGCTACCGCTTCTCAGGGTAGGACACCGAAAAATCGCGGTGGTCAGGTGCGGTCTTTTCGGCGCTAATAAATAAAGACGAGGATGCTCCAGTCGTGCGGGCCGAAGGTGCGGTGATCGACGCGGCCCCAGCCGCCGCCGTTCGCGTAGAAGTTCATCTCTGACACGACGAAGCTGCCATCGGGGTTGACATGCTCGACGTAGGCGACGTGCCCATCCCAGCCGGCGCGGAGCACGGCGATGGCGCCCATGACCGGGACCCGACCCTCGGGCCGCGAGCCCGCCGCATTGCGCAGCCACGTGATCGCATTGCCACCCCACGTCACGTCGCGCCGCGTCGCCACGTACCACGTGCACTGACCGTATGGAAACGTGTCGCTACCGTGGTTGGGCGCGACCTCGGGAGTGCCCGGCTGCGCTGACGCAAACAGTGTGGATATCAGCGCTCCGACCGGTGCAACCTGGAGCGGAACCTGCAGATACGTGCCCGCGGGGAGCGGGCTGTCCGCTGTGAGCGAGTTGTAGTCGAGCACGACTCGCGGGTCGAGGTGCAATCGTGTGGCGAACGCGGTCGGTGTCTCGGCAGGCATGGTGATCACCAGCGCACCCGGTCCCGGTGGGATCAAAATCGATGTGCCGGCGCCGGGTTGTGAGCCCGGTCCGAGGTGATTGGCCCAACGGATGGCAGATGCATCCGCGTGATATGCGCTCGACAGCGCCTCCACCGTTCCTCCCGCCGGCATGACAACCGTTTGCGCCGGGCGCGACACAGCGATCGGCGCGACCGGCGGCAGTTGGATGACCGCGCTGACGGCAATGTCGTCGACGTTGCGCAACGGCGTGGAGGAAGGTGCGGCGGAGAGGGCTGCGCGGGGGACCAGCACGCACAGTCCGGCAGCAATGACGAGTACCCAGGTGTGCCTGGCAACTCTCAGCAGGTGACCGCCGATACGTATCCCCTCCAGATGAGTCGGGTCGCAGCGCGAAACGGACTGTGTGGTCCGGTCACGCTCAGCGAAATCTGCGGGAGGCTACCAAAGCGCGGGGTGCATAGTCAAAACGACCGGCGGGTAGCCGAGCGCCTCAGTCGTGTGTTACCTTACAGCCTCACTATAAGTTAAGGCGCTAATAAGGGAGGTTGAGTGCGCAAATACAAGCCGGTAGAACTTCCCCTCAAGGACGTGCCCTCGGAATTCGCTGACGAACGTGCCGTCTGCCCGAACTGCCAGAACGGTGAGGCGTCCACGATCGGGCGTCTGGGTCTTCGCCTGGTGTTTCGCTGCCAGCGCTGCCGGGTGCGCTTCCACCGCCCCGCGGCGACCGTCCAGCTGTTGTAGGGACCGCCGCCCGCCGGCCGGTCGCTGGCACACTGCCGCGCGATGGACGGCCCGGACGCTCTCGAGCTCGCCACGGCGTACCGCGGCGACATCGCGGAAGCGCGCTACCGCGGGCACGTCGCCGTCGTCGCAGCGGATGGGACG
>Ga0307471_100000870_pt1 | contig 15992 bp, 20 predicted proteins | sample atmos_gasesAM3C__2_FD_204566 | JGI IMG/M metagenome (GOLD analysis project Ga0307471, IMG submission 204566) | Hardwood forest soil microbial communities from Morgan-Monroe State Forest, Indiana, United States - atmos_gasesAM3C_515 | ecosystem: Environmental > Terrestrial > Soil > Temperate... | reverse complement strand
GCTATGACCCTACTCGCGCCGCGACAAATGAAATAAATCGCAGAGTCTCCAATGTTTGCTCCCACATCAATTACTGTCTTTCCGGCCACGTCGAGTCTATCATATTCACCATCCATGAATATCCCAAAAATATCGCCGTTGTTAATGCTGTCATATAGCTTCAAATTACTTGATACATCTTGTAAACACAATTTGGGTCCTACAGTCGCCACTCCATTAGTAAAATCAAGGTCAATATGATAGTTCGACGTAGTTGGCGTCCGCGAAATTAATACATTGTATAGGGCCTCGCGGTAGCTAGAAATCATCTCTAGTTCCCCATGTGCGGTAATAGCTTCAAATGGATATTTTCTTTTCATGATATTGAGCAGAACCGACGGGGCATTACGGTAGACCAGCATGAACTTTTGGACAAGGATAATCAAGTCCCTAAAGTAGTGAAAATGAGCAGATAGGTAATCCCTAATGGAAATGTTCATGAACACTCCTCGTTCCCTAGCTGAGCCAATTCTAGACCATTTGTCATAAGCTATGGACTGCATAATAAAAGATATGGAATATCTTAATAGTTATTCTGTAACTGGTATTACGTGTTTTTACCCAGACCTTCTTAATCCGGATGAAATAATTGTCTCCAGGATCAATCTAGTAATGGTACGGTCGATTTTAGCTCTAATTACAGATGATAGTTCTATAATATAATCCCGTTTTTGACGCGTTCCTTAGAAATAGCCTATAACTTTGTACACATCATACAATGGGAGCCAAGCTCTCCCGAGCATCCCCGGCTTCCTTTGTATCGATGTGTATGAAGCAGATCGGATGAAGGGCAACTACGCGCTTATGCCGATTGCTGACACATCGACATCTACCTACTAATCCTTTTCGGCGAAACTAAGATGGTCGTGCTTGTCCAAAAAATAAAACAGACAATGGTTCAGCTTGTTAGTCCAAAGTCGCCCGCTTCATCTAGATTCAAAAAAAGAGAGAAGGCTATTGGTCGAATCTAACGGATTCGGTATAGCCTTGCTTTGCCGAGTGGATTGATGCATCTTCCACAACATCTAGTGGCGGATTGTCAAGAATCAAGCTGATATCTCCCCCAATTCTCGCGCTTACATCTGCGCCTCTGTTGATGCCAGTGGAAGAGGAAGTATAGTGGAAGCCATCAGAGCGGAATCGTTCGTTACTTTTCCCTGAAGATAGGTCGCCGGTTCCAGACCATAACGCGTTGATGGTTATCGTCTTTTCAGTATCAGTTGCGTAATCATAGCCCGTAATCTCAGTGTTTAGAGTCGCGCTACGTAGTATCCCGCCCGTTACACTGAATGCATCAGGCGTCAGCGTTGTGTAGCCTCCGAAAGCTAGGATTGGGATATATTCTACCCAGCAGTACTCCTCTCCATCAATGGTTTCACAAACTTCTTCGCCTTCCTTGTATTGATATATGAAAATGTAAGCCACCGACTCTTCATATGTTTCTGATTTTTGCTTGTATGCCGAATCGGTTGCAAAAAGTCCTGCCTCTGTATATATGCCGTCTTCTGATTCGTCATATGTATACCAATATGCTTCAGCAGACTTGCCTTTGAACGACACATGTACGTTAGATGGTGTGTTTCCAGATTGTGGAGCTGCTTCGGCATTAGTGGTTATTGACAGGGATGAAAAGGCCGCTTGAAGGGCTGCTCCAAATATTTGTGCGAAAGAAAATCCAATTGCAACAATTGCTATTACTGCAATTGAACTGTACTTCCATTTCCATTTTTTTGAGTAATTGCTCATAAATTGCAACAGGAAGGGAACTATTAAAGGGGCTATGGAACAACTTAATGGACGTTATAGAACTTATGGTGAGCTCTACTACTAGAGACTGTTCGGTTGAAGTGGTGAAATCAGCTTGCTCTAGATCTCCTTCATTCTAAATATAACAATTTTTTCCACCAAATCATATGGAATCGGCAGTTCTAAAGGGAATTGGACCGAGCCTTTTGTTCTTTTGTATGGCGACAATTCTTTCTTGAATGTTTCGGTGCCAGAGGGTGTCGGATAAAATCCAATATGATTTTTCCAGGCGGCGAAATGTACCAAATTTTTTCCGTTTAGTTTGAACGTAGGCATTTGGTAGCTAATTGCCTCTACAGCTTCAGGTGCCGCTTTCCTTATTGTCTGCCTCATTTTTTCAAGAATATTTTGAACATCATTCGGAAAGGTTTTGATGTATTCATCCATCGTTTTGAATTTTTTTATCATATAGTTCTATTACAGGAACATGAATTAATAAAACAATATCTGGCATTACCGCATGGATTAATTATTTAGCGTCTTTCTCAGTCAATGAGCATAGGCGAGAGGACATAATAAGCGAATATGACAAAAGATATAACCGCCCATTCAACAAAAGTGACGTGCCGACTAACACCGTCCGATTGCACCGTGTAATTGCTGCAAAGCCGGATAAAGTATACCGGGCTTTTATGGATGCAGATGCCTTGGCCAGATGGATTCCACCTAATGGCTTTACTGGCAAGGTTCACCATATGGACGCAAAGGTCGGCGGCAAGTTCAAGATGTCTTTTACAAACTTTACCACTGGCAAGAGCATGTCGTTTGGAGGAGAATATCTTGAACTTGTGCCTGGTGAGCGTCTGCGCTATACGGATAATTTCGACGACCCGAATTTGCTCGGAGAAATTCAGGTAGCCGTAGATTTGAAGAAAGTATCTGTGGGGACAGAATTGACAATCGTACAAGAGGGTCTACCAGCTGTCATTCCTCTTGAGGCCTGTTATCTAGGCTGGCAAGAATCTCTTGCGAATCTGGCCAGACTTGTTGAGCCTGAGATTCCCGACTAAAGTGTGCTATCCAAGTCGACCGATTCCAGGAAAATGCCTAAGTCGATTTACTTCTATCGACTTCCTTCATAATAAGCTATTATGACATTTGCAAGAAAAAGCTACTGTGAATGGTTACCTACTCCAAGATACCTAAAATGACAAGGTCTTGTTCCATGCCAACATTTATGCTCTTAACACCTCAGACGTTTGACGATAACGACACTTTCCGCCTCCACTGTAGCGCTGGCGATAGCGACCGTTTTTGGAGCACTTGCCCTACTTCTTTCCTTTCCCGTCCAGCACGCAGAAGCAGCTTCGATGACTTTTTCGAGCAATACCACGATTACGACAGACCAGACAATCGGGCCGGGAGAAATATGGACAGTTAATCCTGGTGTAACTCTTACAATACAGTCAGACGTCACTATCATTAATAGAGGCACCATAAATAACGGGGGTACCATCAACAATTCCGGGGGTACGATAAACAACGATGGTACCATGAACAATTCCGGGGGTACGATAAACAACAAGGGTACCATAAACAATGTTGCGAGTATCAATAACAATTCGGGGGGTACGATAAACAACAAGGGTACCATACAAAACGACGGTACCATAATCAACAGCTCCGGAGGTGAACTAAACAACTCCGGTACCATTACCATTGATGCCGGTTACATCAATAATAGCGGTACCATCAACAACAACACCGGCGGAACCATAGACAATAACGGAGACATCGACAACTCCGGTACCATCAACAACAGCGGGTTATTCAATAACCCAGACGGTGCCACCATCAACAACATTGGTACCTTTAACAACAAATGTGGTGGTAAATTCAGAAACCTAGGAACATTCACGGGTAATCCAGTGAACTATGAGATATGTTTCTGTGGCAAGCCAATGTCTGCTTACAAAGTAATAGATGGCACTAATGGTAACGATAATCTCGTTGGAAGTAGCGAAAATGACCTAATTCGCGGGTTTGGGGGAAATGACAGGATTGATGGCATGAACGGTGATGACTGCCTTTTGGGAGGCACGGGTAACGACTACATTACAGGGGGTGGAGGTAATGACATTATGGAGGGAGGATCTGGAGCAGACAAGTTATTTGGTAACACAGATAACGATACAATATACGGCGGTACGGGAGATGATGTAATCGCCGGTGGATCTGGTAGTGACAAGCTATTTGGTAACACTGGAAATGATCTCATACGCGGCAATGATGGCAATGACAGTTTGTGGGGCGGCACAGAAAATGATAGTCTCGACGGGGGCGCTGGAACTGATACTGGATACGGCGGCGCAGATACCGACTCCTGCGTGAATGTTGAAACAGCGATTGATTGCGAGCTTTAGGACTGGGATCCGATTTCCTATTCTTTTGACGCGCATTGAGCGATATAGAATATTCGATAAGCATGCTGACCCTAGTAACGCAGTTGCCGTAAACCTTCATAGTAATTTCGGACCTGACGAGCTCGATAATTGGTTCCACGGTGAATTGAAAGAATACAAGAATTTGCAGGATGAATACAAGGATAGCCACTTACAAGCTGGAGCATTATGATAATGAGAAAGCCCGGCCATGTGATTAACAGCCCCACAGCCGGGCAAGGTCTGAACGCAGTTGGTGTCGATTACGCGGCATTGAGGGCATCTCATCCATATTACCCGTTGTGGTAGCAGAACACAGTACAATTCTACAGAAGATTTGAGTATTAACGCCATCAGCTCTAGGCAGTCTATTCTAATCTGTTCCTCGCTCATGACCCTCGCTCATATGTACCTGAAGGGCTTCCAGCGTTTCAAAAATCTCGCCACATACCTCGCATTCGAAAGGAACGAGTGTCATGGCATCGACCACACAATTTGGTCTTTCTAGGCTATAAAAGATAGCCCTGCCCGCCAGAGCGGAATTGTACCACCTTGGCGAGCAGGGGCGAAACTTTAGGTATCGCGACATTGTTCTTTGCATTTTCCGATTTGACTGGCTTAACCATTTTAGTAGAGATTAGAGATGGCTTTCCCGGAGCCAACTTTGTAATGTATCCTGGATTATGTACAATTTGGCTTCTAAATACATGGTCCTCTCTCTCTACATTTGTCAGCTGATTTGGACGCGGATTTTCCATATGGCTTTAAGAACATCCCGTCGATCATTGAGATATGGTACGAACCAATCCCACTTCTCTGGCCCCCTCAATAGTGTTGGCGTCCCTTCTGACCTTTGGTCTTGGATCGATTGCTGCAGTCAACGGCAATGATTTCCTGGCCTTTGCGGCAGAGGACAACAATAACGGACCGAGTGATGAATATATCCCCGGAAACAAAGCGGATCCACAAGGTTCTGACGCAGCTTGTACAGGAAATCCACATGATTTTAGCCAACCAACAGGTAACCCTCATGACTTTAGTGAAGGCAACGATACAGGCAATCCCCATGAATGCTTTCAATTTGTGATTCCAGAAAGCCCAATAGGTTCAATTGCATTGATTATGTCAGCAGTCGGGTCCCTTGGAGGATTTCTGGCCCTCAAATCGAGAATTATGGGTGCTTAAGAATTGGAGCCTCGCCCTCTACTTTTTATTTCAACAATTGAATTCCAATCTCAAGGCTAGCCTAGTAATTTATCGCAGGTAAAAGTAGGCGCCGGAGGCGTCAAATGTCGAATCTATGCAAACCGTTGCCGACCCTGGTCGCGTGACGGACTGCCATGCATTAATTGAGCGCTAAGGAACATCTAACTCGCCGCATGTCGTTCGCTGCTACTTAATGATAATGAAAGATATGAAGAGCTATAACCCTATCCGATGCTAGCCATTAAGGCCTTCGTTAGACTATCTAATTTTTGAATTTCTGTTCTTCTTTGAATATTAGTGGATTTTTCAGATGGATGTTCATCTATCAATCTTTGAAGCCTCCCACGCTCCCTATCAACGACACCTGCAAGATAGAGGATCTGATTTGTCGTTAAGGATATACGTTTATCATCCTCGGACATATTGAGATTCTTCACATTCATCTATAAAAGATAGCTAATTTTGATAGCGCCTATACCTCGCGACTTCATGCTTGAAAAGAAACAACTAGAGTGGTCAACAAAGAGGTTCGATTAAGCCATGTTTTCGTTAACATTGGTATCGCCAAGAATCAAGCCCTAAACCCGAAAAACCTATCTGCACAAGAATGCAGGCTAGTAGGGCTTGTCAAATTGCCCCGCCCAGAAACGCAGGGGGAAGGTCGGACGAGGCTAAATGGTCTGGTCTTGTCGTGAAATACCTTTAGGCTGTTTTGGTGTTTTGCATATAAAAGCGTCGTTGATGATTAGTCTATCATGAGCCTCTAGTGTCAAGACGTTTTACACCATGTGGATATTAGAACGCCTTGATAAAATAGAGATATGATGTTGTTCGTAAAGGGCGAGGAAACTATTGCTCTGCGCTGTCCCTATTGCAAGCGAAGCATGTCAAAGCTCTGGGATGATTCAAAGTTGTGGCACTGTGAAGAATGTAACAGTACTTTCGATGAAACTTCTTTCATTAACAAGATCTAAGAAAGGACTGGCGAGTATGGCTATACTTCTTCCATTTCGCGGCAGCAATAACTGCAATAGATTGTAGCACGGAAATCAAGAGGCACTGTAATACTAGAACACGCCTTTTGACAGGTCAATACTCGTGTTGGATTATTGTGATGCATTATCGCTTCCAGGATATTTGGGTGAAACCTAGTAAAAAGCATACAGGGAACAGTTGCTCGCTTTGGAAAAAGAAGGAAGACGCTTGGCCTCCCATGCTTACTAGTTCTCTTTGGTCATGATGCTCTTGTCTATTATTAAGGCGGCGTCATTGCCGTGTATGAATAGTGTACCACGATTTCATCGCCGCATGTGTTCGTCGATCCTTCACAACCTCCTCGAATGAAGAAGGATTCGGCAGAGTACGTCGTCAGGTGAACTCCAGTGCCGCATGTGCCCGCAGGGCCCGTGCCGTGTTTGTGTGAATGGGGCACACTGTGATACCCAAATTCTCCATGGCTTTGGGTTAATGCTCATGGTCACCTGCTCATGAAGAGTATCACGTTATCAAACATGGTAAAGTTATTACCCATTGGCACAAACATATTCCTCCCAATACCCAATACCTTCCCACCTTTAAAGCTGGGATCCTCATTTACCACAATAGCGATCGGGTCGTCAACAGACTGCGCACCGGTATTCGTGGAAGAAGTAACGTTGCCCTGAATAGTAGCAAGGATCTTAACATTACTATTATCCAGAATCGAATCTATGTAACCGTCCCAAGCTAATTCTGAAGACGACGATAACTGGTGTGGAAAAGTCCATATCGGATGGCTTGCTTGACCCTGAGCAGGTACGATTGTTCCAGATGGAATATTTCCTCTAAAAACGAAGCCAAAGTTTCTTGCCATTTCCATTGCACAGGTCGTTGGAGGATTGCAGTAATAATAGTCGTTATCCATCGCCAGTATCAACCGGCCTCCATTACTTACATAATTACTCAGCACTGCAATTTCTTCTGGAGTGTAGGAGCTAAATGCATCGGGCCAGTCCAATATTATCAGCTTCGCCCCTGCGATATTCATTATTGGCCTTGCTCGATACTCCGGATCAAAACCCATGCTCGTTAGCCTGCCGAATGCGCCAGAGCCCTGCTGATCGGGTCCCCTAGCTCCGTACCACAAAACTTGATTCTTCAATTGTGCAAGTTCTTCTTTTAAAGTAGCAACTTCCTTCTCTAAACCTAGAGTTCTGTTATGCATTGCAGTCAAGTCTGACTGTAAATCAGTAACATTAGATCGAATTTCATCATCATATTGACTATTTCTCTCAAGTTGCGCTTCCGATCGGTCCAATCTGGAGCTTGTAACTTGCAATGCGTCGCTACTCGCTTTCAAATAAGTTTGAAAATTGTAGTAAACAATTACCAGCATCGTAATCGCAATTATCGAGAGAACAAGGCCTGCTGTAGCAATAGTTAGCAAACGTTCCAAATATTCGATTGTCCTCCTAGGTAATTGACCTAGCGGTCTAGATATAACATTTTGTCTGACATTACGAGTATCAATATTGAGATGGAACCGGTATTGCCCAACGAGAAATGGTTAACCGTAATTCAAAATGCGTGTAAACCCGTGAATCTTAAATTAAGATATAGCTCATTTCAATCAAAAGGAGAGAAGGGGAGACCAACTCTACCAAGAGTGTAGAGGCAGACGATAAAGCTGGTCTCCCAGTTCTCCCCCGTGTGAAGATTTCACGCCTTGGCTTTCGCCAAGAAATTTGGGTGATTCGATTTATAAAAATAATATGGAAAAAAGAAAAGGGGGGCCACTATGGGCAGCCACCAATTTTTGTGTGTATATTCAGTCGCTAGTGCTGAATTGACTCGAATTGAGAGTCTGATTGCCGCTTTCTTCTATGGCGAGTACTTCCCAAACATAATCGGTCCCCGGCTCAAGAAATTCCGCTGGAATCGTTATTTGGGTCACAGAAGAGGGCAGATACATACTAAGTCCGAGTTTTCCTATCATGTGCGGATGAGGCGCTTCATCTTTCTCGATAATGAGCTGGTATGCAATGATCTTGACGTCAGAGCCGTCGATAGTTTTGTCAACTGGACTCCAACTCACCATAAGATCTTCATCCTCCGGAACTACAGCATCCTCAACAGGAGTCAAAAGACCAGGGCCTTTAGGAATGTCATGAGTCAGCCAAGCTGTCCCAATCGTCGTGCCTTGCTTTTCTCCGACTTCGATTGCAGATCCTCTAAACGTGTAGTTGCCTTCTGGCAGCATTTTCAACATCTCGGAAATAGGCACATCGGCATTTTCCGGCTCGACAGTCTCGAAGAACAGTTCAGTCAGTCCAAGTTTTCCCAGCATCCCTTTGCCTTCGAATTTCAACACCTTACCATCTGGACCAGTAACTGTGATCCACTTCCAACCCTCGCTATCAATTGCCCCCTGGAATCCAGTATCGTTGTCTTTCGCATTGTGCTCGATATTCAGCTTGGCCTCTTTAAGCGGTATTGCGGCATCGCTTTGTATATTGTCGTTGTTTGTGCGTCCATTTTCCCTTGCCATAGCAAGCTGCTGACCGCTCACCAAGGCTCCGCCAAGAATGGCTGCCGCAGCTGCGGCCAACACCATTGCCTTACTTGCAGAATTCATTGCTCATGTAGAGCCTAAACTGATTAATAATAAATCTGGTACGAGTCTCTAACGGCAGACGCCATGCTTTATCACTGACAACCAACTCAGTTAGATGCTTGTACTACAACAATCAGACGATTGAAAAGAAGAAGAGTAGGACTGGTTCTAGCAGGCGTCTATTCAACCTTGAGCTTCTTGGTTTCATTTCGATGCCAGTCACAGATGTTAACAATAGCCTTTTTCCCATCCCATTCAAGGGAGCAACCACAGGGGAACTTTTCGGATTTCAATAGATTGTAAGAATCGGACGATATCTATTAGGTTTATGCTGTCGCACGAGCTGATTTGTGTCCTTTCTACCCTTAGTGTTAGCTTAGGGTGGTTTGCTTTTTCTCTTCCAGAACATGAATCCGCCCAGCGCCAAGAACGATGAGGCCATCAGCGCTACCATTCCAATTGGTGATTCAGGGATTACTAGAAACCGGATGTCCAGAGACTTCGTTATCGTATCATCGCCAAAGTCAGCTTCTACAGTCCATGTGCCTACTTCATCGGGTGTGAATGTGTCCTCTCCGGTTTCTCCAAATGCGGAGAACGTTTTTGTAGAGTCAACATTGCCACTTGGGTCAATCCATCTGATAGTCACAAAGAATACAAAATTATCGTTAGTTTCTACTACTGCTCTCGCTGAGTGACCTAGGTCAACGACACCGTCTGATGGGTCGCTGTCTTCAAACAGATTAAGAGTGTAAATACATTCTTCAAAAATGACAGGGTTGCCCGTGAAGATACCGCCGCTAGTAAAAGAGGCCCCACATTTGTTATTAATGGTGCCGTTATTATTGATGATACCGTCAGATTCACTAAAGATATCTACAAAGTTGTTAATTGTGCCCTCGTTATTGAGGGTGCCGTTGATGATGTGGATGACGGAACCCTCGTTGTTAATGGTACCAGTGTTGTTAACGGTGCCGCCGTTGTTGATGACGAGGACTCCACCGCCGCCAATGGTACCGGCGTTGAGGATGGTACCAGTGTTGACGATGGCAAGACCGATGAGGATGGTACCGCTGTTGAGGATGGTACCGCTGTTGAATGTCTCTATGCTGTTGAAAGTGCCGTCGTTGTTAATGGTGCCGAGGTTGTTAATGGTGCTGCTATAGATGGCGGTGATGGTAACACCCGGTGCGATGGTAAGTGTTACACCGGAATTAACTGTCCATGTTTCGCCTGCTCCAATTGTCTGGTCTGTCGAAATCGTCGTATCACTTGTAAAAGTCATTGAAGCTGCTTCGGCTGGCTGAACAGGAAATGGTAAAAACAGAGCAATAGCGCCCATGGTAACAGCAGATGCAAGCATTATCGCAAGTCGGGTAAATTTCATCATTTGATGCAGCTTAGGGAACGCATCTAGGAATAAAAGGAACTATGGAAAATCTATGGGGCTAGTTCTAGTACTTGATTCCCCCTCTCCCCATAGTGCTTGCTCCCTTATAGCAAGCTCCTTTCAGCTCATTACATGGAAGCACTTCATGAAGTCATCGATGAAAGAGTATCCTTTCTCAAGGAACAGATCAGCCCACAAAACAAGCCACTAGTTAATCAGGCGTTCGAAATCCAGATTGAAACGCTTAGGAATGCCGACACCGAAAGGATAGCCTTAGTCATTCTACAAAAGAAGAAACAACTTGAAAATGCCAAGAACGTGAATGCAATTGAACGACTGTACACCGAGCTGGAGGCATTGGAATGGCTTCAAAGGCAAGTCGTCAAGCATATTTGAACTGCTGCTCGGAATGCGGCAAAAAGTTGGATATTGTTGGTAGGTGAGGCTATCCGTTGATCTGTTGGGGGTGCTTGATCCTTTCCGCGAAATAGGCGAGTGGCGGCTTGTCACTGACCTATGAGGGGTTCGGGGTACATCTGTTTAAGGTAGAGAATGCCTTTTAGTAATTGGCGCGCTGTTTCAGTATTTTGATTAGCTTCCATCAGCCATTCTTTGTTGACCCCTAATTCAATCAGCTTCGCTAGAATGCGATCTAACTCTTCCAGCTTTACAGCGTATTCTGCCGTAGTCATTGTCGTCATGTAATGCTAGTAGTGTGGAGGACTTGCTATTGAACTGAGTAGTTTGTACAATTATTGACATACAACTTTTCAGAGCTGCAAGCACGGATGCTATACCATTTTCGGGTATAACCGTATTGAATTTGGAACAAAAAGAAAGAAGAGGGCTTCTAGCAGTTGATCACTCCTGCTCCCCAGAGTGCTTTTTCCGCGGACAGAAAGTTCTTTGACGATATGTTTTTCAGCAAGTAACGTTGTCCTATTGCAGAATATTCATGCTCTACGTTGATGGATTCGTCGTGCCAGTGCCGAGGAAAAACATACAAGCCTACCGACGCCTGGCCCTGAAAGCCGGCAGGCTTTGGCGTACGCACGGTGCCCTGGAATTCCGGGAATGTGTCGGCGATGACCTGGACGTGAAGATGGGGGTACCCTTCCCTCGGAAGATCAAGATCAAACGCGGTGAGACCGTGTTTTTTTCGTGGATCGTGTTCAAGTCGCGAGCGCATCGCGACCGCGTCAACGCCAAAGTCATGAAGGACCCTCGCCTAGCCAAATTGATGGATCCGAAGTCACTGCCTTTCGAGCACAAGCGCACGGCCTACGGCGGCTTCAGGATCCTAGTCGATGTCTGAGCGCGCAGCGTCGCTAGTCTGGACGATCTAATCTCGATGCATTCAGCCTAAACTGCCGACATAGAGCTGCAATTATTTCCACTCATATCCAGTAGTTTTGAATTGCTGAGTCTCAGGATTGAATTCCGTTTCTAGAGCCATTATTAGATTATTGATCCAGGACAGCTTTTGGGAATTTGTAAATGCACTCATTGTTGCCAATCCTCTAATTTTGCCATCTTGACCAACTTTCCCTTTTTCGTGCGCCCACCACATGATTTGATCACCTTCTGCTGTTATCAGGTTGCCATGAAAACTACCGTCTACAACGCCGTGTGGATACCGTACCATCACGCCCGATCCCATTTCCTTGCCGCTCGGGAATTTTCCAAATCCCTTAAGATCAATTGTGGCGCTTAGTTCCATAGTCATTCCTTCGATTGGATGTACTTTCGTTACCTTGAACCCTACAACTTGACCTTTTTCTTCAAAGAGTTTTTCACCTAATGCCATAATTTGGAGAGCCTGGCCTAAACTGATAAGGATTACGGTAAGATTGTCCCCTCCAAACTTGGTGCTAACTGGGTAGCAGATGCTTTGGAATGATCCGTGGTCTGTTTGGGGTGTTTGATGACCGAGTAGCAGACTTGAAGCTGAAAGAGCATCAGAACTGCTATTCCTTCACCATTTTGTCTGTTTTATTCGTACCCTCATGCTTAACTCGGCAATTGCCTTATACAATTCAGAGGCATTAGACAGCCTTGTTCACTTCAGGCCCGAAAGCCGGTCGGTATCAGCTCAAGGCCGGCAACTAGGGCTTGGTTTTATATGATAAGCGATTATGGTAGTATGCAGTCATGGTTGTTCATTATATCATGGTTTACCTAGACATCTGCTATCCCAAATGGGGATTGGCTCGCCCGCAGAAGTACCTCCCGGTCCAATCGTGGTTTCGCCGCAATTCATAGTAATATTTGGGATTCTGGAAGGACTGCTCTTTATCTGAAAAAAGTGCGCAGGCATGACATAATCACAGATGACTCCTTCCGAACAGGGCAGTGATTCTAGGTCGACATCAAGTGTAGTATATGTGATGGTTGTTGTATCTCCAGACTTGATCACTCTTTCTATAGAGTCAGGATATTTGTTCAAGAATAGCTTGACTTCACTCATTTCTCGGATTTTTTCTTCTTCGGTCATGTCAAATGATGTTAATGTATTAGACGCAAAGAGGGCAACGAAGGCGATGCCAATGGCCAGACCTGCGACCGTTGGCATGATTAAAGTGATTAAAGATGAAGCCATTAACTCAGATGAAATTGCTCGTTGTCTTGAACTTTTTGCTAATTATTTATATCGTTGATGTTTATCCAATAGCTCTCCATCGCCCTTTCGAATTCGGCGCTAAACCTGAAATTCTTGGGATTGTTCGGATCCACCAACTCCATTATCTTTGCTTGGACTAACCTATCTGCACTAAAATTTACTCCGGAAGGCAAGTTATCCATTCCCCTCTTGCATAATTAAGACTAACGGGCTCAAGCCAAACAGCGGTAACGTTGGTGACTGAACGGATCGACGACAGTGCATCTGGCCCCGGTTTCCTTCAAAGCCCCCTGCCAAATGGCAGTCTGGTGCGGCGGGCTATTAATATAAGAATAATCCAAAGGATAGCTCCAATTACTGTGGCAACTCCGCCATATATCATGACCTGTACTGTCATGATTGATTCATAACTTCCTTCGCTATGTTGCAGGATGATGATTTCATTTAATGCCGTTATGAAAACTACTAGACCGAAGGGAATCAACATGGCGACAATTGATATTTTATGTCCTGCTAGCCTCGCGTAGTAATTTGACGTCCTTGAGTTCATCTCATTCTACTCGCGCTATCAGGTTTATAATTTATGATGCGGTGAGTCGCCACTCAATGCGAGAGTAGTATGCTGTTACATATCTATCCCAATACCGGTGGCCCTACCAGCATCCTTAACATATTCAATCTAACACAATGCCATAGACAAAACTTTGAAAAAAAAGGAGTTGGACGTCAACAAAAAAGTGGAGGAGAGATGGGCTTCATCCTTGTCATGTATCGATATTCGTAAGCTCCAGGATTTCTGATCCGCCACTAAATAACTGCTCTTTGATATCGCCCACGCCGGGTGCAAAGAATTTGTGCTCCTCTACTGTTGGTTCGATCGGAGTGGTTTCCTTAGTTTCAAGCACATTTGTGAAGCAACCGTACGGAACGCAAACAGAATCGGTTATGCTTACTATCTCGGCCCTGTCTTCAGCTATTCCTCTGGCAAATTCCTGCTGATAACTATCGCCTACTTTCGGATTCGCTTCCATGAATATACCGGGTTTGCCTCCGTGAACGCCTGCTGCCCAAGAGCCTTCGTGGCTATTATTTTCAGTGACATCGGTTGTGAATTCTCCCATGTACCAGACATTTCCATCGTCGTCCTGTGCGAACCAGTCGTCTGTGAATTCAGCGAGTTCACCATTCTGATAGGCGTTATCACGGACTACTCTTGCGGTTATGCCGTTCACGTCCTTAGTTTGGTCAGTTACGATGAATACGTCGCTTGCGGTTTCACCTTCCTTTGTGCCATTATAGACAAATGTAGTTCCAGGCTCCAGCGGGAAGTATATGTTGTCAATGTTCAGCGAATCGCTAAAGTTGTGTTTGTCGAATTTTATGCCGTTGGTGTTTGCAGCTCCGCCTGCGGAGGCGAATTGTGCGTTTGCAACTACTACCGCTATTGCGGTTACCATAACCGCTGCCAGCGATAGTGTCATTATTTTCCATTTCATCTCTAAGAATAAGCATACGATAGGTTATAACAAATCTGATACAAGCCTCTAATCTCATATTCGCTCTTATATACACAAATCGGCTTTCAGTTAGACACTTGTACTATGCTGACGCTAGCCTGTCGAGCTATAACAGATTATGAAAGTTATCCATTTCCTTGTGAATCTTGTCCGTCTTTGGTCGATTCGACTTCCCACTCCTGCAATTCCTTGTCTAGCTCAGATCTAACCTTCATTACTGGTTTTAACGTTGCTTCGGTAATCTTGTCGTGCTTTTCATACTCTGAATCTGCCATGGCTGCATCATGACATTGATGGCAGAAATGGCATGTCAAACAGGTCACTCTTGTGTTTTTCTTGCACCGGGGACACGGTTGAGGTCCATCGCTTTTCAAGCTCCGCTTGAATTCATGTGACAATGTTCCACTCAAGATGATATGGCGCTTGCGGCTATAAAAGAAATCGCCCTGCCAGAGTTAGCTTGTTTCAATCAGACAAATCATGTTCCTTATGAATGCGCCATCAACGCAAGCTCGCATTAACTTTGTTAATTCACACTTAGATAAGAGCTAAATTACCACACTACAAATCACATTGAAGTCTTATGTTAATAGCTCACATACATCGTATAGAGACAAGATCTACATAGTAAAGGATGTAATCTTGAAACTAGTAGAGTGGAGGGAGCTCACGCAGACCAGCTTGATAAGCTATTGTGGGCTGAACTTAACCAAACACCGATGGATTCTAGATGAAATGGAGCTAAATGGCCTGATCGAAAGGAGCGATGAATCCAACGGAAAGAGGAGGTTTGCTATTTACAGGCCAACCATAAAGGGAATGCAATTTTGTAACGAAATACTTGAAGTATTTGAAAGAATGTTTCCTAGGCGCCCCATGGGTGAGCTCGAACTGGGCAAATGACTTCTGTCTTGGTGCCTGAGCGGTCAGTTAGTAAAATGCTTTAGACAGTGTCGTCGGTTGTGGATGACAAACCATATTTTTGCAAGATTCTCTTTTCCATGTCGGCATGCTCGATCAGATACTGCTTGTATGTCCTATTCCATGCTCCTATAGAAAGATACTGCTTAATGCTCACTGTAAACCAAAGTGAGGAGCCTATGAAGACGGCCACAAGCAGTCCTTCCACAATTTCGCCAAAGTTGTCCTGTCTGTCTAGTACCTCATCAAATGATGGATGCATCAAGATATAGATGGAAAGTACTACTGAAACAGGAGCTAAAATTACACCTGAAATGAAGACTAGCAGTAAGGTTTTCCTTATGGATAGCATCTGGTTGATGTAAGATTCGATAAGACTTAGTACGTTTTTTTGCGGAATCGCGAGTGCGTCTGATTCCCAATCTTTGCCCGGTTCCATCAGATGCTTGAGTTGTCACTATTATTTAGGTCATAATTAACAATGTTCAGTATTCGAGGGCTACACAGAAGCAGGAACGTC
>Ga0307471_100000868_pt1 | contig 16007 bp, 17 predicted proteins | sample atmos_gasesAM3C__2_FD_204566 | JGI IMG/M metagenome (GOLD analysis project Ga0307471, IMG submission 204566) | Hardwood forest soil microbial communities from Morgan-Monroe State Forest, Indiana, United States - atmos_gasesAM3C_515 | ecosystem: Environmental > Terrestrial > Soil > Temperate... | reverse complement strand
CGCTGAGCACACGAAATGGTTCTTCGAGCCGATCCTGCGCTGGCTGATCCCCGGGCTTGCGCAAAGCCAATATGACTTGATGCATCACTTCCTCCGCAAGTGCGCACATTTTACGGAGTATTTTGTGTTTGGCGTGCTGCTGTTTCGCGGGGTGCGAGCTGGCCGCGCGGGTTGGCGCTGGGCCTGGGGAACCGCCGCGCTGCTTATCGCCGCGGGATACTCCGTTACCGACGAGTTTCATCAGAGTTTCTTGGCGAGCCGGACCGCTTCGGGTTACGATTCGCTGCTCGATACGACGGGTGCGTTGGCGGCGCTGCTGGTGCTTTGGCGCTGGTTTCGCCGTCGCGGGGCTGCGCCTGCCGTTCCTTCCTGTCGTAAGTTCGAAAGTTCTAAGTCGTAAGTAGTTGAACCCCCGTTAAAAGGGGCGCGTGACGGGTCGTCCGTCGAGCGGTGAGTTGTAAACGGCCTCGCGGTAGAAAGGGGAGGATTTACTCTTGCTTTAGGCGACTGGCCTTCATCAATTCGCCGATCGAAACGAAGCGCAATCCCTTCTTTTGTCCCGCGGCAAGAATATGAGGAAGGGCTTGAAGGCTGCGCTTGGCATCCGAGATGCCGTCGTGAAGGATGACGATGGCTCCAGGAACCAGGTTTTTCTCGACAAGCCACCGAATATACCAGACCGGGGGGTGCATCGGATCGTGCGGGTAGGCGCAGCCGAGGACGCACGTATAACCGCGCTCCCGCGCCAGTTTGATCTGTCTTGACCACGCAGCGCCACCGGGGGGACGGAAGAACTTCAAACCTTCAGTGCCGCCGAGCGCTCTTTCGGTCTGCTCCAGGTTGCGAACGAATTCGGCGTCGGAATGGCCGAGGGTCGGCGCATTCCGGACATAATGGTTTCCAACCTCGTGCCCTCCGGCCTTGATCCGGGCCAATATATCGGCATGGCGCAGGACTCGTTCTCCAATCAGAAAGAACGTGGCTTTGGCATCTTGCCGTTCGAGGATCTCCAACACTTGAGGTGTGAAGGTGGGGTGCGGGCCGTCATCGAACGAGAGAGCCACGAGAGGAAGGTGCGTTCGGACGCGATAAACGATCTTGGGGGTGAGCCGTTCGAGCGCCCCGAGGACGAACAGCGGCTCCGTCCAAAACAGAACCAGCCCGATTATTGCGAGGGCGCCGCCCGCCACAAGAAGCATGAGTCCGTATCCCACGCCACACCTGCGAATTAGGCTTTTCCCCGTCGCAGCCCTCAAACGCCTGGCCGCCTAGGTTCTCTATCAGAAAGCCCCTGGAGAAATCTGTCGCTTGTGCCTCGCGGGGGTAGTCTACCTGAGGCTGGTTCGGGCCGATCCATAGATTGGTCCGCAGGGGACTGTCGCCTCTAGGCGACAGGGGTGAAGTGTCAGTGTCAGTGTTGCTGCGTACCGAAGGTTCAGCGAGGCCATCCGGTGGACACGGTAATGGCCCGCGGGAAACCATTGTAAAGTAGCAAACTGGCGTTCCGCGCCTATCGCTTCCCCGAAGTGCATTCGCGTACAGCAAGCCTGGCCGTTGGAACGGAGATTTGACCGAAAGCAAGAGTGATCACTCCGTCGCTTGTCTTTGGGAGCCTGGGGCCCGCGAAACCTTATGAAAGTCTTCCCCAGTACCCCTTTTGTTTTCAATACCGGAACCGCGACTTTCGAGGCTGAAAGGCGACGGCTCTTGCGGATGGCCACGGAGGGCGAGCTTTGTAGAAGCCCGCACCCCGGCCGGGACTTGCCCTCTCCGTTCGCCTTTTCACAAAAATTCCACAGCCCGCCTGAGATAATCACCCTAAGAAATGTGACGGTGTTTTCAGCAAAAAATTCAAGTGCTCGCCGGATATCCCTTAACCACTGGCGGGGACTATATGCAAGATTGGTTAAGCCCAGATGGCGAACCATTACCTTCCTGTGAACCCTACCTAGCCTAGCCCCGGCGTCCGCAGAAGGCAGCGACAGTGAGGCGATAGGATGCAGGTGCCGACTGGCCGATGCGAGCCGCGCATTGCAAAGACAGAAGTCGTAAAGCTTTTGCACCTGAACGAATCGCTGATTGCAAAAGCTGAGGCGTTCACCGAGAACGTGAGTCCTCAGGGCGCACGGGTGATTACCGATGCGGCTTGTGCTCCGGGCAAGCTTGTGCGTCTGGACGCATTGGAGGAACGCCTGAAGTTGTCGGCGCGAGTGGTTTACTGTCAACGTCTGGACCAAGGAAAATTTGCTGTTGGTCTTCAGCTTGACGTTCGCGTTGAGAAGTGGCAGAGGCAGAAGCCACCGAACCTTTAGCGTTGTTAGGGAATTTAGCTGACTAAGCCTTCTTCGTTAGTCCGGCTCGCATCGCATTGCGGGCATCGCCACAAGCGGAAGGCCCTTTTCTCCCGATTAATCTCCGCAAGATACATCGGTTGACCATCGCAGGGACACGCGACGCGGGGCGTCAGGTATGATTCAACCGGTCCGTGCTCAGGGGCAAGGAAGTATCCGTTTGAGGGTGAGTAGCGGACGCTGCAATCCGGCTTCGGGCAGGCATACGCGGTTTGTTTGACGAGCCCCGTCATCGCCATTTTAACGTGATGTTCGTAGCAGAGCGCGTGGAGTTGCTTGCTGGCTATTCCACGCATCTCCGTGCCAGGATTGGGTTGCTCGTGCTTTGGTCCGACGCTCACGGGTCATTCCAAGCGGGCTAGATAGGACAACAACTACGTTACTTGCAATGCGGAAGAGAATCCTCGCCGCTTTCCGCAGCTTCTTCGGCAAGCCTAATATCGCTGGCCATGTGATCCACGGTAATCATGCAAGAGCGGTTTTCTCTGTCGACGTAATAAACCGTCGCCGTGAAGGGCCGGAAACCTCGGAACTCAAGCACTGACTGCCTCCCGGGGAATACGGCGGCTTTCCATTTTTCAAATAGCTCCCTGGCCGTAATCACATTTGCTCCCGGATGTCTCGCTACCTACCTTAGGTTAATTGCTGCGACAGCTGATGTACCGCCCGGGCTTTCTGAACGGCGTCCAATCCGTCTGCAGCCTGCCCGAGGACACGAAACATGTTGATTACGACGACAGTCAATGTACCACCCGGGCTCTCTGAACGGCGTCCTATACATCTGCAGCTTGCCCGACGACACGAAACGGCGCTCCTCGCAAACATCGCGCAACCGCATTTCCGAAAGCTCGCAAAGTCATCAACAGCTAAAGCTCTAATGCTTTGCATTTCAAGCCCACGATATCCAAGAATCCCGGGCTTTGCAACTACACAAAAACCTTGAAAAACAAGAAAATTCGCTAGTTTTCGGGCAGACGGAAACATTTGAATGCGGAAGGAGGGATTTGAAGACCCATGGCCTTTAGGCCACAAGAACCTAAGCCTAAGGTGTTGGTGCGGGAGGCGGGACTCGAACCCGCAAGTCCTTGTGGGACAATAGCTCCTAAGGCTATCGTGTCTGCCAAATTCCACCACTCCCGCCAGTAGCTAACTCGCACCTAATTTCCTCGCTTGCAGCTTTTCGGCGGCTTCTTTCCCTTTTGACCATGCCGAGAGTCTGCCACACTTCGGTGAGAGCGCGCAAGATTACCCTGTACGGGCGTAAAGCCCCGTCCTGGAGGGCGGGGATATGAGCCCCTTCAGGCGGTGTCTTTTGTTGTTGAATGTAGTCCTTCAGGATGTTGCTACGAGCACCACCGCAACGAGCGGCCAAGCTGAATCATCCAATTAACGACCGGTTGCAGTTGCTCCTCAACCTGACAAATCGGATCACTTCCAATCTCGACCTGCATGAACTGCTGCGAGCAAGCGCGGGAACCATCCGCGAGCTAATGAATTGTGACTACGTTGGCTTGGCCTTGCCTACTTGCGACAGTGGGCGAGCGCCGATGTAACATCTATTCTAGCTTTGACATGCGCTTCAATTTCGGAGCATGCACATGTAGTAGTCCGTCTGTGGATTTCACCACTACCCGAGTCGGATCAATTTCATCTGGCATGACGTGGACGGACACAACCTCTGGCCCATTTACCGCGCCTGCGATAGACCTTGGGTGACTGCGAAGAACAACCAGGCTATGCGTTGTCAAGCTGAGGATAGTAGTCACTTCAGGATCGCCGGGGCACTCAATAACAAACCGAAATTCCGAAGTGTTTCCGCTAAAGTCGTCCACCAAGAATTCCTTCTCGGCAACTATCCAGTCCTCAAGGTCCAAGCCATGTTTGTAGCCACGCTGCTCGAACCGGAGATGAGCACGTTTGGCGACAGCTGATCGAAGAATTGCCTGGTGTTTGTCTTTGCTACATTCCACCGTTATGACCCAATTGTTTCGGCACGTGCGGGTAGGGCCGTCCATTCCTCTAACTCCCTTCAGCGTCGACTCGAATAGGCTTGAGGGCTGCGTGAAGCCAATGGGAAAACGAACGGTCCTGTCCGAGTACTTTCTGAAGCTCAGGCTTCCAGCTCCAACTCAAGAATAGGAGCCGGAAGCTTGATGGCGTTGAGGACGCAAACCGTCAGAAGTTATATTTCAGTGCAAACTGGATAATCCGCGGACGGTTCGCTGTTGACAGAATGGCGCTCGATCCATTGGCGATGTTCACAAGGCCCAGATTGCCACTGAATGAGCCGAAGCCGCCGGATTGCGGACCCGAGAATACGGGGTGATTGAAGGCGTTGAAGAACTCGGCTCGGAAGTCTACCGAAGTAGCCTCCGTGACTTTTGTATTCTTGGTGATTGACAGATCCCAGTTTTGTTGGAAGGGTCCGCGGAAGGTATTCCGCCCAACGTTCCCGATTGCTGCCCCAGCAACCGCCGAGTTGGGGGCGCCGTTGATTTGGCAAGGGACCACAACATTCTGGTTATCCACGCAGTTGCCTCCCGGCGTGAAGGCGTTCAGATTAAGGTACGAACCGAGGCGACTCTCCAAACCACCGGCAGGAATGGCCGAAGCCAACGTGGCACCTGGCGCAAGGGTGGCAAAATTCGTGCCGTTAATGCCTTCTAGGTCTTGAAGCGTAAACGTCGAGCCGTCGGATACGGTGATGGGCGTTCCGGACTGGAACGTGCTCACTCCGTTGACGGCCCACCCATTCACGAATCGGCTCGGACCGTGACCGCGAAGCAGCTTCGCAACCGGTAAGTCATAGTTGTAGCTGACAACGAACCGATGCGTGCGGTCGAAATCCGAAACCGCACGCTGACCACTCGGGTTCAATAGGTCGCCGTACTGAATCAAGCCGTTTAACTCATCACCGAAGACCGATCCTGAACCATTGTCAATGGATTTCGAGTAAGTGTACGCGGCCTGGAAATAAAGGCTGCCGGTGAAGTGGTGGCTCAAGGTTGTCTGCAGCCCGTGGTAGGTTGAGCTGCCGTCCTGGAATTGAAATAAGCCGCGGGAATTGGCCAGCCCGAGGTACTGTGTTGGAACTCGCGCGTTAAGGTTTGCGGCAGTACTCGCTGTGATGTCGATCGTGCCGTCTGGGTTCTTCGTTACGAACGGCGTGCTAGCAGGTACGTTCACGTTTGTACCGATGGAAGCTGGAATGACGCAGGGCTTGGCAATCGTGCAGATCCGCCCTGGATTTGCAGGCCTGCCGGTACCCAGCAAGTGCGACCCGCGTGTTCCCACATATCCCACTTCCAATAACCATCCTTTCCCCAGGTCGCGTTGGATGTTGAAGTTCCACTGTTGGGCGTAGGGAGGACGGAAACTCCGGATGGGGAAGAAGAAAAAACCCGAAAGTGGACCGCCATCCGCGCTCTGGAAAATAGGGGCACCGGTAGTTCCGTCAAAAGCGGTGAGTGCAGGTACGACCTGGTCCGTCGAAAGAGGGAATGCTGAATTCGGCAAGATGTTCGGGAACGGATTCTGCGGCGTCACAGAAAATTTCTGCGCACTAATGGCCTGAGAAAAGGGTAGCCCGCCAGCCGTTTGCAGAAGCGACTGGTTCGAAACACGCTGATAATAGAGGCCGTATCCGGAACGAATCACGGTTTTCTGGTTCCCGAAGACGTCCCACGCATAACTGACACGCGGTGCGAAATTTCCGGCGCTAAAGCATGTCGTCAGGGTGCAACTGGAAACGCCAGGCGTGCCGACGTTTTGCGCACCAGCCGGATGAATGATGCTGATCGGCCCCGGTTGCCCATCTTCGAGGCCACGGAAGTTCGAAAGGAGATTGTTGAGTTCGTGAGCCGTGCTTAAACCTTCCCAGCGCAATCCGAGATTCAAAGTGAGACGCGGCTTAATTTTCCAGTCGTCCTGGACATAGCCAGAAAAATCCAATGCGCGGAAGTGAAACGTCGAAAAACCAGCTTCCGCCTGTGTTGTATCCACGCGGCCCAACAGGAAGTTCTGGAAACCGCTCAAGGCAGGTGGATTCGGAAAGCCTGACGATGCGTCTCCGGCCGGTGTGTTGCTGAAAGTGACAGTGCCGCGCTGCGCAAAATTATTGAACCGATTGAGTTGGTATCGGCTAGCGTCAAATCCGAAACGCAGCAAGTGCTTACCCTTCGTGATCGAAAGGTCGTCCGCTTCGTAGAACGTATTGAACGCCCCGCCCCGATTGTCATTGACACCCGTTCCAATCACCAATGGACCGCCGCCAGTGATAATCAATTGATAGGCGGCGGGGAATTGCGCCGAGTTGCCTCGGGTGGCCCCAATGTCCGTGAGTGAAATCGGCTCGGATGGGTCTTGAGCGAAAAAGAACCGGCTGAATCCGAAGCGGGCATCGTTTACCACATTGGTGGAAAGGACCCGAGTCCAACCCAGTTTTAGAAAGCGGTTTGAGCCCGGCAGCGCTTTTGCAAAGGGTAGGCTGTTTGCGTTGTTAGCGCCGGTGCCGAAGGGTTGCGACGCGTTGTTGTTGGAAAAAAACCACCGTGCGGTGAGCTTATCCTTTTCGGTCAATTGTTTGTCGGCGCTGAGCACATACTGATCATCCTGGAAGGCTCCCACACTGGTCGCTGTGACCGTTCCAAGGTTGACACTTTGACCGCTAAAGCCTGGAGTTCCGGCCACGGTGGGAATACAAGATTTCCCGTCGTTGAAGAAAGGGCACTTCGACGCCGGCAGGTTAAGGTAGGCCAAGGCAACAGGGTTGATCTGCGATGCGGAAAAACCCGGCGGAAGGAACGTCGCCGCGAGCGTTGCTGCGTCACGACTAGCCGGTAGAACCGGAATCTGCGAGTTTAGCACTGTTCCGGCGGAAATCCCGGATGCCTCGCGCGTTCCTTGATAATTCAAAAAGAAAAAGAAGTCCTTTGATTTTGGAACAGGTCCCCCAAATGAGCCGCCGTACTGATTCTGGCGAAGAACAGGCCGGGGCACCTGCGGCGTTGTAGCGTTAAAGAAGAAGTCGTTGGCGTTCAGGACGTTGTTGCGAAAGAATTCGTAGATATCACCATGATAATGAGCCGTGCCGGCCTTCAGGTTCACCTGGACGTTGCCGCCTCCATTGCGACCTGACGACGCGTCATAGAGTGACGTTTGCGTCTTGAATTCCTGGATGGTGTCGGGATTAGGCAATGGCACATTGTCCAAAACGGGCAAATTCACGTCGTTCGCGTTGACACCTTCCAGTTGGAAATTGTTGTTGGTGGGACGCTGTCCGTTGACGTTAATCGTCACTTGCCCGCGTCCAAGTGCGGCGGAGTCAAAGAGCTCGGTGTTGGCGCCCGCGGACAGAGTGAGAAGCGTCAAAAAATTCCGCGTGGAGAGTGGGAGAGTGCTGGCCGTCTCAGCGCCGATGGTCTCACCCGTAGTTGCGGAGGTGAGTTCCACGGGCAAGGCTACGTCTTTGACTGTAACGGTTTCGGTAACTTGCCCGACACTGAGAGTGGCGGATACATTTGCCGTTTCCGTCACTCGAACAAGGACGCTTTGTATAACAAATCTGGAGAATCCCGCCGCCGTGATTTCTACACTATAGCTGCTGGGCGGCAGGCTTGGAACGTTGAACGTACCTGCGGCAGTGCTTAGCACTTCCCGTTCTTTCTGGCCAGTGGCTAAATTGCTCACAATGATGGTTGCCCCAGAAATTGCGCCGCCTTTCGGGTCTAGCACCGTGCCGGTGATGGCTCCCGTTCCTCCAGCTTGTGCCCACAGGCCAGCGGGCATGAGAAGCGCGATTGACATCACTCCTAGGAGGGCTGCCATCCACTTTCTTATGCTGACTCTGTCCGCAACGTTGGTCACTCCGATGGCAGGTTGAACCCGCTTTTGCGTGCAAGTCCTGCTGTCCCTGCCGATCCAATTTGAAACAATTCTCATTCCACACCCCTTTGCGGTTTCTATTTTGACTGCGTGCAATAAAGGCGACTTGACAAGTGCCGCTGGACAGATAAGGCGTCCGAAATACGTTCGGAACACACTTGACGTCACTGCTGCGCAAACGGCGCACTTCTCTTAAGGTCAGAGCCTCTGTTAGGGTTTGAGGATTGTTTACGGTAAAGGTTGCTAGCTCACATTGTAATAGACATTACAGAGTGCAGATCGTGTTGCTTCGGTGCGTTGGGCAGCACCTGGTCGATGGATCGACTTTCACACGATTGTTTTGTGGCCCGAAAGGCTCGTGCAACAACATCGAGTGACGCAAATAGAATTGCTATTCCTGGGCGGCACGCTCAAGCCGTTCGCGGTGAAGAATGCGTATCTTCTTTCGTCCTATCTCGATAATGTCGGCTTTTTGTAATTCGCCCAACGCTGCGGTCACGGATTCCCTGTGAATGCCAAGCTCTTGCGCAAGGTCCTTGTGGGTCAGCCCGCTCACCACGTCTTCTTCCCCCTTTTTCAGTAAAAGTGTCGCGAGGCGCGGAAGGGTACCCTTAAGGGCGTGGATCTCGAGTTCCCGAAGAAATCTGTCGAAGCTCTTGCTTACAAAGCCGATAACTCCATGCGCGAAATCCGGAGAGCATTGCATTAAAGTTTCAATAGTTTCATATGAGATCAATCGAACTTGCGAGTCCTGCACGGATTCGGCGGAAAAATAGTGTGTACCGCGTAAGAAACAGCCTGTTTCTCCGAATACAGCAGGAGGCCGAAGCGTCGAGATCACTATTCTTCTGTGTCGGAAGACTCTGAAAGTCTGGACGGAGCCCTTCTCCAGCAAGAACAGCTCTTTCCCGGTCTGGCCCGCACTGAAAAACACGTGGCCAGCTTCTACCTCCAAAATCCGGCTATTTTCTAAAACCGTCTGTAGACAAGATTCAGAGACGTTCTTGAATAGGCCTATCTCGTAGAAGAGTCCATTTGCCATTTTGTCGATACTTATGTTTTTGAGGTCTAGATTTCCCCAAAAGGTATGCCGCTACTCTGGATGAAGCGGCTCCCCAAACGTGAATCTCGAGTCCCCTTCTCGTCGCAGAACTTTTTGCGTTGCTGATTTTCCTGAAGACCTCGGACGAGCTTGACGTGATCGAGACTTAACAACAACTTCTGGGAGTTATGAAAGGTTCTGTACATGAATTCGGCTTGACCGTCGCAATTCCTTAGCCAGTCCTAACGGCTCGGCGCGTAGTAACCCGTCTTTGCGTATGCGGTTAAAGGAGGAAGGCCCTTTGGCGCGCGTAACTTAATCTTGATCTTCCGCCAGCGCGCGTCATGCGATTTATTACTCGGCCGGTATCCCAGAACATATTGGTTGCGCAACTCCATACCGATTTTTGCGGCAATGTCCGGCAGCTCATTTATGTCCTCCACGGAAAACGAGCGGCCCCCCGTCAGTTCTGTCACCTCAGACAGCAAAGAAGGCCCATGGAGCTCCTCAGGCGTTCGGCTCCGGTACTCAAATGGGTCGAAGATTCCGATGGAATAGAGCTGCGTGTCCGCTTCTCGAACCAGGCGCTTGATATCTTTTTCGTTGTACCGGCTGCTGTTGTCACCTCCGTCGGAAATGATGAGAAGCGCCCGTTTGGCGTGGTGAGCCCCCTTCATCTCGCTTAGTCCCAAATAAATGGCATCGAGTAGGGCGGTGCGGCCTTTCGCAGGGACCGAGAAGATGCGACCCTGCAAATCTTCAACGCTGTCGGTGAACGGACTCAGGAGTTCGGCGCGTTCGTTGAAACCGACGAGGAAGAATTCGTCCTGCGGATTGGCCGTCTTGAAGAATTGGATAGCGGCCTCCTTAGCCTTGCCGAGTTTGTCAGCCATGCTGCCGCTGTGATCGAAGATGACTCCGATGGAGATCGGAACGTCTTCGGACGAGAAGTTCACGACCTCCTGCTCGACGTTGTCTTCAAAGACTCGGAAATTATCAGCGTCGAGGCCTGTGACCAGCCTGTTATAAGGGTCGGTTACCGTGACGTTGACAAGGGCCAGTTCCACGTCGATGCGGACCGATTGGCCATCCTCAATAGGCTGCCCATGCGTGTCGTGCTTCACGTCGCTGAGGATGGGGGACTGAGCAAAGGCCGGTGTGGCTGAGACCGTGATGGCCAATCCCCCGACCAGCACAAAGAGAAATGAAACGCACACCATTCGGGCCGTGAGGCCGCATCTTTCGGCTATCACTTTCTATCCTCGCTCAGTTTCAACTCCGTCCGCCGTCAAAGGGACCAAGCGGCCGCGCGACCCGCAGCCTAGTTTCCGTTCTGCCAAGCGGTCGTCCCGGGCCTTTTCTCGTTGAACTTCGTGAAGCAGTTCACGAAGCCGCATGCGAGCTTTGTGCAACTGCGACTTCGAATCCCCCACAGAGCGTCCTACTATCTCGGCAATCTCGTTGTGTTGGTAGCCGTGGATATCGTGCAAGACGAATATGGCGCGGTAGCCCGCAGGTAATTGCTTGATGCAATGTTCGAGACGCATTCTGTCGATCGAGCCTTCCAGTAGCAAGTCGGGCACACCAACATCGATGGCTGGTGAGTCGGCCTCATCGGCTTGGTCTGCAGTCGCGTCGATCGAGACGATCGGTGGCGACTTCTTGCGCAGGCGCATGAGCACGATGTTGAACGTCAGCCTGTGCAACCACGTGGAAAATGCTGAGTCGCCGCGAAACGTCTTCAGCTTGCGAAATACCTGCATAAACGCTTCTTGGGTTAAATCTTCGGCCTCGATCGAGTCGCGCACCATCCGAAGACAAAGGGCGTACACGCGCCCCGCATGGAGTCGATAAATCTTCTCGAAGGCGGCGGAGTCGCCCAGCTTCGCCTGCCGGATGGTTTCGCTAAGAGATGCTTGATCGAAACTGTGGGGCTTTGACTTCTCGGAGCAATGCTGGCGACCAAGGGCTGACCTTCTCCTGCCCAAGAGATCCTGGTGCGACTGCCGCGACTGACCAGTGAGACCGGCGCTTTCGACCTTATCTTCTGTTGGATACTCAATGTCCACTGCTACGCTCATCAAAGCTGCCTCTTTGTTGTTGCCTCAACGCTCAGCAAAATTGCGGTCTGAATTCGGTGAGAGTCACGAATAGCGGAAAGGTTTCGCAGGGCCCAAAACAAGCGAACCGAGTGAGTCAACCAAACGCAAGGTTACTCCTTACCGCCGACTCGATCAGGCTTGAGATTGCATGTGCTCATTTGTCCGGCCCTCTTCACTTCAGGCTTGCATTGTGACCTCAACAAAATCTTGCCGTGACTGTCAGCGGTTTATGGTCTCGCCGAGATACCTTGCTGGTAATCTCCAAATTCTTCGGTCTTGATGTCATCGTCGCTCACACCAGAACGATGGAGCAGTGCGGTCATTGCGCCGACCATTCCGGACGGGCCAGCGACGTAGTACATGGGACCATCGAGTCCTTGTAAGTAACGCGTGAGCAGACCTTGATCGATGTGGCCATTTTCATAGGGCCAACCCGGACTCTTGAGCCGAGTCAGGGTTGGAATGAGTGTGAAACAGCGGTTTTGCGCGGCCAGGCCTTCCAATTCCTCGAGAAAAGCTGTGCCTTCCAGGTCCCGGTTCGAATAGAACAAATATAGTTTTTGCGGCGACCGTTCGTGTGCGGCCCAATGAAGGATGCTGCGCACAGGGGTAATCCCTATGCCGCCTGCTAGAAATACTGCTGGCCTGGTGACGTCCTTATGCAAGGTGAACGATCCCCTGGGGCGGCTCACTCTGAACTTGGCACCGAGTGCAGCCGTCTTCAGGGCGGTCTTGAAGCCAGTCTCGCGCATGCGCAGGGCGATCATGACCAACCCTTTGTCATGAGGAGAGTTTGCAATCGAAAAAGTTCGGGAATTGTCGCCTTCCTGTTCCAAGGGTGGGTCCAGGAAAAGAAAATCGGCGTGTTGCCCGGCTCGAAATTCGTAGCGCGTTCCATTTGTGTCAAACGAGAACGCCATCGTGTCCCTAGCAATTCTTTCTCGATGCTTCAGTGTCATCTGATATTCAGCCATGAGTCGTCCTCGGTCGCAGCTTTGCAAGTGCTCGTCATCGCGATCCCTCGCATTGCACTTGCTTAGACCAAGTCCTTTTACGCTTTATTCCGAACTGATATCTATCGATAACTGGAGGGCAGTAACCGTCGGTTTGAATGATGATCCATCCATAGACGATGTGGCAGTAAGTACGTAAATCCCACGAACGTTTCCCACTGCGTAGAAGTCTTAGTCAGTCCATGATCGAAGCCGCCGTCCACGACCAAGTTCTTGCGCAGGGCATATGAGACGGCCCACAGATTCCCGACTGCATTGCCGTGCAGGAAGGGTTGCGAGAAGTGCCAGATCTCCGCGGAAATCGTGAAATGCCCGAGCGGATGAGAGATGGAAAGTGTTTGTCCGAACTGCGCTCGCCGCACGGCGCCCTGGGTTTGCTCGGCAACGATCGCATTCGTGTCCACGTGAAACCCGCGCACATCGTCACTCAAAAGAATCAAGCCCGACTGTTGAAAGGTGCCAATGTCAAGCTCCGGTGCCGCGCTTACATGGACTCGCCGAATATAGCTGACTGAAACTGTGGGTCGTGAGTCAGAGCCGTAAAACAAGATACCTTGCGTTCCAGCGAAGACCTCTCCCTCATGTATTGCCGTCTTGGCTTCTGAGTTGCTGATTGCGAGAGGCTCACTCTGTAGGAACAGCTCCAACCTCGAAAGGACTGTAAGCTTCGTAACTTGGCTGGTCCCGAATCTCTCTGAGAACTCCGGTGAGTGTTCCGCGAAGAGCGTGCCATTCTCAAACTGCAGATATCCAACTGGGGTTAGCGTCGCTGGAGTCGAAACCGTCGGCCGTCCGGGATTGGCGTCCGGCACAGAATTCGTTGCCGACTGTGCAAAGCCGTGTTGAGCAAAAGCGCAGAACATCGTGAGCAGACAAATCGAGACGAACTTCAACCACCCTCCTTGCAACCGGATTTCGCGAATTCATTTATGGAACCCGTGCGAAACGTACCAGCGTGGGTACGTCGCAAACCCCAACAAGAGTGCGGCCCACCGGTGCACAAGGACGCTTCGCATCCACACTTTATATCTGCTGATGCGCACTTTTTTTGCAGACGCTCGTGCGGGCCGACAGCGAGATGTACAGTCTGGTGAGTTCAGTAACTGTTCCGAGCGCCGTGTGCGCCGTCGACAGTGCATAGTAAGCCTTCCCGAGCTTTGCCGCAATCCTCGGAATTACGCCAACCCGAAATGAGGGGATCATCATAACGGTGACCACGGCAAGATTCAGAAGAACGAGGACGGATTGGCACCAAGCATGTTGCCCAAAGCGTCCGTTCCGAGCGAGCTAGGCAGCAAGGATCAGTCCCTCGCATCCCGATTTCTAGGAGCGGAACCAGATCGGCTCGACGCATCGCCGCTGTTCTAAGGAGCCCTTCTTTCAAGAGACTGACTCCGCGCAGATTGCGGCAACTCAGCGTAGTTTCAGTCGCCTCCATACGAGTCCGCTGTCGAATCGGGTCCGCCAATCATCTTTTGCACATGCTCGCCTCGGAAAGCTTCTACCCAGGTCCATTCACCCCGCTGAGAAAGCCGCCCAGGTGCCCCGTCAGTGAGACAATGACCACGGCCACGGCCTCGATGGGTAGACGGTATCCGGGCAAGACCTCTCCTTCCTTCAGCTGGGTTTTCCTGTGAATAAACCACACCGCCCAAATCAGGACGCTCGATATGAAGCCCATCACGAGATGCATCAAAAGGATGCCTTTCAGCTTCTGCCCTTCGAGTTCCCACTGCCACGCGAGAATCCCGGTTACCGCCGCCGGTATGGTTGCAATCGCCGCGGCGAGAAAGTTGTAGTAAGCAACCGCAGCAAGCACGTGTTGCTTTTTCCACTGCGCGAGAAAATCAAAGAGGACCGCGATGATAAACAGCGCGATCGGAAAGTGAATCAGCACGACGTGTTGCGCATGCTTCGCGAAAAGCACCGTTTTTATGTCGAACGGGTGCAAGATCGCTCCTCAATCACTGCACGATGACTTTGCCGGTCATCTTCGGATGAATCGAGCAGAAGTAGGGGTACGTCCCGGCCTTCGTGAACGTGTAAGAGAACTTTTCATCCGTATCGAGCACCTTGGACTTGAACTTCTTCGGATCATCTGTGCTGACAACGGTGTGGGGGATATCGTCGCGGTTGGTCCAAGTCACCGTGCTCCCCACCGCCACCGTTAGCGCGGCAGGCCCGAAGCTGAAGTTGTCGATCTTCACTTCCGTCGTAGCAGCCTTATCTTGCGCGCTCAAGGTCAAGCCTTTGCGACCTTCCACACTCATCACAAATGCGATCGTGAGCAAGGCACCTGCAAGTACCACAAACACACTTCTCCTCATGCTTTGTCGTCCTTTCTCATGTATTTCTGATCCGCTTGCTTTCTCGAATGGACTGACGCGGCTTAAGCGAGCGTCGAGTCCACAACCGCTAACGCATGTTGCCCTTGGACATAATTGACATCCGTTATTCCCAGGACGCTTCTGAGCTGCTCTGCCGGCACCTTCATCGGCCCCGGCGAGTCAGCTTTGCCTGGCTGCGGCTGTGGAAACGCCGTCGATGCCGCCGTGTGAAAAGTCACCGTACCTTCGACCTTCTGCAGCGTTTGGTGAATGTGCCCATTCAGCACGGTTACCGAACCGAATTTCTTCAAGTAAGCCAGTGCCTGAGCGCTGTCCTCGGTACCCCAGCCCCATTCCGGATACACGGACCACAGCGGAATGTGAGCGAACACGACGATCGGTGTGCTGGATTTCAAGTGCTTCACGTCGTCTTCTAGCCATTCGAGCTGCTCGGGCCCAAGCGTTCCCAGCCCGCCTGCCTTCAGATTCATCACGTTCACCAATCCGATGAAGTGCACGCCTCTTTTCTCGAAGCTGTACCATCCAGCGCCCTTGCTGCCCTTCCCATAGCGCTCAAGGAATTGCTTTCCGTCGTCATTTAACACGTCGTGCTCGCCCGGGACATAGAACACGTTCTTGGACTTTGCGCCCTTGAGAATCTGATCGACGGTATCGAACTCTTCAGGTTTCGAGAGGTGGCTAATGTCGCCGGTGTGCAGCATGAATTCTGGAGCCGCAGGTAGAGCGTTGATCTTGTCCACCGCCACTTTAAGCGTTGCCGCGACATCAGGATTCGCGGCCTTGTTGAATCCCATGTGGCTGTCGCTGATCTGGACGAAGCTCAGCTCTCCCATGGTGTCCTTCGGATTTGTTTCCGGCATTCGGCTCAAGGCGTAGGACTTCAGCACGCCACCCTGAATTACGCAGAAGGCGCCCGTACCTGCCCAGGCCATGCACTTCAAGAAGCCTCGGCGGTCAATTCCATCGTTATTATGGTCGTAGATAATTTCGTCTTTTTTCTTCGCTGACATTCTTACTCTCCTGGTGTTGTGCCCTTCCTGTCGCTCTTTTGCATATGCCACTGAGGAACACGGCGCGGGCTGGGGGCCGCCCGCGCGTGCCATTCAAATGCATTTCGTTCGTCCAGACCGCCGGAGTATTTCCTTTATTCCAAACTGAGAAATATTTTCCCCTCTTTGTCCTTTCATCAGTAATCCGCTACACAGAATAAATTCGTGCTTGAGATGGTTCCTCATGATGAATCTCGTTTGATCGGAGTGAAGTTTGAG